>Ga0172382_10000340_pt1 | contig 86624 bp, 91 predicted proteins | sample Leawel138RmetaG_FD_122245 | JGI IMG/M metagenome (GOLD analysis project Ga0172382, IMG submission 122245) | Leachate microbial communities from a municipal landfill in Southern Ontario, Canada - Leachate well 138R metaG | ecosystem: Engineered > Solid waste > Landfill > Unclassified | place...
AGTGGTAGAGCACTGTGTTGACATCGCAGGGGTCGCAAGTTCAATCCTTGCCGCGCCCACCATTATCGCGAAGCCGTGTACGAAAAGTTTATCGGCTGGCGATGCCGCGGTAGGTCAGTGCGCCGAGAATACCACCGACGATGGGCGCCACCCAGAACAGCCATAATTGCGATAGCGCCCAGCCGCCGACGAACAGTGCCGGACCGGTGGCGCGCGCCGGATTGACCGACGTGTTGGTGATGGGAATGGATATCAGGTGAATCAAGGTCAACGTCAGGCCAATCGCCAGCGGCGCCAGTGCCGCGGGCGCGCGCTTGTCGGTTGCACCCATGATCACGAAGAGAAAAACGGCCGTTAACACCACTTCCGCAACAGCCGCAGATAATAGCGCATAGCCTTGCGGGCTATGTTCGCCATAGCCGTTGGCGGCGAAGCCGGCGCCAATCGCGTCATAGCCGGTCTTGCCTGAAGCGATCAGGTACAGCATCGCGGCGGCGGCGATGGCTCCGACCACCTGGGCGATGATATAGCCGATGGCGTCTTTCGCCGGAAAACGACCGCCCGCGACGAGGCCGACAGTCACCGCCGGATTGAAATGCCCGCCGGAAATATGCCCGACCGCATAAACGCCGGTGACGACCGTCAGTCCGAAAGCCAGCGCGATGCCGACTGCGCCGACGCCAGAGCCGAATTCAGTACTGGCAGCAATAATGGCAGTGCCGCAGCCGCCAAGAACCAGCCAGAAAGTGCCGATGACTTCGGCGGCGAGCTTGTCGGTGGTGTTGGACATCCGAACGCCCCTGTTCAATTGTGCCGTAGCTGGTTGGTGGCACGGAATTTCGAAAAAGCCCAGCCTGAAACCGCGTAGTCAGCCTCTGGCGGCGCGCTTCAACCGGTCGATGATGGCGCGACCGGGGCCGGTATCCGGAATGGGTGCGACCGCAATGCGCGCATGTCCGCTGGTTTCGGCCTCGTGCAGCAGTGCGAACAGATTGCTTGCGGCCTCGGTCAGATCGCCGGATGGCGATAAATTGCGGTTGCCCTGGATGGCGCCGAAGCCGATATGAAAACTGTCTGGCGCAGCCGTCGAGGCGTTCAGGACGAGCGGCAGGCGCGGCGCATAATGGCGCAGCAACATGCCCGGTGCGGCGACGGCATCGCCTTCGGCGGCGACGGATATGTCCATGCCAGAGGCGGCGGTAACTTCTTCCAGGGGGATCGCGCCATGGCGTAACAGCCGCAAGCCATCGTTCGTCACGGCAACAATGGTGCTTTCGATGCCAGCCCGGGTTGCCCCTCCATCCATGATCAGGGGAATTCGTCCTTCCAGACTGCGCCGTACATGTTCCGCGCTGGTGGGAGATAATCGCCCGCTGGCATTGGCCGAAGGCGCCGCGACCCCACGACCAAGCCCGGCAATCACCGCCTGCATCGTGGGATGCGCCGGTACGCGCAGTGCGATGGTTGGCAAGCCAGCGGTAACCGCCGCCGCAACCGGCGCGTTTTCAACGGCAGGCACCACCAGCGTCAGTCCGCCGGGCCAGAAGCGGTCGGCCAGCCGCCGCGCCAGCGACGAGAATACGCCATAGCGCGCGGCCATATGTACATCCGCCACATGCACGATCAGCGGATTAAACGACGGTCGGCCTTTGGCGGCATAGATAGCAGCGACGGCAGCCGCATTGCCCGCATCGGCGGCGAGGCCATAAACGGTTTCGGTGGGAATCGCGACGATGCCGCCCGCTGCCAGCAAATCTACCGCAGCTTCCACGCCGGCAGAATCGGCGCGTACGATCCGTGTCCCGGTTGTCGTGGGTATTACAGGGGCCATCATCCCCGCTATAGGGATGGTATGACCGGCATTCAAACCTGGACGCCGCCCGTCAGGGCGCAACGCTTTCTGCTCGACGCTGTCGCCGGTATCGGCGGGCTGGCGGCGCTGCCGGGTTTTGAAGCCGCGACACCCGAGACGGTGGATGCGATTCTGAACGAATCGGCGCGCTTTTGTACCAATGTGCTCGTGCCATTGAACCGGGTGGGGGACGAGCAGGGCGCGCGGCTGGAAAATGGCGTCGTGCGGCTTCCTGATGGTTTTGCCGGGGCGTTGCGCGATTTTGGTGCGGGCGGCTGGACGGGGCTGAATGCGCAGCCGCGCCATGGTGGCCAGGGGCTGCCTTTCGTGCTCGCCTGCGCGGTGATGGAGCAGGTCACATCCGCCAATATGGCGTTTGCACTCGCACCGATGCTGACATTGGGTGGCATCGAGGCGTTGCAGGCCCATGGCAATGCCCGCCAGCAAAAACTCTATCTCGAACCTTTGATCGCCGGTCGATGGACGGCGACGATGAACCTGACCGAACCGCAAGCCGGTTCCGATGTCGGCGCGGTGCGCACGCGCGCAGAGCCGGTGGCGGACGGAAGCTGGCGCATCAAGGGGCAGAAAATCTTCATCACCTGGGGCGACCATGAGGCGGCGGAGAATATCGTCCACCTCGTACTCGCCCGCACGCCGGACGCGCCAGCCGGCACCCGGGGCATAAGCCTGTTTATCGTGCCGAAATATCTGGTGGATGCGGAAGGCAATCCCGCGGAGCGCAACGATATCCGCGCTGTCGCCATTGAGCATAAGCTGGGGATTCACGGCAGCCCCACCTGCGTGATGTCCTTCGGTGATTCGGATTCGTGCACCGGTTATCTGGTGGGCGCGGAAAATGCCGGGATGCAGGCCATGTTCACGATGATGAACCATGCCCGCATCAATGTCGGCATCCAGGGCGTGGCGATAGCCGAACGCGCCCTGCAACATGCGACCGGATACGCCCGCACACGCATCCAGTCTGCCCGTTTCGGCGGCCCGCGCGAAGCTGTGCCGATTATCCGGCATCAGGATGTGCGTCGCATGTTGATGACGGGCCGGGCGCTGACGGATGCTGCACGCGCCATCGCCTTTCTGAACGCCGCCGCCGTGGATCGCGCCCACGCGCTGGCGGATGCCGATGCCCAGGGGCTCGCTGATCTCTTGACTCCCGTGACCAAGGCTTTCGCGACCGATGTCGGCGTGGAGGTTTCCAGCCTGTCGCTGCAGGTGTTCGGCGGCATGGGTTATATCGAGGAGACGGGCGCGGCGCAATTTTACCGCGATGCGCGCATTGCACCGATTTACGAGGGCACCAATGGGATCCAGGCACTTGACCTGGTTGGCCGTAAGCTGCGCGCCGACGGCGGCAAACATTGGCGAGAACTGCTCATGCGCGAGCGGGCTTTTGTCGCTGGCCTCAAACAGGGCGCACTTTCCGCGTTGCACCCGTATCTGGATGACGCGCTGGAGGCATTGCAGGCAGCATCCGTGTGGATAGCGGATGCACATAATCCGCCCGACGATGTGGCCGCGGGGGCGACGCCTTATTTGCGGATGTTCGGACTGACGCTGGGCGGGCTGTTACTGGCCCGTCAAGCCGGGGCGGCGGCACATGCGGAGGGAGATGCGGATTTCCTCGGCGAACGTATCGCTGTCGCCCGCTACTTCGCCGAACAGATTTTGCCGCAAGCGCCGGCGCTTTTGGGGCCGATCACGCGCGGGGCGGGGGATTGGCCGCTTCAGGCGCCGGATCGATAAACGGCGGCATGCGCGCCGCTGCCGACGGGTCGCCAAAGCCGATGAAGCCATCATTCAGCCACCCCGGCTTGCCATAGATGAACGGCTCGTTGTTCAGCGCCTGCATCAGACCACCGGCGGCACGCAGGATCGCGTCCGCGGCGGCGGTGTCCCATTCGCAGGTCGGGCCGAAGCGCGGATAAACATCGGCATCGCCTTCGGCCAGCAGGCAGAGTTTCAGCGAGGATCCGGACGGGTGGACCGTTGCACCTGGCACCTGGGCAACCCAGGCTTTCGTGCGAGGATCGAGATGGGAACGGCTGGTAACGATGGACGGCGGTTGATGCAGCGTGCGGCTGCGGATTGCCTGACGCGGGTGTTTTGGGGATTGCTTCCAGGCGCCAAGACCAGGCGCACCGGTCCAGAGCGTTTGCGTCGGGGAATGCAGCACCAGCCCCAGCACCGGAGCACCATTTTCCACCAGCCCGACATTGACGCTGTAATCCAGACTTCCGGCCACAAAAGACCGGGTGCCGTCCAGCGGGTCAATCAGCCAGAAGCGGCTGGGTCCGCCAACATCCGGGGCCGCCCCTTGAGCGGAGGCCTCTTCGCCGACGATGATTGCATCTGCATCGATGGCGCGGATGGCGGCGGTCAGCAGTTTTTCGGCGGCGAGATCGGCTTCTGTCACCGGCGAATTATCGGCCTTGGCACGCTCGACAATGCCACGTGCCTTGTAGTCTTCGATCAGCGCGCCCGCTTCCTGGATAATCGGGGTCAGTTTTTCGATCAGGCGGGCGTTTTCAAGATCGGCGGTCAGGCTTTCGAACATGGTTGCGTCGCGCTCCTTCGGGCGTCTGGCCCGGTGGCCATGCTACGCGCCAACAATAAAAAACAGAAGTAGGGGCATCAGAAACGCGAGACAATCTGTGCCAGTTCCGGTCGGGGCCGTTCTTCCAGCGGACGGGTCTGCGTGCCGATAAAAAAGAATCCGGCGATTTTGCCACCCGGATAACCGAGCGCGTCGGCAAGCCCCGGTACGTCGGCGGCAGCCGTGGTCAGCCAGTTGGCGGTAAAACCGAGCGCGTGGGCCGCCAGCAAAAGGTTTTGCGCGGCAGCGCCTGTTGAAAGCTGCTGTTCCCACAGGGGAATTTTACCCTCGACAGGGGTGGAAAGCAGCACGATCATCACCGGGGCCTGATGGGCGAATTCGCTGAAAAAATTGCGTTCCAGCTTGCCCATGTCAACCCGGGCTTCGGTCGCGAGGCGGGTCAGCAAACCAGCGAAACGCTCGCGCTGTTCGATAACCACGAAACGCCATGGCGCAAGCTTGCCATGATCGGGCACCCGGGAAGCGGTACTGAGGATGGTTTCGAGTTGCGCCGCATCGGGGCCGGGGGCTGCAAGATCGCGGGCCTTGCCGGAACGCCGAGTGCGCAGCAGCGACAGGGCAGAGGAGCGATCGTTGAAAATATCGGTCATGGAACCGCTTTTGCCACAGCCATGAAGCGAAAGCCATGACCGGCGCCGGGGGTCAGTAATGGCGGAAGTGCGCCTCGGTCCGCGTCACGCCAGACGCGCGGAACGGAATATTCGTGTCGGTTGTGGTGGTTTGCGACACCATGACCGGCGCGCCGGAAGCATCCGGCCGATAGGTGGAAATTGCATCGAAACTACGGAATTTCGCCACCGCCATGACCGAAAATGGTTCGGGCGCGTGAATGCGCAGGCGGGTGATTGTCGGGCGGCCATTGACCTCCGTCACAAAAACATCGGCAGCCAGGCGCGCAGAAATGTCCGGTCCCTTCATCCCCAGCGCACCTTTTTGCAGGCGGGGCCAGTGATATATGGTCTGGCCATTTTCCCGGCGGATTTGCGGCTCTCCTGCCAGCAGCAGGTGCAGGCGATAAAAGCCAGGGACGGGCTGTTTCTCCATATCCTTGCGATGGGATTTGCGCTGCTTGTCGTCCGGCGGCTGGCCGTTGATGCTTATCAACGACCAGCGCTCATCTTCCGCAGCCTGTGGATCGAAACGATCGACCCGCACCACGGGCTGCTCGCCCGGTTCCTCGATACGAGTCGTCCGTTCAAAGGGTCGCATGCCCGCTTCCGCCGATTCAGCCAGCAACTGGCCGATCAGCGCGTCGGCAGACGCCATGGCGGGAAGCCATAGCAGCAGCAGTGCGACCAGCCAGCGTCGTGCTGTGTGCGGCTTAGCTATCGAGGAAACTCCGCATCTTCCGCGAGCGGCTCGGATGTTTCAGCTTGCGCAGCGCTTTCGCCTCGATCTGGCGGATACGCTCGCGCGTCACCGAAAACTGCTGGCCGACTTCTTCCAGCGTGTGATCGGTGTTCATGCCGATGCCGAACCGCATGCGCAGCACCCGTTCCTCACGCGGGGTGAGGCTGGCCAGCACACGGGTGACGGTCTCCTTCAGGTTGGAATGAATCGCTGCGTCCACCGGAATGATGGCGTTCTTGTCCTCGATGAAATCGCCGAGATGACTGTCTTCCTCGTCACCGATGGGGGTTTCGAGGCTGATCGGCTCTTTGGCGATTTTCAGCACCTTGCGAACCTTGTCGAGCGGCATCGACAGCCGTTCGGCCAGTTCCTCCGGCGTCGCTTCCCGCCCGGTTTCGTGCAGATATTGCCGGGACGAGCGTACCAGCTTGTTGATCGTTTCGATCATATGCACCGGGATACGGATGGTGCGCGCCTGATCGGCGATGGAACGGGTGATGGCCTGGCGAATCCACCAGGTGGCGTAGGTGCTGAACTTGTAGCCGCGCCGGTATTCGAATTTGTCCACAGCCTTCATCAGGCCGATATTGCCTTCCTGAATCAGATCCAGAAATTGCAGGCCGCGATTGGTGTATTTCTTGGCAATGGAAATAACAAGGCGAAGGTTGGCCTCCACCATTTCTTTCTTGGCGATGCGCGCCTCGCGCTCGCCCTTTTGCACAACATTGACGATACGGCGATATTCACCAAGATCGACGCCGGTTTCCTGGGCGATGAGCGTCAATTCCTGACGGATACGTTCAACGTCGTTTGCCTCGCTCGTGGCGAAGGCCGTCCATTTCTTGTCCCGTCCGGCATTGGCTTCCAGCCAGGTTTCGTCCAGTTCATGGCCGATGTAACTGTCGAGAAAATCACGGCGGTTGATCTTGTGGCGGTCCGCCAGTTTCAGCATCTGGCCGCCCAGCGTCATCAAACGACGGTTAAAGCTGTAAAGATGCTCCACCAGTTGTTCGATCTTCGCATTGGTGAATTCAACGGCGGCAATGCGCCGCGTCAGTTCGACCCGAAGTTTCTGATAGCTTTCTTCTTCCGCGTTACTGAAATCCTGTTCGAACTCCACACCGCCAGCGAGTGATTGCATGCGTGCGGATTGCAATTCCTGGAAGCGCGCATAGTCTGCCTCGATTGCCGCGAAGGTTTCGAGGGCTTGCGGTTTCAGCGCATCTTCCATCGCGGCGAGGCTCATGCCGCCTTCATCGTCATCATCCTCGAAGGTCGGGCGTTTCGGACGCTGTCCGCCTTCCCCCTCTTCGGAGTCGGCGCTTTCCTCTTCCTCGTCCTCGTCTTCCTCTTCCTTGAAGGTGACGGGCAGATCCGAGCCTTCCTTGTCCTCTTCTTCGTCTTCCGAAGGTTTGGCCAGCATCGCCTCGAGATCGAGAATCTCGCGCAACTGCATGCGGCCTTCGTTCAACGCCTGTGACCAGTCGATAATCGCCGCAAAGGTCATCGGGCTTTCACACAGACCGGCGATCATCGTGTCGCGGCCAGCCTCGATTCGTTTGGCGATGGCGATTTCGCCTTCGCGCGACAGGAGCTCCACCGCTCCCATTTCCCGCAGATACATGCGCACCGGGTCGTCGGTGCGGTCCATCCGCTCCTTGGGCGCGGGCGTCAGCGCGGCGGGCGCATCGACTTCCTCGACGGTGTCGTCTTCCTCGGGCTCGGCATCCTCGCCATGATCTTCCGCCTCGACGATGTTGATGCCCATCTCCGACAGTGCGGACATCACATCCTCGATTTGCTCGGAAGACATCTGGTCTTGCGGCAGCGCCGCATTCAATTCTTCGTAAGTCAGCCAGCCGCGCTTTTTAGCCTTCGCGATCAGCCGCTTGAGGCCGGCTTCATTAAGGTCGATGACCGGGGCGCCGTCGCCCTCGGGCTTTTCGGGAGCATCGCTCTCCGTGAACATGGTTCGTGCCATTCCAGTCTTTCATCGCTGCGCCCGAAGGTCCGGACCTTCAGACGGCGTCACCACCGATCGCATGGGCGACGAGGCGTTCGTACGCCTTCACCCGTGCAGCCCCGAGGAGACTACGGCGCCGGTGTTCGCGAGCCAGTTGCTCGTCATCCGTATACACGCCCGGCGGTAGCTCCATTTCGGTTGCTATGTGGTGTAACTCGATCAGCGACGCAAGGGCATCGCTCGCGCGCCGGTCAAATTCGGCGTCCGCGAGACTGTCGGGCCACAGGGGGCGCAATCCGGGCGGTAGCGCGCCGGGTGCATGGCCGTCAAGCAAGGCATCCCGCAATTGCGCCAACGGCGGCGACGCGACCGGCAGCGCCGCCAGCGATTCGGCATGGCGTTGCACGGCCCCGGGGCGCATGGCGAAGCTGGCGAGCAGCATGGAGACGATGCGATTGTCGGCGGTTTCCGACGCGCGCGTTTCCTGCCGCAGCGGCGACGGTGGCGGATCGCGCCAGTTGCGATTGCGCTGGCCGGGCGCGAATGTAGCTGTGCGGGGCGGGGCGAAACGCTCATTCAGCCGTCGTGCCCAGCTACGCTGATAGTCGCGGCGTAAATTCTCATCCGCGATGGTTCCGGCGAGTTCGAGCAGATGCTGGCGGAGAGCTGCGCGCCGTTCGGGCGTATCCGTCGGCGCATTGGCGGTTTCGGCAGCGAACAGAAAGGGCTCCAGCGATTGCGCCCGGGCGATGAGCGCGTCAATGGCTGCTTTGCCGCCGCCGCGCGCGACATCGTCCGGATCCTGACCCTTTGGCAAAGTCAGGAAGGCGAGCGATTTTCCTGGTCGCAGCAGCGGCAACGCCCGGACTGCGGCACGCACCGCCGCGCGCATACCGGCAGCGTCGCCATCGAAGGCCAGCACCGGCTCATCGACCAGCCGCCAGGCCGCCTCGACCTGCTCCACCGTCAGGGCTGTCCCCAGCGGAGCCACCGCACCGACGACCCCGACGCGGGCGAGACCGATGACATCCATATAGCCCTCGACCATCAGCAACTGGCCGGATTTGCGCGCGGCAGGGCCTGCGCGGTGCAAATTATACAGCAGCCGGCCCTTGGCAAACACCGGTCCCTCGGCCGAGTTCAGATATTTCGGCTCGATATCTCCCAGCGCCCGACCTCCGAACCCCACGACACGTCCGCGCGGATCGTGGATCGGAAACATCAGCCGCCCGCGAAAACGGTCATAGCTGTCGCCGCTGTCGTTTTTGCCTGTCAATCCGGCGTCGTGCAGCAATGTTGCGTCGATAGTCGGAAATGTACCGCGCAAGGCCTGGGAGAGCGCATGGCGTGCATCCGGCGCGAACCCAAGGCCAAATTCCTCCGCGAGAGCAGGGGAAACACCGCGCCGCTCCAGATAGGCGCGGGCGTCGGCCCCGCGCGCGCTGGCCAGTTGGGTGGTGAACCATTGCGCCGCCGCCGCCAGCAGATCGTGCAGACCGGCGCGTTTTTCCGCCTCCGGGGTGCGGGGCGCGGGCTGCGGCACCTCCAGTCCGGCTTCGGATGCCAGTTGCCGCACGGCGTCCATGAAGCCAAGGCCGTCCTGGTCGATCAGAAAACGGATGGCGTCGCCATGTGCGCCACAGCCGAAACAATGGTAGAAGCCCTTGTCTTCATTCACATAAAAGCTGGGCGTTTTTTCATTATGAAAGGGGCAGCAGCCCTTCCATTCCCGCCCCGCCCGCGTCAGCTTCACCCGCCGCCCGACGACCGTCGCCAGCCCGGTACGGGCACGCAGTTCGTCGAGAAATTCCGGCGACAGGCTCATGTCAGGACAGCGCCGCCTTCACGAGGCCGGACGCCTTGCCCATGTCGAACTGACCGGCCAGCCGTTCTTTCACCAGCGCCATCACCCGGCCCATGTCCTTCACGCCCGATGCGCCCGATTCGCTGACCAGCGCCGCAATAGCTGCCTTCGCGTCATCCTCGCTCATTTGCTGCGGCAAAAAGCTCTCGATCACCGCCAGTTCGCCGCGCTCGGTGGCGGCCAGTTCCGCCCTGCCGCCCTTGTCGAACATCTCGATCGATTCGCGGCGCTGCTTCGCCATTTTCTGCAGCACCTCGATCACCAGCACATCGTCATCGGCGGGGCTTGCTCCGGTGCGCGCCTCTATGTCGCGGTTTTTGATGGCGGCCTGGATCAGGCGCAGCGCCGCAACCCTGTCCGTCGCGCGTGCTTTCATCGCTTCCGTCAGTTGCGCCTTGATGTCTTCGCGTATCATCATTCATCTCCTGTTCCGGCCTGTATATCAGCGATGGCGGCCGCTTTACGAGGCCTCCATGCCATCCACGCCATTGACGCGGGGCGCGACAAACCGTAACGCGGCGCCTTAGCCCACAATTTGTTTCGAGGAACGCCACATGGCCGAGGAAATCCGTCTGCGCCAGTCTCAAGGCGCGACCGGACTCCTTGTTCTCGCCGATGGCACCCTGTTTCGGGGTGCCGGTTTCGGCGCACAGGGAGAGGCGGTCGGCGAGCTCTGCTACAACACCGCCATGACCGGATATCAGGAGGCGATGACCGACCCCAGCTATGCGGGACAGATCATCACCTTCACCACGCCGCATATCGGCAATACCGGCGCGAATGCCGAAGACGCCGAAGGCGCCAGCCCGCTGGCGCTCGGCTGCGTTGTTGCGGAAGCGATCACCGCGCCGTCGAACTTCCGCGCTACCGCCAGCTTCCGCCAGTGGATGGCCCATAATGGCCGCATCGGCATCAGTGGTGTCGACACCCGCGCCATTACCCGCCGCATGCGCCGGCTGGGTGCGCCGAACGCCGTGATCGCCCACCGCGCCGATGGCCGGTTCGATATCGACGCGCTGGTGGAAAAGGCCCGGGGCTTTGCCGGTCTCGAGGGTGTCGATCTGGCGAAACAGGTCTCCACGACGCAAGCCTATCGCTGGGAAGAAGGCCTGTGGACGCTGGGTTCCGGCTATGAACGGCAAACGCCATCACCGGATGCGCCGCATGTCGTGGTGATCGACTATGGTGTGAAGCGCGCCATCCTGCGGCAACTTGTGGCCGCCGGAGCGCGCGTCACCGTGCTGCCGGCCACCGCCAGCTTTGACGATATCATGACGCGCAATCCCGATGGCCTGTTCCTGTCCAACGGCCCCGGCGATCCGGCGGCGACGGGCGAATATGCCGTGCCGACCATCCAGCGCTGGCTGGAAACCGGCAAGCCGCTGTTCGGTATTTGTCTGGGGCATCAATTGCTTGGTCTGGCGATTGGCGCCACCACGGTGAAAATGCATCAGGGCCATCGCGGTGCGAACCATCCGGTGCAACGCATTGCGGACGGCAAGGTGGAGATCACCAGCATGAACCATGGTTTCACCGTGGATATGGACAGTTTGCCGAAAGCCGCGCGCGCCACCCATATCAGCCTGTTCGATCAGACGCTGTGTGGCCTGGAGTTGAACGACCTGCCGGTATTCAGCGTCCAGCATCACCCCGAAGCCAGCCCCGGCCCGCAAGACAGCCATTATCTGTTCCAGCGGTTCGTCGACTCGCTGCGTTGACCGCCGCAGTCAGCCTTCACGAAAGCCTGTAGTTCATCATGCCCAGACGCACCGATATTTCGTCCATCCTCGTCATCGGCGCCGGCCCGATCATCATCGGCCAGGCGTGCGAGTTCGACTATAGCGGCACCCAGGCCGTGAAGGCGCTGCGCAGCGAAGGCTATCGCGTGATCCTCGTCAACTCCAATCCGGCGACGATCATGACCGACCCGGATCTGGCCGATGCGACCTATATCGAGCCGATCACGCCCGAAATCGTCGCCCGCATCATCGAGGTGGAGCGGCCCGACGCTATCCTGCCGACGATGGGCGGCCAGACGGCGCTTAACACCGCGCTGGCGTTGCACAAGGATGGCACGCTGGAAAAATTCGGCGTCGAACTGATCGGGGCGCAGGCGGAAGCCATTGAAAAGGCGGAAGACCGGCTGAAATTCCGCGAGGCGATGGACGCCATCGGCCTCGAATCGCCGCGTTCGGCCATCGCGCATAATCTCAATGAAGCGCTGGAGGGCCTGGAGTATGTCGGCCTGCCGGCGATCATCCGCCCCAGCTTTACGCTCGGCGGCACGGGTGGCGGCATTGCCTATAATCGCGAGGAATTCCAGAAAATCGTCCTCGGCGGACTGGACGCCAGCCCCACGGACGAAGTCCTGATCGAGGAATCGGTCCTTGGCTGGAAGGAGTATGAGATGGAGGTCGTCCGCGACAAGGCGGACAATGCCATCATCATTTGCTCCATTGAAAATATCGATCCGATGGGCACCCATACAGGCGATTCGATCACGGTCGCCCCGGCGCTGACGCTGACCGACAAGGAATATCAGATCATGCGCAACGCCAGCATTGCGGTGCTGCGCGAGATCGGGGTGGAGACCGGCGGGTCCAATGTGCAATTCGCTGTCAACCCGGAAGATGGGCGGCTGATCGTCATCGAGATGAACCCGCGCGTCAGCCGCTCATCGGCGCTGGCGTCGAAGGCCACGGGCTTTCCGATTGCCAAGGTCGCGGCGCTGCTGGCGGTCGGCTATACGCTTGATGAAGTGCGCAACGACATTACCGGCGTGACCCCCGCGAGCTTCGAGCCGACTATCGATTATGTGGTGACGAAAATCCCGCGCTTCGCCTTTGAAAAATTCAAGGGCGCAGACACGACGCTGGGAACGGCGATGAAATCCGTGGGCGAAGTGATGGCCATTGGGCGCAACTTCCACGAATCTCTGCAAAAAGCCCTGCGCGGTCTGGAAACCGGCCTGACCGGTCTCGATGAACTGCCGGCGCTGCAGGGGGCAACTGCGGAGGAAGTGCTGGCGGTGCTGGCACGGCGCACGCCGGACCGCTTGCTGGCGGCGGCGGAAGCCTTGCGCCTTGGCGTTACGCCGGAACGGGTCGTCGATGTGTCGCACTATGATCGCTGGTATATCGACCGGCTGGCCGAGATTGTGGCCGCCGAAAAGGATGTGCGCGCGAACGGCCTGCCGCAGACAGCGGAGGGGATGAAAGCCCTGAAAGCGATGGGCTTTTCCGATGCGCGGCTCGCACAGCTCAGCGGCAGTTCCGAAACGGCGGTCCGGCAGGCGCGCCACCAGCTGGACGTGCGCCCGGTGTACAAGCGCATCGACACCTGCGCCGCCGAATTCGAATCGCAAACCCCCTATATGTATTCGACCTACGCCGGCACCGAGTGCGAGGCGGAACCATCGGCGCGGACCAAAATCGTCATTCTTGGTGGCGGACCGAATCGCATCGGTCAGGGCATCGAGTTCGACTATTGTTGCTGCCACGCGGCCTTTGCGCTGGCCGACGCCGGTTATGAAACGGTGATGGTTAACTGCAACCCGGAAACCGTCTCCACCGACTACGACACATCCGACCGGCTGTATTTCGAACCGCTGACCGCCGAGGACGTGCTGGAATTGCTGCATGTCGAGCAGAAAAACGGCACACTGAAGGGCGTTATTGTGCAATTCGGCGGACAGACGCCGCTGAAACTGGCGCGTGCGCTGGAAGCCGCCGGCATTCCGATTCTGGGCACCAGCCCGGACGCGATTGATCTGGCCGAAGATCGCGAGCGTTTCGCCGATCTGGTGAACCGCCTTGGCCTCAAACAGCCGGCGGGCGGCATTGCGCGTTCGGCAGCCGAAGCCGTGCAGGTGGCTGAATCGATCGGCTATCCGGTGCTGATCCGCCCTTCCTACGTGCTTGGCGGAAGGGCGATGGAAATCGTCGAATCGACGCCGCATCTGGAAACCTATATCGCGACGGCGGTGCAGGTGTCGGGTGACGCGCCGGTGTTGATCGACCGTTATCTGCGCGACGCGATCGAGGTGGATGTCGATGCGCTGGCCGATGGCGAAACGGTGCATGTCGCCGGTATCATGCAGCATATCGAGGAAGCCGGGGTGCACTCTGGCGATAGCGCCTGCTCCTTGCCGCCCTACAGCCTGACGCCGGAAATCGTCGCCGAAATCCGACGTCAGGCGGAAGTTCTGGCGCGCGCGCTGAATGTGTGCGGGCTGATGAACGTGCAGTTTGCCGTGAAGAATGGCGAGGTCTATCTGATCGAGGTAAACCCGCGCGCCAGCCGCACGGTGCCGTTCGTCGCCAAGGCGCTGGGGCTGGCGCTGGCCAAGATTGCCGCGCGCGTGATGGCGGGCGAGCCACTTTCCGGTTTTGAAACCGCCACCGAACGCCCCGGCCATGTTGCGATCAAGGAAGCCGTATTCCCGTTCAATCGCTTCCCCGGCGTTGATCCGGCCCTGTCTCCGGAAATGAAATCGACGGGCGAAGTGATGGGAATCGATACGGATTTTGCGATGGCCTTCGCAAAAGCGCAGCTTGCCGCCGGCACCAGATTACCGGCGGCTGGCACGGCATTCGTGTCGGTGAAAGACAGCGACAAGCCACAGATCCTGGATGCGGCGCGCGGATTATGCGATTTGGGCTTCGATCTCGTGGCGACACGCGGCACTGCGGAATGGCTGCGCGGGCAGGGTGTGAAAGTAACCACGATCAACAAGGTGCTGGAAGGCCGGCCCCATATCGTCGATGCCATTTCCGACGGTCGTATTGCGCTGGTGTTCAACACGACCGAAGGCGTGCAATCGCTGAAGGATTCGGAATCCATCCGCATTGCCGCCTGGTCGCAAAAAGTGCCGATTTTCACGACCGCGGCCGCCAGCACGGCGTCCGTCAAGGCCATTGCCGCGCTGCGGGACCGCCCGATGGCGGTGAAATCCATGCAGGCCTATCACGCGAACTAGACCCGACGCGCATGCCCTTGCGGAAGCCGCAAGGGCATCTTACTATCTGGCCACGGGTCTGGTTTCAAAATACATCCCTTCCGCCCGATCCTCGTGCAAATTGCGGCTATCTTTTCGCAGTGCATGAGGTCTGTCGGAGCAACATCAGAGTGAATTATGGCTACAATTGAAAAGGTTCCGATGCTGGCCGAAGGCCACGACCGGCTGGTGCGGCAACTGAAGCAACTGAAAGAAGTTGAGCGCCCGGCCAATGTTGAGGCGATCGAGGAGGCGCGCGCCCACGGCGACCTTTCGGAAAATGCCGAATATCATTCCGCGAAAGAACGGCAGGCCCAGATCGAGGGGCAAATCGTCGAACTCGAAGACAAGCTGGCCCGCGCCGTCGTGATCGACCCGAAAACCCTTTCAGGCGACAAGGTTGTATTCGGCGCGACCGTTCATCTCCTGGATGAAGATGATAAAAAGGTCGTCTATCAGATCGTCGGCGAGACGGAAGCTGACGCGAAAAACGGTCGCATCAGCTTCAACAGCCCGTTGGGCCGTGCGCTGATCAGCCGGCTGAAGGGCGAGGAAGTCGAGGTGGTAACGCCTTCGGGGGATCGCTCCTATCTGATCGAGAACGTCCAGTTCATTTGAAAGTCTCGCCTGTGCTGGTCCGACTTTTCATTCCTGACATCCAGTGAATGTGAAGCCGTTCCGGCCCCCGCCCGCGCACGTTACCCGTGCCATCCTCGTAACCTGCGTTGCGGTGCAGGTGGTGATGCTGTTCATGGGGTCAGCGAACGCCCATTATGTCATGCTCGTCGCCGGCCTCGTGCCGGCGCGGCTGACGGGCGCAATCGTCGGGCTGGGCAGCCCGATCCCCGCACCGCTCACTCTCGTCACCCACATGTTCCTGCACGGCGGGCTCGTGCATCTGGCGATGAACATGGTGTTCTTGTCGTGGATCGGGCGGCAGGTAGAGTGGCTGGTCGGGCCTGCAAGGCTGGCTCTGCTATTTCTTTTGGGCGGCATCGCCGGTGGCTTGCTGCAGGTAGCGATGCAACCGTCATCGGTCGTGCCGGCGGTGGGCGCATCTGGCGCGATTTCAGCAATTTTTGCCACTTATGCGCTGTTATTCGCGAATTCCGGCGAGGCGCCAGCGCGGGTGCTTGGTATCCGGCTGTCCGGCGAAACGGTGCGGGCATTACGCTATGCGGCGTTGTGGATCGGGCTGCAATTATTGACAGCAGTGGCGTTCAACACGCCCGGAGCTGCCGGAGGTATCGCCATCTGGAGCCATATCGGCGGCTTTATCTTCGGTCTGCTTTATGCTGTGCCGTGGGTACGCGACCGGAAGGATGATTTCGGGCGCTAGGTGTTCAGTCCCGGCATGTGATCGGGCGGCGGGCGGCATCGTCTCCATCCCTTGAAGGGGCAGGCGGCACAATTTGTGATCCGCCTGCCGGTTTCTTTACACGGACCCCGAATCCGGGTGCCTTCGGTCGTGTCTGGCCGTCATTTCCCGTCGACAGCGTACACCAGAAGGGCGTTTCCGGGCATATGGTAGGAAAAACCATAACCTGAGTTCGTAATCAGATGGCCATCCGCAATGGCAGGGCCCGGCCCGCTCATCGACCCGCCCTTCGCCACCATGCCGTTCGAAGTTTTTACCGGCAGCGTGGTATCCGTTTCCCAGATCACCTTGCCGCTGGCCCCGTCATAAGCCCGCAGCATTCCATCCATTGCGCCCGCAAAAACGACGCCCGGTATAGCAGTTGCCGCAGCCGAAATACCGGGATCGCAGTATTGCTTGCCCTGGCAATTGTCGGGGTGAAGCGTGCTCCAGAGAATCTTTCCGGTGTTGGCGTCCACTGCGTGCATCCCCGCGCGACCGGGTTCGTCTATCTTTTTGCCCATGGCGTCTTCGTTCATATCCGTAATGGGCACATAGACGCGGCTTCCTTCCGCAGCCATTCCGAAATGAACACCCCCCTGGATGCTCCCTCTGCCCACCTGAATCTGCCAGAGTATCTTTCCTTTATTGTCAGGGTCCACGGCTGTCATCACCCCGGATTTGGGGGTGGCGACAAGGATCTGCCTGCCGTCTTTCAAATCAACGATGAGGACGGACGCCGACAGATCATAATCGGGCCCCTTTTCTTCAGGACAATTCGGATGTCCTCCGGCCAATGTACATGCGCTGTTCCATGCGTCTCCGGCCAATAGCTGACGCTGCCAGCGCCGCTGGCCTGATTTCATATCAACTGCAAAAATCGTGTCGGAGTTACCATCAGCCGGCGACGAATAATTCTCACCGCTGCCATGGTAGATGACACCGCGCTTGAGATCGAGCGTCGGACTTGTCCAGACAGGAGCGCCGGACGGACCCAGGATTTGTGTGCCGACCGACGTTTTTCCCTGATCGTGAGCAGGTTGCGGTATGGTATAGTGTCGCCACTTCTCGTTGCCTGTGGCCGTATCGAGAGCGACGACAGAACCCCGGAAGGTGCAACATGCGTAATTCGGGTCTGCGGTGCTGACGACTTCCAGAGAAGATACCGGCACAAATAACGTGTTGCCGTGGATGAGCGGAGCGCCCGTTATGGTGGCATTGGCATGATCGTCAGGATGCTGACGCCACAACACCTCACCGGTCAGGGCATCCATTGCATAAACGCGACCCATCAGGTCACCAAAAAAGAGGCGCGGATTGCGGGCAGGTTTTTGCCCGTCCTCCCAGGGTTCCACCACGATGGCGGTACGCACTTCTGCAGAAACCCGGCTTGTCCAGCGGGCGCATCCCGTATTCAGGTCGAACGCATAGATCGTTCCATCCTGGCTGCCAACAAATACGGCACCCATGGCGACCACCGGTTGCGACCGGGCACGCATCGCGGCCGGAAAGGCGAAGGCCCATTTAAGTTTCAGGTCTGGCACGTTGTCAGCCGTGAGACCGGCGACGCTCGTCGGGATAAAACGTTTTGTATCATAACCCCAGCCGACCCGCGCGGGCGCCTTTGTCAGATCGAAGCGCGCTGCATCGCCTGTGCAGGTGGGAGGAGGAGGCGCGGGTTTCCAGGTAGCCAGATTGCTGTGGGTGATAAACTCCGCAACCTGCCGCCGCTCCATCTGGCTGAGGCTTGCCGCCTGTTGCTGCATGACGCCATCGTTGAGCGCGGTTAATACGGCGTCCGGCGCCATGGACTGCATCATTTCGCGGTGTGGCGCCTTGGGCACCCCCCCTTCATGACACATTGCGCAGTTTTCGGCGTAAACAGCCTTGCCCGGATGCCGGTCCGCATCAAATGTGGCGTCGGATTTTACGAAGCTCTCTACGGGCTTGCCCACGGGTGTGTCCGGCGTTGCGCCGCCCGGAGCGCCCTGCGCCCGATTATGGAAGTTCGTAACCGTGGCCATAGCCAGGACAGCTATGGCTGCCCCTGCCCATTTTGCGGACTTCATATTGCCTCCTCCCGCTCTGTGTAAATGGCCGTCAGTTCGACGGCCAGTTTCTGTTTTCGCTGAAGTCCTTGCCGTGCCGTGCGCCGAGATTGAGGGACATCTGGCCCAGAAAGCTGTCGGTTGCAGGATCGGTACGCGCCCAGTCAACCAGTTCGCGCCGCTTCGCAATTTTCCAGCCCGCTCCCCGATCTTCATATTCATCGACATATCGACCGGCAACGAACAAATCTTTTTCCACGCCATCTTCGACAATCCGGTGCTGGGCGATGAAATAGATTTCCCCGCTGGCCTTTTTGCCGTCTATGCGGATGTGGGTTTGCAGAATCCCGTGCTGGCTGGCGATCATCTCACCCAGCAAGGTCTGTGCGAAGTTGACGAAGCCATCCGCGTCGCCGGCAAATGGACCGCAATCGACAAAAGCATCATCATGAAAAACACTGCGGTGCAATTCCGGTATCAGACGGTCCTGCGCACGCATATAATTGCAGAGAAGTTCATTGATATCACGTCGGGCAACAAGGTCAGCAATATCATTCTGAATAGACTTGATATCCACAAAAAATCACTCCGCTAATATTCGGCATGTCAATGAGATGGTGCGATGTGAGAGAAGATAACCGCTGAAAAGTGAACTGGGCAGACATTCAGAATTGCCGGGGTGGGTGGTTCCCCAGGTGCCAATAATAAGCTGATCGTTGATCATCAGATCAGCGCTGGCATTGACGATGTGTGCAGGCTGAACCGTTGCCCGGCGCCAGCAAGGGAATGCCTGCGCGCAGAGGTGTGCTGGTCCGTTGCATGCGTTTCCCCCTTTTCTCCCTGCCGCTGCTTGTAACAGTCCGGAGCTATCGTGCCGGAACTGCCATTTTTGTCAGGTGTAGTGTAAACGCGATGCCGCGCCAGATATCAGCTGTGATTCAATCAGCCACGCGCAGGCGCGGAAAAACGTTGGGGGGGAGCGCACCTATCACATATAACAGGAATAGTCGGACCTGCGTTCCACTATAGATTTAATCATAATGTTGCGGGTTGCCCGGGTCAGCCCGAAAAAATACAAATGCTGATAATCAGGCGGGGAGTGATTCGATAAAAATTGCATCATGCCGTCTGCCTTGAGGTAATAATAATGTCGCGCAATCTGCGCGGCTGTGCCGAGAACACGGGAGAATTTTCCATGACTGTTTCCATCGAGGAAAAGCTGCAACGCCTGCAGGACATCCAGGATATCAAGGATTTGCGCTCCCGTTACGCATATGGTGCCAATATTATCGACAGCACGCCTGGCGATCTGAAGGCGTTTGCCGCCCTGTTTGCGCATGACGGGAAATTTGACGTCGGCATGGGGGTTGCAACCGGCCCGGCGGAAATCGAACAAATGATGAGCGGGATCACGACGCAGTGGAAATGCGCCATGCACTATATGCTCAATCCCGTAATCGATCTGGATGGCGACCGTGGGCGAGGCACATATACGGGGCTGTTTGCCTTTGTGTCTGAGGATAATCCTGGTCCCATCTGGCTTTCCAACATCTATCACGATACTTATGTGCGTACGAAGGAAGGCTGGCGTTTCCAGTCCGTGAGCATTCGCACGGCGTTCGCGGACCCGGCTTTCCTCGCAGGATATGCCGACAAGTTGCTGGTCGAGGGCTGACGGGACACAATTCCTGGCCGATACGACCATTCCGGCGTGTAGAAACGCCTGACCAATAAAACCCGGGTCCTGTCCTTTTATGCGCGAACTTGCCCTGCACCAGATTACCGCCATGGAGGCGTCGCCGCCCGATCTCGTCTCGATTGCGGCAGAGGCGGGTTGCAAGAAGGTTTGCATCTTCGTGCTCTCGCCCCTCGTGCCGGTGAACGGCAGCGACCGGATGGAACCCCTGTTCCCGACAGTCACGGATGATACCAAACAGGCGATGAAGGATCGCCTTGCCGCGTGCGGTGTCTCCGTGATGAATATCGAATTTTTTCCCATAGACGCGGATACCGACCTGCAATCCTACCGCGCCCCGTTGGCACTGGGTGCGGAACTGGGCGCGGAACGTATTGTCACGCATGTCCACGACACGGACACAGAAAGGGCAGCGCGAAATCTGGCCCTGCTGTGTGACATTGCGCAGGAATATGGGCTGCAGGTCGGGCTGGAATTCATGGGACTCTCGCCCGGATGCAATTCGCTTGCAAAGGCCAGGGAGCTCGTTCTGAAGGCGAAACGGCCCAATCTGGGTATTGCGATCGACGCGCTCCATCTCGTCCGGACGGGGAGCAGAATCGACGAGGTCGCTGCCCTTGATCCGGAACTGATCGCCTATGTTCAGCTCTGCGATGGGCCTCATCTGGAGAAAAGTGACGACTATCTGCCGGAGGCTCTCGATCGCCTGGCTCCCGGAGAAGGCGTTTTTCCGCTCAAGGAATTTGTCCGGGCCTTGCCGGCAAACGTGCCTATGGATGTCGAGGTGCCCTCCGAGAAGTTACGCGCGGAGGGCATCGGTCCGCTGGAACGGACCATTCGGGCCGTCCATGCCTGCCGTGCGCTCCTTCAGGACGCAGCGGCGTAAACCTTATCGATGTTCAGGAGAGAAATATGGGCAGATTGCAGGATAAAGTCGTCATCATTCTGGGCGCTTCGGATGAGCGGAGCATGGGCGCCGCTACGGCGCATCGGTTTGCTCGCGAAGGCGCCAGGCTCATTCTCGCGGCCCGGCGTCTGGAGAAGGTCGAAGCGATTGCAAAGAGCGTCGGCGGCGTACCCATGGCGTGCGATATCACCGACGAAGAGCAAATTGCGGCGCTCGCGAACCGCGCCGTCAAGGAGTTCGGCAAGCTTGACGTGGCGATAAACTATGCCGGCGCGAATGCCCAGGCTCCCGTTTCCGAACTCACGCGCGAGCAACTTCAGCTGATGTGTGACGTGCACCTGATCGGCTCAGGCCTGTTCTTCAAGCATATGTCGCGCTGCATGACCGCGGGTGGCTCGATTGTCACTGCGTCATCGCTGACGGCGGTGGTGGCTCCCCCCGGACTGGCCGCCTATTCCGGCACCAAGAGAGGCGTGGATCAGATGGTGCGTGTCGCCGCCAATGAACTGGGGGCAAGGGGAATCCGCGTCAATTCGATCATACCGGGATTCACCCGGTCGGGGATGACGGAAGATTATTTCGCCATCCCCACGCTCGAAGGGGCATTTGTCCGGGAGATACCGCTTGGACGGCTGGGCAGTGTCGAAGACATCGCCAATGCGGCGCTTTGGCTTGCATCAGACGAATCCTGTTCCACAACCGGGCAATTTATCGATTGCACAAGCGGCCAGTCCTTGCGCCGGACGCCCACCGACGAAGAATTGATGCGTTGAGTGCAGAATAAAAACACCGATCGTTAAATTAGTGTTGGCCGCTGCGGCATCATTACGGCAACGGCGGGAAATGGACAGCCTGTGCTGCAGCACTGCTGCCTGAAAAAGGAATCCAGAATGATTCAATTTGTCGACTTCACGCAAATCTGCTGGGTTGTTGCGGATCTGGATGAGGCGATCCGGCGTTGGCATCGGACAACGGGTATTGGTCCGTTTTACTGCATACGATCTCCGGAGATTGGCAATTATCATTATCGGGGAGTACCGGCCATGCTCGATATGGACGTCGCACTTGCGCAGGCAGGCAATATCCAGATCGAATTGATCCAGCCGAAGAGCGATACGCCCTCTGCCTACCGGGATTCATGCCCGGCCGGGACAGAAGCAATGCATCATCTGGGCAAGGTGACAGCTGATTTTGACAGGGACTACGCCCATTATCGCGATCTCGGCTTCGCGGAAGCGCAGTCCGGTTTCGCCGGGACCGCCCGTTTCGCCTATTTCGATACCCGCGAAAGCCTGGGGTATATGATTGAATTGATCGAGCGCGACGATGCTCTCAACGGGATGTTCCAGATGGTCGCCGATGCTGCGGTGAACTGGGATGGAAGTGATCCCTGGCGGGAGATATCTCTCGTGCAGGATGCGCTCACGGACTGATGAATTCTTGTCCGTGCTGCCGGGCAAAAAGCCGCCCCTACCGGCCGATTATCCCTGGAACCGGAAATTTATTCGCTCGGTTCCAGTAGTCGATGAAGGTGGGCAATCACATATTTCATGTTCGCGTCGTCCACCGTCCGCTGCGCCTCACCGCGCCACGCGGCTTCGGCGGTAGCATAATCAGGGTAAATCCCGACAATATGGAGATTGTCGGGATGTTCGAATTCATGGCCCGACGGGTCTTTCACCCGACCGCCAAAAACCAGATGCAATTTGCTCATGGCGACGCTATCGGCTGAATGACCCGCCCGCGTCAAGATACCGCAGCGGGCAGGCAGCCATGTCTATTTCGCCTGACGCATAAAGTTGACCAGTGCGTCGAAACCGTTTTTCTCGATATAGGCGTTGAAATCGGCTTCCTGGGTCAGGGAAATATTGACGCCATTCACCGTCAGATTCTGGATCAGTGGCTTCGGGCCGTTTGCCTTGACCGTCCAGATCGCATCGATAGGCTTGCCGCCTTTCGGATCGCTGACAGAGGAAAACACGTCGACATCGCCGCGCGTGCCGCGCGGCGCCGTACGAATGACCCGTACTTGTGAATCGGCATAGTCATAGAGGCGGTCCGAATAGGTGTTCACCAGAAAATCCGGCAACGCCGCACGATAGGCGGAAAGCTGCTGCGGCGTCAGACTGGCGCGATGACGGCGAATCAGCCGTAACCCGGCTTCGTCAAGATTGAAGTTCTCCCGCAACAGCGCACGAAACTGTGTCCGCGCATCATCCCGCGAAAGCGAATCGTCCCGCAAAATGCCAAAAGCCCGATTCGCCAAACGATCCACAAACTTGCCAGCGGCTTCCGCCTGTACCGGTGTGGCCGCCGCTGCCGGTTCTTGCGCCCAAACGGGGGCAACCGGCACCGTCATCAGCGCCAGCGCCAGCGAAAGGGTTACAGGCTTCATCATCCTCGGCAATCCTCCAGTTTCGGGGCGCCGGTACCGCGCCCCTGGAAATAGTGTTTACAGGGAAAGGTTTGAATTGATGTTGAACGACCGGTTCAGATCACAGTCGACAGCGGCCCATTCGCCCACGGCCAGGCGTGCGGAACGAATGGGCCGAAACTGGTTTGGAATTTTCAGTTTTTTGTATGCAGCCGATCAGCCAGGGCATTCCGCACCTGATCCAGCTTCTGCCGGGAGGCATCCGCCGCCTGACGCAGCTCGTTGCGCGCCGTATCGGCATTGAAGCCGGCTTTATCCAGCCGTTCGACGGCGTTATCATAGGCCCGCCGCGCGCCGGAAACCGCCTCCTTCATGGGTGTATTGGCTCCGACGGCTGCAGACTTGCGCCCGCTACGTTTCGATGTCAGCGCTGCAACCGCGACACCCAGGGCCGCCCCGGCCACCAGGACACCCCAGGGATGTGCTTCACTTTGGCGGGAGGCCCAATCCCGCGCCTGCACAACTTTTTCACGCGCCCGTTCGGCGGCGATATAGGCCGCTTCAGCAGCTTCACCGGCGCGTTCACCCGCCGATTCACGTAACAACGCCGCCTTGGAACGTGCCGAATAATAGGTTTCGCCTGCCCGCGCGCCAAGATGAGATGCCTCGTCGCGCACGCGATCCCAGGCGCGGCTCTTGTCCTCATATTCATTCATGATCGATGGGTCCTCCATTGCATAGGCTTCATACAGCGGAACAGGCGGCGCTTGCTTCCGGCGACGGGATTGAATGACGCAAATCGCGGCCACTGCGCCCGCCATCGCAAGCGCGCCACCCATCGCCATTGCCCGATTCTCGCGGGCCCATTGCAGGGAGTCGTGTGCGACCCTGGCTGCTTCGCCGCGCGTATATTCCCAGCCTTCCTGCATCAGGTTGTTGACGGTCATCCGCTCCGCCAGTTCGTCCAGTGAATCGACAAGCCGCGCCAACCGGGCATCCGCTTCTGCAGCAAGCGCAAGCGTCGGGGTTGTGCTGTCCGTCATGTTTCCTCTGCTTTCTGTAGGTCATCCGTTCGATTTTGCAGCTTTGCGATGTCCCGCCGGATGCGTCCGATACTGCGCTTCGGCAACAGACCGCGACCGCGCACGGTAGCCCGGGCCGTCACAGCAAGTACCACTGCTACCAGAAGGGAGACGATACCTGTCAGGAGCAGTGCCCATAACAAACCGATCACCATTGCCAGCGCAACGATGGCGGCGGCGAGCAAAAATACAATCGCCAGTCCGGAAAACAATATCGCAACACCGCCGAATGCCGCCGCTCGCCCGAACGCGCCAAGATTATCGCGGATCTCCCGCTGTCCAAGCGTGACTTCCGTCTGGAACAAGCGGGTCGCATCGACGAACGCTTCCGTCCATACATTGCCCAACGGTCGCCGCTCATCCGGATCGGGGGTTTCTATCGCGGCGTCTCCGTCCATATTTCCCGGATCTGAAACAGATTCGCCCGATTCGTTCCAGCCGTCGGGTGTGCCGTCAGTCTTCATGCCTGTCACGGTTGCCCGGCGTCAGGAAGCGCGCGAGGGCGAAAGCCGCCAGCGCCGCGATTCCCGCCGTCGCGACGGGATGTTCCCTGGCAAAGGATTTGGCGTCTTCCAGAATATCATCCAGGGTCTTGTTGTGAAGAGTCTCGGAAAAATCATCCAGCCCGGCAGCAGCGCGGTTGGCATATTCTTCAGCTTTGCCATGCACATCGAATTTTGCCGTTGCCGATCTCGTCGCGTCGGCCAATGCGTGCGCTCCGTCAGCTGCCTTGTCCTTGCCCATGGTCGCGGCGTCCCGCAGTTGCGACCCGGCTTTTCCGGCCAATTGCCCGGCCTGATTCTTCAGATCGTCAATCAGGGTGCCGGCCTTCTGGGCGCCGGCCTCTGCCTGCCCGCGCAGGGAATCGGCAGCTCCGGGCGTCGAAGCAGTCGACCCCTGGGGCGCCGGAGAGGTTTCATCATTTGCCATCATCAAGTGCACCTTTCCCTGAAAGCATACGTAACAAGGCGAACGCCGGGATTGTTCCCGCAATTGGAGTGGCGGCAAACGCGGCGGTGCTGGCCGAAAGCGCCAGACCTCGGAAACATAGGTGATTGCCGGGGGTTACGCCACCCCTGCAATTATTTCTGTCGACCATCGGGAAGGAGACGGCCTGGATCGGCGACTGGCGCGCCGGCTCCCCGGCCGTTAGGAAACAATCATGACACCGGATGAATTCACCTCCGCCGATGCGCCCCCGGTGGCGCTGATCACCGGCGCCGCCAGGCGGCTCGGCGCCGCCTTTGCGCGCGCGCTGGCCCATGACGGGTGGTCGATCATCCTGCATTGCCACAGTTCGACCGGACCAGCAGAAACACTGGCCCGCGAACTGGCGGCGCAGACGGGCCGGCCGATGGCTGTGGTGGTGCAGGATCTGGCCGCGAGCGACGCTGGCAGCGCGCTGTTCGCCCAATGCCCTCGTGCGCCAACGCTGCTTATAAATAATGCGTCGGGCTTCACGGAAGACAGTCTCCACGACTTCACAGCCACCGGCTGGGACGCGCATCTGGACGTGAACCTGCGAGCGCCGGCACTGCTGACACAAGGTTTCGCGCGGCAGCTGCCTCCTGATTCGCGCGGTCTGATCGTGAATTTGCTCGATGCAAAACTTTCCGCGCCCAACTCTGATTTTTTTAGCTATACCATCAGCAAATACGGCCTTGCCGGTCTCACCGAACTATCCGCCCGGGCGCTCGCGCCGCTTATTCGTGTCAACGCCATAGCACCGGCAGTGACGCTCGTTTCGGGTCCGCAAACCAGGGAAGAGTTCGAAGCCGTCCACAGCCTCAATGCGCTCCGACAGGGAGTGGAAGTTGAGCATCTGGTAGCGGCGCTCCGCTATATTGTCAGAACGCCCACCGTTACCGGTCAGACATTAACGGTGGACGGCGGTCAGCGTTTCCTCGCACTGCCCCGCGACGTCGCCTATATGGCCCCCCTATGATTCGGCCCGTCCCGCGCACCCATCGCATCCGCCTCGAAGATCTTGCTGTTTCTGCGGATATCGGGTTCCACGATTTCGAGATTGGCAAGCCGCAACGGTTGCTGATCTCGGTTGATGTGGCAATCGATCTTGCACATTGGCCACAGGAAGACAGTCGGACGGCCGCGTGGGATTATGATTTTATCCGCGCGCATATTCAGGAACTTGTCGGCAGTCGGCGCTATAATCTGCAGGAAACCCTTGCCGAGGCGATCTTCGCGGCGATCGCGGCGCGACCGGGGGTTGTCGCGCTGACAGTGCATACGCGTAAAACCGATGTTTATCCGGATGTCAGGGCTGTGGGCGTGGTGCTATCGAGCGAATGAGCACGCCTGACGATCCGTTCCGCGTCCGCGCGCATGCGCCGATTTCCGTGCGCGCCAGCGTATAATCATCCGCCAGACCATCCATCGCGGCGAGATTCGGCGGCAATTCCGTCGGCAGGCCACAGGCGAGCGCATGCCACACCAGCGTTTGCGGACGAATCGGTTGGCCGCGGTCGATGAAATCCCCGGTGGCGACAGTGAGGGTTGGTGGCTGGCCGGGTGCGCGGGAAACAGAAAGTGTGAGGGGCCGGCCTGATTCCGTAGAAAGAAAAAACTGGCTTTCGGAAACGCCGCGAATATTGCCTTCGCTGCGATGCCCGTCGGAAATGCCTGTCACCATCAGACCCTGATTGCCGGGGATGAGGGCCTGCTCCAAAATGTCCCGCACATCTGCTTCTGCCTGCGGACCCCATACGAGTTGGGCGTCCGGCGTGATGAGTTGATAGAATTGCACATCCGGGCCGCCGCCCGGCACCGGTCGTACAAACGCCAGCATCCGCTCCCCTCGGTCAAAAGGAGGTCTGCCGCGCGCGCCGGCAGGGCCTTGCCACAGCCATTCACCCTGTGCGGGCAACGGATTGGGTGCTTTCAGAGCCGCTTCCAGCGACACCGATACAAGCGCTCGGGTCGAGCCGTTCGGCACATCGGGCGCCTGACGCGCAGAGAGGCGTTTCACGCTGTCAATCCGTACCCGGATGACGGCCGGCGCCGTTACCGCCAGATCCGCGAGGTCGCTCCACGACAGTCCATTCGCCGACGTGTCCGAAGACGATCCGGCAGGTTGCGCCCCCGCCTCGACCGAAGCTGCAGTGCAAACCACCAGCAGGGAAAGCGTGAGGGCGGGGAGCAGGGCGAGTCGCTTTTTCGATATGCTCAAATATGTCACACGCAAGAATATAAATAAAAATGGTTGCGGCATAAAGGGGTGATCGCTATCGGTGCGACCGCAGCGCAAAACGGCAGGGTCGACCATGTTGGTCTGGCCCGGTCGCAATGTCAGAAGGGTTCTTCATCGGACGGGTGCATCTGGACGAAAACAGATTGCAGCCGGATGGGATGACCCGGTAAGAGTTGGCGCGAATCAGATGGTGTGTGATCGTCGCACATCGTCAACCGGGGGTTGCTGACGTGCGAAAGTTTCGCAGTCCGCAGGGATGGCGGGAATGAGGCCCGCCGGCCACGACCGGGAGAGCAAACTATCATATATCAGGGGAGGCAGTGCACTCCTTTGATAGAGTAGAGTGGAAGCCAAGGCCGGGTGTTGCGTTGTGCGCGTCCGGATCGAGCAAGGGAGTGGCGAGGCCTTTATGTCGTATCTGGACGAGGGAGGAGTAGGCCGAGGCAAGCTGGGCGCCATCATTGCAGTTGGCATCCTGCACGTCTTTCTTGCCTACGCCATAGTGTCCGGCCTTGCTATCAAGGCCGTGCAGGTCATCACCGGCCCACTGGAAACGGTGAATATCGAGGAACAGGCGCCGCCGCCGGAAGAGGCTCCGCCGCCGCCGCCCAAGCTTGAAGATATTCCGCCCTATGTGCCGCCGCCGGATGTGCAGGTGCTGACGGAAGCGCCGCCGCCGCCCACAATCACGACCCAGACGGTAACGCCGCAACCGCAACCGACCGTTGCGCCGCCTGCCCCGCCGGCGCCGCCTGCGCCGCCTGCGCCCAAGGGGCCAACCACGCGGGCTGTTCCGCAGGCGCGCAGCCTCGCTGTGTCGCAGGATGATTATCCTGGCGCGTCGCTGCGGGCCGAAGAAGAGGGCACCGCACGCGTTGAAGTCGTAGTGGATACCCGCGGTCGGGTCAGTGCATGCACGGTTATCAACTCATCCGGGCATCCGCGCCTTGATGAGGCGACCTGCCGCATCGCCCAGCGCCGCTGGCGCTTCAAGCCGGCCCAGACTGATGGCGTAGATGTGGAATCCCGGTATCAGCAGAATGTGCGCTGGCAGATCGTCCAGTAAGCGGGCGCCACACGATTTAATATAGCCAATAGTTTGTTTCGATCGACAATCACCCATTCCGACAGAGGGACATATTCATGGAAACTGTAGCGACGGAAAATCCATACGGCCTTATTGCCGCGCTCGAGCAGGGCGGTATTGTTGCCCAGGGGCTGTTTGGCATCATGGTTCTGATGTCCGTAGTCAGCTGGTACATCATCTTCGCGAAATGGTTCGAACAGCGCAAATTGCTGAACGAATCCCAGGATGCCGCCCGGAAGGTCTGGAGCTCCGCGTCGTTGAAGGAGGGTGCTGCCAAGCTGCCGAAGAACTCCGCGTACCGTCAGGTTCTCGATGATGGCATGCGCGCCGCCGAGCACCACGAAGGTCAACTGACCGACCAGATCAACCAGAATGACTGGATCACGATCAGCCTCAACCGTTCGGCCGGTCTGATCAACAGCCGCATGCAATGGGGCCTGAGCTTCCTCGCATCGACGGGCGCCGTTGCTCCGTTCATCGGGCTGCTGGGTACCGTTATCGGTATTTACCGCGCGCTCATTAACATCGGTATCGCCGGTCAGGCATCCATCGACAAGGTTGCCGGTCCTGTTGGTGAGGCGCTTATCATGACCGCCATCGGTATCGGCGTCGCCGTGCCGGCCGTGCTCGGCTACAACTATCTTGCCGGACGCAACAAGAAGATCCTGGAACGTCTGAACGTTTTTGCTGCGGACATTCATGCCTATCTTCTTTCCGGTTCCAGCGTCTCCCCCACCGTTGCGATCAAGCCGACGACCACGATGGCTACGGGCACGGTTCCCACGAAGCCGGCTGGCAAGTAAGCCCGAACGTCGAGAAAAGGGATATAGCCCATGGCAATGAGTGTCGGCGAAGAGGAAGAAGGCGCGTTGATGTCCAACATCAACGTCACGCCCCTGGTGGACGTGATGCTGGTTCTCCTCATTATCTTTCTGATCACCGTTCCGGTCGCTATCCAGACCGTCCCGGTCAACCTGCCAAAGGTGGCGAATATCCCGACGACAACGAAGCCGGAAAATGTCCCGCTGTCTGTCGATAGAAATTGCGACATCTACTGGGGGCTCGCGAAAATCGAGTCCCCGGAGCAGCTGCGGGAGAAGGGTGCAAACTACCTTCTCTCGGAGGTTGAACGGCTCAAGGCTGCTGGTGCGTCGGTCGAACTTCCGGAAGCGCATATCCGGGCTGACTCTGACACCGAGTATCGCTGCGTTGGCGGTGCGATCTTTGCCCTGCAGCGTGCAGGGTATCAGAAGATCGGCTTCATTTCCGAACCGCCTGCGGGCGCGGTCACGCGTTAAGGATAGGGGATAATATCAATGGCAATGTCCGCGCCCGCCTCCGATCAAGCCCAACCGATGGGTGAGATCAATCTGACGCCGCTTATCGACGTCTTGCTGGTTCTCCTCATCCTTTTCATTATTACCATTCCGATCCAGACCCATGCGACGAAACTGGATCTGCCGCCACCGTCAAACCTGCCTTCAGACATCCAGCCGGATTTCAACGAAGTGACGGTGGACTTTCTGAACACCGTTTACTGGAATGATCAGGAAGTGACGCTGGACCAGTTGAACGGCTATTTGCGGCAAATTGGCGCCATTCGGCCCGTAGAGGCGCAGCCCGAACTGCGCCTGAAGCCTGACGCACTGTCACGATATGAAATCGTCAACCGCGTGATGGCGCTGGCCCAGCAGGCCGGGATCCAGAAGATGGGGTTTGTTGGTAACGAGGCATATAACTGAGCCTCGCTGCGGTTCAGACAAGACGTAAAAACGGGCGCCAACGGCGCCCGTTTTTCATTTCTGACGATCGCAGAGCCCCACCGGGTTGAGGTCATCGTTGCAGGGGCTGCACATCTCCCGAAAGCCAACTTCGACCCCTAACCAGTCATGTGCCGCCGGGGATTGCGATGCATTAATTGGTCCACAAGCCACGCAGATTGCAGGGGGCTTCCTGGAGGTGTTCCGGGTCCAGATCCGTGATAACGAAAGAGGTCAGGATTTTGCGTGGCCTGGAGGGCCGCGGGGGAATCCGGCGCGCAATCATCAAGCCGCCACCGACCTGCTCAATCTGAACTTGCTCCGTAAGGGAGAGTTGAAAATGTTGCCGCGGGAGTAGAATACGGCACGGTAGAACGCGCACTTGTGCCCACGCAGACACGGCTGCGGAGCGTCGTCGATATTAGCGCTTTAAATGTGCCCGCACTTATTACTACTGTCTCGTCACTACCGCGCAGGCGAGGCCCCTCGCACCATCTGCAACGGTTGCGCACCATCAACAACGCAATATAATGAAAGTTCGACAGCCATTGCGGCTGTCGAACCAGATCGTGTTCTGACAGGCGTCCTTCACAAGGTCGGCGGCGTTTTGTCAGAAGCGTTGCTCAGGTAATAATCCACATACTTGTGGAAATACTGGTTACCACGTTCGTTGCGCCCAAAAATCACTGACGGCAACGCGCCGGATTCCAGACCCCTCTGTACCTCAAGTCCGAGGCCATAGTCCTCTTTTTGGACCACGTCACGCAGCCAGTCCATCATATTCTCAATGGCTTGTGCGTCATCGGCATCCTTTGGCGGATCCCGCCGGATGAACAGCAGATTGGTTGTATTCTTGTCCGGTGTTGGTCCGGGGATCAATTGTGCAATCTGGGTGATCTCCGGGGCAAAAAAGATGCTGACATTGGGGAAGATCGTGCGAACAAAGTCGAAGCCTTCGTTCTCATGCTCGCCCCAGGTTTCGCGAGGCAGAGCGGACAGACGCTCCTTGATGCTGACTTGCGGATATCCCACCCGCATGTGGGGGCCATAGGCGGCAAAGTGCATAATATTGCTGAACGTACGTGGATGGATCGTATTCGGGTGTGCAGCGGCAAAATGATATCCTTCCAGATAACCGTCATAGGCGATTTTCCAGTTGGCCCCGTGAATCCGCCGGCTGCCGCAGAAATGCCATTTATCCAGCCCGTAGCTGTTCAGATCATCAAGCATACCGCCCAGATGCGGCCGGATGTCGATCTCGTTGTTGCCATCATCATCAGGTGTCATCTGCACCCAGATGATCCCGCCGGCTTCGGCGCATGGCAGACGCCGGAGGCCGCGTTCTTCCTTGCAGACCGCACCGAACTTCTGTGCCTCGGCCACGGCCAGCAGTTTGCCATCATTGGCAAAGGTCCAGGCATGATAAGGACAGCTGAACCGGTTGCCATGACCATGGCCTTCAGGCTTCAGGATCATGCCCCGGTGGGTGCAAACATTAAGCATGGCCGCAACGCTGCCGTCGCTACGGCGGGTGATTAAAATGGGTTTACCCATCAATTCCAGCGCCTTATAGTCGCCGGGGCGGGGCAGTTCCACCGAGAGCGCCGCCAGCAATGGCAGTTTCATGAATATCTCTGCCATTTCGCGTTCGAAATAGGCCGGGTCCGTGTAAACGGCGGCCGGTATTTCCATCGGCGTGTCCGCGCTGTCGGTGGTGCCGCTTTCTACATATTCCAGCATTTTGGCGGCTTCGTTACCGATTACCTGATGATAGCCCATGATTCCCACTCCACTCTCGCACTCTTGTCGCAAGACTAATGCGGCTTTCGCCCTGCAAGGCCCTGCGACTTACGCTAGGTCCACAGCCACCCCCTTGGCAAGACTGGAACAATGGATAAGCTGTCCCCAGATCGAAAGGCCGGTGTACCGGCCCGTAAAGGAGATTGACCGATGGCTGATATAGATTCCCCGATGAAGGCGCCACCGCGCATCAAGGGTGAGCCGCTGCCACGCTGCCCCGGAGTTTCATTCCGCGATATTGCGCTGGAGGATACCAACGAGGTTCCGGAGTTCATGTACCAGGATGTATATGAAAACCTCGGTTCCGAACCGTTGCCCGCCACCAGATATACGGACCCTGCTTATTTCGAGCGCGAAAAGGAAAAAATGTGGCCGCGCGTCTGGCAATTCGCCGCGCGCGAGGAAGACATTCCCGAACCGGGCGATCACGCCGTTTACGAGAATGTCGGCAAGTCCTTCATTCTGGTTCGGCAGGAGGATATGTCCGTCCGGGCTTTCTTCAATGTCTGTCTGCATCGCGGCCGCAAGCTGAAGCTGGAAAATGGCTGGGCCAGCGAACTGCAATGCCCATTCCACGGGTTTACCTGGAACAACGACGGTTCGCTCAAGAATATCCCGTGCCGCTGGGATTTCCCGCATCTCACCGAAGAGAAAATGCAACTTCCCGAAGTATCGGTAGGACGTTGGGAAGGGTACATCTTCATTCGCGAGGCGAAAGAGGGGCCGACGCTGGAAGAATATCTGGCCCCGATGCCCGAACATTTTCAGCGCTGGAAGCACGGGAATAACCATACTGCCGTCTGGGTAGGCAAGGTAGTTCCGGCGAACTGGAAGGTGGTGATGGAAGCCTTCATGGAAGCCTGGCACACCGTCGTGACGCACCCGCAACTTCTGCCTTTTACCGGCGACGCCAATTCTATCTACAATATCTACGGCGATCACGTAAATCTGACGGTAACGCCATTCGGGACCATGTCTCCGCATGTCGATCCGGAAGGCAAGCCGCAGCAATGGATTGTCGATGAGTTTGTCAAATATAATGGTCGTTCTTCCGACAATTACGACACACCGGCGGACGAGAACAACAGTGGCTTCAAGGTTCAGGTGCCGGAGGGTATGACGGCACGCGCGGCCCTCGGCGCGAGCCTGCGCGAAACGACGACACGCATGTTCGGTCATGACGTCAGCTTTGCCTCCGATAGCGAAATGATGGACTCGATCCTGTACAATGTGTTCCCTAATTTCGCCCCGTGGGCCGGCTTTCAGCCCAACATCGTCTATCGCTGGCGTCCGTGGCATGATGTGGACCATTGCCTGATGGAAGTCCGTATCCTCACGCCAATTCCGCCAGGTCAGACTGCGCCGAAGACGCCGCCGATGCGCTTTCTGTCGTTGGACGAGAAATGGACAGAAGCGCCCGAACTTGGCATCCTGGGCGATGTTTTCGAACAGGATATGGGTAATCTGCCTTTTGTGCAGGAAGGCCTGAAAAGCTCGGCCAATAACGAGGTGCAGTTGGCGAACTATCAGGAGATTGAGATTCGCCAGTTCCATAATACGTTGACCAAATATCTGGAAAGCTGAGCTTTCCGATGCGGCAGTTGACTCTCGCGGCCCGTCCGGTTGGACGGGCCGTGGCCAGTAGCGATTTTGATCTCGTCGATGTGCCGATGCCGGTGCCGGCGGCGGGTCAGATGCTGTTGGCCGTGCGGTGGCTGGGGTTTGAGCCGGCGCAGAAGGGCTGGATGGAAAATTTCGGTGGCTATGTCGCGCCCATCAACCTCGGTGATGTGATGCGCGGCATGGGTGTCGCGGAGGTGGTAGAAAGCCGCGAGGGCCGGTTTCCGGTGGGCACCCTGGTCGCCGGGATGACTGGATGGACCGAATATCTGGTTACGGATGGCGCAGGCTTCGAGGCATGCCACCCGGATCTGCCGCCCGAAGCCATGCTCGGACCACTGGGACTTCCAGGCCTTACCGCATGGATCGGCATGTATCGTATCGGACGACCCATCGCGGGTGACACGGTTTTTGTATCCGGTGCCGCCGGTGCCACGGGATCGGTTGCGGGGCAATTGGCGAAGATCGCCGGTGCGCGCGTCATTGGCATTGCCGGCGGGCCGGAGAAATGCGCGTGGCTGACGGGCGACGGCGGCTTCGATGCGGCGATCGACTATAAGGCCGAAGATGTTGCCGCCGCGATAAAAACCCATGCGCCAGCGGGCGTGGATGTCATCTACGACAATGTCGGCGGCGCCATACTCGACGCAATGCTGGCGCGGCTGTCGATTGGCGCGCGGGTCGTTTTATGTGGCGGTATCAGCCGGTATGAGCAGGGCGGCCGGGTCATCGGTCCGGGTAATTATTTCAACCTGATCCTGCGGCGCGCCAGTATGACGGGATTCCTGGTACTGGATCATGAGGCGGAATGGCCTGCCATAAGGGAACGGCTGGCTGCCCTCATTCTGGCCGGGAAACTTCGCTGGCAGGCGGATGTGCAACACGGGTTGGAAAATGCCCCGGCGACGCTCGGCCGGCTGTTTACCGGCGCTAATCGGGGCAAGCAATTGCTGCGTTTGTAAACAGAAGTTTAAACGGGTTTCAGTCTCATTTTTCCAACAGCTGGGATTTTTCTGACCTCCGACGACGCGCGCGCCCCCGCGCCGATAGCAGGCACAGCTTCTTCCGCCGGTGCGAAATCACCGGCTTTGGGTGGCCTTACGGCCCGGCACCGAGCAGACAGGGGCGGTTGATGCTCTGAAATCAGCGACCGGAAATGCCGGAGGACCAATCACGCGTGTTGCTGAAATCAGCGCCGTTACGACCGGACAAATGGATCTGTGGGGCGTCTGCGAGAATGGCGTCGCTGGCCTTGTCCTTGCGTGCCCAGTCGATCAATTCACGACGGCGCTGGATGGCCCATTTTCCATCCTTGCAGCTATATTCATCGATATAGCGACCGGCCATGAACAGATCGATTTCCTCATCATTTTCGACCAGCCGATGCCAGGCGAAGAAATAGATTTCCCCGCTTCCGGTGCCCGCCTCAGCATCGATGTCGAGATCCATCTGGCCAATCAGATGCTGGCTGGCGGTCATGCTGCCGAGAAAACCCTGGATGAAATCCGTATATTCGCAAGGCCCGCCCCGTAGCGGGCCGCAGTCCATATCGGCATCGGCGTGAAAAGCCGACAGTTGCAGTGCACGGTCGAGGCGGTCCTGGCCGCGCATAAAGTTGAACAGCGCCTGCTGGATATCACGCCTTGCCGCCAGATCGCGAACTTCTGCTTCCAGATTCACGTTTTTTCCTCGTTTTCGTGGATCAGTTCCAGAATCTATAAATCGGGTCATCCGGTCCTTGCGCCCCGCGCAACTCAAGCGCCGAATACATGCCGCTGTCCATTTCACGGGTGGTTTTATCGACACGGCTCCAGTCACTGACGAAGGTGCGATCGGCAAACTTCCACACCCCGTTGCGACGGGTGAACCGGTCAATATAGCGTCCGCCACTGAGCATTTCGGACTTGCCATCCTGCGGATCGGACATGGTTGACACGGCAATCACATAGGTTTCACCGATCGCGGTGTCACCGGTCACTTCAATCCACTGATTTGCGATCGAATGGAAAGTCTGGTCGAACACCGCCTTGACGATTCGGCAGATTTCCGACGCAAATTGATGCCCGTTGCCATTAAAAGCGCCGCTCACGACGGTGCTGTCCTCGTGGAAAATGCTCTTGAGCAAGGCTTCGTCGGCGCGGTCCACGCCCCGGCAATAGGCCATCGTCAGGTCAGCAATTTGCTGGCGGGAAACGAGCGTGTCGATCGCGTCTGCGGCGGGGCTTTCGGGGGCTTGGTTTGTCATGCCCTTTTCTCCTGTTGCATTTTGTCGGTTTTGCGCAGCGGCCAAGGCCAGCAGCGCAGTACCCGTATCGGCGGCTGCCTGTCCGCCAACCGGGACATGGCATGAGAGCGGTTGCGGGAGGGCCGGCGGTTGCGCATCCGGCCAGTTGGCGTTCGTATCAAGAACATAGGTCCGGTGCGAAAGGCGCCAGATACCCTCTCGTTTTTCGAGGCGATCGAGGTAACGACCGCAAATCAGACGTTGTTTCATCGCGCCGTCTGTTTCGGGCGAACGGAAATAGGCCACGACATAGCTTTCGGACGTCGCCCGGTTGCCGTTTAGCCTGATCCACATCTGGGCGGTACGGTGCAGCGTGACGGGCTGGCCGGTTTGCGCGTCGATCAGGATTTCCACCAGTGCGCTGGCGGTGCCCTTGAAAAAACCATAATCGACAGTGGCGTCAGGATGATAGCAGTCCGTCAGCAGTGCTGCGTCAGCCCGGTCGATGCCTCGACTGTGCTGCGCCAGTCGCTGCTGGATCGCTTGCAGGTCGGCGATGTCGGCCAGCGATTTGCGTTCCATCATGTTATCATGCTCCATGCTCTCCCCACGCTGGTCATTTTCGAAGCGATATTAGGACAGGATGCCGGTGATCCGGCCTATCACTTAGCGCAGGGTCAATCGGCGGCAGTTTCGTGGATAAACTATCGAAAAGCCGGGTTGACGGTTTGGAGAGCCTTCCCGACTTTGGCGTAAACAGGGAACGCATCAGCTGCATGGCAGGGGGCGAGGAGAGACGCGATGACCAGAGAGCATTTTCTTGGCCGGACCCTTGAGGCCTTTGATCCACCTGTGCGGGGCGATCCGATCACCGGTGAGCGCTATTATTCCAAACGCTGGGCGCGGGCGGAATGGACGAACGTGTTTTCCAAAAGCTGGCACATCGGCGGAATGCTGGCTGATCTGGAAGAGCCGGGCGACTGGGTTACCCACAATCTTCTGCGGGACAGCGTCATCATGATTCGTCAGGATGACGGCTCAATCCGTGGCTTTTTCAATGCCTGTGTGCATCGCGGCAACCGGCTGTTGTGGTCTGATATCGGCAGCAGCGAGCGCATCACATGCTCCTACCATGGCTGGCAGTTCGGCCGGGACGGGACCTTGCTGTTCGCCCAGGATGCCGAGGATTTTCCCGGCGGCAATCCGTGCGGCAAGGCGCATCTGACCGAGGTGGCCGTCGACAGCTGGGGACCGTTCGTCTGGTTCAACATGGATATGAACGCGACGCCTCTCCTCGAGTGGCTGGCGCCGCTGCCCGAGCAGCTCGCCGGTTACCGGATGGAAAAAATGACTCGCGTGCTTGATGTGCGCACCGATGTCCCGTGTAACTGGAAGATCATCCGGGACAATTTCAACGAGAGCTACCATCTGCCGACGCTGCATCCGGAATTGGCCAGCTTCATCGACGATGATTACACTGATACCAGCTTTGAAATGTATCCGAGCGGACATAACCGCATGGTGCAGAAGGGCTGCCATCCTTCGAAGCGGCTGGATGTGCCGGATTCCATGCAGTCCCCGCTCGACGATATGCTACGCGAATGGGATCTCGATCCGGCCGATTTCGAAGGTCGCGCCCGTGAGGCGCGCGTGGCTATCCAGCAGGCGAAACGGCGGCTGGGACCGGCGCGGGGCTTCCATCATTTCGAGACGATGACCGACAGCATGCTGACGGACTATTACCATTATACCTTATGGCCCAACACCACGATGACAATGAGTCCGGACGGGTTCCAGATCCTGCGCACCGAGCCGCATCCGACCGACCCGGAGCGCTGTATTTTTGATCACTGGTACATGATGCCGCCGGTCGATGGTCGCGACGAGGTTGTTACGCCTTTGGGTGTGCTTCCGTTCGCGCCGGCGGATCGCCGGATTGTGGAATTTGGCAAGGAGTCGCTCGGCTTTGTTGCCGACCAGGACATGATGGTGGCGGTCGGCCAGCAGCAGGGCCTGCATTCAATGGGATATAAGGGCGGGATCATTTCAGGGCAGGAAAAGCGCATCCAGCGTTTCCACGAGTTGCTGAATGACGCCTGCGGTATTCATGGCGAACTCAAGGAGGAATTCGAAGGATGAATAATGCGGCGGATCGGGTCGCCATTAATGATGTTCTGGCGCGCTACGCCGATGGGGTGACGCGGCGGGACGTGGCAGTCTGGCGCAGCACCTGGGACGAGGACGCCGAATGGTATCTGTTCGGCCCGGAATCCGTGCGCGGGCGGGATGCGATTGTCGCCGCATGGGAAGAGGCGATCGCCGGTTTCCCTTTTGTGGTGATGATGGTGTCGCAGGGAGCGGTCGAAATCGACGGCGATCGGGCACAGGGACATTCGTTTAGCAGTGAAATTGCGCGGACCGCGGACGGCAAGCGTCTGCGTGTGCACGGATGCTATGAAGACCGTTATATCCGGCGGAATGGCGTTTGGGGTTTCTCGTTCCGCCGGTTTACCGTGCTGAACAGCGAAGAATATTGAGCAATAATAGCGTTTTAAAACAAAGGGAAGACAGCATGGGACGTCTGGACGGCAAGGTTGCGGTTATATTGGGCGCATCCGATCCCCGCAGTATGGGGGCGGCGACGGCGAGATTATTTGCCGCGGAAGGCGCAAAACTGGTGCTCGCTGCACGCCGGAAGGATGCTGTCGCCGAGGTGGCGGCGGAATTGGGGGGCACGGCGGTCGCCTGTGATATCACGCGTGAAGAAGATCTGGCGGCACTCGCGAAAACTGCCGTCGAAACGGGCGGCAAGCTGGATATTGCGATCAATTACGCGGGGGTAGCGGAAGCTGCGCCCATTCTGGAAATGACCCCGGAGTTGCTCCGCCACCAGGCGGAAGTGCATTTCGTGGGTACCGGGCTGTTCATCAAACAAATGGGACTCGCGATGACGGGTGGCGGCTCGATTGTGACGGCTTCTTCCCTCACCGTTCTGGTGCAGGCGCCGGGTCAGGGCGCCTATGCGGGCTCCAAGGGCGGTGCCGATGTGATGGTCAAGATCGCAGCCAACGAGCTTGGCGCAAAAGGAATCCGCGTCAACAGCCTCGCGCCCGGTTTTACCAAAAGCGCCATGACCGACGCATATTTCGCCATGGAAGCGGTCACCAACGCCTTTCTGAAAGAGATTCCGCTGGGCCGCTTCCCGACGGTCGAAGATATTGCCGAATGTGCGCTGTGGCTGGCCAGTGACGGCTCCGCCTGCGTCACCGGGCAACGTATCGACGTAACTTCGGGCCAGGCACTGCGCCGCACTCCGCGTGACGAGGAATATGTATGAGCGGTCGTTTGCAGGGCAGGGCAGCGCTCGTCGTCGGTGCGGCGGGACAGGGCAATATGGGCCAGGCCATCGCGCGGCGCTTTGCCGCCGAAGGCGCAAAGGTGGCCGTCGCGGGCCGTAAAATGGAGGTGCTGCAAGCACTGGCCACGGAAATTGGCGGCATTGCTGTGCCGTGCGATTTTTCCAATCGCGCCAGCATCTTCGCCATGGTCAACCAGACGAAGGATCATTTCGGCAAGCTGGACATCGCGGTGAACGCCACGGGATGGGGTTTGTTGAAACCGTTTCTGGAAACGACCGACGAAGAATTCGACCGGATGTACGCCCTGCAGTTGCGCGGGCCGTTCCAGTTTCTTCAGGCGCTGATTCCCGCCATGACCGAAGGTGGTTCGATCATCCAGGTGAGTTCCGCGACGGCGACGATCCTGTTCCACGACCATGACGCCTATATGGCGACAAAAGCCGGCACCGATCATATGATTCGCAGCGTTGCCAACCAGTTTGGCGCGCAAGGCTTGCGAGTGAACAGCATTTCGCCCGGGATCACCGAAACGCCCATGACAGCAGACGCCCAGCAGGTTCCTGGCCTGATGGAGGCCTTCATTAAAGGCTATCCGCTTGGCCGATACGGCACGATGGAAGATATTGCCGCAGGCTGCGTATGGCTCGCCAGCGACGAATGTTTCATGACGGGCCAGAATCTCCAGGTGAACGGTGGTCTGACGCTGCGTAGCAATCCCTCCCCTGCGGATATCGAGGCGTCGGTGGCTGCCGCCGCCACAGCTAAGTGAGATGAGGGGCTGACCGGGATGAAACGTCATCAGATCGCCATGGCCTCGGGCATTATGCCCGAGGCGACGCCGGTGCAACTGATTGAAATGGCGGCAGCCGCTGGCTTCGATTTCGGCGGCATGTGGATCGAGCCGACGGAGTGGACCGCTGGCACAACGCGGGCGGTCAGGGACGCCATGCGGGCAACGGGCCTCCCCCTGCTCGATGTGGAAGTCCTGTGGCTCCAGCCCGGACCGCCGGACCCGGAACATCTGCGGATCGTCGATATCGGCATGGAGTTGGGCGCACGCAATGTCTTGTGTGTCAGCAGCGATCCCGACCCGGGTTCGACGCGAGACAAGCTGGCCACCCTGATGGGGCATGCGGCAGGCAGCGACATTCGGGTGAATCTTGAGTTCGGGCTGTTTACCGAAGTAAAAACCATCCACCACGCAAGTGCGATACTTCGGGAGATCAACTCTCCGGTCGGCGGCCTGCTGATTGACGCACTGCACTGGACCCGCTCCGGCGGCACCGTAGCTGATTTGGCAGCATTGCCGCCGGCGTGGTTCAGCTATGCCCAATTATGCGATGCGCCCGCGCCTGGAGCCGACCCGGCCGATCCGGAAGCCATATTGACGGAGGCCATCGACGGGCGGGTAGCATTAGGACAGGGCGGGCTTGCGCTCGGCCCGTTGCTGGATGCACTGCCAGAAGGTTTGCCGGTCGCCATCGAGGAACGCTCGAAGGCGTTGCGCGATAACTTCCCTGATCTGGAGGCCCGTGCAGCCGAGTTACTACGGACGAGCCGCGCGTGGCTGGACCAGTATGTAGCGGGGTCGGCAGGGTAATAACCCCGCCAACCCTGCTTTTTTACGCCATCAGCAGTTTACGCTGTCAGCAGTTTCGGATCTTCGATCAGTTCCTTCAGTGTTTTCATGAAGGCAGCACCTACGGCGCCATCAATGGCGCGATGGTCGCAGGAAAGCGACATTTCCACTACGGTCGCAAAACCCAACGCATTGCCGATCTCGATGGGCTGGCGGCTGCCAGCACCCACCGCCAGGATCGCGCCCTGTGGCGGATTGATGATCGCATCGAACTGGTCGATGCCGAACATTCCCAGATTGCTGACCGAAAAGCTGCCGCCCTGAAATTCTTCGGGTTGCAGTTTGCCGGCGCGGGCTTTTTCCGCCAGCGCCTTCACCTCGCGGGAAATGGCGGCGACCGACAGGCGATCCGCGCCCTTGACGATAGGCGTGATCAACCCTTTGTCCGTCGCAACCGCCACGGCAATGTCGGCGCTGCCGAAGCGATGGATTTCATCGCCATGCACCTGGACGTTCACGTCCCTGTGCTGCGCCAGCGCGAGGCCGCAGGCACGAACGATATAGTCGTTGATGCTCGGGGCTTCACCTGTTGCCGCCTTCGCCTGGGCCCGTAGGCCCAGAATGCCATCGATTCGCACTTTGGAACGCAGGTAGAAATGCGGGATGGTGGATTTGCTGTGGCTCAACGCCCGAGCGATTGCCTTGCGCATCGGGGACATTTTGAGCACCTCGGCGCTGCCAGCGGGCGGCGGCGCGAAGCTCATCGCCGCTGCCGGTGCGGCCGCCACCGGCTCCACCTTCACCTGCGCCAGCACATCGGCCTTGCAGATGCGTCCGCGCGGCCCGGTACCCCGGATTTTGCCCAGATCGATACTGTGCTGCACCGCCAAACGCTTTGCCAGCGGGCTGGCATAAACGTCCCCGAGACTGTTGCCAACCGGCGTCAGATCGACCGGCGCGCCACCACCCACTGCCACAGCCGGCAGTTGGGCTTGCTGCACATCCTGAAGGGTGATGCGGCCATCCGGTCCGGAGCCGCTGATCCCGGCGATATCCACACCCTTTTCCTCGGCATAAGCGCGCGCGGCGGGGCTGATAAGCGCATCAGCGGCGATCGTAATGGCTTTGGATGCGACGGCGGGCGCCGGCGCGACCGGGGCCGCCGCCGGGGCCTCTTTCTTGCCGCCCGCCTGTGACGCCACCTTCGTGTCAGCAGGCTGGAAGCCGGCAATGAAGGCATCCACCTCATCAGCCAATGGCTTGTCGTCCGGGCCTGTCAGCACGGCTAACAGTTCGCCGACCTGATAGGTGCTGCCCTTTTCGGCGATCAGGCGGGCAAACATGCCGTCCGCTTCGGCTTCCACCTCGTTGGTGATCTTGTCGGTTTCGATCAGCAGCAGCGTGTCGCCCTTGCGGAACGGCTGGCCTTCGCCCACCATCCAGTCGGCGACGACGCCCTCTGTCATCTCTATGCCCCATTTGGGCATCGCGAATGCGCGCAGATTGGCCATTGCCGTTAACCCCGCTTGTAGGACATGGTTTTGACCACCGCCGTTACGATTTTCTCGGGCGACGGCAGCCAGGCGGATTCAAGTTCGCGGGCAAACGGCACCGGACTATGCGCGCCCGTCACCATTTCAATCGGCGCGCGCAGGCTGGAGAACGCCTTTTGCGCGACAAGCGCGGAGAGGTCCGTCGCGAAACTGCACCGGGGCGGCGCTTCGTCGACGATCACCAGACGCCCCGTGCGCTCGACGCTGTCGAGAATCGCTTCTTCATCGAGCGGGCTGGTGGTGCGTAAATCGATCACATCGCACCCGATGCCGTCCTGGGCCAGCTGCGTGGCAGCCTTTTCGGCGAAGCCGACCATCATGCCGGTGGCGAGCACCGTTATGTCATCACCCTGACACACCTGCCGGGCATGGCCGAAGGGGATCAGATATTCGCCATCGGGAACCTCGCCCTTCACGCCGTAGAGGGCCTTGTGTTCGAGGAAAATCACCGGATCATCATCGCGGATGGCCTGGGTCAGCAAACCCTTGGCGTCGGCCGGTGTAGACGGCATCACCACTTTCAGACCGGGCATCGCCGTCACCATGCTGTGGATCGACTGGCTATGCTGGGGGGCGGCGTTGAAGCCCGCGCCATAGACCATGCGGATCACCAGCGGGCAGCGTGATTTGCCGCCGAACATGTAGCGGAATTTCGCGACCTGGTTCCAGATCTGGTCCATGCAGACTCCGATGAAGTCGGCGAACATGATCTCGGCGATGGCGCGCTTCCCCGTGAGCGCCGCGCCTGACGCCGCGCCGATGATGGCGCTTTCCGAAATCGGCGTATCGATCACCCTGTCAGAGCCATATTTGGCCCAAAGCCCGCCGGAGGTGCCCCAGATCCCGCCGATGGCTTCCGGGCCACCCGCAGTTCCCATGCCGCCGACGATATCCTCGCCCAGCATGATAACATTCTCGTCCCGCGCCATTTCCGCGTCGATCGTATCGCGAATGACATCGCGGATCATCTTGTTTGCCATGTTTTGCCCGATCCCTTGTGTCAGTAGCTGATGTAAACGTCTTCAAGGACGTGTTCGGCGGTCGGCCGCGGTGCTGATTTTGCTTCGGCTACGGCCCGATCGATCAGCGCCGTCACTTCCTCGTCCAGCCGGTCGAGATCGGCATGTTCCAGCAGTTTTGCTTCCGTCACTTTCTGGCGGAATACTTTCAGGCAGTCCCGCTCCTCGCGGATACGGTCCAGTTCGCCCTTGCCGCGATAGCGTTGTGGATCCCCTTCGAAGTGGCCGAAGAAACGCTCCGTATCCAGTTCGATGGAGGCGGGGCCATTGCCCGCCTTGCAATAGTCGATCAGCTCTTGCATCGCATCGTAAACGGCAAAGAAATCAATCCCGTTGGCCTTGATCGCCTTCATGCCAAAAGCGGCGGCGCGGGTCGTCATGCTTTCCGCACCGACCGCATAGGCTTCGCCGGTATGTTCGGAATAACGGTTGTTCTCGAACACAAAGATCACCGGCAGCTTCAACACCACCGCCATGTTCATCGCTTCGAACGTCGTGCCCTGGTTGCACGCGCCGTCGCCGGAAAAGGCGATGGACACATTGCCCGTGCTCCTGGCGGTGATCCCGGCGCCTACCGCAATCGGCGCGCCGGCGCCGACAATCCCGTTCGCGCCCAGCATCCCCTTGTTCACGTCGGCGATGTGCATGGAGCCGCCCTTGCCCTTGCACAGGCCATCGCTGGAACCATAGATTTCCTTCATCATGTCCACCACGTCGCAACCCTTGGCGATGCAGTGTCCGTGGCCGCGGTGCGTGGAAATGATGAAATCCCTTGCGCCCAGGTGTTCGCAAACGCCGACGGCGCAGGCTTCCTGGCCAGCATACAGGTGGGTGAAGCCGGCAATTTCCCCCAGCGCGATTTCGTCGTGCAAACGATCCTCGAACATGCGGATCGTTTTCATCTGGCGATAGGCTGTCTGTAAAGCCTCGCGACTATGTTGCATGACTTCGTCTCCCTAGTGATTGCGGGCGCCGTTCAGAGGCCCAGAACAGTTTTGGCGATGATGCTGCGCTGGATTTCGTTCGTACCGCCGAAGATCGTCCAGGCGCGGCTGTTGAGGTAACGGGGCATCGCAAGTTGCGCGGCCTTGCCGGTTAGCGGTTCCGGCGCATCGTCGCCATAGAGCGGGCGTGTTTCTTCCAGCGCAAGGCCGGCATAGCCATATAACCGCACGGCCAGCGCATCGACCTGTTGGCGAAGCGTGGAGGCAACCATCTTGCACAGCGATGTCTGCGGCCCTGGCGGCAGCCCGCGCGCCAGTTCCGCCAAAATGCGCAATTCCGTCATCTCCAGCGCCTGCGCTTCCAGTTCGGTGCGGTTGAGCATGGTCATGAAGGCTGCATCTTCGGCCATACTGCGACCGTGTCCATCGGGTTCGCTCCCGGCGGCCGCGCGCAATTTTTGCAGATCGGCCAACAGTTTCGGTGCATGACAGGAGCCGCCGCGTTCATTTTCCAGCAGGAATTTGGCGATGGTCCAGCCACCGCCTTCCTCGCCCACCAGATTGGTGAGCGGGGCCTTCACATCGTCAAGGTAAACCTCGTTCACCTCATGGTCGCCGGCGAGACCGATAATCGGACGCACTTCCACGCCCGGCTGATTCATATCCACCAGGATGAAACTGATGCCAGCCTGGGGCTTGACCGTCGGATCGGTGCGCAGCAGACAGAAAATATGGCTCGCATGCTGCGCGTGCGTCGTCCATAATTTGCGACCGTTGATCAGATAATGATCGTCACGGCGCTCGGCACGGCTTTTCAGGCTGGCGAGATCGGATCCGGAACCGGGCTCGGAAAAGCCCTGGCACCAGTAGTCCTTGCCATCGAGAATACGCGGCAGGATCGTCTCTTTTTGCTCGGGCGTCCCGAAAGCGCAAATGACCGGCCCCAGAAGCTTCAGGCTAAGCACCGGCAGGCCCGGCGCATCCGCCAGCGCACATTCCTTTTCGAAGATATAGCGTTGCACCGGAGTCCAGCCGGTGCCGCCGCAATCCTTTGGCCAGTTATATGCCAGCCAGCCCTTCGCATTGAGAATCGCCTGCCATTCCTGGCCAATGTCCGGTTCAACAAACACCGTTGGCGTCGCCTGCATCCCGGCGCGGAGGCGTTCGGGCAGGGATTCATCGAGAAAGGCGCGGACTTCAGCACGGAACGCTTCGTCCTCGGGGGTGAATTGCAGATCCATCTTGTTCCGTCAGCGTTGAAGGATGGTCACGCCGGAAACGCCGGGCGCACCATAAACATGGGTGTAGGCTGTTTTGGGATTTCCGGGAACCTGACGGCCCCCGCCCATCCCCCGCAATTGCACGGCATTTTCGTACACTTGCCGCAAGCCCGACGCGCCAATCGGCTCGCCGCAGGCGAGGCAGCCGCCGTCGGTATTGATCGGCAGGCGTCCACCGATCCTGGACCAGCCTTCCGCGAGCCATTTCTCCTGATCCCCGTGCGCGCAAAAGCCGTTTTCAGCCATGTGCATGATCTCCGCGCCCGATTCCGTATCCTGCAACTGGGCGACGTCGATATCTTTTGGCTCGAGGCCGGCCATCTCGAAGGCGGCGGCGGAGGCAAGCAACGTCGGCGCGCCGCCGCGCTCGATATCGAGACCCGGCGCGAACACCTCGAACGAGCCTGGCGGGCGGCTGCGGACAACGGCGGCCTTCACGCGGACTTGCGTCCGGCCAAGTTCGCGCGCCTTTTTCTCATTCGCGAGGATCAGCGCGACGCCACCCTCGGCGGGCGAGCAAAACATATATTTGGTCAGTGGATCATTGATCATCTGACTGTTCAGGATCGTGTCGAGATCGACGGGCGCGCGCCGCCACGCATGTTCGGCATGAACGGCATTCTCGAATGCCTTTTCCGCCACCCGGCCCAGCGCTGTCGAAGTGATGCCATATTGCTCCATGTAGCGCTGCAGCTTCATGGCAAAAAACTGGGTTGTGACCATCATACCCGTCTCGCCATACCACTCAGGCAGGCTGTACTCTGCGGGCATGGCGTTGAACGCGCCGCGCGGGTGCTTGTCGAAGCCGAGCGCCATTCCCAGGTCATATTGGCCGGACGCAATGCCCTGCCATGTGCCGATCATGGCCGAGCCACCGGTGGCGCAGCCATTCTTGACATTGATGAAGGGGAGGCCGGTCAACCCCAGTTCGTTCACAATGGAATCGGCATTGCCGGCAGCGTCCGAGCCACCGAAACCGAACTGGATGTCTTTCCATTCAACGCCAGCGTCCGCCAGCGCCTGACGCGCCGCATAAGCGCCCTGTTGCAGACCGGACACGCCCTCCGTCCGTCCGAACGGATGTATGCCGATCCCTACGATAAAAACATCAGACACGGGCATTTTCTCCCTGAACCGGCGCAAATGCGTAAGTGAGGACATCGCGACCGGAAGCGTCGGTGGTGAAGGGCATAACCACCATTTCCACCTCGTCGCCGATGCGAATATTATCGAAATCCATACCGGTCAGCCGGGTCTCCACAATTACAGCATCCGGCAGTTCCACATAGCCGATGGCATAGGGGGCGAATTCTTCCGGGCCGGTGTAGGGCGGCGTTTTGGGGCGGAAACGCTGGATCGTCCACGACCAGATATGGCCCCGGCGCGGCAATTCGACAGGTTCGAAGCGCGAATCCCCGGTGGGACACGGGAACACGATTCGACCACTTTCCCGGTCCCGCCCGCCAATCAGGCGCGGCTCGGCTCCTCCGGTGAACAGACCGTCCGCAACGGGCACGGCGTCGAGGCTGGCGATGTCAGTGATGGTACGCTCCATGGCTTGATGTTCATCGGACTATGCAATCAGCACCCGGCAAAGGCTTCTGTAAAAAAGCATAGGTTCGCGCAGTCACACAAGGAAGTCGCCCGAAAGAAAGCCCCGCCCGGAAGGGCGAGGCCCGTATTTTCCGGACAACAGCGATGTCACCCGACAGGCGGCCGGTCTGCCATGTCGGTTTCATGCGGGGTGGTGATTGCCGCGACATTCCCGAGATAGCCCAGCTGGGTAGCCTTGAACACCGTCTGGCTGCGGTTCACTGCTTCCAGTTTGGTGGCGGCGTTGTGGATATGAAAACGCACCGTTGCACAGCTGCGTTCGAGTATCATGGCGATTTCGACGTCGGTTTTACCCACGGCCGCCCAGCGCAAACATTCCACCTCGCGGCGGGACAGGCGGCAGTTGGTGGGTATCCACGGACGCTGGCTGGTGACACGGGAATAGCTGCTGACGAAGCGCCTGCTGTGAAATTCCAGCTCATCGGCGTACAGGTGAAATTCGCGGGTTAAATCGTCCCGGCAATCGTTGAGCGGCGAAAAGCTGACAGCGCCAATCTGGCCGAATGGCAAATGAATGGGCACCACAATGGCGGCCGGCGCGTTCACATGATCGGCAAAGCCGCTCAGGTCGATCTGGTCGAGCAACGGATTATGAGCACGGGTATGTACACCGGAGGCGTTGGCCCAGAACGGATCGCTTTCATAACGGCAGATGGACGGCAGCGGCGAACTCAGCGCCAGCATCGGGCGTTTCCACCATTGCTCCTTCGATGCCGGCCAGCCGAACACTGTCTGGGCGAGGACATTGCCGTCCGCATCGCACATCGGCATCCGGGAGGCGATATTGGCGCAGGCGGCCACCCGGAAATTGCCCAGTTCGTGTGCAATATCCCGCAAGGCCTCCGCCGCCGAACGAATATCGGCGGGCGACTTGATCGCTACCGGATTATACCTGCCGGAACGATCGCCAGTGCCAGTTTTTATTATTATCGGCAATGCAGCGTCGCCCGGGCAGGCACCGAAATGGTCGCCTGTTCTCTCCATGTCAGAAACTATAGCCGCGTCCCGCCGCACCCGCAAGGTATATGAAGTTTTCGTGCGGCTTCGGGGCGGGCTAGCGGAAAACGCAGGATGAAATTCATGCCTGCCCATATTATCCCGATCAGGAATCAAGGTGAATGAAGCGAGGCAAGTGTGAATTTCGAACTGGGCGAGGAGCAGGTCCTGCTCCGCAATTTGGTGGAGAAGTTCGCCGGGGATCGATACGACCCGGTGCGCCGACTCGCCTATGTCCGCGAATCCGGCGGTTACTCCCCCGAAGGCTGGGCGGCGTTGGCGGAAACCGGCTTGCTCGCGTTTCCTTTCGCCGAGGAATTCGGGGGCTTTGGCGGCGGTAATGTCGAATTGATTACCGTAATGGAATCGCTGGGACAATCGGTGGCGGTTGAGCCGGTGCTGCCGGTGATATTGCTGGCCGGCGGGCTGATCGAACGCGCCGGCACTGCGGAGCAGAAAGCCGAATGGCTTCCGGCGCTTTCCGGCGGCACCCGCATGGCGGCGCTGGCGCACAGCGAGCGCGACGCCCGGTTCAATCAGGATCATGTCACCACGCGTGCGATCGATTCGGCGGAAGGCGTGCGGCTTTGCGGTGCGAAACATATGGTTCCGGGTGGCGGATTCGCGGATCTGTTCGTCGTGTCGGCCAAAGACGCTGCGGGAGCGATCCGGTTTTATCTCGTTCCGGCCGACGCTTCGGGCCTGCAGGTGCGCAGTTACCGTATGGTCGATGGTTCGGTGGCAAGTGACCTTGTACTGGACAATGTGCGGGCGGAAGCCATGGCGGATGTGGAAGACCCGCTGTCGCCGGTACTGCGCGTTGCGCGCCTTGCTATTGCTGCCGAACTGGTCGGCCTGATGCAGATGATGTTCGATGCGACGCTGGAATATGTGAAGACTCGCCAGCAATTCGGTCGGCCGATCGGCGCGTTCCAGGCGGTGCAGTTCCGGATGGCGGACAATTACACCCGGCTGGAACTGAGCCGTTCGCAGCTCTATCGGGCCGCCGCGACAGCGGAGGAAGGTGCGGCGGCGGATGCCGCCGTTACCGGCGCGCGGGCGTTCATCAGCGCCAATGCCATCGCGCTGGCGGAAGATGCGGTCCAGTTGCACGGCGGTATCGGCACGACCGAGGAACTGATGACGAGCCAGGCGTTCAAGCGCGTCATATTCCTCGCCTCGCTATTCGGTGACAGCGATTGGGAGTTGCGGCGCTATGGCGCGCTGACCGGGTCGCAACTGGCGGCATAAAGAAAACCACCGGGGGGAACATGCACGTTCCCCCCGGTGGTTCAGGCCGACAGATCCACCATCACCTTGCCGATATTGCCGCCGGAAAACAGCTTGCCATAGGCAGTCAACGTATTTTCCAGGCCTCGCGTTACATCGAACTCCATGCCGACAAGGCCATCGTCCAGCCACCGCCGAGTCAGGCGATTAATCTCATTGCCACGTCGATAGAAATCTGGCGAAAAAAACCCGGCTACGTTCAGTCTTTTCATTAAAATCAGATCGAAATTGTGCGGGCCGATGCGCTCCGGCCTGTCATAGGTGGAGATCGAGCCGCAAATGGCGACGCGTCCGTTCATCGCCATTGCGGCAAGCACGGTGTCCAGCGTCTCGCCGCCCACGCAGTCGAAGAAACAGTCGATGCCCTCCGGGGCCAACTCCGACAGCCGTTGGCCCATATCTTCGGATTTATAGTCGATCGCCCCGTCAAGATTGTAGCGCGTGAGCAGGTGGGCGCATTTTTCCGGCCCGCCCGCAATGCCGATCACCCGACAACCCATTACCCTGGCGAATTGCGCCGCGAGCATGCCCGTCGCCCCTGCCGCAGCCGACACCAGCACGGTTTCGCCGGGCCGTGCACGGCCATATTCGGTGAGGCCGACATAAGCGGTCCAGCCATTGGGGCCGAGTACGGCGAAATGCTGCCGCATGTCTGGAAGTGTGTCTACAGTCCATATGTCGCCTGCATCAGGATTGAGGAGGCTGTAATCGGCCCATTGACCATAAGCCCGGACAATATCACCCGGCTTGTAGCCGGTATGACGTGACCGGACGACCTCTCCCAGTATGAAGCCGGTGATTTTACTCCCCAATGGCGTCGGGGCCATATAGCTGTCCGTGCGGGGTGTCAGCCACATCCGGGTTCCGGCATCCAGCGATAACCACAGATTACGAACCAGCAGCTGGTTTTCGCCCGGTTCGGGCATCTGTTCCGTGTGCAATTTTATCGCGCCGGCAAAACCGGCACCCTGCGGATATGCTTCCAATTTCCAGAATCGGTTCATATCTAGCATCCTGTTCTGTCAGTTGTGCTGGCACAGCTATGAAAAGCATCAATTGCGGTGCTGGCGATGTCGCCGCAAAGCGGCAAGATACAGGAAAAGTGAGTATATCTGGAAAATGAGCGAAACATATCACCGGGTTGTCCGCGCGGAAGAAGTAGCAGAGAAGGCGATGCTGCCCTTTATCGTCAATCGCTGGCCGATTTTTCTGACCCGCGATGAGGGCAAAATTCATGCGGTAATCAACCGTTGCACCCACGCCGCCTCTGAACTGGCCCCATCAGGCCGGGTGCGGCGTGGCTCGGTTATGTGCCCGCTGCATGGCGCGCGTTTCAAGCTCGAAACCGGCGAGTCGCTGGGCGGGGCCGGTTACAAGCCGCTGAAGCTGTTCCCCTGGCGCGAAACGGAAGACGGCTGGATCGAGGTCGCGGTGCCGGATGACGCCCCGGGGGCGGAGCATCTTCCGGTCAAGCCGCTATAAACAACGCCGCTCAGGCTGCCGGTTCTTTGGCCCAGTTGATGCCACGGCGTAACAGGTCATAGAAAACCGGCAGTTCCCAGGCGCAACGATCGACTGTCGGCCACCAGTCGAGATTCGGCTGCATATCATAATGGCCCCGGCAATGGCCGAGCGTGTTGTACAGAACCGCGCCCTTTCCCTGTTTTTTGATATAGAGCACGGGATGCTTGCCATCGGCCCATTTATCTTCCTCAAACCCCTTGGCGTCACCGCCAAATTCGGTTTCCAGCAACACGTGCAGGTCTCCGTGGCGTTCCATCAGATAGAGTTCATCCGTTGTCTCGAACGGCGCAATGTCTTTCGTCAGCGGGTGATCCGGGTCCGCCACGGTGACTTTATAGGGCGCGATGGGCGGATGCGCGATGAACTGCGTCCCGAGCGTGTCCATGAACAGGGGCGCCCAGCGTGGGCTGCCATAAAGCCCGCTTTCGAACAGGCGCAAAATGGAATTCGTGCCATGCAGCGCATACCAGCGGCCACCCTCCCGCACGAAGTCACGTAAACGTTCCTGCGCAGCGAGCGATGGAATGACATCGCAGGTGTAGGTGATGATGAAATCCGCAGCGGTGATCGCGTCGATATTCGTATAATCCTCGAACACGCGCGTGCGGATACGCTGATCTTCGCCCAGCAGTTTCAGCAGTTCCAACCGGGCGAAGTCGATATCATGATAAAGCCCGCCAGCGATTAAGGCGCAATTGATGCGCGCCGGATGTGCATCGGCCATAAATTCTCCCCGCCAAGACATATTCCCGGCTTGCGCCCCGTCCCTTCCGGCAATCCATGCGGGCTGGCCGGAGGAGCGGGACGAAACCGGTTCATTCTATTGAAAAAAGCTCAGAACTGGACGCGTTTGGTAAACCCGCCATCAATGACGATATTCGCGCCGGTCAGGTAACGGCAAACAGGCGAGGCAACAAAAGCAATGGCTTTGGCGATTTCCTCGCCGGTACCCATGCGGCCCAGCGGAATCTGTTTCAGCATCGTGTCATAAAATTCCGGCATGCCCTGTTTGATCTGATCCCAGGCGCGGCCTTCCATTTCGACCGGTCCCGGAGTGATACAATTGACGCGAATGCCTTCGGGTGCGTACTTCTGCGCCAGGGCAGCGCTATAATTGATGGTCGCCGCCTTCAGGGCATTGTAAGCGCCCGGCCCCATAAATTCCTCGACCGCCGCGGTGGACGAGATGGTGATGACGGACCCCGCGTCCGATTTTTGCAGGAAGGGGAGGGCGGCGTGAATGCCGCGCAGCATGGGCAGGCTGTCCGCATCGAACACGGCGCGCCAGCCGGCTTCATCATCAACGCCGGTGTTGGCCGACGTGAACGGAATGAAGATATCACAGCCGCCCAGTTGATTGGCCGCCGATTCGATCCAGGCGCTGTGGGCCGCGGCGTCTGTTACATCGACCGCGCCGCCGACGCATTTGACTCCATAAGGCGCCAGCGCTGCCAGCGCCGCGTCGACGCTTTCCTGCGAGCGCGAGCACAGGGCAATATCGACACCCTCGGCAGCGAGAGCATGTGCGGTGGCAAGGCCGATACCATGGCTTGCTCCGACCAAAATCGCTTTCTTGCCCTTGAGACCCAGATCCATCATCATGCTCCTTCTGTTTTGTGTAGGCATTACCAGCCAGTTTTGGCCATGTCAGCGCGGTGGATGGTGGCGTATCCTGGTATGTGTCGCGCGGAACGGGGACTGGCGTTTCTGTCAGTGCCTATCGCGGACCCAATGGAATTGACAGGAGAAATTCCGGCCATACAGCCTTATGGCCCGGAGGATACGCAGCAGGGAGAGATATTCAACCCATGGGCAAGCCCGTTCTCGCAGATCTCGTTCGCGCCCACGCCAAGGCGCGCGCCGACGCAATAGCCCTGACGTTCGAGGGAAGGGATTCCACCTATGCTGCGCTCGACGCCCATTCCAGCCAGGTTGCCAACGGTCTGATCGCCGCCGGCATTGAAACCGGCGACAGGGTCGCTTTTCTCGGCAAGAACAGCAATCTCTATTTCGAATACTGGTTGGGGGCAGCGAAGGCAGGGGCGGTGCTCGTGCCGGTCAACTGGCGTCTTGCCGCGCCCGAAGTCGCCTTCATCCTTGCCGATTGCAAGCCGCGGATGGTGCTGGCCGACCCGGAATTTCTGGGACGGCTGGATCTGGAAAGCACGGACTACACCATATTGACGACGGCGCCCGTGCCGGGGCAACGCGAATTTACGGCATGGCGTGATGCCCAACCGGCGACAGACCCGCACCGCGACGCCGCCTATGATGAACCGGTGCTGCAATTGTACACGTCGGGCACAACCGGCAACCCCAAGGGCGCCATGCTCAGCAACCGCAGTCTCCTGGCGTTGCGGGCGAATGCTCCGGGTGACACGATGCCGGAATGGAATCGCTGGTCCGCCGAAGATGTGGCGCTGATCGCCATGCCGATCTTCCATATCAGCGGCTCCGGCTGGGGGCTGTGGTCGCTTCAGCATGGCGGCAAGGGGGTAGTCGTGCGGGAATTCGACCCGCACCAGGTGCTGGCGCTGCTGGTGCAGCACCGGATCACCAAAATCATGATCGTGCCAACGGCGTTGCGCATTGTCTGCGACCATCCGGACGCCGCAAACACCGATTTCAGCTTCCTCAAATATATCTGTTATGGCGGCTCGGCGATTCCGCTCGATCTGATGCGCCAGGCCATAAGGGTATTCGGCTGCCAGTTCGCGCAAATGTACGGGATGACGGAATCGGCCGGCACCATTGTCGGTCTGCCGCCCGAAGATCATGATCCCGCGGGCAATGCGCGGATGCGCAGCGTCGGGATTCCGCTGCCGGGTGTAGAGGTAAAGATCGTGGATGCTGATGGCGCCGAATCGCCGCGCGGCGAAGTGGGCGAGATTGCGGTGCGTTCCCCATCCAACATGATCGGCTATTTTGGCCAGCCGGAAGCCACAGCGGAGACGATCGACGAAAACGGCTGGATGCGCACCGGAGACGCCGGCTGCATGGATGCCGACGGCTATATTTATCTTGCAGACCGCATCAAGGATATGATCATCACCGGCGGTGAAAATGTCTATCCGGCGGAGGTGGAGAATGCGCTCTATAGCCACCCGCAGGTCCATGATGTGGCGGTGATCGGCGTGCCGGATCCCAAATGGGGTGAAACCGTGAAGGCCATCATTGTCCCTGTTGCCGGCGCGACGCCGGACACGGTGGAGCTGATCGCCTGGGCCCGGGCGCGCATCGCAGCCTACAAGGCGCCGCGCAGTATCGAATTCCGCGAATCGCTGCCGCGCAATCCGTCTGGCAAGATCCTGCGGCGTTTGTTACGGGACGAATATCGGAGCACGTCAGAATAAAAATACCCGCTACCTGCTGTTTCCGGCAGGTCACGCGCCCGCGTCAAAGCCATAGCTTCCGCGCACGGAATCAACCCGGGGAGAAAAATTCAGATGACTGCCAATTTTACCGGCCCTCTGGAGGATCGTATCGCGATTCGCGAAGTGCTGGAAACCTATGCCGATGCCGTTAACCGGGCCGATGAAAAGCTATGGGCCTCCCTGTGGGTGGAAGACAGCCATTGGGATCTTTCGCACTATCCGGAACTGGGTATTGTTGAAGGCAAGGAAGCTGTCGTCAAATTGTGGCGGGATGCGATGCCGGCTTACCCGAAGCTGAGCTTCATCGTAAGCATTGGCATGATCCGGGTGAATGGCGATACGGCCGAGGCCCGTGCATATTTTTCCGAAGTCTATGAAGAGCCCGGAACGCTCAAGGACAAGCGTGCACGCGCTTGTTACAACGACAAATTGGTGAAACGCGATGGCAACTGGTTTCTGCAAAGCCGCAGCTTCACCATTATCCATCAAAGCTGAACGACAGGAGGGCAACCGATGATCGTGATTACCGGATTGATCAAAACCGACAAGGAAACCTTGCCGAAGCTTTATGCGCGGCTGAAGGAATTATGTGGTCCGTCGCGTCAGGAAGACGGGTGCCTGTTTTATCACATGGCCATGGAAGATGAGGAAAACGGCATCATCATGGCGATGGAGGGTTGGCGGGACAGGCAAGCCCTTGACGTGCATCTGGCCCTGCCGGCTGTAAAGAAACTTCAGGCTGATTTCGCCGGAAGATACACGAACGACGTGCGAATCCACCAGGTTTCGGAGTCTGCGTCCTTCTCGGGCTGACCCGCGCGGACGCTTGCATCCAAAGGGTGCCAGCTGCTGGACGGTGCAGCCAATTTCTTATGCGGAGTTATTCTATGGACAGTGCGCGTTATCAGGCGATCCGGGAAAAAGTCGTAAATCTTTACGCTCTGACGGGTTCTGGAAACTGGCCGGAAGTTGAAAAGCAACTGACGGACGATTTTCTGATCAACGAGGCGGAAAGTCTGCCCTATGGCGGTATTTACGAAGGCAAGGATGCGCTGGAACGCCTGTATACGAAGGTCTTCGCTTACTGGGAGGATGCCTCGCTTGATGTGACCGATATTACCATTTCGGAAGATAATGTCGTGGTCATACTCAGCATTCTGGCAAAATCCCGGCACACTGGCGAACGGATGAAGATGCCGCTTTGCGAAGTCCTGCATCTGCGGGGCGATCTGTTTTCGGGCATTACACCCTATTATTTCGACACGCTGGCGATCGCGCGGGCAACGGGCGCGCTCTGAGGGAATCGGGAAGGCACTGAGGCGATGGGTAAACTGGCAGGCAAGGTTGCGCTGATTACCGGCGGCACGTCGGGGATTGGCAAGGGAACGGTTACGCGTTTCATCGAAGACGGCGCGAAAGTTATTTTCACCGGTTCCAATGAACAGGCGGCCGCCGCGATCACCGCCGAGACCGGCGCGGAGTTCGCAAAAAGCCGCGTGGAAGATCCGGGCGACTGGGAGCGGCTGACAAGCCTCATCCGTGAAAAATATGGTCGGCTGGACATCGCGTTCGCCAATGCCGGCGTGGAGCGCGGTGACGGCAACATCGAGACTATCACCTTCGAGGGGTGGAATAATCTGCTGGCGGTCAATCTCACCGGCGTGATGCTGACACTGCAAGCCGCTGTACGCTTGATGCGTGATAATCCGGGTGGGCCTACGGGATCGATCATCGTCAATTCTTCCATGAACGCGCATCGGGCGATGGGGAATTTCGTCGCCTATTCCACCACCAAGACGGCAGTTCTGGGGCTGGCGAAATCGGTGGCGATGCATTGCGGAACCCAGGGGCTGGCCATCCGGTGCAATGCGATCCTGCCGGGCGTGGTGGAAACGGACATGATTCAGGGCATTATTGATCGCTCGCCAGATTCCGCCGCCGCGCGTGCGGCCTATGAAAGCATGTCGCCCATGCGGCGCATGGCGCAGGTGTCCGAAGTGGCCGGTCTTGTAGCCTTCCTGGCGTCGGACGAAGCCGCATTCATATCCGGCGGCGAATATGCGATTGATGGCGCCTCCACCGCGGGCACAATGGGGGTCTGACAGCATGGCTGCATTGCCGGATAATCCGCTGCTGGTCGCCAGCTATTTTACGCTGGCCGGGGATATCAATCCCTTTGGAGGCAATACCGTAAGCGCGATCCCGTTCGCGCAACGCGCAGAAGCAGCGGCCACCGTCGGGTATCGCGGAATCGGCATCGGCCACGAGGATCTGGCGCATCTGCTGGAAACCCTGGGCGCGGCGGAAATCCGGCGTATTCTCGCGGCGAACAGCCTTGGCTTCCTCGAACTGGAGGTGTTGGGCGGCTGGTTTGCGGCAGGAGAACAGCGGGCGGCATCAGACGAGGTGCGGGCGTTGCTTTTGCGGGCAGCCGGAGAACTTGGCGCGGCGCATATCAAGGTGGCCGGCGAGCTTGACGGCGGCAATTGGCCGGACGATCTGATCGCGCGGGAGTTCGCACAACTTTGCGACGAGGCGGCTGCGGTCGGCACGGCAATCTGTATCGAACTGTATCCCGCCAGTAATATTGCCAGGCTGGAAACCGGGCGCGCTATCGTCGAGGGCGCGGGCCGACGCAATGGCGGGCTGTTGCTGGACATCTGGCATATGATGCGTGGCGGCATTGATCTGGCCGATGTCGCCCGTCTCGACGTGGCGTTGATTCGCCATGTGGAACTGGACGATGCCGATGCCGAACAGATCGGCACGATCAACGAGGATACGGTCGACCGCCGGCGCCTGTGCGGGGAGGGAGACTTTCCCGTGGCGGAGTTTCTGAACAGCATCGCCGCCACCGGCTACACGGGCGCTTATGGTGTGGAAATCCTGTCCGAGGAACATCGCCGTTGGGATGTGCAAACAGCGGCCCGGCGGACGTTCGAGACAACGCGGCGGTTCTTTCCGTCCCCCCGTGCGTGACTTCCCGCCTGGACAGTCGTTAATGCTGTCGCGCCATCCGCTTGCGAATATAACGTTGTACGGTTTTTAGTCCGTCGATCTGGGCGAGTTTGTTCAATGGCCCGAGGCGGTCCCGCCAGGTACCATAAGCGTTGATGGGCCATTCCATTGCATCGGGCCACAAGCGGTTGCCGATCAGTCGCAGCACGGGCTCGCATGTACGCAATTCCACCGGCAGGGTCAGAAAGATGTTCTGGATGGACCATTGCGCGAACGGCATCAGCATCCATAACGATGTGCGCTGAATGGGCGCCTGGGCCATCCCCCAACTGCTCATCCGCAGTTCGATATAGGCGAGATCGAGGATGACGGAGCGCAGCAGGTGTGCAATCGGCGCCAGCCAGGCGGAAACATTAGCCTCCTGCTCGCTATCCTGCGGCTGTTTCAGCCGGGCGAGAATATTCGCCGGAGAGGCCTGCGCGTTTTCGATGGTCCGCCATTCATCGGCATAGAGGAAGCATCGGGCCGGCTCGCCAAACAGGCCGGTGAGCGCCATATCGGCATCTATCCGGGCCATCGTTGGATAACTGGTGCGATTGGGGGAGCGGGCCGCGTGGCCCACTTCACGGTCCCATATCTCCATCTCATCTGCTGTCGCGACTATAATGGGCAAAATTTCATGATGAATGCCGAGCGCCGCGCACATTTTACGTGGCACTGTCTGGTCATAAGTCTCAACGCCCGACGAGAGCGTATAGGCGGAGATCCGGTCCATGACCTTGCGGGATGCGGCGAGGACCAGGCGGCTGTCCACACCGGCCGTCAGGGATATGGTAACATGATGTCGCCCGGCCAGCGCTTCTACAAAACCTTCCATGGCATGAGCGACGGTTTCGACGGCCTGGGTCAGCGTTGGCGGAGGGGCTGCCAGCATTTCCTCATGCGGCCAGAAGCGATGCGCGGTAAACCGGTCGAGATCGAGATAATGGTTGGCCAGCAACCGTTCGGTACCCGCGTGGGCGGTGAGCGTCCCGGAAATCCATCCGGCCTGGCCTTCCTTGTTAACAAGCTTGTCGACCCGCTTCTGCAATAACCGCCGGTCATATTCCGCCGTATCGAAAATTTGATTGGCGGACGCGCCAAATCGCCGGTTTTCGGCACAATAGACGATGGGAATCGTGCCACCGCAATCAGGATAAAGTCTCCGGCCCAGTGCGCCGCCCCGGGTTTCAAACAGCAGCAGGCCGCAAAGGCCAAAAATCACCTTTTTTTCAAAATCCGCAGGGGTGCTGATGGCGGCGGTCGTGTGGATTTCACCATTGGCTACCGAAAGCCCCGCGCCCAGCCAGCCCTCGACCAGAAAGCCATGCGCCGATGCAATAATCCCGCCGCTGGTGTCGCGAATCGGCCAGCTGCGCAATCCACGGCTGAGCCGCAGCTCCACCCTTTCTTCCCCCACCCGGCCCGCTATACCGAAAGGCTCAACCATATGATATCTTTCCGACGCCAGGTACGAGTTACGCGCCTTTTATACAGCGTCTGCCATAGTGTGATACGTCTGAAAAGGGCTGTAGGTTAAACTCAATCCGTTATGCGCCGGGCCGAAATGATGCGAACCGGATGGGCAAGCATCTGGCCCCGCATCGCACCTTCGCCAAGGGTTGACGATACCGGGGCAGCGAGGATCTGGCGAACAATATCCATGCCCTGTTCCACATGGCCGAACACGGCAAACCCCAGATTGTCCCCTGACGCTTCCGGATTGGCGTCGAGCGAGGGAATTTCTCCGAGCGTGATGAAAAAATCCCCCTGCGCGCTGCCGGGGGCGAGCCGCGCCATGGAGATGCTGCCCTCCTGATGCGTCAGGCCGGTTTTGCTGGTGGCTTCATGCGCGACGGGCGACAGCAACTTCTTGCCATCCCGGCCGACGCCACCCTGCACAAGGCCAATTTCCGATGGCCATTGCGGCGGGCCACCCAGTTTCAGCGCGCGATAAAAGGTCGTGCCGTCCAGCCGCTTCTGATCGACATAGCGGAGGAAATTGGCGGTGGTCAGCGGCGCACGTTCCTTTTCCAGCGCCAGCACGATCGGCCCCATGCCGGTAACAAGTTGCACACGCACCAGGGCATGCCGCGGCGGCTGCGATGGCGGCGCTTCCGCCGGGAGAACCGGGGGCGGTGCGACGGGCGGCGCTTCCTGCGCCAGCGCCGGTACTGCAAACAGCCATGCAACCAGAAACCGAATCATGAGACCGGATACAGCATGATCGGCAACAGCAAACAACCACCCTGCTTGACTTCCGTTGTGCGGCTGGTCTGAAAGGCGCGATGGCAACGAAAAGATTTCTGTTCGCCGCCGCGGTTTGCGGCATGGGCGGCCTTCCGGCGATTGCGGAGACGGCGCCCGCTGATATCATCGTTACCGGCCAGGGATTGCCGCAGCCGCCGGGCGCGCGCGCATATGGCTCGGTGGTGATCGGGCAGGAGCAATTGCGCAACAGTCCCTCAGGACGGCTGGATGCGGTGCTGGAGAGCGTCGCCGGATTCCAGCAATTCCGCCGTTCCGACAGCCGCGCCTCCAACCCGACAGCGCAGGGTGCGACCTTGCGGTCTTTGGGGGGAAATGCCTCCAGCCGGACGCTGGTGCTGATCGATGGCGTGCCGGTGGCGGACCCGTTTTTTGGTAATATTCCCTTTGCGGCGCTGACGCCCGGGCGTTTGTCCGCCGTGCGTATAACCCGTGGCAGCGGCGCGGGGCCGTTCGGCGCAGGCGCGCTGGCGGGCACCATCGAACTGATGAGCGCGAGTGGCGCGGATCTGCCATTGCTCTCCGCCAGCGCGCTGGGTGGCAGCCGTGACGCCAGCGAAATATCGGCGAGCTTCAATCCGCATCTGGGGGCTGGCACGTTGTCGCTTTCCGGGCGATGGGATCGTGGCGACGGTTTTTACACCACGCCCGAAGACCAGCGCGGCCCTGCCGACGTGCGGGCGCGCTATGAAAGCTGGTCCACCAGCCTGAACGCCGTGGTTCCGCTATCGGCGCAAACGGAAATCCAGGTGCGCGGCCTGATCTGGCGCGATGATCGCACCTTGCGCTTTGCCGGCGCGGACAACAGCATCGAAGGGCAGGACGCCAGCATCCGTCTGGTGTCCCGCGGCGATTGGCAGATCGATGCACTGGCTTATCTTCAGACACGCGATTTCACCAATATCGTCGTCAGCGCGACAAGTTTCCGGCCTGTACTCGACCAGCGCGCGACACCGGCCACCGGTTATGGCGGGAAGTTCGAACTGCGCCCCCCGGTGGGTGGGGACCATGTACTGCGGCTGGGCGCGGACCTGCGGGCCAATAGTGGCACGATGTTCGAAAACGCCATTTCCGGCATGACGGGTCTGGTGACAGCGCGGCGGCGGGCCGGCGGCGACAGTAGTACCATCGGCATGTTCATCGAGGATGACTGGGCCCTGGGCGATGTGGTGCTGACGGCGGGCGGGCGGCTCGATCACTGGCGTATCGATGGCGGCCATTTCACCGAACATGCGGCGGACGGCACATTGCGTCAGGATCAGCGTTTTGCCGACCGTTCCGGCTGGCGCGCCAATGGCCGGCTGGGTGCGCTTTGGCGACCCGCTGACGCCATCACCTTGCGCGCGGCAGGCTATACGGGCTTTCGCATGCCGACGCTGAACGAGTTGTATCGTCCTTTCACCGTTTTCCCGGTAACGACACAGGCCAATGCCGAACTCGGCCTCGAGCGGTTGCGCGGCGTGGAGGCAGGCGTGGAATATGCGCCGATCAACGGCACGCGGCTTGCAGCGACGCTGTTCCACAATCGGCTGTCGGGGGCCATTGCCAACGTCACCATCGGGCGCAATTTGCGCGAGCGCCGCAATGTGGATGCGATCATCGCCAAAGGTGTCGAACTGACGGCGGAATCGCGCCTCGGCGCGCTGCTGCTGGCGGCGTCTTATGCGTATAGCCATAGCGCGGTGAAGGGCGCCGGAATATTCGCGGACCTGGATGGCATGACGCCGTCGCAAAGCCCGCGCCATATCGCGGCGGGCAGCATCGGCTGGTCCGGACCGGGCGGTCTGCATCTGACGGCGCACGGACGTTATGTCGGCAAGCAATATGAGGATGACCGGGAGACGGACGTGCTGCCGGACGCCTTCACGCTGGGTGCGACTGCCGGCCTGCCGCTGGGCGGGGGTCTGAGCCTCTTCGGGCGGGTCGAAAACCTGTTCGATGCGGACGTTATTACCCGTAATGCCGGCGGTTCCATCGATCTTGGCGCGCCCCGTACACTGTGGCTGGGCTTGCGCTTCAACTGATATTCAGTTGCCCTTGTCCATCCCGCGCGGGCATGGAGGGCGCCGGATGCTGATACGGATTCTGATCTTCCTGTTGTGGGCGGGAATGGCGGGCGGCGTTACGGCGAAGCCCGTTGCCGGTGTGTTGCGGCTCGTTCCGGTCACCAATGGCGTCCATGTGCGGCTGGCGCTGTCCGGGCCCTTGTCCGGGCCGCCACGGGCGCTGGCGCTCGACGATCCGCTGCGCTGGGCGATTGATCTGGATAATGCCTCCAGCCTGCGGCGCGATGTGGAAGGTGCGGGGCTGGCGAAGGGTGCGCGGGTGTCGCAATTCGATCCGCAGACCGTGCGCATTGTTCTCGATCTGGAACGGCCGCTGGAACTCGTCGGCGCTGTGCAGGGCCGGGATAATACCCTTGAACTGCGCTTTCGCGGCACCAGCGAGGCGGAGTTTAGCGCCGCCGTCCGCCGTGGACGCGTGGTGATGACGCGCTTTTCGCAGGAAAATCTGGTGGCCGTGCCACCCGGCCCGAAAGCGGCGCCCGATCTGGCGCGGGAAAGCGCCCGGCGGCTCGATCAGGTGGAGGCGGCGCTCGCCGCGTCCGAACGCCAGATTGCCGGGTCGGATGCGAAGACTGCCCAGCCACCCCCCGCCGAAGAAAAGGTCGCGGCTCGTGCCCCGCCGCCTCGCCGCCGCCAGTTGGTAGTGATCGACGCCGGCCACGGCGGCAAGGATCCGGGTGCGTTATCGGTGCGCGGCGGGCAGGAAAAGCAGGTGACGCTGGCCATCGCCCAGGCGGCCAAACGCGCCATCGGCCGGCGCGGCGGCGGTATCGATGTGCGGCTGACGCGGGATGACGACCGGTTTCTAACCTTGGGCGGCCGGGTGCGGCTGGCGCGGCAATGGGGCGCGGACCTGTTCATCTCGATTCACGCGGACAGCGCCGCCAATCCGGATGCGCGCGGGGCATCGGTTTATACCTTGTCCGATGTCGCCTCCGACCGCGAGGCGGCACAACTCGCCGCGAAAGAAAACCGTGCCGATCTGATCGCCGGGGTCGATCTGTCCAGAGAGGATCGGGAGGTGACGAATCTGCTGATTGACCTTGCCCGGCGCGATTCGATGAACGCCAGCGCCGATTTCGCCTGGCATTTGCAAAGGGCGATGACCCCGCGCGGTACCTTGTTTCGCAGCCAGTTCCACCGTTTCGCAGGCTTCGCCGTGCTGAAAAATCTGGGGGTTCCGGCGGTGCTGCTGGAAACGGGATATTTGTCCAATAGCGAAGACAGCGCCTATCTGTTCTCGAAGTCTGGCCAGCAGGCGATCGCCGACGGCATTGCCGATGCGGTGGTGCAATATCTGAAAGGAAATGGACGATGACGAACGCGGCGGATGTAGTCAGTTTCTGGCGCAAAGCCGGGCCGGAACGCTGGTTCGCCCGCACCGACACGGCGTTCGACACGGATTTTCGTAACGGTTTCCTTGACATCCATATGGCGGCGGCCCGGCGCGAACTCGATCATTGGCGGCAAACGCCGGAAAGCGCGCTGGCGCTGCTGATCCTGCTGGATCAATATCCTCGCAACAGCTTTCGCGGCACCGCGCATATGTACGCGACCGACGCGCTGGCGCTGTGCATCGCGCGGGAAACCGTGGCGTGCGGTTTCGATCAACAGATCGAGCCTGCGTTGCGCCTTTTCGTCTATCTGCCGTGGGAACATTCGGAAAATCTGGCAGACCAGCGCCGGGCCGTCGAACTGATCACGCCGCTGGGTGGAGAACCATTATCCCACGCCCTCACGCACCTGGATGTGATTGAGCGATTCGGGCGGTTTCCGCACCGTAATCCGATGTTTGGGCGCGAAACCACGCCCGAGGAAGCTGCCTATCTGGCCGCGGGCGGTTTCTCGGGATAGAGGCTGCCGCAAATCCGGCGGGCCGCTCATTCTGCCCCTTGCCAAATCATGGCGCGCCGGAGCATGGACGCCGCGTACTGCATTGCAACATAGTCAGGGATTAACCACAAACCATGGATATCAGCCAGATTCCCGTCGGAGAAAATCCGCCGAAAGATGTGTATGCCGTTATCGAAATCCCTATGGGTGGCGTGCCGGTGAAGTACGAGCTGGACAAGAAATCGGGCGCGCTGTTCGTGGACCGTTTCCTGCACACCGCCATGTATTATCCCTGTAACTATGGCTTCGTCCCGCACACACTGTCCGACGATGGCGACCCCATCGACATTATCGTCATCGGCCAGGTGCCGGTGGTGCCGGGCGCGATCATCCGCTGCCGGCCGGTGGGGGCGCTGATTATGGAAGATGAATCGGGCGGAGACGAAAAAATTATCGCCGTCCCGGTGGACAAGCTTCACCCATTCTATACCAATATCCGCAACTATACCGATCTGCCGGATGTGCTGATCGAGCAGATCGGCCATTTTTTCCAGCATTACAAGGATCTGGAAAAGGGAAAATGGGCCAAGCTGCAACGCTATGTCGATGTGGACGAGGCCGAACAACTGATCAAAACCGCCATCGCCCGGGCGCAAGGCTGGGCGGCCGACTGAGGAGCAAAACCCATGAAGACCCGTGCCGCCGTCGCTTTCGCGGCGAAACAGCCGCTGGAAATCGTCGAACTCGATCTGGACGGTCCGAAGGCGGGGGAGGTGCTGGTCGAGATCATGGCGACGGGCATCTGCCACACGGACGCCTATACGCTGGACGGCTTCGACAGCGAGGGGATTTTCCCGTCGATCCTGGGGCATGAGGGGGCCGGCATCGTGCGCGAGGTGGGCGCGGGCGTTACGTCGGTGAAGCCCGGCGATCATGTAATCCCGCTCTACACGCCGGAATGCCGTCAGTGCAAAAGCTGCCTTTCGGGCAAGACCAATTTGTGCACCGCCATCCGCGCCACCCAGGGCAAGGGGCTGATGCCAGACGGCACCACGCGCTTTTCGTACAAGGGCCAGCCCATTTACCATTATATGGGCTGCTCTACTTTCTCCAATTTCACCGTGCTGCCCGAAATTGCGGTGGCCAAAATTCGCGAGGATGCGCCGTTCGACAAGAGTTGCTACATCGGCTGCGGCGTGACGACTGGCGTTGGCGCCGTCATCCATACCGCGAAGGTTGAGCCGGGCAGCAATATCATCGTTTTCGGTCTCGGCGGCATCGGGCTGAACGTAATCCAGGCCGCGCGCATGGTTGGCGCGGATCGCATTGTCGGCGTGGACATCAACGATGCGAAGGCCGAATGGGGCCAGCGTTTCGGCATGACGCATTTCGTCAATCCGACAAAGGTGGAAGGCGATATTGTCCAGCATCTGGTGGAGCTGACGGACGGCGGCGCGGATTACACGTTCGATTGCACCGGCAACACCGATGTGATGCGCCAGGCGCTGGAAGCCTGCCATCGCGGCTGGGGCGTGTCGGTGGTGATCGGCGTGGCGGAAGCCGGCAAGGAAATCTCCACCCGTCCCTTCCAATTGGTGACGGGCCGGGTCTGGAAGGGTTCGGCCTTTGGCGGCGCGCGCGGGCGCACCGATGTGCCGAAGATCGTCGACTGGTATATGAACGGCAAGATCCAGATCGACCCGATGATCACCCATGTGCTGACGCTGGACGAGATCAACACCGGCTTCGACCTGATGCATGCGGGCGAGAGCATCCGCAGCGTGGTAGTTTACTGAAGGAGCCGCGCGATGGAACGGATTTCCCGCAACCGCAGCTTTGGCGGGGAACAGATCGTTTGCCGCCATGCCTCCAGCAGCACGGGCACGGACATGGAGTTTTCCATCTTCCTGCCCCCACAGGCCGAATCCGGCCCGTGCCCGGTCGTCTGGTATCTTTCGGGGCTGACCTGCACGCATGCCAACGTCACGGAAAAGGGCGAGTTTCGCCGGACGGCGGCGGAACTGGGGCTGATATTCATCGCGCCCGATACGTCGCCGCGTGGCGATGGCGTGCCCGACGATCCGGCGGGTTCTTACGATTTCGGCCTCGGCGCGGGCTTTTACGTCGATGCGACCGAAGCGCCGTTCGCGCAACATTATCGCATGTGGAGCTATATCGCCGACGAACTGCCGGAAGTGGTGGCAGCGCATTTCCCTGCCGATCTGTCGCGCCAGAGCATCATGGGCCATTCCATGGGCGGCCATGGCGCGCTCACCATGGCGCTGCGGCATCCGGATCGGTTTCGGGCGGTGTCCGCTTTCGCGCCGATCGTCGCTCCGGGGCAGGTGCCGTGGGGGAAAAAGGCGCTGGCAGGCTATCTCGGGTCGGACCGGGCGCGGTGGCGCGCCCATGATGCGGTGGCCCTGATCGAGGATGGCGCGCGCGTGGCCGATGTGCTCGTCGATCAGGGCGATGCCGATGTGTTCCTTGCCGAACAATTGCAGCCGCAACGTCTGGCGCAAGTGTGTGAAAAAGCCGGCATTCCACTGACGCTGCGGATGCAGAAAGGCTATGATCACAGCTATTATTTCATTTCCACCTTCATGGAAGAACATCTGCGCTGGCATGGGGCGCGGCTGTTGGCCTAAAGGGGAGATTATGGAAAAATTCAGCAGTGTGACCAGCCGGGCGATTCCGTTCGGCGCAAATAATGTCGATACCGATGTCATCATCCCCGCACGCTTTCTGAAAGCCATCACGCGCAAAGGCCTGGGCAAGGGCGCGTTTGCGGGTTTGCGTGAACAGCGGGACAATATCTTCGACCGCCCTGAAAACCAGGGCGCGGAAATCCTGATTGCCGGCGATAATTTCGGCTGTGGCTCCAGCCGCGAACATGCGCCCTGGGCCCTGATGGATATGGGTCTGAAGGTCGTAATCGCCGAAAGCTTCGCGGACATTTTCTCCAGCAATTCATTTAAAAACGGCATGTTGCTGGTCGCCTTGCCGCGGGAACAAATCGACCGATTGATGGAGGTGGCGAAAGAAGGTCTGCCGATCACGGTTGATCTGAACACCTGCACGGTAACGACACCCTATCAGGATCGTTTCAGCTTCGAACTCGACCCGTTCCGCCGGCATTGCCTGTTGAACGGGCTCGATGAAATCGCCCTGACCCAGTCGATGGAAGCCGATATCAAGGCTTATGAAGACCGCAACGCAATCCGGCGGCCATGGATTGCCGGAGCCGCCGCACGATGACACATAATCTCCTCCTCCTTCCTGGTGACGGGATCGGCCCCGAAGTCACGGCGCAAAGCCGCCGCATTCTCGATGCGCTGGAACTGGCCAATATCCATGTCAGGGAAGCGCCGTTCGGCGGCGCCGCCATTGATGAAACAGGCCTTCCCCTGCCCTTCGAAAGCGAGGCGCTGGCGCTGAAATCGGACGCGGTGCTGCTGGGCGCGGTCGGCGGGCCGAAATGGGCGAAACAATCCTATGACACCCGTCCCGAAGCCGGGCTGTTGCGGCTGCGCGCGGCGATGAATGTCTATGCCAACCTGCGCCCGGCTTATTGTTTCCCGGCGCTGGCGGCGGCGTCGACGCTGAAGGAAGAAGTGGTCGCCGGGCTCGACATCCTGTTCGTGCGCGAACTGGTCGGCGGTGTCTATTTCGGCGAGCCGCGCGGCATCGAAACCCTGCCCGATGGTCAGAAGCGCGGCTTCAATACGCAAAGCTATACCACCTCTGAAATCGAACGCGTGGCGCATACGGCTTTCCGTCTGGCGCAGGGAAGGTCCGGCCGACTGCATTCGGTCGAAAAGGCCAATGTGATGGAATCCGGCCTGTTGTGGCGGGAGGTGGTGCAGGATCTGCACGATCGCCATTATCCCAATGTCGAATTACAGCATATGTATGCGGACAATTGCGCGATGCAGCTGGTGCGCGCGCCAAAGCAGTTCGATGTCATCCTGACCGATAATCTGTTTGGCGATCTGCTGTCGGACCTGTCGGGCATGTTGACGGGGTCGCTTGGCATGTTGCCATCGGCAGCGCTTGGCGCAGATGGCGCAGCGGGCCTTTACGAGCCGATCCATGGCAGCGCGCCCGATATCGCGGGCCGGGGCATTGCAAATCCCTGTGCGTCCATCCTGAGTCTTGCGATGGCGCTGCGCTATTCGCTGGGCCATCCGCTGGCCGCGGACCGCGTGGAACAGGCGGTCTCGGCGGCGCTCGACAAGGGCGCACGCACGGCGGATCTGGGTGGAGAGCTGACCACCGAAGCAATGGGCGACGCGATCCTCGCGGAACTCGTGTGAGCCCCGGATGGACCCGAGGCTGGCGCCCATGAAGCCGGAGCCGGAGAAAAGCGCCCTCAAAAAGGTGATGACGGCGTTTGTCACGGGCCTCGTTTTTTTGGCTCCGGTGTTGTTGACGGCGGTGGTGCTGGCGTGGCTGCTGGAAAATCTGATCGCCATCGTCGGCCCGGAAAGCCTGATCGGTCAGGGACTGGTGGCGACCGGCCATTTGTTCGCGGCGGATGATGGCACCAGTTTCCTGATCGGTGTATTTCTGCTGCTGGCGCTGATTACCGGCGTCGGCTGGCTGGTGATGACCAAGGCGCGGCATTTGCTGGAAGAGGCGGTGGATGGCCTGATCGGTCGCATCCCCTTCCTTGGCGGCATTTACCGACCGGTGGCGCAACTGATTCGCGGGATGGGCAATGGCAAGTCGGAGCAGATGCGCACGATGAGCGTCTGCCGCATCTGCTTTGGCGGCGGCGTGGAGACCATCGGTTTTCTGGCGTCGCCGGAAACCTTCGATCTTGGCGGCGGGCCAGCGAAGCTGGTGCTGATTCCGACAGCGCCGGTGCCGGTGGGCGGCGCGCTGCTGCTGGTGCCGGTGGCCAAGGTGGAATCCATCCCGTCGATGAAATTCGATGATCTCGTCAAGCTTTATCTCACTATGGGGATGTCTCCGCCCGAGCAGTTGCGCGCGAAGAAACCGGTGACGCCGCATGAGATCCATCCTGGTTCCTGATGATATTGACAGCGGTTGTCCGACCGGACATCATCCGCTGATGCAAGGTCTGGCTGTCTTTCTGCGCTATCGTCATCACGCGGGGCAAATTCCCGCGCGCTCCTGACCCCGACTGCTGGCGGCTCCATCCCCCGGCAGACTCGGGGTCAGCATTTTTTCGCAGAAAATCCATTTCGGGAGCATCCGGCATCATGACAAAACAGGCCAGTCCGGCAATCCATCTACTCGACAGTGAAGCAGATAAACTGGCGGGCCTCGCCGCCAGCATCGAGCACCGCCAGCCGGCGGTCGCCGACCTGTTGCTGGGCGAGATCGAGCGCGCGCAGGTGCATAGTGCGGACGACATGCCCGCAAATGTCGTTACCATGTTGTCCACCGTCGAATTTGTCGATGAAGGCAGCGGCACACAGCGGACGCTGCAACTCGTCTATCCCCCCGACGCCGATATTTCCGCCGGGCGCATTTCCATCCTGACGCTGGTGGGCGCGGGGCTGATCGGTCTGACGGAAGGGCAGGCGATCCAGTGGCCGGATCGCGAAGGCCATGAGCGCAGCTTGCGGATCGTGAAGGTAACGCAGCCCGAAGGCTGAATTTGCGCCCGATCAAGGTATCTGGCCCGCGACTCGTCCAACATGCGGCGGAGTTACTGCGGTATGGAGGGACAGAATATGCAGGCCGAAGCGGAAGCACCCGTTCAGACGCCCTTTGAAATGATCGGCGGCGCGGCAAGCGTTCGGCGCATCGTCGACCATTTTTACGACCTGATGGAGCAGGAGCCGCAATACAAGTTGTTGCGCGACATGCATGCGCCTGATCTGGGGCCGATGCGGGATTCGCTCAGCGGTTTCCTGACGGCCTGGCTTGGGGGGCCGCGCACCTGGTTTAGCGACAGGCCGGGTACCTGCGTGATGTCGTTGCACAGGGCGTTGCCAATGACCCCCGAAACGGTCGATCAATGGCTGGACGCCATGCAACGGGCGCTGCTGCATGGCGGCGTCGATCCGGAAATCGCGGAAAAAATGGGCGACGCCTTCCGCCGCATGGCGATGGGGATGTCGCGCAGCTAAGGGGCTTGCCCCCTTTATCGCTCCAGCCCATAGGGCAGACATGCATGATCTGAAGCAATTGCGGGCCGATCCGGCCGGGTTCGACGCGGCCCTGAGGCGGCGGGGTGTGGAGGCGGCTTCGGCACAGGTGTTGGCGGCGGATGCGGTTCTGCGCACGATGCAGACATCGCTGCAAGGCGATCTGGCGCGCCGTAACGAGGCGTCACGGGAAATTGGCGCCGCCAAGGCTGCCCGCGATCAGCAGCGCGCCGATACGCTGATGGCTGAAGTTGCCAGTCTGAAGGAACGCATTGCGAACGCGGAAGCAAGCGAACGCGGGCTGACCGCCGATCTGGAGCGGGTGCTGGCGGCTTTGCCAAATTTGCCGGCGGATGACGTGCCCGATGGCCTGGATGAGCAGGGCAATGTCGTTGAAAAGCAGTGGGGGCAGCCGCGCAGCTTCGATTTTCCGGTGCTGGAACATGACGCGCTCGCCGCCCGCCACGGCTACCTCCCGGAAGCCGCCGCACGGATTGCCGGCGCGCGTTTTGCGATATTGTCGGGCGGTCTTGCACGGCTGCATCGCGCGCTCGGGCAATATATGCTCGATACGCAAATCGCCGCCGGTTATCAGGAAATGGCCGTACCGCTGCTGGTGCGCGACGAAGCGGTATATGGCACCGGGCAATTGCCGAAATTCGCCGACGATCTGTTTCGCACCACCGATGGCCGCTGGCTGATTCCGACGGCTGAAGTCAGCCTGACCAATCTTGCGCGGGAACAGATTGTCGATGCCGAAACCCTGCCCTGGCGGCTGACGGCCCTGACGCCCTGTTTCCGTTCGGAAGCAGGAGCGGCGGGACGCGACACCCGCGGCCTTATTCGCCAGCACCAGTTCGAAAAGGTCGAACTCGTCACCATCACGACGCCGGAAACCGCCGTCGCCGAGCATAAGCGGATGACAGCCGCCGCCGAGGCGATTCTCGAAGCGCTGGAACTGCCGTACCGCCGCATGTTGCTGTGCGCCGGCGACATGGGCTTTTCGGCACGGAAAACCTGGGATCTGGAAGTCTGGCTGCCGGGCGCCGGCGCCTGGCGCGAAATTTCCAGCATTTCCGATTGCGGCGACTTTCAGGCCCGCCGCATGGATGCGCGTTTCCGCGCTAAAGGCGAAAAAGGCACCCGCTTTGTTCATACGCTGAACGGATCGGGCTTGGCCGTCGGTCGCGCGCTGGTGGCCGTGCTGGAAAATCATCAGCAGAAGGATGGGTCCATTATGATCCCGCCACCCCTGCGTCCATATATGGATCAACTCGAAAAGCTGAGGCCACTAGACGAATGATGCGTATCCTGCTTTCCAACGACGACGGCATTGATGCGCCGGGATTCGCCGCGCTCGAGCGCATCGCCGCGCAACTTTCCGACGATATCTGGGTGTCTGCACCTGCGGAGGAGCAATCGGGGGCGGGCCATTCGCTAAGCCTGCATGCGCCTATCCGCGTGCGCAAGCGTGGGGACCGCCGCTTTGCGGTGGCGGGCACGCCTACCGACAGCGTGATGATGGCGCTGGGCTATCTGATGGAAGGCGTGCGCCCCGATCTTTTGCTGTCCGGTGTCAATCGCGGGCCGAATCTGGCGGAAGATGTCACCTATTCCGGCACGGTGTCGGCGGCGATGGAAGGCACTTTGGCCGGGGTGCCGTCTATCGCCCTGTCGCAACATATGTCGGATTATACCTTTGGCCGGGAAAATTTTGCGGCGGCGGAAGCGGCTGGTGCAGAGGTGATCCGGCGTATTCTCGCAACCGAATGGCAACAGGGCGTGCTGATTAACATCAATTTCCCTGCCCGCGATGTGCCGCTGGGCGTGAAGGTGACACACCAGGGTTTGCGTGATTACGGCCATATTCGTGTGGACGCGCGCACCGATCCGCGCGGTATCCCCTATTACTGGTTTGGCTATGGGCGTGAAATGGAAACGGTCGCCCATCGCACCGATCTGGAAGCGGTGCGCGACGGTTATGTTTCGGTGACGCCGCTACATCTGGATCTGACCCATTATCAGGCGATGGAGAATCTGCGCGCGGCGGTGGAAGCTTCTGGTGAAGCGGATGCGTGCGGTGACGCCCCCCTGGCGTCACCGCACACCGTGACGAGCAGATAGGGGTTTGCGTACGCAAACCCGGTTTCGCCCGGTCAATTGCCCCCGACCGGTATATCTACTTATGCATAAGCTGTGCCAATTGCGCATATTTTGATATAACGCGTCGAATCAGCAGGATAGGCATGGGCGGCAGAATGTCGGAACCTGTAATTTGTAAAATTTCCCGACAGATTAACCCTGTTTTTAGTCCAAAGTGCGTCAAAGGGTGGCGATGCGCGTTGCGCTTCGCTAGTGGGGACAGGTGCGATATCTTCTTCCCCTGACCCTGATTTCCTCGTTGATGTTGCTGGTGACCGCCTGCTCCACCGCGCCGTCTCGCACCACCACCCGCTCCGCCGCCCAATCTGCGCCGGCCAAACCCCGGTGGCAGGCGGTGCCGGCGAAAGCCGATGGCGTGCGCGTGGCGGGCGGACGCATGCATATTGTGAAGCACGGAGAAACGGGCATCGCCATTGCACGCGCCTATGGCGTGTCGTGGAGCCGGATTACCACCGCGAACCGCATCGGGCGCGAATCGATCCTGCGGGTGGGTCAGGCGTTGTTCATCCCGATCCCGACAACCACGGCGCGCCCCGCCACACCGTCGAAGCCATCAAGCCGATCGCCAGCTACACCCGGGCGGGACATGACGCCCGAAGAGCTGGCTGCCGCGTTTGAACTTGATATCGACGACCTGATCACGGGCTCTGCGCCTGCCGGGGAACGCGTCCAATCCCGGCCTCCGGCACGTTCGGCGGCGCAAGGCGCGCAAGCCGCGCGTCCGCCGGCAACCGCCGCCGTGCCGCGCATGTCGTGGCCCACAGACGGGCGGGTGATTCTGTCCCGCTTTGGCGCAAAACCGAACGGTCGTTTTAACGACGGGATCAATATCAAGGCCTTGCGCGGCCAGGCGGTGCGCGCTGCCGCCGATGGCGAAGTAATTTACGTCGGCGATGCTATTGCCGGCTTCGGCCTCATCATGCTGGTGCGGCATACGGGCGGCATCGTTACCGCTTATGGCCATCTGGAAGAAGCGCTGGCGGATCGGGGTAACAAGGTAACGCGTGGCCAGACGATTGCCCGTGCCGGTTCATCCGGTTCGGTGAATGAGCCGCAACTGCTGTTTCAGATCCGCCAGGGCCGCAAGGCGATAGACCCGTTGCCATATTTGCAGGCATAGCCGAAATTCACAGCACAATCAGATGATTGGCCAGTTCGTTGGGATTGTCGGGTTGCGGCGGAAAATGCCGGGACAGCACCTCTCCGGCAAGCGTAATGGCAGCGATAAAGCCTTCGGCGGGCCTGTCCCGGCGCAAGCCTTCCACCAGCGCCGCCACCGTATCCGCCCAATGTTCGGGTTGCACTTTCGTGTAGATACCCTTGTCGGCGAGCACCTCGACGACATGATCCTCCAGAGATACAAAAATCAGCACGCCGGTACGCTGGCTGGTGGCGTGGACATTATGGGTAATAAATTGCCGCAGCGCCATTTCGTGCAAGCGTTCCTGGCGCAAGCGGCGCGGCGCCAGGCGAGACGCCAGCGGCGACCACCACAGCAATACCAATGCGGCAAGGAAGGTCAGCGCCTGGCCGGCGGTGAAAATGTCGATGGTCAGCCGTTCGGACAGGCTCTGGCCCGGCCAGAAACCGAACAGATGTGCCCAGCGTTCCGGCCCGAAACCGGCCATGGTGGCCAGCCACGGCAGCAGAAACGCGATGATGGCGGCCAGCGCTATAATCCATTCGACATAACGATGCCGTTCGGTGGAGAGTATGCAGAATATCTCCCCGGATGTGTGTTTTTCCGCTTCCGCAATAGCGGTGGAAATGCGCTGCTGATCCTCAACCGTTACCGGCATTCACCATCCCCCGCTGGCGCCGCCGCCGCCGAAGCCACCGCCACCGCCACCAAATCCGCCGCCGAAGCCACCGCCACCAAATCCGCCCCCGCCAAAGCCGCCACCCATTCCCGGGCCGAACAGGATGATGGGTGCAACGCCACGCCGCCGCCGCCCGCGCCCGCCGCCCCCGCCTTTGCCGCCCCCGCCGCCGTGCAACAGACATACGAAAAACAGGATCACCACAACGGTCAGGATCGCGCCACCGATACCCATTTCGCCACGCGGTTGCCCGCGCGCGGATTGTGCCTCGCGGGCGGCGCGGACATTGGCCGCAGCCTCTTCGGGGGGCAATTCAAACTGGTTGGCGATGGCGTTGAACCCTGCCTCGGTACCGCCCGGAAGATCTCCGGCCCGGAAATGCGGCAAAATCTGCGTCTGGATAATCACCGAAGACAGCGCGTCGGTCAGCACCGGTTCCAGCCCATAGCCGACTTCCACCCGCACCCGGCGCTCATTCGGCGCAACGATCAGCAGGACGCCATTATCCGTATCCTTCTGGCCGATACCCCAGTGCCGTCCCAGCCGATAGCCAAAGTCGGCGATGTCATAGCCCTGCAGATCGGGGATCGTTGCCACAACGATCTGGCTGGTCGTCTGCTCTTCCACCAGCGCCGAGCGCTGTTCGATGCGCTGCTCCACCTCGGGCGGCAGGATATTGGCGGCGTCCACGACGCGACCGGTCAGCGCCGGAAACTCCTGCGCAAGTGCCGCAGGCGTCCACCCGAACAGCAGCAGCGCGACGAGTATCAGACGCATCAGTCAGGCCTCCGGCTTCAGTTGCCGGACCCGGCTCCGAAATCGACCTTCGGCGCCACCTCGGCGTTGGCAACGGTCGCCTTGAATGGCTCCAGGGGTTCTGCGCCGTAAATGGTTTTCGCCGCGATGATCGCCGGGAAGGTGCGAATTTCCGTGTTATAGTCGCGCACGGACTCATTATAGTCGCGGCGGGCGATGCTGATGCGGTTTTCGGTGCCTTCCAGTTGCGATTGCAGCGCGAGGAAGTTCTGGTCCGATTTCAGATCGGGATATTTTTCCACCACCACCATCAACCGGCCCAGCGATTGCGAGAGGCCATCCTGCGCCTGCTGGAATTGCGCTACCTTCGCCGGGTCGGACAGATCATCCGTCGTCAGGTTGACCGAGGTTGCCCTGGCGCGCGCTTCCGTCACGCCGACCAGCACATCCTGTTCCTGTTTGGCATAACCCTGAACCGTCGCCACCAGATTGGGAATGAGATCGGCGCGGCGCTGATACTGATTCTCCACCTCGCCCCACGCTGCCTTCACGCTTTCCTCTTTGGTGGGAATGGTGTTGATGCCGCATCCCGCCACAGACAGGGCGAGGGCGAACGGCAAGATGAAGCGGACGACACGCATGTTCGGGAATCTCCTGATGCCTTGGCCGCGTGAAAGAACCGTTCTGTACCGTCTACGTCAAGCATTATTCTTGGGAAAATCGGCGCAGGGCGCTTGCCAAGCGGACCAAAGCTGTGGAACTTGGCACAAGTCCAGGCGGGGGAGTGATCGATGCTGAAGGAATTCAAGGCGTTTATCGCGCGTGGCAATGTGATGGATCTGGCTGTGGCCGTGATTATCGGCGCCGCTTTTTCAAGCATCATCGCATCGTTTACCGACGATATCATCATGCCGCTGATCGCGCTGGTTACCGGCAGTCCGGATTACAGTTATTTATTCTGGCGCATCGGGCCGGTCCCCGCCGATTATACCGGCGATCCGAATGATTACGAGGCGCTGAAGGCCGCGGGCGTGGCGATGATCGGCTATGGTGCGTTCATCACAAGGGTGATCAACTTCCTGCTGGTCGCTTTTGCGGTATTCCTGCTTGTGCGCTACACCAACCGCTTCTTCAAGGGGCTGGAACCGGAAGCCGCGCCGCCGTCCGAGGAAGTGTTGTTGCTGCGCGAAATCCGCGACAGCCTGAACAGGCCGCAATAAAGCGGGAAAGGAACAAGATCATGCTGGCCGTCCCGCGTCTGTTGCTGATTGGTGCAGCCCTTGCGCTTGCGGGCTGCGTTGCCACCCGCCCGGCGGCGCCGCCGCCTGCGGATGCGTTGCCACCGCCACCGCCGCCGGGCGCGGGTCCGCAATCCCTGCTGGGTGTGGAGTGGCAAATTACCGAATATGCCGGTACGCCCGTGGCGTCGGACGCGCGCGCCAATTTGCGCTTCGCTGATGGCCGGGTTTCGGGAACTGCCGGGTGCAACAGCTTCTCCGGCACTTACGAAACAGGCGCTGATTTCACCATTCGCTTTGGTGAACTGACATCGACGATGATGGCCTGCGCCGATCCGCTGATGCAGCAGGAACGGGCCGTGCTGGACCTGCTGGCCGCTGTCACCAGCTATACGTTCGACGCATCGGGCGGGCTGATTTTGGCGACGCCGGACAACCGGATGCTGCGGGCGCAACGCGGATAGGTTTTCGCTTGCGACCGCTTGCCGTCGAATCATGGCAGCCAGGCGCTTGCTGCATGTGCGCCCGGCGGCGCGATATGTTATGGGTTAAGTATGAGCCAGAGCATTCCCTATCGCTATCCCGTTGATATCGAGCCTGGCGATATCGACTTCATGGGACATGTTAATAACGCCAGCTATCTGAAGTGGGTGCAGGCGGCAGTCAGCAGTCACTGGCAGCGGCTGGCTCCGGCGGAGGCGGTGCGGCAGCATCTGTGGGTAGCGCTGAAGCATGAGATCACCTACCGCAAACCGGCGTTCCTGGAAGATGAAGTCATCGCAACGGTTGTTCTGGAAACGATCGAGGGGGCGCGCGCTTTTTACCAGACGATCATCCGGCGCGGGGAAGAGGTATTGGCGGAAGTGCGCTCCAACTGGTGTTGTCTGAACGCCGAAACCCTGCGGCCGACGCGGTTGGCCGGTCATATCGTTGAGCGGTTCTTGCCCCGATAGTTATTGCCCGCCCGGGTGCGCCGCATGGACTGCTTCGGCGGCGGCGATGTTTGTGACATGGCTGTCATGCATCGCGCGCAGTTGGGCATATAGCGCATCATCCCGGACGCGCGGCAGCAGTTCCGCCAGTTTTCGTACCACCCATCGCTGACCGCGATTGAGAAACGCGATGCGGGCCAGCGGATCGGCAATCGCCATGGTCTTGCCGTAAAAATCCCCGCAAACTGACGAGGGCACCGCGCCCAGCCGTTTGATTTGCGCGGATAGCATCGCACACCAGTGCGCCTCATCCGCCAGTACCACGCGCATCAGATCGGCAATGGCCGGCGTCGGCGCATCCTGGCGACTGCGGCGGGCGACGCGCGCGCCGGCGCGTTCTGCTTCCAGTAACCTGTTGAGCGTACCCAGGATTTCTGTACGGTCCGCATAACCCATATAGACGTCGCTGGCGCTGTCTGCGTAGCAGAGCGGGGAGGCAGGTTTTCGCGTCGGGGGAGTGCCGCCCATCAGTCAATCCTTTCGACATGCCGATGATCGCCGATCCTGACCGGCGATTCCCCGGTCAGGCAAGCACCGGCCTTTCCCGGGCGACTTCCAGCGAGACGGGCTGGAAGCTTTCCGCCTGGGCCATATTCCACACCAGACTGTAAAATTCGCGGTTGCATCCCGATAATAATTCGCCGGGTTCCAGGAAAACATGCATTTGCGAAAACAGCCGGATTTCCGTGGCGGTGACGCGGCGTACCAGATGATGCGGCATCAAGTCCGCCGGTCGATGCAATCCTGCGGCGGCCAGTAATTCCGCCAGTGCGTGCAGGGTGTTGCGGTGGAAATTGAATACGCGCGCTGCCTTGTCCGGCACCACCAGCGCGCGCTGGCGGCCAGGATCCTGCGTGGCGACACCCGCCGGGCAGCGGTTGGTATTGCAGCTCAAGGATTGAACGCAGCCAAGCGCGAACATGAACCCGCGTGCGGCGTTCACCCAGTCCGCACCGATGGCGAGCAGACTCGCGATGTCGAATGCGCTGACGACCTTCCCGGCGGCGGCAATACGAATCCGGTCGCGCAAATTCGCGCCGACGAGCGTATTATGCACGAACAACAGTCCCTCGCGCATGGGAAGGCCGATGTGATCGGCGAATTCCAGCGGCGATGCCCCCGTGCCGCCTTCCGCGCCATCGACAACGATGAAATCCGGGCAGATGCCGGTTGCCAGCATCGCTTTCACCAGAGCCATGAATTCCCACGGATGGCCGACGCATAATTTGAATCCGACAGGCTTCCCGCCCGATAATTCCCGCAGTTCCGCGATGAAAGACATCATTTCGACTGGTGTGGAAAAAGCGCTGTGGCTGGCGGGCGACACGCAATCCTCGCCCATCGCAACCCCGCGCACACGAGCTATTTCCGGCGTAATCTTGCTGGCGGGCAGGATGCCGCCATGACCGGGCTTTGCGCCCTGGCTCAGCTTGATTTCGATCATGCGGATTTGCGGCGATTGCGCCTGGGCAGCAAAACGTTCCGGATCGAAAGCGCCGGACGCGGTGCGGCAGCCGAAATAGCCGCTGCCGATTTCCCACACCAGATCGCCGCCATGTTCGCGATGATAGTCGCTGATGCCGCCTTCGCCCGTGTCCTGATAGAAGCCGCCAAGACGTGCACCATGGTTGAGCGCGCGAATGGCGTTGGCGCTGAGCGACCCGAAACTCATTGCGGAGATATTGAAGACGGAAGCGGAATAAGGCTGATCGCACCGGTCCCCGCCCACTGTCACCCGGAAATGCAGTGGATCGGCAACCGGCGTCGGGAACAGGGAGGGGCTGATAAATTCATAGCCACTTTTATAGACATCCATTTGCGTGCCAAACGCCAGACCCTGGCTTTCGTTCTTGGCGCGCGCATAGACCAGCGAGCGTTGCGTGCGGGAAAAGGGCAGTTCCTCACGATCATCTTCGATGAGATACTGGCGGATTTCCGGGCGAATCCATTCGATCAGCCAGCGCACATTGCCGAGGATCGGATAATTGCGGCGAATGGCGTGGCGAGGCTGGATCAGATCATACACGCCCAGCAGGGTCAGCCCGGTCGCAACGAACGCGAGCGGCCAGAGGGAGGGCTTCCCGATCAGCGCCACGCACGAACCGAGCGCGACGATCGTGCAAAGTCCAAAGATCGTGAACCGGCTGATTCGCAAAACAGGCTCCTTATTCCCGTGGCTGGTTATACGTTGCGCCGTCGGCTATATACGGTATGGATAACAATGTCCTCCAGCGGTTCGCGTGGGCCTGATGCCGGGCGGAAGCCGCGCCGCCAGATACGCGGCTGGGGCGTCTTCGCATATGGAAAAGGCGGGATGGCGTATCGGGGTGGCCGCCGCTATGCTTATGCGGTAAATTTTCGAGTGGCTTGCGCTGGCGAGCAGATTTGGTGCAATCCGTGTCCATCACAATGGAGAGCTGAATGAGCCAGAAAATCTGTACGTCCGCCGAGGCCGCGCTTGACGGGCTGTTGTTTGATGGCATGACCATCATGTCCGGCGGCTTTGGTCTGTCTGGCAATCCGGAAAATCTGATTCCGGCGATCAAGGCGGCCGGTACGCGCGATTTGACGATTATTTCCAATAATTGCGGTGCGGACGGTTTTGGATTGTGGATGCTGCTGAACAATGGGCAGATCAAGAAAATGATCTCCTCTTATGTTGGTGAAAACAAATTGTTCGAGGAACTGTATCTTTCGGGCAAACTGGAACTGGAACTCAATCCGCAAGGCACGCTGGCCGAGCGTATTCGCGCCGGCGGCGCCGGCATCCCGGCCTTTTACACGCCGACGGGCGTTGGCACTGTGGTGGCCGAAGGCAAGCCGCTGGAAGAATTTGAAGGCCGCACCTATGTGCGTGAATCCTGGTTGCGGGCCGATCTTTCCATCGTCAAGGCATGGAAGGCGGACCCGGAAGGCAATCTGATCTACCGCAAGACAGCGCGTAATTTTAACCCCGTGATGGCGACGGCGGGCAAGGTGACGGTGGTCGAGGTGGAGGAGATCGTCGAAGCCGGCGCGCTGGACGCCGACTGCATCCACACGCCGGGCATCTATGTCGACCGGATCATCAAGGGTGAAAAATACGAGAAGCGCATCGAGCGCGTGACGGTTCGTGAACGGGAGACAGCATAATGAGCGATGCAAATATTGGCTGGACCCGCGACCAGATGGCGGCCCGCGCCGCACGCGAACTGAAGGATGGCTTTTACGTCAATCTCGGCATCGGCATCCCGACCCTTGTGGCCAATTATATTCCCGAAGGCACGCATGTGACGCTGCAGTCGGAAAATGGCATGCTGGGCATGGGGCCGTTCCCCTATCCTGATGAGGTGGACGCCGATCTCATCAACGCCGGCAAGCAGACGATCACCGAATTGCCGACGTCGAGCTTTTTCTCCTCCGCTGACAGCTTCGCGATGATTCGCGGCGGCCATATCGATGTCGCGGTGCTGGGCGCGATGGAAGTCGCCAGCAATGGCGATCTCGCCAACTGGACCATTCCCGGCAAGATGGTGAAGGGCATGGGCGGCGCGATGGACCTTGTCGCCGGCGTCAAGCGCATCGTTGTGGTGATGGAACATTGCAGCAAGAACGGCACGCCGAAAATCCTCGAAAAATGCACCTTGCCACTGACGGGTCAGGGCGTGGTCGATCTGATCATCACCGATTTGTGCGTGTTTGCCGTGGACAAGGTGGCGGGCGGACTGACGCTGCTGGAACTCGCGCCGGGCGTCACCGAAGATGTGGTCCGCGAAAGAACAGGCGCGCCGTTTGAAACGAAGGTTGCGGCATGAGCGAAGCCTTTATCTGTGAGGCCGTCCGCACGCCCGTCGGCCGCTACGGCGGTGCGCTGGCGGCGGTGCGCGCCGACGATCTGGCGGCTATGCCCATCGCTGAACTGGTACGCCGGACCGGCATCGATCCGGCCGCTGTCGACGATGTGATCCTTGGCTGCGCCAACCAGGCAGGCGAGGATAATCGCAATGTCGCCCGCATGGCGGCGCTGCTCGCCGGTTTGCCGGACAGCGTCGGCGGTTCAACGGTGAACCGGCTGTGTGCATCGGGGCTCGATGCCATTGGCTCCGCCGCGCGCGCTATCCGTGCCGGCGACGCCGACCTGATGATTGCCGGCGGTGTCGAGAGCATGAGCCGCGCGCCATTCGTGATGCCGAAAGCGGAAAGCGCCTGGTCGCGCGCCAACGCCGTTTACGACACCACCATCGGCTGGCGTTTCGTCAATCCAAGGATGAAACAGCAATATGGCGTCGATTCGATGCCGCAGACCGGCGAGAATGTCGCGGACGAGCATAAGGTTTCCCGTGCGGATCAGGATGCGTTCGCGCTGCGCAGCCAGCAACGCACTGCTGCCGCGCAGGCGCGCGGCTTTTTCGCGGAGGAAATCGTCCCCGTCACCATCACCGACCGCAAGGGCCGGGAAACCGTAGTGGATCAGGATGAACATCCGCGCCCGGAAACTACAGCGGAAACGCTGGCGAAGCTGAAGCCCATTGTGCGTTCTGACGGCACGGTGACAGCGGGCAATGCGTCCGGCGTTAATGATGGTGCGGCGGCGCTGTTCGTCGCCAGCGAGGCGGCGGCGAAGGCCCATGGTCTGACCCCGCGCGCCCGCGTGCTCGGCATGGCCAGCGCCGGCGTGCCGCCGCGTGTGATGGGCATTGGCCCTGCGCTGGCGTCGCAAAAGCTGATGGCGCGGCTGGGGCTGAAGATCGGGCAGTTCGACGGGATCGAATTGAATGAGGCGTTCGCGTCCCAGGCGCTGGCGACCTTGCGGATGCTGGGCGTGGCCGATAACGCACCCCAGGTGAACCCGAATGGCGGCGCGATCTCGCTCGGCCACCCGCTCGGCATGTCGGGTGCGCGCATTCTGCAAACACTGGTGCATCAGCTGGAGGTGACCGGCGGCAAACTGGGTCTCGCCACTCTGTGTATCGGCGTCGGTCAGGGTCTGGCGGTCGCGGTGGAGCGGGTATGACGGACGTGCAATGCATCACGACCGATGATGGCTGCCGTATCGCCTATCGCTTTGACGGGCCGGAAGCGGCGCCTGTGCTGCTGCTCTCCAATTCGCTCGGCACCAATATGCAGATGTGGGCGCCACAAATTCCGGCGTTCACAGAACATTTCCGCGTGCTGCGCTATGACAGCCGGGGTCATGGTCAGTCGGCTTCGCCGGCGGGCGGTTATTCGATGGACCGGCTGGGCCGCGATGCGGTGCAATTGCTCGATGCGCTGGGAATCGAGCGGGTTGATTTCTGCGGCCTGTCCAAGGGCGGGATGGTCGGTCAATGGCTGGCCTATCGCGCGCCGGAGCGGCTGCGGCGGCTGGTTCTTGCCAATACCTCGGCCTATATGGGGCCGCCGTCCAACTGGCAGAGCCGCATCGATGGCGTACGCGCCAACGGCATGGAACCACTGACAGAAGCCTCTATCGCGCGCTGGTTCACGCCGGAATTTCCGCAAGCGCAGCCCGATGCGGTCGCTCCTATCCGCGCAATGCTGCTGGCGTGCGACGCAGAAGGCTATGCCGGCTGCTGCGCCGCGATCCGGGATATGGATTTGCGCCCGACCGCCACGCTGAACCGGACGCCGACGCTGGTGATTGCGGGGAGCAAGGATCCGTCCACGACGGTGGCGGAATCGGCCTTCCTCGCCGATCAGGCGGCGGATGGGCGGCTGGTCGAGCTGCCGGCGGCGCATCTTTCCAGCGCGGAGTTGCCGGGGCAGTTTGCCGCCGCCGTTCTGGATTTCTTGCGTTGATACGCTGCTTGCGCCTGCCGCTGATCGCCGTCGCGCTGGCCGCGCCGGCGATCCCGGCGGTGGCGCAAGTGGAAATGGTGATCGGAGCGGTTGGCGGCGCGGATGCGGACGGCAGGGTCGCCGTCGATCTGCGGCTGCTGAATGATGCAGACACCGTGCAGGAAATGCACCTGCCGGACCGTGTGGAAGCACGGCTCGAATCGGCTTCGGGCGCGGATCGCACCCTGTGGCTGGTACGCGACGATGCGACGCCCGCCCGCAAGACCCTGCCTGCTGGCGGCTTTGCCCGCGCGCGCTACCGGTTCGAAGCGCGCGAGTCTGATCTTGCGGCGGGCGTTCTGTCCGTGCCGGCATGGAGCGCGCAACGCATCGCTTTCAATCTGGCGCCGCCGCCCATAGAAACACCTCCACAAGTCGAGCCGACCGATTCTCCACCGTGGATGACTCCGGCCGAAGAACGCCGGACGGGTCACGGATTTCTGGACAATCTTTCGTCTTATGAACCGGTTTATGCCGTCTATGGCCCTGACACGCACAGTGCCGCGCGTCTCCAGTTCAGCTTTAAATATCAACTGCTCGGCCACCGTTCGGATAAAAGACCATCATGGATGAATGGTTTGCACTTCGCCTATACGCAGCGGATGTTCTGGGATCTGGAAGAGGATTCTTCGCCATTTCGCAACATCGATTACCAGCCGGAACTGCTTTACATTACCCCGGCAGTAACGCTGGGAAACGATATTCACCTGAACGCCCAACTTGGCTGGCGGCATGAATCGAACGGCCGCGCCGGTGATCAGTCACGCAGTCTCAACAGCCTTTATGTCGCTCCGATGGCCGCCTTGCCGCTGGGCGGCGGCTATACATTGACGGTTGCGCCGAGATTGTCGTTTCTGGTGGGTAGCAAGAAGGACAACCCCGATATTCGCCAGTATCGCGGCCATACCGCGCTGGTCGCTGGGATCGGCAAGGAAAGAAGCTGGCAACTGGCCACTACCACTCGTTTCGATGTCGATAGCGGCAAGGGTTCGCTGAATGCAGAACTATCCTATCCCCTGACCGGCATTTTGCATATGCTGCCCGATCTTTATCTCTTCGGGCAAAGCTTTTTCGGCTATGGCGAAAATCTGCTCGATTATAATCGTAGTATTACGCGTTTTCGTATCGGTATCGGCGCCATCCGCTGAAGCTATAACCGGTCCGCCGCGATGCGGGCGGGCGTAATGCCCGATCGCCGTGCGGTGCGGCGTTTGCGGCGGCCCAGCGCCCGCATGCGCCACGCAAGATGCACCGTCACATAGCCCAGCGCCGCGCTGACCGCCGCAAAAAGCAGCAGACCCAGCCAGGTAGGCCCGGCCATGGTCAGGAACCAGGATAAAATCTGCCGGAGGAGGCCGGTGTCGTCGGCAATGGCGAACTGCCCGACGTCGGTGCGCAGGATCGTCGTGCCGGTGCGAAAGGCCAGATAATAGATGAACGGCACGGTCAGCGGATTGGTGACGAGGGTTGCGACCGCAGCTACGGGCAAATTGGCGCGGGCGAATACCGCAAGCATTGCTGCGAAAGGCGTTTGCGCCACCGGCATCGCGAAGCCAGCAAAAAGGCCGAGCGCCATCCCGCGCGCGACGCCGCGCCGGTTGAGCCGCCAGATCAGCGGACTTGCCAGATGTACGGCAAACGGGCGGAGAAAGCGATTCTCCATCAATTCAGCCCGTGTCGGCAACTTCAGCCGCCTGCGCACCTCAAACTCCCAAACCGCACTCCGGGTATTTGCATAGCCCGCACAATATTTCGGCAGGCTGTACGCGCCGGAAATTCATCCGCGTTCGCGCAACAATCTGCCCTGCTCACGCTTCCAGTCCTTTTCGCGCTCGGCCTCCCGCTTGTCGTGCAATTTGCGGCCCTTGGCCAGCGCCAATTCCACTTTCGCGCGGCCGCGCGGGTTAAAATAGACGGACAAAGGTACAAGCGTCATGCCCTGACGCGCTACCGCCCCGTGCAGTTTCGAGATTTCACGCTGATTCAGCAATAATTTGCGTGGCCGGCGCGGTTCGTGCGAAAAATGGCTCGCATGGCTGTATTCAGGGATGTTGGCATTGACCAGCCAGACTTCGCCGTCCCTGATCTCGGCATAGCTTTCGGCGATGGTGCCCTGGCCCGTGCGCAGGGCTTTCACTTCTGTGCCAACCAGCACGATTCCGGCCTCGAACGTGTCCTCTATCGTATATTCATGCCGTGCGCGGCGGTTCTCGGCAACCACCTTCGCCTTCACGGCTGAGGGCCGTGTGCGGGGTGGAGCCATCAGAGGGCGATTCCGGCATGGGCGAGGGCCGCATCCACCGCCGCGCGCGAAGCGTCGGACGGCGGTACAACGGGCAGGCGTGTGTCTTCCTGCATACGTCCGGCCAGCGCCAGCGCATATTTTGTCGGCCCAGGGCTGGCATCTGTGAACAGCGCCTGGTGCAACGGCCACAGCAGGTCCTGATAAGTAAGCGTCGTGGCGAAATCGCCAGAAAGCGCGGCGGCGGTAAGTTTCGCGTTCAGCGCCGGCGCGACGTTCGCGGTGACCGAGATCACCCCATGACCACCATGGGCGATAGTAGCGGGCGTCATATAATCATTGCCCGACAGAATCAGGAAATCCTTGCCGACCATATGGCGAATTTCGCTGATGCGATTGATGTCGCCGGTCGATTCCTTCACGCCGATGATCTGCTCGTGCTCGGCGAGGCGCGCCATGGTCTCTGTCGTCATGTCGATCGCGCTGCGACCTGGGATATTGTAGAGGATGATGGGCAGGGGGCTGCGATCCGCCAGATAGCGGAAATGCGCCAGCAAACCGGCTTGGCCCGGCTTGTTGTAATAGGGGCAGACGACCAGCGCGGCATTGGCTCCGGCTTTGGCGGCGCTTTCGATATGATGCAGCGCTACCGCCGTGTCGTTGGAGCCGCAGCCGGCGATCACCGGCACGCGCCCGGCAGCAGCTTTTACGGTCAGCGCCACCACCTGATCGTGCTCGGTAATAGAAAGCGTGGAGGATTCACCGGTCGTGCCGCAGGGGGCAAGGCCGGACGAGCCTTCTTCTATCTGCCATTCGATAAAGGCGACAAGGGCATCGGCATCGACCCGGCCATCGCGAAAGGGTGTGACAAGCGCGGGAATAGAACCGGTAATGGCAATCATCTGGCGAAATCCTGAAGTGGAGGGAAACAGGTTACAAGTTCGCGCCCCTCCTTGGCGCGGCCGTTTGCTTCCCCTAAAGACAAAGACATGGCTTCGCAACATCCTCTCCGCCCGGCATTGCTGCTGGCGGCCGCCGCTGCCCTGCCACTTTCGGGCATCACCCCCGCCATCGCCCAGACAGCCCGGGTCGCCAGCACCAATGTGCCCGGCCAGGCGTGGCTGCTGCAGGCCTTTTCGCTCAACGAGGCGGGCAGCCTGTCGCCGCCGCCTGGTGCGCCGACAGCTATCGCCCAATCGCTGGCGACCTGGGATTTGCTGCGCCGCCCGCCCAAAAGCTTCATGCAATCTCCGGCGCTGGCGTTGCAGGCGCAATTCATCGAGAATCACAGGGACTGGCCCGGCGTCACCGCGATGCGTCGCCGGGCCGAAGCCCAGGCCGCCGACATCCGCACCGCGGATACCGACGCCCGTGCCTTCTTCAGCCGGATTGAGCCGGAGAGCGCCGCGGGGCAAGCGCGGCTGGCACTGCTGTCCACCGGCAGCCGCGCCAATGAACTGGCGCGTGCTGCCTGGGCGCGAACCGGTCTTTCCCCGGAACAGGAAGCGGCGCTGCTGGCGCGCTTCGTTGGGAGCTTCCGGGCCGAAGACCATGCCCGACGTGCCGACGCCTTGCTGTGGGCAGGTCAGACGACGGCGGCAGGACGCATATTGCAATGGCTGGATGCGGATACGCGGGCACTGAGCGAGGCGCGCATCGCGCTGCGCACCAATGCCGCCAATGGCGATGCGCTGGCGGCGGCGCTGCCCGCCCGTGTGCGTCGCAATCCAGGCCTTGTGCACGACCGTTCGGTCTGGCTCGAACGTCGGGGCAGGTTGTCAGAAGCGGAGAATCTGCTGGCCAGTGGTGAATTCGACGCCGGCAAGGTGACAGCGCCGGAAACCTGGCTCGAACGCCGGCTGGCGCTGGGGCGCGCGGCCATGCGGCGTGGCGCGAACGACACGGCGTGGCGGCTGCTGGCCAACCACAAGAGTTTTGACCACAACGTCGATACC
>Ga0172382_10000341_pt1 | contig 86575 bp, 82 predicted proteins | sample Leawel138RmetaG_FD_122245 | JGI IMG/M metagenome (GOLD analysis project Ga0172382, IMG submission 122245) | Leachate microbial communities from a municipal landfill in Southern Ontario, Canada - Leachate well 138R metaG | ecosystem: Engineered > Solid waste > Landfill > Unclassified | place...
GGTACAGATAGACCACTTTTCCTTGGAGGAAGCGCAAATGATGTATCCAGTCGGAGGCTACTACGCCATGCCCAGCCCGGTAGAGATTCGTAAACTGTACGCCGGGACCGAAGCCGAAAAAGCCGCTGCTTCCGCTGTGGAAGCCAACCCGGCCGCTCGGGCCATCGTCGATGACGTGAATTTTGTGCAGTATGAGATGAGTAGACTCGACGGCAGTGAATTCGACACCGACTCCTCCAAGCAAAACGTGAGTTTGGACGCTCAACCTAAGAAGACAAATTTTTTCCAGAGACTCACCGGGATCGGTCTAACTCCGGTGGAAGAAATCGCCACTTTCCAAAAAAGCAAAGAACCGGTGAGCTCAGTCGAAGGCGTTTTAAAGGCCGACGAGATGGACGTTACCGTGAATTATGAAGGTAAAGACTCTCTGGTCTACAGCAAGGTTGAAGCAGAGGATGGAGCGGTTTTTTTCCAGCGCGGAAATGAAACCGTCGGTATCGATGCCAACGGCAACCTGATCATGGGGCAAATATAGCAAAAATCTCCAAGTACGGAACCGAAAGGTCGCTCTCTGCGTCGAAGAGAACGACTTTTTCAGTTTTTAGGAGATGTTTCAATGAACAAGTTTGTAGCCGCTGGTCTCTTATCGGCGATTCTGCTTTCCGGCTGCGGCAATTCGGACTCGGTGGTACCAGGGCCGCTGCAGTCCAGGACCAACGTGCTTCGAGTGGTGGACCCAACCCCCGATCTCACAGTGAACGGGCATCCGGTGACGTTTGGACGATTATCCGGCTTCGATCAACAGGGCAACCTGGTGTTTGGACCCGATGAGGAGCTTTACGGCCCGGAGATGGTCTTCTCCGGCCTGCCGGATACCACCCGCAGGGTGGAAGTGGAGTTTCAGAGAGGGCAGGGTTTCACCCTGGCCAGACACCTTGAAGAGGTCGATTTTCCGGCTGACGACGATGGAGTGATAACTCTCGATCAGGTCAACCCCCAGTTTCTGTCGGCGACCCCGGAGATGTTGACCGTGAGGGTCGAAAACCTCTCCAACTACGACCCCAGTAAAATTTTTGTCACGGTGTTGGGTAAAGACAAAGCCGATTCTGCGTTTTACTACCTCCAACTGGGAGCCAACGGCAACAACACCATGCAGCGCTTCGGTGATAGGTCTGGTTCGGATAACTATTCGTTTCCTTTGAGCGCGACCGTCAAGGAGGAGGCGCCTGGGGCCTATTCTTTCCAATGCCCTTACGACAAACTGGTCTCCGGACGGATCTATCTCTCTTTCGGGGAGAAACTCCAGGGGCTCGGGCTGGCCGATACCGCCAACCCGTTGAGCCTGGTCACCCCTTCGCCAACCGGTGCTCCGGACTACCAGAAGGTCTTCGAGTTTATGGAGTTGAGCGCCACCATCCAGGACACCCCGGGTGCGCAGTATATCTTGTTTGCCAATACCAGCGTGGTGGACTTCTTTTCGGTCGGTTTGGGCATGACCCTGGACTATCACGAGGGCGGGGCCAACAAGTCCGAGCGAGTAGGGTTTGTCGAGAATGCGCGGGCTCTGGTGTTGCAGGCCTTTGACAGTTCGACCGTCCCGGCGGAATTTAAAAGCTACATCAATAGCCCGGGGAGCGACCGGATCATCCGGGTGCTCAGCCCGGTGCAGACCGTCGCGGTCAACTCAACGGGGCCCACGGCAAGTTTCCTGAATGCTGCGATCGACGCGGGTTGGACCCACTACAGCCAGCAGGTTTTGAACTTGCCCGATACTCTGTCCACCCACTACGGCTACCAGTACACGGGTCAGTTGGTCAACGCCAACAACCTCACCATGACCACCACGGCCACCCCACCCGGGGACAGCGCCAGTCTGAACGAGGTAAGCTCTCTGCCCAAACCCAGCACTCGGATCGTCTTCTTTTGCGATGACGACCAGCCTCCGGCTAATACCCCGGTCAACAGCACCTGGCAAAACCTGGGGACCCACGGCCATAAGCGGCTCTGTTCGCTCTTGAGTTCGGCCATCAACCGGGGAGTTTTTGAAAACTACAACGACTGGGACAAGCCTGAGAAATTCTACACCCGCCCCGATGGACGCTACAATCACTACTCCAAAATCATGCATCAGTTCGCTTTAGACCAGAAGGTCTATGGCTTTGGTTACGACGACGTGTACGGTCAGGACCCCACTTTGTCGGAGCCGATCGCAACGGTGAACCAGGTAGTCTTGGAGATTCCCGCGTTCTCTATTTGAAGTAATCAGGCTTCTCCGAGGCTCTCAACACAGACGCCTTCTTCGTCTACATGGAAGCGCACATTCAGGCCTTGCAGGGTGATCCCGTAAGAGCGAGAGTCCTGGTGGTAACGGGGGCGGGGGTCCAGGCTCAAGACCTGCTCGATCAAGGTCGCGAGCCGAGGATTCATTTGTCGGTGCTCCTGGACGCTTTGAGAGAATCTGACCTTGAGCGGTTCAGGAGTCTCGGTGGCGAAGGAGTGGGAGGCCTGGGGGAGGCAGTCGGAGTAGGGGAGGTAAGGCTTGATATCCAGGATGGGGGTGAGATCCAGGAGATCCACACCGCTGAGCTCTAAACGAAAGTCCTGATTGTCCACCGACTCCAGTTTCACCGCCGAGAGGCCCAGCCGGTTGGGCCGATTGGGGCTTCGAGTGGCAAAGACTCCGCGTTTATCGTTGCCTCCGAGACGCGGAGGGCGGACTTTGGGCTGCCACTCTTCACTCTGAGCGTGAAACAGGAAGATGAGCCAGAGGTGGCTGGTACCTTCCAGACCGTCGAACACTCCGGGCTGCCGGTACGGCTCTTCCAGACTCAGGGTCGCCCGGGCAGCCGGGGCCAGTCCTGGTTGCCTTGGGATGCCGAACTTTTCAGAGAAGGGAGTCCGGATATGGCCCAGAGGTTTCAACTCGATCATGGGTTTGGGGTCGCGGAACGTTCGAGTTCCTGTAGCTTGAGTTCAGCTGCCAGCAAGGGCTCTCTCCAGGAACCGTCGAGCCGGTCGAGGGGAGGCTCGGTGGGTTGCGAGTACTTGGATAGCAAAGTCAGAGCGGACTGAAAAGCATCACCCACCTCTTTCAACTCGACTTCCTTCAGGCGCATCTCGTGCTGGCTGTCGATCGGTCGATCGACTGCGGTGGCCAGCATCTCCAGCGATTGACGACCGGTGACCACGTGTTGGGCGAAGGTCCGCACCGCCTCTTGGAAGGTGCGCCACAACTCGGTGTTTTCGGGTTCGGCCTCCCAGCGCAAGAGAGCCAGATCCACCGCGCGACAGTTATTGGAAAGAAAGCTCGAGGTGATTTCCGATTTTCCCCCCGCACTCTCCTCCAGGTGGGGAAGCCGCCTGCCGCAGCTACGACAACGCCCGGAAAGGGAGAGTGCGCCACCGCAGAAGGGGCACGGATCGGTGAGAGGTGCACACTGCTCAAGGGCATGAAAGACCGAGCCGAGGGACTGGCCGGACTGGAGAATCCTGCGGGCAGCCTCTTCACAGGCCCCGGGCCCATTGGGCAGCTTGTCGGTCAGTTCAGCGAGGGCGGACCGGAGTTCCTCGACCCCGGCCACGGCTTGTTCGACGGCATCTTTTTCTTCTTCCGATTCTCTCGGATTGACGTTGCTCTGGGCCTGTTCGATCTCTCGCCGAGTATCCTCCACCGCCAGGCGATACTCTCTGACAAATTTTGCCAGGGCGTCGACCGGGAGCAATCCCCGGCGCCAGCCTTCGAAGAAATAGTTGAACTGGTTGAGTTTGGGAGACTCGAAGGTGGGGAGATCGGTCAATCGCTCTTCTTGTTCTAGAGCAAGAGTGGCTTTTCGCAGGGCCTGGTCCCGCTGCTTGAGCTCTTCGAGTTTGTCGGACGGACCCGGGGGCAGGGACGGTAGAATCTCGTCGAGCAGGCGCTGGATCGTTTCCAGGTGAGATCGGATCTCAGGATCGAGTTCCCTGAAAAGGGGCGTTCTCCACCGGAGTGCCCGGGACTTCTCGATGTTTTTCCTGAGATCGGCAAAAAACCTGGACAAAGCAAGAGCGACCTGCCGGGGGTCGTCTCCCGATGGTCGCTCTGGGTGCAGAGAGGCCCAGAAGGCCTCCATCAAAGGGAAAGGGTGCAAAGCTTACCAGCAGGAGTAACCGCCGGATAAAGAGCCGGCGAGGTAGCCGATCGAGCTGCCCAGGGCCGTCCCTATCGACGAGCCCATGGTCGCACCCCAGAAGCCGCCGCCCAGGGCTCCCAAGCCCATCCCGAGCAACCCGCCCACGCCGCCACCGATGATCGAGCCACGAAAGCCACCGTACATCGAGCCCATGGGGTTGTAACCGCAGCCGTATCCGCCCCATCCGGGGGTCGCCCATCCGCCGGAGAAGGAATTGCAAGAGTTGTAGAAGCCACCTCCGTAGAACCCTCCACCACATCCGTAGGAATAAGGATTGGAAAAAGTGGGGCCGTAGAAACTGTTGATCATTGAAAATTCTCCTTGTCCATATTATTACCGCCCGGCCCACGGGGGACAAGGGATGGAATGTAAACGTCTGGTAACAGGTTCACTAAAGTGTATGGGGACTGAATAAGTAGTCCTTTTTCAGAAGTCCTTCCACCACCGGGAACCATTTCCCGATCAGGGGATCCGGCAGTTGCGCCACCAGGTCTTCAAAGCCTATAAAGAGACGCCCCATGACGTCCAGTAGCAGGGCTTCCTCGCGGTTCAGTGGCTCCTCTTGCCCAAGGCGGAGCTGAGCTTTGTTCTGAATGCTGACTCCCCGGGACTTAATAGTCTGGGTGAAGAGCTGGGGATTGAGACCCAGGTAGGTACTCCTGGTCAGACTTACCTTTCTTTCTTTAAACTCCGGACCCACCAGGTAGAGGTCCAGTTTGGGTCGATCAAAGAGTTCCTCGATCAGACGGAAACGCTCCCACGGCTCGAGCGGAGCCGCCGCACTCGCGGCAAATTCGGGCAAAAGCCTGCCCAGATCCCATTCCCGCGGTTCAAACCAGCCCAGAAACCTCAAGCCGGCTTGCTCCACCGCCTCTTGTAATCGAGGTACCGTGAACGGCTGGTCGTGAGGGTTGAGATAGCGATCGGCAAACTCCACGTCGTCCACCCTCTCTGCGTCTTCCCAGGGTCCGCGAAAGACCGGTGGTGGAAAGGGATCGCGATACTTGCCGCTCGCTGCCAATTCTTCCAGCAAGGCCCGAGCTCGTTCAACCCGCGTCTGCCATCCGGCTTTCCCGTACAGGAGGCGAGCCACCCGGGCGAAGCGGTAGAGGTCGGTTCGCCCCAGTTCGCCGTAGACCATGAGTCGGAGCACTCCTTGCGGAGCTAACCGCCTCGCCATGCTCTTCAAGACCCCTATCGGATCGGCAGTGTGATGAATCACTCCGGTGGAGTAAATGATATCGAAGCCTTCCGGTGGACCGAAGTCGGGATCCAGATTCAGCAGATCCATTTCCCTCAGGTGCAGATTTGCTAGCTTGAGTTGTCGAGCTTCCTTCTCCAGGCTCCCTAAGGCCACCCGATTGAGATCACAGCCGTAAACCTGGAAGTGGGGATAGAGAATGGCTCCCCCCAGCACGTTGAGACCGGTGCCGCAACCCGCGTCCAGAAAGCTCCGGGTGCGCTTGTGGGGCTCTCCACTGAAGGCCCAGATGTACTCCAGGAACGGGTCGGCAGAACCCCCGGGGATGCGGGAGGGATAGGGATAAGCTTCATAGAGCGATCTTATGGAGGCGGAAACCGGGTTGGGGCTCATTTTTTTTCAGTTTGGCTCCGAACTGCTGCTTTCCCTCTGCTGGAAAATCTTGAAAAACATGAAGGAACTTACAGGGCGCAAGGACCTCTTCGCCAATAGTTACAGAACACAACAACGACCCTTCGAGAGGCCCGCTCTTTATGAGTTTATCCACCATAGATCAAGGAAAAGTGATCGCCTTACACCCTTTCCGACGCGTTCAAACTTTTGACCAGCACTACGAGCTAGGTCGGATGTACCGCGAGCAAGGACGTCTGGATGATGCTACCCGGGAACTGCAGCGGGCCTGCGCACTGGACCGGACCCACGTCGATGTCCGTCTAGACCTGGGGGTGCTACTGGCTGAAAAGGGGCAGTTGCACCAAGCGGTATCGCTCTTCAAGCAGGTCATAGAACTCGACTCCGGCAACACCGAAGGGCATTTTTACTTGGGGCTGGCCTACTTTCAGAAAGAGGAGATGAAGAAGGCCGTCAAGGTATGGCGCAACGCCACCAAACTGGATCCCGAGGACTGGGAACTCAGGCTTTCTCTGGCCGAGGCTTACATCGAACTCGGGGAAAAGAAGAACGCCATTCGCCAGCTCAACAAGATTCTGAAGGTCAACCCGTCCCATTTGGATGCCCTGAATCTGAGGGGGGTGCTTTACTTGCACAGCGGCAATCTGGATAAGGCCAGAGAAGAGCTGCAGCGATGCGTCCAACTCGATCCGAATTTCCCCCGCAGCCACATGAATCTGGGAGTGGTTTACATGCACCAGGGGTTTCTGGATATGGCCATCCTGGAGTTCCGCAGGGCCAGTCGGCTCTCACCCAGCAACCCCGATATCCTCTACAACCTGGGCCACTCCCTGGCTCACCGGGGCCGATTGGAAGAGGCCCGTGCCGCCCTGGAAGGGGCCCTGCGCCTGGAACCCGGAATGCTGGAAGCGCTTCTCTTGCTGGGTGGAATTGAAGTCAAGCTGGGCTTTCTAGATGAAGCCGAGGAACGCTTTTCCATGCTCTTAGAGTGGGATCACGAAGATGCCGAAGCGTTCGCCAGCCTGGGTCACATCTGGTATCTCCGAGGTGACTACAAGCAGTCTCAGCTTTTCTTGCGGAAAGCTCTGGAGCTGCAACCCGCCCAGGGCGGCTTCCAGTTCTTGATGGCGCAGACCCTCTGCAAGGATGGTAAAATTTCACGGGCTGTGGTCCACGCCCGAAAAGCCACTCGCTTTTTGCCCGATAGCGCCGAGTGTCAGCTTTTACTGGGGGATCTGCTCTTTCAACGGGGCATGAAAGCGGCCGCCCAGGAGGCCTGGGAAATGGCCCAAAATCTAAACCCCGACCTGCACCTGGAGGCGATGAAAGAAGAGCCGTCAGGTGCCTGCGTGGGGGGACAGCGGCAGGTCGAGTAACCGTTACTGGTCGGGACGGCTGCGATCTTTGAGCAGCTGTACCGCTTGCTGGATAGCCTCGGGGCTCTCTCCGGCAGCCTGAGCGTTTTTCTTAAGTTCCTTGATGGCTTCCTCATTGTTGCCACCCTGAAAATCTTGCTTGTGCATGGTGGCGTACTTCAGCAACGGCTTGTCATCGAGTTTACGAAACTTGCGAAGACCTTCTCCCGCATTAATCTTTTTGGGTGGGGTCACAGAAAGGGTCTGGTTGGTTCCAGTGGCCCGGGTCCGTACGTCGTACTCCTCGGTCTTACTGCCGCCGGTACCTCCGGCTCCACCTGCCTGTTCTTCAATTTTGGATTTGTCTCCGGCCTCTTGCTGCTTGGCTTGTTGTTCCAGGTCCTGAGACTGTAATCCGGCTTTCTCCAGGCTCTTTACAGCGGAGGCCTCCTTGGCTTCCTTGTTGTCGTCCTTTGTATCGGAGGGCTTTTGAGCACCCGGGGTTTGGTTCTGCCCTTCGGCTGACTTGTTCTGGGCGGCTTTGCCGTAGTTGGGAGTACCTGACTTGTTGCTGTTCTTGGAGCCACCGGCTGCGCCAACACCGCCTACGCCCCCGCCTTCTTCACCCCCGCTCTCTTTGACTTCCACGGATACCCGAACCTTACCGATGACATCACGCCCGGGATGGATCTGGCCTTCCTCGGTCTTGGGAGTCCATTCGGCCTCCTTCTTGACCTCTTTTTTCTTCTTCTTTTGGCCGCCGCCGGCTCCCTCGGATTTTTTGTTTTGTTCGCTCTGCTTATTGAACTCGGAGTCCGGATTAAAAATTTCGCTGTTCAGTTTCTCCATCAGGGAACTCAACAGCCCATCACGGCGGTTCATGGAGTCGGCGCTGTTTCGAGTCGATACTTCGCTCAGGGCTTTATTGGAAAGCTTGATGGCGTCTTCCTGAATCTCGCCTTTGCTCGAAACGGCCTGGCCACCGGCATTGGCGGCGTGTACGCTGGCCAGTTGTTCAGCGGCCATGGTCTGGGCCATGCGTTTGAGTTCGGCGTTTCCGGAACCGTTGTTGCCGATACCCTGGCCCTTTCTTTGAGAGCCGATTTCTTCAATTTGCACGCGATGTTCCTCCACAGAGTTTGAGCACACACACTTCGAGGGGAACGAGGCCACTATCGTATATTTTGCGTAGCCTACCTCTTTAGCATAGGCCGATCCGGCAGCTGATGCCAGGTACACGATGTTAAGGATGTGACCATCTTGTTAAAAGTTGGTTAACGCCCAGATAGGGCGAGGCTTTTCAGGACACTGAGCTTGAGGGTTTCTTCTTTACCCTTGCGGTGGTCCTTGCAACTGGCATAGCCCTGGTAAAAGAGTGTCTCCAGGCGGGCCTGGAACTGTTCCGTTCGGCCATCAGGAAAGTCTGCTTCCACCACCAGATTTTCCTTGTCCCCGGACAATCGGCGAAGCTGCAAAGGAGCCTGCCCGTACTCTTCCCATAGCTTGGCTTCGACCACCTGCAAGCTGCTCTTCCAGCGGCCGGAGCCGCGATAGCCTCTGGAAAACGGCTGCCCCTTGGCCAGGGTCTGATCCATTTCCAGGTATTCCTCCGGCTTGAGCCGCCCGTAAAACTTCCATTCCGGAAAGACGGCCACCACCGGGGCGAAGCGATGCCCACCCAGATGAGAGACCTGGAGCGTACGCCGAGAGCCGTGGGCTCGCAGAGTTTGAAACACCGGCACCCCCAGCAGACCGCAGCAAGGATCCCTGGACCCATGGGTGCATACCATGTAGCAGTTCAGGGGTTCTTCGGGCAGGGGTGAATGAAGAGCCTGAACCAACTCCTCCCGGTTGGCCGGAAAGGTCTGATAAACGGTCTGGCGGCCGTTCCAGCGGATCAACAGGGCCCGGGGCGATTGGCAGGGTTCCAGCCAATCTACCCCCGGTGTACCCAAAATCTTGGCGTCCAGGCCTTTGTGCTTCTTCAGGATCGGTCGAAGCTCTTGAACCAGACCCTCCATTTTTTTGATCTTGGCCGGCCACGGCTTAGGAAGCTCCAACAGCAGGTAGGCCTCTTCGGTGGGTGCGGTACCCACGATCGAGCTGCCCTCCAGTGGAGTCAAGGCACAGCCCGGAAAGGACGGACAGGTCATGACCGGGGCTATTGCTTGGCTTCGACGGGGCGCAGGTGCGACCGGTGTTTGTGGGTAGCCCACAGCACGAACAGGATCTCAGCCACCACATACACGCCCACGTATTCCACTCCACCGGAGCCGAACCCGTAGGAGTGCAAGCCTGCTCCCAGGACGTAGTTAACACCGTACCAGGCCATCAAGACGCCCTGGAAGGCAATGACCGACCAGGCGGCGATACCGAATTTTCGGATCCACCCGGCGTGACGCCCGTGCAGGATGGCGAGATACCCCAGCAGGGCGATCAAGGCCCAAACCTCCTTGGGGTCCCAGCCCCAGAAGCGACCCCAGGAATAGTTCGCCCATACGCCACCCAGGATGGTCCCGGCAGCCAGCAGCAAAACTCCCACTTGCAGAGCCCGGTAGAGGGCGTCGTGGAGCCCGGCGATGACCTCTTCCTGTTGGGGCCTGAGAGCCGATTTCCAGAGGACCATATGACCCAGCCCCAGAGCCAGTAAGAAGGCTGCATAGCCCAGGGTTATGCTGAGGACGTGAATGGTGAGCCAGAAATTGCTCCGCAACACCGGAGTGAGGGGGTTGATGGAGGGATCCAGTACGGTGGGGAGGGTGTCGGCCAGAACCAGGCACACCACCGCCCCCGCAGCAGCCGACATGAGGTAATAGCGCCGGGGCGATATGTACTCGAAGATCAGAGCGAAAAGGACCGCCCCGAAAGCCACCCAGATGACCGATTCATACATATTGGTCACGGGTGGACGACCGGCGATCAAACAGCGCAGGGCGAACCCGTAGATGTGCATGACAAAGCCCGCCAGGATGAACCCGCAACCAGCCCGGTAGGCCATCGTTTGAGTTTTGGGTTGGCTGAAAGTCAGGATGGCCAGCCCCACCAGATAGAGAATCCAGGCTTTGCGGAAAGGGTGCGATTTGTTGTAGCGCAGTTCCCGAGCCATGATGGTCTCTTCGGGTACCGGTCCGAGTTTGGAGAGTTCACTACGGACGCTTCCGGCGGCAGCCAGAATCGCCGCTTCATCGCCGGAAACGATAGCTTGTCGGAGTTGGTCCACGGCGTTTTTGGCCGGAATCACCAGTTCGATCAGCCCTTCGTGCTCGAAGTCGGCGAAGCTACCCCAGGTCTCTTCCATTCCCGAAGGGTTTGGGACAACCTGAAAAATGGAGCCGTTCTTGATTCTCCCGACGACGCTCATCTTGATCAGAAGGTCTTGAATCTTTTCTTCCGGACCGTGGAGTTCTTCGTCGTTTTGTTGATGCTGGTGGATCTCTTGACGCCACTTGTCCAGGCTTTGGTTTTCAGCAAGTTCTGCGAAAGAGTACCAGCGCTGATCAGGATCCAGCCCCAGCTCTTTCTTGGCTTCGAGATCTCGAAATTCAATGATCTCTCGTTTTTCAAGCTCTGGATCGGCCCACCAACTCAGCAGGGTAACGACCGGCTCTTGCTTTTCAAACTGGACCTTGCCGGTGACCAGACGAACCGACTCTCGGGCCAGGGTGTCCAGTGGCTTGAGACGCCCTCCGGATTGAACCGGCAGGGTCGCGAGCGATTGGGTGGCGCTGAGGTCTGACTCGCCCTGGGCCCAGCCGGATACGGCCAGGGTCAAGAGCATAAAACAAACGGTGATAAAATTCTTAGTTTTCACTGGAGGGTTCTCCAATCTCCGAGGCAGCCTTTTTCTTGGGCTTAAAATAAAACATGATGATGATTCCTACAATGAGCAGTATCGAACCGATGTACTTCAGAGCGATACCAGGATCGTTGGCTACCGCGAAGACCGAAATATCTTTGCCGTCGGCGGTCTTGTCGAAGGAAGCTTGGAACACTTTGTAACCGCCCTGCTCGTAGGGCTCGTTCATGGCGATGGTGTGTGGAGTGTTATGGATGACGACGTCGCTTTCGTAGGTGGCGGCGTTGCGCGTACCGGGGTCGTACCCGACGCGAAATTCTTTGAGTTCAATCTCGAAGGGAAGAGAGACGGTCTTGTAACCGTACCCGATGTAGACAGGGCTGCCGTCCTTATCTTCCACCTTTCGGATGTCGCCGCGTTCCAGCCAGATGGGGCCGTCCAGGCCACCACCTTCGAGACTCAGCCGAATGGCCGGACCGGGAGCTTTGTCCTCCTGGCCTTTCTTGGGAAAGACCTCGGTCATCAGCTTCTCTTTCTTGGCCGAAGGGTGAAAGGTGACGACTTCCGCCTGGAGATTCATCCAGCCGGTTTCGACGCGTTCACCCACTTTGGTGGGAAGGGCCTTGCCTCCATCCACTCGATAGAGCAACTGCCCGTCGGGGGTCAAGCCCAATTCGAAGCGACGCTCGGTGGGCTTGTCTTCGCGATTGTAGATAAGACTGGAGGAAAAATCGCTGCCGATGCTTCCGATCCGAGAGTTCAGTTCAGGGAGCTTGGCGAACAGCAGCCATCTCTGGGAAGCCTCTCCCTTGCGTAGAACCAGTTCCACGCAAGGATTGTGGGGCTGTTCGGACTTGCTGATCAACTCGCCGTCTTCAACGCTGGCGTGCGGTAGGTAACGAACCAACTCCAGGCTGGCTCCTTCGATCTCCAGAGGAAAGGGCACACCGGGAGTGAGCTTGTCCAGGGCGACGACGTGGGGAGCTTCATTGAGCAGGAGTTGTACCATGCCTCGGCCCTCTTCGGAGACTCCTGCCTTAAAAGCTGAAACCGTGGCCTCATCGTGCAATCTGGTGAAGGAGAGGGCTGCAGGTCCGAGATCGATCTCTCCCAGGGCAGGGGTGAGCCACATCTTCTGATCCACATTTTCGTTGGAGAGGCGAATCTCCGCTGCGGGAAGTCCGGCTTCGTGATGGACGTAGATGTTCTCACCTCTAGCGTGGTGATAGTAATCGTCGATCACGGCCACCAGGGTGTCGTCCCCTTCCAGGGTGTATCGGTATTCGGTTTTCCCTGGTTCCGGGGGGCTCCATCGATACTCGGCTGAAATCTCTCGGAGAGTTTCCAATTCTCGACCGAAGTAAAGGACCGGCTCGTCTATCATGATCCGGCTGCTGGTTTCACCCTCCTCCAGGGCCACGCTCCCGTCCACTCCCCGGTACATGGTTTGAAGGGAGCCCACGAGAATGACAATGATTCCGAGGTGGGTCATCACAAAACCGGTCTGCTTCTTTTTCCAGGGATACCTCATGAGCGCCGAACTCAAGAGATTGATGCCCAAGAACGTCAGGAAAAGCGCGAAAAGCGGACTTCGGTAGACGAGATATTGGGCGGTCTTGGTGTCGTACAGCGACTCGTAAAAGGTGGCGGTTGCCAGTATGCCGGCCAGCGCCACCAATAGGATGACAGCCAGTTTAAGTGACGCTAAAAACCGAAAAATCGAATTCTTTTTTATCTTTTTAAGGAGCAATGTCTTCGCTCTTCCTCACGGACCCCGTTATGTGGTACCCCAAGAGTCCTTACCTCCAAACATCTCAATCCTACCATGAGTTCCGTCTGAAGGAGGTTCCAAAAATACTATTCTTCTTTGCTTTTCTTCTTAAGGGTCAGCCGCTTGCGTTTTGGTTTCTTGGTGCGAGCCCGTAAAGGTGCGATTTTTTTAGGACCCGGCTGCTCTGAATCCTCAGATTCTTCCGATTCCTCGGAGGGTTCCTCTTTGGGTTCCTCCGAGGGCTCGGCCAGGATTTTCTCCAGGTCTTTGCGCCATTCATCCATGCTGGCCGGCTTCAAGTCGGGGGCATCCTCAAGTCGAGAAAACTCCTGCCGGGCCTTATCGGCCAGACCCTGACTCGCGTAAAGGAGCGACAACTGGTATCGCACGACATGAAGATTGGGGTCCACCACCAGAGCCTGATTAAATCGCTCGCTCGCTTGCTCCCATAACGAGCGCTCGGCCGCCGATAGCCCAAGATTGAAAAGGGCTTCGGTGTAGTCGGGATCCCGGGTCAACACTTCCGACCACTGTTCTTCGGCTTGTTCGTAAGCCGACTGGCGAACGTAGGCGATACCCAGATTGTTACGAGCCGAAAGGTCGGAGGGATCCGCCTGGATCGAGGACTTAAAGGCCTCGATGGCTTCGTCCCAACGCTCCAACGCCACCAGGGCCAACCCTCGGTTGTTGGAGAGTTGAGCGTCGGGCGTCTCAGCGGAGGCGTCAAGTTCCTCGAAGAGGGCCAGGGCTTCTTCGACCGCTCCGTGATTCATCAGGGCCAGCGCCATGTGGTTGGTAGCGAATCGATCCCCGGGATGTTGTTTGAGAATGGCCGCAAAGCACGCAATCGCGTCTTCGAATCGGCCCAGGCGAGTGAGGGAGAGGCCCAGGTTGGTCCAGGCGTAGTGATCCTCAGGCGAGAGTTCGATCACGCGCTGGAAGATCTCTTCTGCTTTCTGGTCGGCTCCCAGCAAGGTGTGGGCATAGCCCAGATTGTTCAGGGCCAACAAGTTGTCCGGATAGAGGGCCAGCACCCGCTCCAGGGGTGGGACCGCCTGATCCACTCGTTCCGTTTTCAAGAGACAGATGGAGAGATTGTTGAGGGCGAATGGGTCGTCGGGGAGGAGGTCGAGGGAGCGGCGAAAGTTGTGCTCGGCGGACTCGTACTGCTCCAGAGAGATTTGAGCCCGTCCCAGGTTGTTCAGGGCATAAGTATCGTTGGGCACCAACTCCAGCGCTTTCTGATAATGGGCGATGGCCTCTGACCAGAATTCGAGTTGAGCCTTGACTCGACCCAGGTTGTGATGAGCCACGGAGTCGTCGGGGTGGGCCTCGAGGACCTCTTCAAAAGTCTTTATGGCGTCTTCGGTTCGGCCCATCTGGGCCAGGATTCGTCCTTTGTTGTTGGCCGCGTAGGCGTCTTCATGGTCGATCGCAAGGACCGCTTCGAACTGCTCCAGGGCGCCTTCGAGATCCCCCTGGCGTTCCCGGAGTTTGCCCAGATTGTTGTGGGCGTAAAGATCACCGGGTTCCAGTTCTAAAACGCCCCGGAACTCCGATTCAGCCTCTTCCACGAAGCCCTGGCGGGCTAGCAGTTGGCCCAGGGAGTTCTTGGCATAGATGTCCTCGGGGTCCAATTGCAGGACTTGCTCAAGACGGCGCCGCGCGTCGTCGTCCTTCCCCTCTTTGACCAGTACCGAACTCAGGTTGTAGTGGGCCTGAGTGTAGCCGGGATCGAGTTCAGTGGCCTTGTTCCATAATTCGATCGCTTCCGGCACACCCGAACTCCTGGAAAGGGCGAGGGCCAGGGCGTTGAGCACCTGAGGTTGGTCCGGTTTTCGAACGAGAGCTTCCCGGTAGAGTTCTTCGGCCTCGGAAAGCCGGTTCTGGCTGAGGTAGGTGGTGCCCAGGAGGTTTAAGGCTCGAGTGTGGTCGGGTTTGAGTTCCAGGGCTCTCCGCCAACTCTTGGAGGCTCTCCCTGACTCACCCATCTCGGCGAGTAAGAGGCCCTGCTGATAGAATAGCTCAGGGTCGTGGGGGAAATCCTTCAGTTTATCTTCGATCTCACTCAGGTCCATGTTACTTCGGTGACTGGGCCCTCAAAAATTTCTCCAACTCTTCGATATCCTGGGCCGTGCCCTCCACCATCAAGATGTTGAGAATTGGATCGACGACGTAGGTGGCGTTGGGGAAGGCCAGTTGGGCAGCTTTCATGGCTTTCTCCGCACTCCGGCTCTTAAAGGGAAAGTACTCCTTGACCAGCTTTGCGGTGGTGGCCGGGGGAGCGGCAACCGTACGAGCAGGAGTGGACTCTGGTTGGGCCGTGGTCGGCTGGGTTGTAGCGGGCTGGGCGGCGGTCGCTGGTTTCGGGGGTTCCGGCTGGGTTGCTGCCGGTTGGGCCGGTTGGGTTGCTGTCGGCTGGGCTGCCTTTGGCTGTGCTGCCGTGGGCTGAGCCGCCTCCGGAGTTCGAGACGGTACGTGGGCCATTTCGCTGAGCTTCACCGCATAGCGATACCCCGTACCTGTTTTGGTGAGAGATGTCTTGGGCTTCGATAAAACATGCACCCGAATGACCGCGTCCTGGGCGTTGGCGCTAGTAACGACCCTTTGGATCAAGCCTTTGTCCACCGCCGTGCTGGCGGGTTGTCCGGCCAGCGCGGACTTGGGAAAGGTCAACTCCAGAAAGGCCGGGTCAGGGTTCATCCGGAGTTGCGGTTGGGGAGCCGAGGTGTGGGCGTCTATGTAGAGGGTATCCCCCTTGACGCTGACTTTGACATCGACTTGAGTTTGGGCAAGTGCAGGCGAGCCGGCGACCAGAAGGACGAAGCACAGCGAACCGAACCATTTTGAAGGGAGATTATTCCAGATCATAGGAACAGTGGGTTATACACACTTTCCCACGGCTCCTTCACCTAACGTCCGGTCGCTGGTAGTAGCCCGATTTTATTAAACTTGTTCAGGTACCATTGGCCGTCTTCAGCCTGCACGATTTCCACTTCGACGATCACGCCAACCTGAACTTCCGGTGGGACCTTGCGATCCTGGGCCACCATGACTCGCACGAATTCATTGGCACCCATCATCACGATGAAGTTGGACTCCTGGACGAAGTTGATGCGCCCGGTGAGGGTCCTGGTGGGCGGGCCGAAGAGCGCCAGCGCAGGACCCGCACACAGCAGCACCGCCAGCAAGAGAAAGACTATAGACTTATGGGCACGCATGATATATTCCACCTCGATAGAGAATCCGGAATCACGGAAGCCGCTTGAGCTTCCCGGATGGCCGGGCGAATATGTTTATCGGTGGGAGTGGCGGTTTCCTCTATTCAATGGCATGTCGGAGGCTCTCAAACCAGGTACCCGCTCAGTCGTCCAGGACCCAGACCGCGGCGATCTGGGCTCCGCGCTTGACATTGAGGACTTCCGAAGGGGAGAGCCTGACCAGCGGGCTCACCGATTTGTCGGCCAGACCGTAAGGTGATAGGTCGAAGAGGTAGCTAAAGCATTCCCAGGCTTTGCCGGTCCAGGTAGGTAGAGAGCGCTTCGGAATGGGCACCCTGTCCTGAGCCACATAACCGCCCAGAGCGAGGCTCCGCTCCACGTGCTCGGCCCATTCTTCGCGGGTGCAACGCCAGCCCAGATAGAGCCCCTGGGCCCCCCAGCCGTCGGCCGGCTTTAAAACAAAGCGCTCCTGCTCTCGGACAACCTGGTCCTGGTTCTGCGGGGTCAATTTTAGAGTCAACGGTACCAATTTTCGGACGATCTTCAGGTCTTCAGCAGAGAGAAGCTCTTCGGCTTCCGGTTCATGGAAGAGAGCGAGGAGCGATTTCACGGTGAGGGGCTTGGAGGCGAAACTGTTGATCAGGCAGACCGCTCCCGCCCGGCAAGCCTCCACGATGGCTCTGGAGCCGGCGGGGTCGCGGAGCATGTCTTCGACCAAAACTCGGCGGTAGACCAGGTCGATCGGTTTTCCGTCGTAGCAGCGAAGGCGCCCGAGGCTAAAGCTGAGTTCCCGGGGGTCGGCCACCACCGCCTCGTAACCCCGCTCAGCCAGGCCCTGGGCGATCAGTTCAAACTCCCGGTGGGTGCTCACCGTGACCCAGTCTACGATGGCTATTCGGGGTTTGCCGGTGGGGGAGGATAGCTCCGGATGGTCGGCTAGAAAGCTGTTCCAGGCTTTGTCCAGGTGCTCGTAGAGAGCGGGACGAAAAGGGATGGTGCGACCCGGGGCCGTTTTCTGAAATTCTTCCCAGAGGGGTGTGCGGCTCACGATCTCCGAGCTGATGTCGAGAAAGGCGGCGCCGCCCGGTGAATCGATGTTGAGTTCGACGATCTGATAATCACCGGCGTGCTGCGGATCTTCAGAGAGGAATCCGTCGACCCGGGAGATGGTCTGACCGGGCCTTAATTGATTTTCGATCCGGATCCAGTTTTGTTCGGCCGGGTCAAAGCCCAACCAATCCAGCCAGCGACCGTCCTGAAGCTTGGGCTCAAGGTGAGCCAACACGGTATTGAGCTGATCCAGAGATTTGACCAGTTCGTTCCAGCGGGCCTCCGAAATGACGAAGGGGGGAAAGATCATCGGGACCGGCTTGTCTCCGAAGAGGAGTCGTTGCTCGACCAGGGACTGCCGCACCTGATTGAATTGGGCCTGAGCTTCGACCGGGCTGGCTCGCAGGAGATCCAGGAACTGTTGCTGGGCTGTCGCTTCGGACTCCAGCGCTTTAGACCAGTCATAGGACATGACTTACCTCCAGGGTGGAAAAATTTGGATTCAAGCACCGTTGAGTTGGAGAAAACCGATACGGTTTGTCCAAAAAGAGAGGGGTGTGCGGTTCGGAGTGCCCGATGGGTATACGGCCCAGCAGACGAAGACCCAATTCCTGACAACGTTTCTGGGCGACTTCGTAGACCGCTGAGGCCGGCTCGAAGCCAGTGAAGGTGCCCAGGAATACCTTCCGGGTCTGGGAGAAGAAGCCGCTATGAAAAAGTTGGGTGAGGTAGCGATCGACTCTATACGGGGCTTCATCCACGTCTTCCAACAAAACCGCGCTTCCGGCTTCAGGGGTCGGTAGCCAGGGGGTGCCGGCCAGGGAGGCCAGGACGGCTAGATTGCCCCCCCAAATGGTTCCGTGGAACTCCAGGTCTGGGCTGGCTTCGGCTAACGGGATCGGGGCGGCTTTGCCCCGGAGGGCCTGCAGGACGGTCTCTTTGTTCGGCTGTCTGGGAAAGGCGCAGAGCATAGGACCATGGACGCACTCGACGGAGAGTTTTAGTGACTTGCAGAGAGCGAAAAGTGCCGTGATATCGGAGTAGCCCATCCAGCGCTTCGGGGCGAGGTTGAGAGAGCGTACCCTGGGCTCCAAAAGGTGTAGGATCCGGGTTAAGCCGAAGCCGCCGCGGCCGAACCACGCGATGCCGAACGCCGAAGTCAAGAATTCGACAATTTCCTCACAGCGATCCTGATCGGAGCCGGCCAGGTAATCGGTGTGGTCCTCCCTGCCTCGAGCACGCAACGACCGTGGCCAATGAAAACAGAGACCGGCCGAGTGGGACTCTAGCGAATCCCGGGCTTGCTCGATCTGGATTTCGTCCCTGGGAAAACTGGACGGGAAAAGAACGGAGACCGTGGTCAATCCTGAACCTCGACCGGCAAGGCCCGCTGCTTGGATCCATCCCATGCCCACAGAAAAGAGTCGCCGTTCCAGGCTTCATCGAGGGTGTTGAGGGCGGCCTCGATCAGGGCTTCGGCTTCGACCGCTTCAGAGTCCGAGGAGACCAGGGAGGCCCTGGCCGAAACGCCGGCCTCCTCCAAAATCCGTTTGCAGCGCCTGGCTAAAAGGTGGGCTTGACCGGGCTGGCTGTTGGGCAGGAGAACGGCGAAAAGCTCCGCTTCCCAACGCCCAAAAAGATCGGCCCCTCGAACCGTATTGGAGAGGCCCAGGGCGGCCTTGTGGACGTCGGCTTCGGAACTCTTGAGTTCCAGGAAAAGGATGCAAAAGCTGATGCCGTCGCGGCGGTTCTTGCGGCACAGAACCTGCAATTGGTCCAGCAGGAAATTCTGATGATAGAAACCGGTTTTCTCGTCGGTGAGTCTGGTTGACCTCAGGGTGGCCAGGCGTAACGAGCTTCGATGGAGGGCTCGAAACTGAGCTTGCAGGAGTCTCTGGTCGGAAGTCGGATCGATGATCGAGGCTGCTCCCCGATCAAGGAGTGAAGTATAGTGGTCCTTCTCCTCACCCGGGCCGGTGATCAGCACGATGGGGGTCCAGCGGGTGTCGGGGTGACTGGCCAACTCCTCCACGGCAGTTTCCAGGGCTTCTTGCTTGCCGGTAGGGGCCAATAGAATAAGGAGCGGTTGTTCCCGCCGGGCCAGAGCCGCGATCTCCTGGACGGACTGGGGGCGAAACAAAAGAGCCCCGGTGGCTGACACCAAGGAGGAAAGTTGGGAGTCGAGGGCTGTGCTTTCTGTCCACAGTAGTACCTTCAAAGGTTGTTGCTCCTGGAATTGAATGTATGGGGGCCTGTCACCCCGGGGCCTTTTCCGTTGGAAGGAACAGAACCTTTTGCAGCCCTGCAATTTTCATTTCTGACGAGAAAAGGTTGACCGGCAAACGTAATCCTGCTACATTGTCGACCAATGTTCTGCTTGTGGCGAATTGCACACGAGTTGAAAAGGGAGGCCACTGTGGCTAAAAAGAGCGCGATTGCTCGCAACAAAAAGCGAGCTCGAATGGCGGACAATCAAGACGCAAAACGCAAGGAACTGCGAACCAAGCTGAAGGATCCGAACCTCGAGTATGAGGAAAAACAGCAGGTGATGTTCCAGCTTCAAGCTTTGCCCAGAAACGGGTCCAAGGTGCGAGTGCTGAATCGCTGTTTGATCTCGGGTCGTCCCAAGGCCGTCTATCGTAAGTTTCGAGTCTCTCGTATTGTTCTGCGGGAGTTGGCGCACCGGGGCATGATTCCCGGTATGCGAAAGGCCAGCTGGTAGCCCCACTAGGGCGGGTGCGTTTGCACCTGATGCTAGCGAGTCTGGCGGTCGGCCTGGAAATGAAACAAAAATCCTGTGCGGACCTGAGTAAACCAAGCTGGGTACCCGGCTTGGTTTCATTTTTTATGTAGATTTTATTTTGCGGGCAATACCCGTCCATAAAATGCCCATTGGAGGAATACTTACTTGAGTTATCACCTGTTTACTTCGGAGTCGGTGTCCGAAGGACATCCTGACAAGGTCTGTGACCAGATCTCCGACGCCGTCCTGGACGCTTATCTGGCTCAGGACCCCAACGCTCGTGTGGCCTGCGAAAGTTTCGCCCACACCGGTTGCATCCATTTGGCCGGACAGATCACTTCCACCGCTACCGTAGACCTCAATAAGATCATTCGGGAGACGCTGCTGGAGATTGGATACGACAATCCTGATTACGGCATCGACGGCAGAAGTTGTGCGATTTTACTCTCCATCGATCCCCAGAGTCCGGATATCGCCCAGGGGGTGGATGCCGCTCTGGAGCACCGGGGTAAGAACGCTACCGAACTGGAAGAGCAGATGGGGGCCGGCGACCAGGGCTTGATGTTCGGGTACGCTTGCCGAGAAACCGAAGAACTGATGCCCCTCGGCATCACTCTGAGTCACAAGCTCATGCAACAACTCGCTAAGGTTCGCAAGAATAAAGAAGTCGATTTCCTCCGCCCTGATGCAAAGTCTCAAGTCACCGTGAAATACGGAGCCGACGGTGAGCCCGAAGGGATCGAAACGATCCTGATCTCCACCCAGCACCACGAGGGTGTTTCCCTGGAGGAGATTCAGAAGGTCCTGGTGGAGAAGGTCATCAAGCCGATCGTACCCGCCAAGTATCTCAAATTCGAGGGAAGTGCTCTGGTTCATCCGCGTATCCTGGTCAACCCCACCGGAAAATTCGTGAAGGGCGGTCCGGAGGCTGATACCGGACTCACTGGACGCAAGATCATCGTAGACACCTACGGCGGCATGGCGCGTCACGGTGGAGGAGCCTTCAGTGGAAAAGATCCCACGAAGGTGGATCGCTCTGCCAACTACGCAGCCCGCTGGGTCGCCAAGAACATCGTGGCGGCGGGTCTGGCCGACCGCTGTGAGGTAGCCCTTTCCTACGCCATCGGGGTGGCTGATCCGGTCTCCATCGCGATCAACACAGAACGCACCGGGCGCCTACCCGAAGAGAAGCTAGAAGAGATCGTGGCCCAGGTTTTCGACCTGCGTCCGGGTGCGATCGTGAAAAATCTAGAATTGCGCCGTCCCATCTATCGCCAGGTGGCCGCTTATGGGCACTTCGGTCGTCCCGAACTGGATCTGCCCTGGGAACGAACCAATAAGGTAGAGGAGCTTAAGGCTAAGGCCGGAGCTATGGCTTCTGCCTAGCTCCTAGCCGAAAAGCCCCTGAATTAAGGGGTTTTTTAATTTTCCGGTACAGGGGTTCTTTCGCCGGGGATGGAATCTGCTAACCACCGATGTCGGTGCCACTTGGGCGATATGAACTTCTTTCGGAGCTCGGTCGAGGCGGAATGGGAATCGTCTACCGGGCTTTTGATCCAATGCTTGAGCGCGATTGTGCTATCAAAGTGCTGCCGCCCAAAAAGCTGTCGAAGGAGCTGCGGGAGCGTTTTCTCAGGGAGGCCCGGGCGGTGGCCAAGTTGGACTCCTCCAATATCGTCAAGATCTATGATATCGGTCGCGAACCCGATGGCGACTACGAGATCAACTACATCGTTATGGAGTTCGTCGAAGGGACAAACTTCGGGGAGAAGTATCCCGGGGCACCCAGTGATGAAGCAGAGCTCAACTCCCGGCTGGATGTCTTTGACCAGGTCTTAGAAGCGATCCATTACGCCCACGGAATGGGAGTCGTTCACCGGGACCTCAAACCGGACAATATCATGGTCACGGCCTCCAATCGGGCCAAGATCATGGATTTCGGTCTGGCCTTTTTTGCCGGAAGCCACTCCCTCACCAACGCCAATCAGGTCATGGGCACGGTGGCATATTTCTCGCCCGAGCAAGCAGCCGCTAAGAAGGATGTCGATCATCGAGCCGATCTCTACTCCCTGGGAGTGATCCTATTTGAATTGATGACCGGTCAACTCCCTTTCGTGGCTGAACACCCGCTGCACATGATGAGGATGGTCATCGGCGACCCCCCCCGCCGGCCCTCGGCCCTGAGCAATCTGGTCACCCCGTCCTTGGAGGCCGCCTGCCTGAAGTGTTTAGAGAAAGAACCAGGCGCTCGCTTTGCCGACGTGGCCGAACTCCGCCAGGCCGTGAAACTGGCCCGCCTGGCCGCGCAAGCCAGGAAAGTGCGGGCTCTTAATCCCCAATCCCAGGAGAAGCCTCCGGGGAAGGAACCGCCGAAGCCACCCCGCCCACCCTCTAAACTGCTTCAAACCGCTCTCGGCAAGACCGGCTTTGGCAAGAAAGAAACGCCCAAGAAAGAGTCTGAGGTCGACATGTCGGCTCTGCTCGGCACCGTGCTGGACCCCATCGCAGAGACCGGTAAGAAGCCCAAAAATAGACCGGCTCCCCCGGAAAAAATTCGATCGCTTCATCCAGCCCTTGCCTCCACCTCCTGGCAGCAGGAGATTGATAGCGACCGGGGGGGCGAGGAAGAAAGTCGGGAGAACGACTCCGAAACACCGGTTCCGATCCGGCCCCGGATCGTCGGACCGGGGATTTTCTGTCAGTGCGGCGCGGAGAATCCTGCCGACACCGACGTCTGTTATGAGTGTGGTGAGGTCATCAAGCCGTCGATCCACATTGTGCATCAGGACGCGGCTACCCACTTCAAGAATGGGATGCAGGCTCTCGGAAGGGGGCATCTGGAAGAGGCCCGACGCGAATTTGCCTCAGCGGTGGAAAAGAACCCGGAGTTCGGAGAGGCCTTCCTGGAACTCGGCAAGACCGAACTCAGCCTGGGCCTCTTTGATGATGCCCACGATCACCTCGAAGAGTCGATGAATTATCTCAGTTCTCGCTACGAACCGCTGATGAATCTTGCTGACCTTTACCAGCAGGCGGAGCAGCCCAAGGACGTGATCACCTGTCTCCTGGATATCCTGGAAGACTTTCCACGGGAAACCAACGTCCGCTGCAGACTGGCTTTGCTCTACTGTCAGTTGGGAGAGATCAATAAAGCGCTGGCCGCGTATCGCACCGCTCTCAAGTATGACCCCAACAATCTGGCTGCGAACCGCCAACTGGGGCTGCTGCTGGCGGCCGAGGGATCGGAGGATCAGGCGATCCACTATCTGGAGATCGTAACGCGGTTAGACTCCAACGACGGCCACATCCGGGGGCTTTTGGGTAAGCTCTACTCATCCAGAGGCCAGTTCCGCCAGGCTGAAGACTCCTTCAGTAGAGCGATCGAGCTGCGGCCGAAAGACCCCGATCTCCGAGTGGAAATGAGCAATCTGTATTGCCAACAAGGACGCCTGGACAAGGCCACTCAGGTGCTGCAGAAGACTCTCACCAAGGCGTCCGGACACCTCGCTGCAAGTCGCTTGTTGGCGCAGGTCCGCTTGGATTCAGGGGATCTAGGCGGGGCCAGGGCTTGTCTGGAAGAAGCCATCGTTTACCATCCTGAAGATGAGCGGCTGCATCGGCAACTCGGTGAAGTCTATCTGATGCAGTCCAATCTGGATGGTGCCCTCAACTGCTTTGAGAAAGTGGTGGAACTGCGACCGGATTGTGCCAGGATGCGGAATCAGCTGGGCCGGCTTTACCTGAAAAAGAACTATGACGAAAAGTCCATCGTGGAGTATTCCGAAGCGGTCAGCCTTCATCCCCTGGAGCCAACCTATCGAGAGGACCTGGGGATGGCCTACTACGTGACCGGAAAGCTGCCCGAAGCAGCGGCAGAACTCCATAAAGCCACCCGCCTGGACGGTCGAAACGCCGATTATTTTAAAGCTCTCGGGTTCATATACGGGGAGTTAGACAATCCCGACCAGGCGGTGGACCACTTCAAGTACGCCTTGCACCTGGACCCGAACGACTCCCGGACCCTGGCTTCCCTGGCCCGGGTAAGAATGGGCCAGGGGCTGGCCAACGCCGCGGTGGAACTGTATCAAAGCGCCTTGCAGTTGGAGCCCGGACTCACCATTCTTCATCTTCATCTGGCCAGGGCGCTGGCTGCCGCCGGCAAGAGCCAGGAGGCGGTGAAGTCTTTTCGAGACTTCGCCGCAACGGTGGGTGAGAAGGCCGACTCCCAGTTGCTTTCGAGCGTGTTCGTGGAGATGGGCCAAACACTCTTTGAAACCGGTGATGCAGGGCAAGCAGCCGAGGTCTTTCAGGCTGCCCTGGCTCACCCGGAGAGCCAGGCTCAAGCCCGGGTTGGTCTGGCCAGGGTTAGCCTGAGCCGCAGCGATTTTCGGGCTGCCGCCGGCCATCTGCAGCGAGCGTTGGAACTGGAGCCTCGAAACGCCGATGTCTGGCATACCTGGAGCATGCTGGCCGCTGAGGAAGGCAAATGGGCCGACGCGGTGTCGCGCATGGAGAGCGCCTTGAAACTCAAAGCCGACGACCCGGAACTCTGGATCCAGATGGGGCGGTGTTATCGAAAAGCTGGTCGAGCCGACGACGCGGACCGCACCTTTACCAAGGCTGCCGAGCGTTTTCCCGAGGACAAAGCCAGGTTTCTATGGCTCAGGGGGAGGCTTGCTATCCGCAAAAAAGACTGGAGTTCCGCCTACGGCATGCTCCAGGCTTCGTTCGATCTGGCTCCCGGCTCCTGGCGGGTGCACGAAGATATGGCTCAGGTCTGTCTGGGCCTCCAAAATTGGGGGCAGGCCGAGGAACACATTCGTAAAGCAGAAGAGTTGGCACCGGCGGGTAAAAAGGCCTCTGTGCGCCAACTCCTGAGTCGATTACCCTCCTAGTTGTCGGGTTTGTAGACGCTGATCATTCCCGAGTTCGACTGAGGATATTCAGGATCGCAAAGTCCCACACCCAACTGCACCGAGTGGTCACCGGGACATTTCAAGAGATACTCGGAATTGTCGTCCGATGGGGTATAAGAAGCGGTATAAGACGCCTCGTTGGTCGGGCAAGTAGGAATGGCCTTGATGAAAGGCTTGGCTGGGTCGATGATGGTGACCAGATCCTCCGGGTACAGGTTCTTGTTTTCCAGGGAGTACAGCTGAAGCGCGGTGGAGATGTTTCGCTCGTTCTGGACGCAAGCCGAGTGGTAGGTCTTGAAACGACCTCGGATTAGGACGGGGGTAAGTATAGCCGCCAGAATCCCAAAAATGGCAATAACAATCATGAGTTCGATGAGCGTGAAACCCTGGCTCCCACCCCGAACAGCGCTCTTTCTTAGCATACACTTTACTCCCATTTCAGCGATTTCGTAGTTTCTCTTCCGATCTCTCGGTCGGTAAGCGACTGTTGTTCGGCAGGAGATCCACTCTGTAATCGTTTATACCCGCTCAACCGAATTTCGGACACGCCGAGATGTCATTGAAACAACCTCGACAGGAGGTTGTTAAAGGATCGAAACGGATTGGGATACTCATGATAACAGAAACGAAGAGATTAAATTGGAAGAGTGTCGCGATGGCGGCCGTGGGCACGCTGTTCATGACTCTGGCTGTCCTGCTGCCCGCGGAGAGTCAGTCGTCCAGCAGTGACTACGCCATTCTCATCGTGGGAGACGAAGGCACCGCCGAGATGTTGAGGGAGGAGAAGGTTCTGATCAACGAGATGGCTGTTCGAATTCGCCAGCAGACCCCCGAGCAGAGGCTTCCCATCTACAGCTATCACTTCAATAAGGAACGGGAAAGGGCATACTGCGAGAATAAGCTCAATGTACTCAGCGAAGACCTGCTGTTTGTCGGAATCGTCAAGCTCAAAGATAAGGTTCCGCTGAAGGTCGTCTATCGGGTGGACCGGATCACCAACCCGGCCAGGGCTGCCAAGGACATCCTCGTCCGGGCAGAAGAGATCCTGGCGGAAGCCTCACCCCAGCCCACCGTCTCCGAGAGTCCCGCTCCGGTAAACACTCCCGCCACCGTAACCAACCGGGGCTTCAGAGTGCAATTGGGCTCTTTTGCCAAACTCGAGTTTGCCCAGAAGAAAGTGGCTGATGCCAACCGGGCTGCCCTGAAGGTCGCGGTTGTTGAACTCGATGGACCCGACGGCGATACCCTCTATAAAGTGCTGTCACCAGTTTTTTCTGAACGGACCGATGCCGACGCCATGTTGGCGAAGTTTCACGAAGCGGGATTCGAGGAAGCGTTCCTGACTCGCGTGAGTGAGTAGCCCGGAGTTTGTCAATGTCGTGATCGACGGAAGCGCTCCTTATCTGGATCGCTTCTTTACTTACAGCGTACCTGCCGAACTCCGCTCAGAACTAGCTCTCGGGCAGTACATCAAGGTCCCCTGGGGAAAGAAAACTCGGGCTGCCTTTGTGGCTGAGTTCGCCTCTGCGATTCCGCTGGAACTGGAGCGCTCTGAGATCAAGCCGATCGAACAGATACTAGAATCGAGGTCCCTGATCGCACCGGAAGTATGGACTATGATTCGCTGGCTCCGCGTTTTTTATTTCAGCACCTGGCCCCAGGCCGTGCGATGTGTGCTTCCAGGACCGGTCTTGCAGGGGCTGCGCCGGGGTACGGAGTCACGCACCCGGGTGGATAACGATGACTTTCAGGTGGAGGAGACCCCGCTGGAGTTGACGTCCGACCAGGAGCGGGTCTGGAGAGCTTTTTCAGAGCAGCGCGAGAAGGGAGACACCTTCTTGCTTCACGGCGTCACCGGCAGTGGGAAAACCGAGATCTATTTGCGAGCCACTGCTGCCTGCCTCAACCGGGGCCAGACCGCCCTCGTCCTGGTGCCGGAGGTTGCCCTGACCCCCCAAACCCAGGCTCGCTATATCCGAAGATTCGGGTCCCAGGTCAGTATTTTGCATAGTGGCCTGACCGGTGCTCAGCGCCGGGAGCAGTGGTGGAGGATCGCAGGAGGGGGGGCCAGGGTGGTGGTGGGAACCCGCTCGGCGGTCTTCGCTCCCCTGAAGTCCCTGGGCTTGATCGTCATCGATGAGGAGCACGACCCTTCTTATAAGCAGAATGCTGAACTGCGATATCACGCCCGGCAGGTGGCCGCTTGGAAATCCAGACACACGGGTTGCTCGCTGCTTCTCGGCAGCGCGACCCCATGCCTTGAAAGTTACACCCTGGCTCAACAAGGGCGATACCGACTGTTGGAACTGCCGAACCGAGTCTCCGGACAGCCTCTACCTCAGGTTCGCCTGCTCAAAGGTCACGGGCTTCCCCATGAAGCCCTGACGGCACTGTCGATGAGGCTGGAGCGGGGGGAGCAAGCCGTCATTTTGCTAAACCGCCGGGGGTTCTCCAATTATCTCCAGTGCTTTCATTGTGGCTGGGTACCCGAGTGTCGGAGTTGCAGCATATCCTTGACCTATCACCAATCGGATCGTTCCATGCGCTGTCACTACTGCGGGGCCCAGCATCCGGCGCCGGACCACTGCGGCGATTGTGGAGGTACCGCGCTGGAATATCCCGGACGGGGTACGGAGCGGCTGGAAAAGGAGTTGCAAGCGCGCCTGCCTGCCCTCCGGGTGGCCCGGCTGGATCGCGACACGGTGGGGGGGAAGAGCTCGGTCTTCAGTAAGACCTTCAAGGCTTTCGAAAAGGGTGAGCTGGATTGTCTTCTGGGCACCCAGATGGTGGCCAAGGGTCTGGACTTTCCCAGGGTGACGCTGGTCCTGGTGCTGGAAGCCGACACGGGGCTGCATCTTCCTGATTTTCGGGCCGCCGAACGGACCTTTTCGCTGCTGACCCAGGTGGCAGGACGATCGGGTCGAGGTGAAGCGCCGGGTGAGGTGTTGCTGGTCTGCCGCAAGCCTGACTCTCCGGTCTTTCAGCAGGTCTTGAACCACGACTGGCATAACTTCGTGACCTCGGAGCAGGCGCTCCGGCAAGCCTTCCGCTACCCTCCCTATAGCCGCCTGTTACGGATTTTGTTGAGCGATGAAAAGCCGGAAAGGCTGGAGGAGGCAGCGGAAAAGCTCAGGAGTTGGTTCGACCGAGAATTGGCGGGTGGTCCGGTAGAAGCCCTGGGTCCTTCCCCCTGTCCGCTGGAGAAGCTCAAGGGGCGCTATCGCTGGCATGCCCTGCTACGCGCCCCCGGGGTGCAGGATCTCCAGGCCGCCGTCCGAAAACTGGCTCCTACTCTGGATGTAGGCAAGACTCGTTTTACTTTCGATCCCGACCCTCTGGATCTTTTGTAGGCAGTGGCGTCGCAGAGAAACCTTTTTTATCAGTTCGTGCTCAACTACTCGGAGGTATTTATGACCCAGAAATTTAGCAAAAGCGGCCTCGGCCTTCTGCTCGCCCTCGTCTTTGTGCTGGCTCCTGTGTGGGCCGCCGAAAGGATCAAGACGGACGGCACCAACAAGAACAGCCCCATCAAGATCGACAGCCTCGACTTTATGGATTCGGGGTACGGACTTCCCGGGCCCAATTCCGAGATCAGAACCTCGGTGACGGTGCGCAACACCTCCCGGGAGGACGACCTGAAGAACGTGGTCATCAAGTTGCAAATGAAGCTGCCAGGGGGAGACGTGGTGCAGGAGTGGACTCAGAAACTGCCCACCATGAAAAAAGGTGAAGTGGTGACCTTTGATCCAGGTACGGTTTACTACAACTACAGCTTCAACAATCTGCAACCGGCGGTGGAAGTTGAGCACGACAAGCCTGAAGAGAAAAAAGGCGAAGAGAAGAAGGATCTGTAGATTTGCCCGTTCTTCCTCTCAAGTACGTCGGTGAGAAAGTCCTCCGACGCAAGGCCACTCGGGTCGCCGAGATCGACAAACCGCTACAACGCTTGCTGGACGACATGGTGGAAACCATGTACGCCGCCCAGGGGATCGGCTTGGCCGGTCCCCAGATCGGTGTTTCCCGAAGGATCATCGTGGTCGACGCCGGTGACGGCCCGCTTCAGTTGATCAATCCACGGATCGTGGATCACAAGGGGCGGGCCGTGGGGACGGAGGGTTGCCTCTCCATCCCCAGCATCTACGGTGAGGTCGAACGCTGGAAAGACGTGGTGGTCAAGGCTCTGAACCCGAAAGGCGAACCGGTGACCTACGAAGCCGGTGGACTCTTCGCGGTGGTCTTGCAGCACGAGATCGACCACCTGGATGGTAGGCTTTTCACCGATCTGGCCACCGGATTGGTCGACGCCGTGGCCATCGACCGCCAGCACTCCGAAGAGGAGGGGGACGAATGAGGACGATCTTTATGGGCTCTCCCGAGTTTGCCGTGGCCTCTTTGGAGAAGGTTCACGAACTGACCGATCTCCAGGCGGTCTACACCCAGCCCGACAAGATCCGGGGCCGCCGGGGCAACAAGCTCGAGCCCACCGCTGTCAAGAAAAGGGCTTTGGAACTCGGTCTGCCGGTTCACGAGCCGAAACGGATTCGGGACCCGGAGGTGATCGAGCAACTGCGGGCCTACCGGCCGGACGCCATCCTGGTGGTGGCTTATGCCAAGCTCATCCCTCCCGAGATCCTGGAATTGCCGGAGCACGGCTGCATCAACGTGCACCCTTCCCTATTGCCCAGGTATCGGGGAGCCATTCCGCTCCAGGCCTCGATCTTTCGTGGAGACACCGAGACCGGTGTCTGTACCTTTTTTATGGACGAGGGTTACGACACCGGGGACATCATCGTGACTCGGCACACCCACCTCGGAACGGATGAGAACTTCTCCGAATTGTCCGAGCGGCTGGCTCTGGTAGGGGCCGAAGTTCTGGGAGAGACCATCGAGTTGCTTCGAAGTGGGCGTCCGGTACCCCGGTTCAAGCAGCCTGCCGAGGCTGAAGGGGGCTACACCAAGCCGCTTCAGAAGGACGACTTGAAGCTGGACTGGACCCAGGACGCCGAGAGGGTCCGAAACCGGATAAGGGGTCTTGCGGAGGTACCGGGAGCGGGCACGACTTTGGGCAACGGTGAGGCCTTAAAGATCGCAGCGGCGAGTCTGGCCGCCGAGGAGTATCAAGGGCGACCTGGGGAAGTCCTGGGTGTGGTGAAGGGGCGGGGGCCGGTCATCGCCTGCGGGCGAGGCGCTCTCGTTTTAGAGAAGGTGAAGCCGGCCGGCAAGGGCTGGATGGATGGTCTGGGGCTTTGGAACGGCAAGAGAGTGGAAAAAGGCCATTTTTTGGGCAGGGAAGCATCGGTCAGCGCGACTTGAGATTTCTCAGTCTCAGTTGACCGCAAGCGGCGTCGATATCGGCGCCCTTTTCTCTTCTCACCGTGCACTTGATGCCGCGCTGCTCCACGATGCTCTGAAACGCCCGGATGTTTTCCGGCTTGCTTCGCTGGTAAGAGACACCGTCCACCGGGTTCCAGGGAATCAGATTGACCAGGCTGTGAATCTGATGGTCGTTTAAGAGGCGCGCGAGTTCGGCGGCTTCCTCTCGCGAATCGTTGATCCCGTCGAGCAGGATGTATTCAAAGGTGATGCGGCGCCGGGTCTTGAGAAAATAACGGGCGCAGGCTTTCATCAACTCCTCCAGCTTCCAGCGCCGGTTGACCGGCATCATCTCCGAACGAAGCTCGTCTCGGACAGCGTGAAGACTGATGGCAAGGCGGATCGGCAAGCCCTCTTCGGCCAGTTGGTCGATCTGAGGGACCAGGCCCGAGGTGGAGATGGTGAGATGCCGGATGCCGATGTTCAGTCCGTGCGCGTGGTTGAGTAAACGGGCTGCCCTCAAGACCTCGTCGTAGTTGTGAAGCGGCTCCCCCAGCCCCATGAAGACCACGTTCGCCACTCTTTCATTGCGGGGGCGCAGAGCGTTTTGGATTCGGGTCACCTGCTCCACGATCTCCCAGGTGCTCAAGTGCCGCTTGAGACCAGCCACCCCGGAGGCGCAAAAGTTGCAACCCATGGCACACCCCACCTGAGAGGAGATGCAGACCGCCAGGCGCCCCGGACCCATTTCCTCGAGGTAGCGCATTTGCACGCTCTCGACCTCTCCCCCCTGGGGCAGGTCGAAGAGGTACTTGGTGGTATCTCCGGCTTCACTCTCGGCCACCGTGCGGGTGGTGAGAGACGGCAGCACGGCGGTTTGCTCGAGTTTGTCCCGCAGCTTCCTGGAAAGGTCGGTCATGTGGGCAAAGTCTTCGACCCCTCGAGCGTAGATCCAGGCAAAGACCTGTCGGGCTCGGTATTTGGGCTCGCCGATCTCTCGAAAGAACTCCTCCATCTCCTGGAAGGTGAGATCCTTGAGATTGCGCTTGTCGCCCAGGACTCGTTCCTGGGGGTTGCGCGGCAGACGCTTGAAGAGAGGGGGCAGGGCTGTCACGTTAGAAGTATAGGCACCGGGCCCCGGACCGTCAATCAAGTGTGACAAACATGTTACATTTTCCATGTTGTGACCGGTAGAACTCGCCAATATAATAAGTTATCCAACATTGTGGCCATTTTGGGTCCATAGCGGAAAGGTTTTCGATGAATCCAGGCTCCATAAATCAACCTCACATCCCGCAGGTACAACGCAAACAGGTACCCACCACGCAAACCCCGGAGACTCCGGCCGCCGAACCCCAAGATCCCCACGTGCCCACCGAACAGGTGGCCTTCGGCGCCGTTATGAACGTCTCGCCCGATGCCCTCCAGGTGAAGGACGACGGTAAGGGTGGCTACGAGTCGGAGATGACTCTGGCCTTCGTAAAGAAGTCTGACCGGGAGCGACTGGAGAAAGAAGGAGCCATCTTTCCCGAGGTTGGTCAGGCGGTCCTGGGAGACGGGATCGGTAAGGAAGGTGCTCTGGAAGTCGTTTCGCTGTACGACACCGAGAACCAGACCTCCAAGAACGTATCCGCCGCTATCGAAGTGGACCGCTCCCTGCTGGTGGAAGATCCCGAGACCGGGGCCCGTCCCATCGATTCGCATACCCCCATTTTTCTGGCCCAGGGCGAAGATATTCTGCCCGCCGACAAACGAGCCGTGGATAAGAGCGCCGCTGTCATTCCCGAGGGCTACGTGGGCACCCTGGCCACCTCCAAGGCCGGCCGAAAGACGGAAAGCAAGAGAATTCTCGCCAATAACCTGACCAAGACCCTGGGCACTTTCTCCGGCAGTTCCATGGCCGGTTTCCCCATGCCGTTTATCTCCAGTTATGCTCCCATTTTGGCGCTGGGTTCGGCGGGATTTGCTTTCAACCAGAATATGGAGGCCAGGAAGACCGCCCAGGACCAGCTCGGCTATCTAGATTCTCAACAGAAAAAATCTGGTAACGATATGGTCGAGTTGGCCGACGAGTTGCTGGGAGAGGGCACCTACAAGGTCTCGGCCAAATCCCATCGCAAGCGTCTGGAAACCCAGTTGCGTCAGGCCAATCTGCAGTTGGGTTCCGCCGGGCTGTTGGCGCTGGCCGGAGGTACTTCCATCGTGGGTTCGCTGGCCGGGGCTGGAGTGGCCGGATTCGCGGGCATGGCAGGGGCTGCTGCCGCCACCCCCTTTCTGGCCGGTGCCTCCGTCTTGATGGGCAACGGTGCCATGGTGTTCAACTCCCTGGCCGAATTGAAAGACCTTTCCAAAGAACGAGCCGAACTCAAGGCGTTGCAGGAAAAGGGCGAGACCCACGTGGATCGCGTGGTCGAGTTCATGAATCAGATCCAGGACCCCAGCACCGGCAAAGTCGTGGCCAAGCGTCCCGAAGCTCTGGGCGACGAGCCCGTGAAGATGCCGATCTCAGAGCGCTTGAAACAGATCGACAAAGATATGCGAACCCAGCGCTTTCTGGCTGCCGCTTTTTCGGGTAGCGCGGTGACCATCGGTTCCATGCTCACCGGCCTCGGCTCCATGGCTGTGGTCGGACCCCTTTCTCTGGCTCCCGCGGCGGCCGTGGGGGGAGTGCAGAGCGCTCTTCGGCTGAAGGAACTCTCGGGTGAGAAAAAAGAACTGCTGGAAGCCCAAAAGAACGGCGAGACCATGGTCGAGCAGGAGATCCAGCAAACCGACGGCACCTGGAATAAAGAGAGGGTGCCGATCTCCACTCTGCTGGCCGAGAACAAAAAGGAAGTCAATAAACACAAGCTGATTCTTACCGCCGCCGGTACCTTTGGAGCCGGACTGGGATTGACCCTGGGGGCCGGACTCTCTCTGGCGGCCGCCTCGCCTCTCTTGTTGGTGCCGCTGGCCGTCGGGGCCATGCTGTTCCCCGACAAGGTTAAGGCATTCGCCGACAAGGTCAAGAATTTCCTGAGCGGGACCCTGGGAGAGTTGGGCCAGTCAGCTCGAGAGGTGAAAAAGAACACGGCCAAAGATGTCGATAAGTTCTCAGAGGCCCTGGATTCCAAGCTGTCGGCCTTGAAGGAGGCGAGCCCGGAGCTATTCGCTCCCCGGGACGAAAGCGCCATCCCTTTCAAGAAGGACAAGCCCGGGGGCTACTTTACCGAACTCCAGGAGATGGCGCGGGGATACGCCGCGGCCGACTCGTCCATGGAGCGCCACGAGCGTTTGCGGGAGATCGGCAGTTGGATCGAAAGAGCTCCGGACGCCGCCAAACCCGGACTGCAAGCGTTCCAGGAAGAGCTGACCAATCTTTCCATGAACGTGGAAGCCCAGTGGTTGGCCCGGGACATCGCCATGGAGATGAAAACCCCCATCACCGAGAAAGTGGTCAACGACGATCGCGTGAAAGCTCGGGTGGAGGAGCTCAAGTTTCCCTCCGACACCATCCGGGATCAGTACGAGGAATCTCTCCACATCGAAAACTCCCCTCAGAAAGCCGGAGAACTGATGCAGGCTTCCCAGGCCGGAGATCGAGACGCTTCTCGTGTTCTGGCCCGAGCCGAGGTTTTTAAAGCGGCTCGGATTCTGGCTCTGAAGGAACGCAATCTGGGGGTAGACCTCTTTACTCGTTACCTGGACGCAGTCCAGCGCCCCGAAGATGAGGACAATCTGGAACTTCTGATCAAAGAGGTCGGCTACAAGCAGCAAGTAGCGGTAACCGGAGAAGAGATCGAGCAAGTTTCGGCAGCCCACCGCACCCTCAACACGCCGCTCCAGTTGGCGCCCGAGAGCCCTCAGCCTCATCAGCAGAAGCTGGCTCTGGCGGTGGAGGAGATGAAGCAGGCCGACCCCGATGCGGCGGCCAAGCTCCTGGAAGCCGACGCCAAGATTTCGGACCCTGAAACCTTTAGGGGGATGACCGCTCAAGAGTCGCTGGCCGAGCGGGCCAAGCTCAATGCCGTCTACCAGTCGGCGCGGCGGAGCTTGAGGAAAGCCGCTCCGGAGGCTCTCCAGAGCTATCAAGAGGCCGATGATAAACTGCGAGCGCTGGCCCGTACCGAGCCCCAGGCTCAGGTTCAGACCGCAGCCGTCCTGCAAGGGCCTGAAGCCCGCATGGAAAACGCCTTCCGAGCTTTGAATCAGCAAGAGCCGAAGTTGGCGCAGCAACTGGGAGAGGCTTTCTCCAAGCTGAATAATCCTCGCCAGTACGAAGGCCTTACCGACCAACAAGTCAAGGCGGCCAAGACCGCCAACTCTCTGGAATTGGCCAGGGCCCGTAAGAAGCTCGGCAAGAAGGAGCCAGAGTTGATGAAGCTCTGGGATGGCGCTCGCAAAGAGGTGGAGAACGCCTACTACGAGCGGTCGGTGGACCCCCAGGTTCGAGCCAAAGTGATGACCGACCCGGTGGTCACTGAAGCGGCCCAGGAGCTAGGTCTCGGCAAGGAGCAAGTCCAGGGCCTGACCGATGCCCTGCTGAAGTTTATGATCCTCGAGGATTGCCGAGAACTGAGCGCTCAGCTGAGCGATCAGGATGGAGAACGAGACACCAAAATGGAGCAGTTGGCCGCCGTGGTTGACCGAGCTCTGATGCGGGAGTCGGCCAGGGCCTTGAACGGCGGCGCGGATTTTGAAGCGCCCGAGAGAGTGGATGCTCAAAACGACAGCAATGTTCAAGCCTTTCTGGGTCAGAATCCGCAGGTCGTCCAAGTTCTGAATTCTGACCAGTTCAAGGAACTGGCCCAGCGGATGCAACTTCCAGTGGAGCAGGTGGTGCAGGCTTACCTCACGCGGGTGCAGGCCGAACTGAACCCCGTTCTGGCAGCTGAAGTCAACGGGAAACTGGAGGCGGGCGATCTTGCTACCAGGCAGACCATGGACGTTTCTGAAGCGGTGATCGGTCTGATCAGAGAATTGACCCGACCCTCCGACGAGTTGGTCGCCCAGCACCTGGAGCAGAGCATGCAAGGGGTGGTGGTGAAGACCATCCTGGAAGACCCGGAGACTACCGCCAGGGCTGATAAGCTGGGTGTGGACGCCGAAGAGACTATGAGACTGATCCTTCAGGCCGAACTGAGCGGAGACGTTTCCGCGCTGGCCCAGGTGGAGCAGCAGGCGCAGGCCGGCAGTGCCAAGGCTAAAGGACAACTGGAGATGATCCAGGCCATGTCCCAGGACCTGGTCGCCCTCTCTCGGCAGGTCGCCGCCCAGGCCGAGCAAGGCGCCGTTCCGCCGCCCGAAGGCCGGGCTGCTTAGGATCTGATCCTTAACAAAGAATTTACATATGATGCGTTGTTTTCAGTACTTCGTTCCACCCGGCCGGAGTAAGCTATAGACAACTTCCATTTCTTTCGATGCAAAGTCCGACCGCCGCCCGGCGGTCTTTTTTTTACCCAATGTTCACATGGTCTGTCCCGGGACCCGATATCCTGGCTTTATGATTATTGGGCAAAGTTCAAAAATAGGATTGGCTGCTCATCTCACTGGTCAAACTCCGAAAACCTCCGCTGCAAAGGCTGCTGAGCCTGCTGCCTTTATGCCGACAGACAGACTGTCGATCGGCCACGACGATTCCACCTTTTCCAACGGGGTCCGAAGTCGTCTGACCGGCCTTGAGCCGGAGATCAGCGCACAAGAAAAGTTTTTAGAACAGTATGAGTTCGTTCCCGATCAGGTTCTGGTCAGGCTGAAGAGCCAGGTTGGCAACTTTTCAGAGTTCGCTACCGAGTACGGGGGCAAGGTCCTCAGGAACATCGACCTGACCGGACTGAAGACCTCCAGAGCCAGCTCCGAGCACCTGATGCTGGTGGGGCTCAACGGTGAGTTGTCGGTAGCCGAAGCCATGGTGTTGATGGCCAAAGACGACCGGGTTTCGGTGGTGGAGTCCAACGACATCGTGAGAACTCAAGTGACCGGTGAGCCGAAATCCGTGTCTCCGGACGACCTGGATGCCACCCTCTGGGGTCTCCATAACGAAGGGCAGGATGGGGGCAAGGCCGGTATCGACATCGGCGCCAAAGCGGCCTGGGAAACCAGCGTGGGAAGCCGTACCGGACCCATCGTGGCGGTCATCGACACAGGCGTCGACATCCGCCACCCGGATCTCAAGGACAACATTTGGACCAATGAGGGGGAGATCCCCGGCGACGGAATCGACAACGACGGAAACGGTGTGATTGACGACGTCAACGGGTACAACTCGGCCGCCAAGAACAATGACCCCAAAGACGATAACGGCCACGGCACTCACGTAGCCGGAACCATCGGGGCGGTGGGAAACAACGGCAAGGGGATCACCGGGGTCAATCAACAGGCCCGGATCATGCCGGTTCGCTTTCTCTCTCAAGACGGGAGCGGCAACACCGCCGACGCCATCGAGGCGCTGGTCTACGCCAGTCGGACCGGGGCCCGGATCGTGAACAACAGTTGGGGGGGCAATAAGTACAACCAATTAGTGTTCGACGTGATCGCCGACTCTCCGGCGCTCTTCGTATGCGCTGCCGGCAACGAGGCCTACGATAACGACATCCGTCCGGTTTATCCGGCTACCCTGCCCCTGGACAACATCATCTCGGTGACCGCCCATGACCGCAACAACGAATTTCCCAAGTTTGCCAATCGGGGGGAGAAGACGGTCCATTTGGCCGCCCCGGGGGTCGATATCAACTCCACCCAGCCAGGCAATAAGTTTCAGTTCCTGAGCGGTACCTCCATGGCTACCCCCCACGTGGCCGGGGCGGCCACTTTGCTGGCCACCGTGGTGCCGGATATCAGCAACGAAGAGATCAAATTCCGGCTGATGAACAATCTTTCGGAGCTACCGGAGAAGTACGGTAGCCGCATCATCAGCGGCGGTCGTCTCGACCTAGGCAAGGCACTGGAGAAGGACACCACTGCTCCGGCCCCGGTCGGTGAGTTGAAACTGGAGTCGGCCCGGCCGAGCAAACTCAACGTCTCCTGGATCGCTTCCGGCGACGATGGGATGGAGGGAAATCTTTCCGGTTATGACGTTCGCTACACTCTGGGAGCCTTCAAGAATGGGGAGTCGGATGAGGGGATCCCTTTCAACGAAGCGCGGCGCCTGCCCACCGGCAAGCCGGTACCCTCCGGTCAGAAAGAGCTAATCGAGTTTGCACTCACCCCTTCGGGGAAACCCCGCCACCTGACTCTGGGAGTCATCGGTTTGGATAACGTCATCAACAAGAGCGAACTGCGGACTTTGAGTCTGGAAGTGCCGGCCGCGAAGGTGGCCTTTGAAGACCGAGGAGAAGGGGAGAACGCCTTTGCCCCGAGCGAGCACTGGAGTCTGGTCGATGAACCCGGCCGGGGCAAGGTTTACACGGAATCTCCGAACGGCGATTACCCGCCCAACCGAGATGCCCAACTGACCTCCAACAAGTTTTCTCTGGAAGAGTTTAAGCGCCCGGTTCTGCACTTCGACTCCAAGATCGACGTGGAACTCAAGCACGACAAGTTTGTGGTGGAGATCGAAAAGTACGGATGGTTCGGCCGCCGCAGTTGGGAGCAACTCGCCCGTTTCGACGGTCTGTCGGACTGGCAGAACCACAAGCTTGACCTCAGCGGCTACACCGGTAAAGACGACATGCGCATTCGATTTCGGCTGGAGAGCGACAAAGACCGCAACCGTGACGGAGTCTATCTGGACAACGTGGTGATTGCTGAAGCCGAGTAGACCTCGCCATGGTAAAGAAAGAGAGCTTCTCCTGGGAGAGGCTTTTTTTTGTGCCAGGGTTTCAGGATCTTTTAAGAGATCACGGCTCTGAGATTTTAGTTCACACAGTTTTAATACTTTCGACTTTCGTGTTTTTTATGATTTGCACAGAAAACAGGCCCGTAGAGGCTGTTCAATATTCCAGGGAGATTACTCATTATGATTGTTAAAACCACTAGACCGAACACGCTATTTACAGCCCAGAAGGTAGCTTCGGCCGCCCCTGCCGCGCCCGCTAAAGAAGCCGCCGCTGCAGCCGCGGTACCCGCGGACGCCGTCCAGCTTTCCGCCCCCCAGGGTGGATTCAATCTGAGCGCCTTGATGGCTGAAACCGCCAAAGAGGCAGCCAGCCTGGAGACGAAACTTCCCGAGCACGTAGAGAGCGAAGTCATCGTCAAACTGAAGCCCGAATTCGCCTTCTCGGCCGCTGAAGGCGCTTCGCCCTCCGGTGGATTCGCCGAGCAATACGGGGCCAAAGTTCTGCAAAAATTCGACATCCCCGAGAACATGTTCAAAGCGTTCAACGGAGAGATGGTTCTGCTGAAACTTCCCGCCGGCATGAGTACCGCTCAAGCCATGGTCATGATGCAGAAAGACGGTCGGGTTGAGTACGCGGTACAAAACGACGTCATCAAGTTGACCACCGATATGTCCGGTGAAGCCGAGACGGGGATCGCCTCCAAGCCTGAAAACTTGAACGGCCAACTGTGGGGAATCAACAACGAAGGCCAGACCGGCGGTAAGGTCGACGCCGACGTCGACGCTCCTGAAGCCTGGACTCTGCAAACCGGTAAGACACAAGCTGAAGGCGGACCGCTGATCGCCATCATCGATACCGGTATCAACTACAACCACGAAGCCTTGCAGGGCAACATTTGGACCAACCCGGGCGAGATCCCCGGTGACGGCATCGACAACGATGGCAACGGCGTCATCGACGATGTTCACGGGTTCAACGCGGCTGCCAAGACCGGTGATCCTTTGGACGACAATGATCACGGTTCACACTGCGCAGGCTCCATTGCCGCCAACGGCAACAACTCCAAAGGCCTCTACGGGGTATCCCAAAAGGGTAACATGATGGGAGTGAAGTTCCTGACTGCCAGCGGCGGTGGGACTCTGGCCGCAGCCATCGACTCGGTACTGTACGCCACCAAAATGGGCGCACGGGTCACCTCCAACAGTTGGGGTGGCGGCGGTTTCAACCAGGCTCTTTACGACGCTTTCAAATCGTCCCCCGCCATGCACATCATCGCGGCTGGAAACGAGAGCAACAACAACGACGCTCGTCCGGCTTACCCGGCTACCTTCGACCTGCCTAACGTGATCTCGGTCGCTGCTACCGATCACAACGACGGAATCGCTCGATTCAGTAACTACGGCAAAACCACCGTCGACCTGGGAGCTCCCGGGGTAGACATCCTCAGTTCTACCTCCGGCGGCGACAAAGAGTACAAGAGCTTCTCCGGTACTTCGATGGCCACCCCTCACGTGACCGGTGCGGCCAACCTGCTGCTGACCCAGTTCCCCGAGATGAGCAACGAAGAGCTGAAATCGCGTCTGATGAACACCGGTGATTCGGTCGCCAGCCTGCAAGGCAAGACCGTATCCGGAAAGCGCCTGAACGCCAACAACGCGATGGAGACCGATACCACGGCCCCCGCCGCCCCCAACGACTTCCGGGTGAAAAACGCCAACGCCGGGGAAGTGACCGTGGGCTTTACCGCCACCGGTGATGACGGTTGGTGCGGAAACGCTTCCGGCTACATCGTGAAGGTCAGCGACCGGCCCATCGTGGATGGCGAAGCCGCTGAAGGTCAGGTCTCGTTTGATGCCGCTCAGACCGTGGTTACCGGAGCCCCCGGTGAAACCGGCACCCTGGAAGAGGTGAAGATCAAAACTCGCCTCTCAGGCACCGAGCGTCCCATCTACGTGGCTCTGAAGGTGGCCGATAACATCGGTAACCTCAGTGAAGTGAGAACCGCTTCCGGGACCGTACCGGCTGCCAAAGTCGCTTTCGAAGACACCGTGGACGGTACTGCGAACAACTTCACGCCCGAAGGCACCTGGGCCAAGGTGGAAGTTCCCGGTCGTGGCAAGGTCTGGACCGACAGCCCCGATGGCGCCTACGGCCAGGATCAGGACATCAGCCTGACCAGCCGCCCCATCAGCCTGAAGGACCTCGCCGGTGCGACCCTGGCTTTCGATGCCAAGTTCGACCTGGAAAACCGCTATGACAACGTTCACGTGGAAGTAGCACAGGTTCCCGCCGAAGGCGCCGAAACCCAGTGGGCCAGCGCGGCCGTTCTCAACGGAACTTCGGACTGGAGCAACCGGGAAGTCGACCTGTCTGCCTACGACGGCAAGGACGTGCAAGTCCGTTTCCGACTGAAATCGGACGGCTCCGTCAATCAGGATGGGATCTACCTGGACAACTTCGTCATCGCCGGCGGTCAGGGCTAAGCCCCAACCACACCGGAATAAAAAAAAGCCCCCGAGTCTCGGGGGCTTTTTTTTATTCCGGAGCGGCTTCGTCCAGGGCTGTCTCGGTAGGGGGGTCTACCGGTTCCGGGGTGGGTGGAGGTTCGGGAGTCATCGTTGGGAGCGGAGCGCCGAAAGCGTCGGGGCCTTTCTCGCTGAGGATCCGGGCGAACAGGTCCAGGCGCTCCCGGGCCAGGGCCAGATCGCTATTGACCGCCTTTAAGAAGAGGCGACGGGCGGTGGTGGCGTCGCCCAGGAGCAAGTGGCATTGGCCCCGTCCGTAATGGGCCTCCGGTAGCTTTTCAAATCTGTCGGTGGCGGCTTGGTAATACTCGATGGCGAGTTTGGGCCGCCCCAGCAGATGCTGGATGTAAGCCAGATAAAACAGCAGGTACGGGTTGAGCCCTTCGTTGTTGGCCGAAGCCAGGCAGCTCGTCTGGGCTTGCAAGAGCCGGAAGCGATGGTACGGTTTGCCCGCCTCGTTTTTGCTCATCAAGATGTAAGCCTCGGCCAGGTGGTAGGAGACCCGAAATGCGTGAGGATCGGTCTTACGAGCTGCTCTCAGATACTTAACGGCCTCCTGGAGAGGTTTCTTTTGCTCCTCGGGATCGGAGATGGCCCAGGCCTTTTCCAGCAGCCCCCGACCTTTCTTGAGGGCGTTCCCCGCTCTCACGGAGTTGCCGAAGTTGGCGATCTCTTCTCGGAACTTTCTCTTGACCGGCTTGAGCGAATCGAGGTCCTCGGGCAAAAGGGGAGGATGGTGTTCGAGTTTGGGGACTTCCAGGGCGTGGAGCCTGGTTTCGACCTCGACCAATATGGGGCCCAACAGATAATCGGAAGAGCTCAGTTCGCTCGGCAGCCACTCGGGCTTGCCCCTACCCATGGACGCGGCTACTCGCTGAGAGAATTTCGGGCGTTCTACTCCGTCTCGAGGACCGAATCCGAACTGCCTCAACAGCGGAAGGGGGTCTCCGCCTCTCAGTTCGGCCAGTAGCTTCAGACTGGTTCTGCCCTGGTGGTGAGGTGAGAGTTCAGCGAGCTTGGCCAGGGTCGCCCAGAAGTTCTCACGCTCACCGGCGAGTTCCTGAGCCAGGGCCAGAAAGAAGAGGGGGGCTGGATTGGCAGGGTCTCTTTCGACGGCCTGCTGAAGCGAGGCGGCAGCCTCTTGATATCGGTCCAATCTCAGAAAGAACAGCCCCTGCTGAGTCCACGGAAAGGTCGTCCCGTTCGGATTGGAGGTCAGGGTTTGAAAGAGAGATTCGGCCTTTTCCGCGTCGCCTTGCTCAAACGCGGTCCAGGCCGTTTTGATGGAGGCCGCCATGGGCTTTGGTTTTCGTCGCCAGGCTAGCCAAAACCTTGGACGGGTCCGCCTACTCCGACACGCTCCTTGCCAGGTTAGGCGGTCTGGGCTGCGAATTGTAGGGCATGAGCCAGGCTCAAAACAGGAGCAATACCACCTTTTCCGGGATCAACGTCACACCCTTGACCGACGTGATGCTGGTCTTGTTGATCACCTTCTTGCTCAGCGCCAGTTCTTTCGAGCAATCCAACGTCACGGTGCCTCTGCCCCGGGTGACCGAGGTGCAAGAGGTGGAGAAGTACGCCTGTGTGATCCAGTTGAATGCGCAAGGAACGATCAGTTGGCCTGAGCCTGGGCTGGACGGGTTGGAGCGATTCGATGCTCTGGAGAGATTGAAGGCCTTGCGGGAAGAGAGGGTTCTGGCCGTCGGTGTCCACCGCGAGTGCCCGTATGGAAGAGTTTTTCCGGTTCTCGAAGCGGCCGCGGAAACGGGCTGGGAGGAGGTGGTGGTCTTGACCACCGAAGCGCTTTGATTCGACGTCGGCGATATCATCGGGCCCGCTCTCAAGAGGGAGCGTTTCAGGCCATCAATATCACTCCCTTCACGGATGTTTTGTTGGTGTTGCTGATTATCTTTTTGATAGCCGGCTCCAGTCTGGCTCCCAGTGGCCTGGAGGTGGATGAACTGGCTCAGGAAACCGCGCTGGGAGTGGAGGGCGCTCAGGAGAGTGACGAGTTGACCCTCTTCGTGCATCCGGACGGAACCCTGACCCGGGTTGAAAATGGTGAGATCACCGAGGACATCGATCCAGAGTCCCTCGCTCCGGTGGGCTCTATAAATTTGACCGCCGACCGCTCCACTCCGATCGAACCGGTGATCAAAGCTTACGACCGTTTGTTGCGCCTTGGCTGGTCCTCGGTCCGACTGGCTTCACCCCAGGAAGATCCGTCAGCGCTTAAATTTTAGCAGCATGGCTTTCTGCTCGAAGTCGGTAGAGCGGGCGTAGTCGTTCATCTGATCGTAGATTTCAGCTTGCAACTGCAGGACCGGTACCAGATCCCGCGTTTCTTTGCCCCGGATCTCGGTCATCAGTTTTTGGGCCTCTTCGGCCAGGGCCAGACTCTCGGTGAGTACACGGTTTTTCTTGAGGATGCTGGCCAGTCCAAGAAGAACCTTGTACTCTCGCTCCTTGTTCTCTACTCCGCACAGACGGACCAATTGGAGGCAGCGCCGATAAGATTGCTCGGCGAAGCCCAGACGCTGGTCGCGTCCGATCTCGGCCAGATAAAGATATTTATCGGCCAAGTCATTTTGATCAGTGCCCAACTTTTCCCGCAGCGAGAGGGCCCGCTGCCACAGGGCTGCCCCCTCCTCAAACCGGTACTTGTCGAAGTGGTTTAGAGCCTCTGATTCCCAAACCGGCAAGACATCGGCGTACAACTCGTGGGACTCACTGGTCTGTCCGGCCGACTCCAGGCTTGCCGCCAGTTCCAGGCGGCTATTCATGACTCGGGGGTCCGAGGAGGGTGACAATAGCTCGCGCAGCCGCAGGAACACTCGGTCCTGCTCCACCGGAGCGTGACCGATTTCAGTCAGGACCTGCCGGTTTTGCTCAAGAAAAGTCAGGGCCTCCTCAGCCCGGTCCGAGGTCTTGGTTTGAATGGTTTCAAAAAGGCTCCCTGTGAGAGCTCGGGTCAAGAGGGAAATCTCGGGTTCCAGCAGGCCCGCCATGGACATGTCACCGATGGCGATAAAGCCCCAGGTGCGGGCCGGCCAGTTCACCTGGGTGAGCGGTCGGGCGATTCCGTCGACCAGATGAAACCAACCGGCATCGGCGGGATTTCGAGCCAGGCCGCACATCCCCGCCTGGATGGCGCGAAGGTGCGGGGCCAGGTGGGAAAGGTTGACCACGGTACCCTGGCTGGGGGTGCTCACCAGAGTGGACAGAGTCTGGTGGTGCTGTCGTTCAAAATTGGTACCGGTTACCAACGATTCGGGAAGTCGGGTGTAGCGCTCGATGGGGCGCCCCGAAATGATGATATCCAGGGGAGTGAGGAAGCAACGCTTGCGGATCAGGGCGACTTCGGGTAGTTCATTGCCCATGGCCTGATTCACCCGCCGATAATTACCGGATCCTTTGAGAATGATTCGGGTGGTCATCTTGGCCAGGTTCAAGTCACTGAGGTCGGCCTGCTCTATCTTGGGCGCTGCGAAACCTTTGTAGTGGGCGCTGAACATGCCGTTCTCGGTGAGAAAGTCCAGTTGAATGGCACCCTCATCGTGGCCCAGGTGGACCCGGAAGGCGTTGGAAATTTCAGACAAGCCTTCTACCCCCCGGTGGAGTTGAGCGGCCACTGCCTCGGTGAGCTTTTTGGCGTCGTGAGTCAGAACCAGATCGACTCCCTGGATGCGAACCTCCAAGCGGTGGGCGCCCAGTCGCACAGCCGTGGCTATGAAGCCGAGAATGGCCTCTTCTGGGACCTCCTGGATGCTCTTTTGAAGCTTGCTCTCGGCAAACTTAATAGTCTTGTCCTTTATTCCGGAAACAAATCGATTGACGAATCCTGTGTCAGGTTGCGAATCCATATCTCCTATTTATTGGTAAAGCCCGAGGAAAACCTTCCTTTTTGTGATCCAGATCACATGTGGGAACATGCGGTCGAGGATATAATGAATTTAGCAAAACGACACTCCCAAGACACCCAATCCCCTGCAGCCCGGAGCCCCCACTCCGGGCTGCAACCTTTTAGACAGAAATTCTGGGAATACAAAAAGCCCTCTTCTGAGAGGGCTTTGTGGCTCCGACGGCTGGACTCGAACCAGCGACCGATCGGTTAACAGCCGATTGCTCTACCACTGAGCTACGTCGGATAGTGTCACGGATTATAACAAGTCGCTCGGTGGATGTCTACCCTCTCTCGAAATATGCCAGAGCCGGATAGACCGCCTCAAGTTTTCTCTCCAGATTGTGCTCCACCAGATGGAAAAATTCCAAATCGAAATGCTCTCTGGCCCTGGCGTCCAGCTCTCCTCGGTCCCACTGACGAAGCAATCCTGGCAAGCGTGTTAACCCGGCCTCCATGCCCCTGTGTTCGTAGGTCAACTCCTTTAACGCTCGTTCCGCTGAAGGGAGAAACCCGAGCAAGCGAGGGAAGAGATCGTTCTCCTGGCTATTGATGTGGCTCTGGACTAGTTCACTGTATCCGTCAAGGTCCCGGCCTTGGAACAGCTCTCGATAGCCTTCGAGTATTTGGTGACACTCCAGGACCCAATCCTCCGGTACCGCTGGGTCGACGGCTGGAGACAACCATAGAATCTGCTCATACCTGGCCGAAGAAGTCAGAACCAGCGGCCGATAGGAGGTCAGCTCCCGGAACCAGTTCTTCTTTGGTCTTCGGGCCACCCACAAAAGAGCAGGAGGTTGGTCGCCCAGCCGTTTCAGGAGTTCGCGTTCCAACTCCTCGACTGGGTGTTCGCGAAGATCTACGGTAGGGGAAAGGGAACCCAAATGGCCTCCTCGGGGACCAACCGGCCTCTGAGTGGGAACAAAGCGGCTTTGCTGTCTGAGGGATCATAGGTGTAGAGAACCCCGTCGTCGATGAAGAGGATCAAGCTTCCGTCCACCGAGTAGCATGGGGAGACCAGTCCCTGTTGCTCGGGGACCAGAGTGCGGAGCTTGTCAGTCTCCAGGTCTTTTTCGAACAGAACACTCCGGCGCTTGGGCGGGTGTCCGACGGTGGCTACGAATCGTTTCCCGCTGGGGCTCCAGTTCGGTGCGCCGTGAGCAAAAGGGCTTTCCGTGAGCTTTGTGAGGGCGTCGTTTTCAAGCTCCAGCCGATAAACTTCGGTCAGGCCACTTCGACGAGACAGAAACAATACGAATTTGCCGTCCGGGGAGTATTCGGCCCGGGTGTTGATCCCACCGTCGTAGGTCAGCCGCTTGAGTTCTCGACTATCCAGGTCCATCTCACAGAGTTCTAAGGGACCCCACATATCGGTGGAAAAGAGGAGCTTTTTTCCGTCGGGGGAGACCGAAGGATAAAGCGCTTCGGCTTTCAGATCAACCTCCAGTTGAAAATCTTTTCCCCGGGTATCCACCGAGCAGATCTGATGTCTGGCCAGGATCGGCCTGACGTAGAAAAAGCGCTCCAGTGCCGGAGAGTAAGCCGGCTGCATCTGATGGCCGGGTTCTTTGCTCAGCCGTTGCAGATCCCGCCCATCGGGCCGACAGATAAAGAGCTTCTTGAGCCCGTTATGCTCGGCCACCAGGACGACCCGCTCGGAGAGGGGGCCCGCCGAGCTGGAACAGAAGAAGAGCAGAACCAGGAGTAGGGATTTGATGCCGATTGTTCTCATGGAAAGTCAGAAAACACTGAGAGCCCGTTCCGGGAACAGGCTCTCAGGATGCTATTGCCTCCGTTGACCTACTCGACCCAGGTGGTAGGGTGCATGTGGGTCACGATCCAGGCGTTCTCCGCATTTCGCTGCGTATTGTATCGCACGTTGTACGGAACCCGCGTGGCTACGGCATAGGTGTTTCCGAAGCGTTCCCACGACATAATTTCGTAGTGGTAATTGCCGTGTTCATCAACGCCGGTAGCCATGGTGACCGGAATGCCGGCGATGTTGGTCGCCTTGGGACCGGTCCAGGTGCCGCAAACCATTTCCTCGATGCGGGCCTGCATGTCGCTCACGATGGTCTGAGGGGATTGGTCCTGGATGCGGCCGTTGGCCCAGACGCCCAGACGTTCGGCGAACTCCAACCTCATGAACTCTCGGTCAGCACCCATGGCTCCGAGTTTGTTGGTGGGGTAACGCCCCATTGGGGTCCACATGGTGACATCCCCGTCGTCCAGATAGAACGTGATGGGACGATTCTGGTAGCAGAAGAACTCTTCACCTTGCAGATTGTAAGGCACCTCGCTGAGGGTCTTGCACTCATGTTTTTCGTACACGAACGGCTTCACCGGGGGCGGTGGTGGAGTAACGACCTGCTCCCGGCGAGTTTCGGTGCGCTGAACAGGCGCCTTGACCGCTCTTTGCGGTGCTCTGGGTTGCCGGTCTGGACCCAGCAATGCCATTTCAACTCTGGCGTCATCGGCGGATTGAGCCGGTTCTGCACCGGCTACGCCGATGAACAGTCCACCGGCAAGTACGGCCGACAGGCCGATTCGAATAAACTTTCTCATGTAATAAACCTCCTCATTCCCCGTCATACCGACTTTCGAGAGTGCAGCCATCTCGAGTCGGTAAAAGGTTAAGTGGCGTTTCGGCTACACCGGCACGCTTCCCTCTTGGCAGATGACCTCGGGGGAGAGGAAAACCTTCTAAGCGCCAGAACCAACCTCGGTGCGTGTCCTATCCCGTAGTGAACATCCGGTATCCCGAAGATTTGTAAATTCAGGAGCGCTTCGGGTGCTCAATCGACTTTACCGAGCGGGGCATACGGCCTATCTGGTGGGAGGAAGCGTGCGGGATCTGTTTCTCAAGCGCACCCCCAAAGATTTTGATATCGTCACCTCGGCCCGGCCCACGCAGGTTCGAAAGCTTTTTCGAAACTGTCGCCTGATCGGTCGACGCTTCCGCCTGGCCCATGTGCATTTTTCCGGCGGAGAGATCGTGGAGGTGGCGACCTTTCGCTGCCAGCCTGAATCGGAGGACGACGACGATCTCTTGCTCCGCAGCGATAACCGCTTCGGCTCGCCTAAGGAAGACGCTTTTCGCCGAGACTTCACCATCAATGGGCTGTTTTACGATATCTCGAATTACAGCGTCATCGACTACGTAGACGGGGTCCGAGATATCGAAAAGCGGGTCATCCGTACCATCAATGATCCCTGGACCCGGTTTCAGGAAGACCCGGTCAGGATGATTCGAGCGGTGAAGTTTGCCTCTAAGTTGAACTTTCGGATCGAGAACAAGACCTGGACTGCCATGCAAGAGTCCAAAGAGGCTATCCATAAGTCGCCCCCTCCGAGGGTCCAGGAGGAGTTGGCCAGGCTCTTGGAGGAGGGGGCCAGTTGCCGAGCTATGACTCTGATGGAAGAATCCGGCCTCCTGAAAGAGCTTGATCCCAACCTGGCCAAGTATCTTAAGAGTTCTAAGAACAGACCCTCCCTGGACAAGGATGGGCGCTTGCTCTTCAATCTGTTGAGCCGGGTCGATGCCTATCTGGAGAACGAAGCCAAACCTACCCGCGCTCTACTTTTTTGCGTCTGGATGTTGCCGTTCTTGCTGGCCAAAGATTTTTTCGAGGCGTCCAGCCCCGATCTGTTGGCTCGCCGGTTGGCCGAGGAGGTCCTGGCCCCGTTCGGTGCCTCCCGCAAGGACCTGGAACGGGTAGCCCAATTGGCCCTGGCCCTGCGCCGATTTCAACAGGGGAGCAAACGCAGTCGTCGCAACGCTCCCAAATCTCTCCTCGGTAAATCGTATTTTCACGAAGCCCTCAACGTGTATCGGTTTCTGCTGGAGGCCACCGGTGAGGATATGGAGCCGATGGAGTGGTGGCTGGAGCAGAAAGAGTCCTTTGACTCCAGCAAGAAGGCCAAGCCCGTCACCGCAGCTCCGGCCCGTGCCAATGAGAGCAGGCAGAGCCGTCGCCGACGGTTTCGTAAGAGGAGCTAATGGCCACCGAACTGGAGGTTTTCATTCGTGAGGTGGTCGACCGACCGAGCTCTGTGGGTAGCCAGGACGAGGCCAAGCGGGCGGCTGCTCGAGCTGCTCTGGAGTTGGTCGAGCCGGGGATGACCCTGGGTCTGGGCACCGGCAGCACGGTGGAGTACTTTTTGCAGGGCCTGGCCGAGAGAGTCGGCCAGGGCCTCACCGTCCGAGGTGTTCCAACCTCTAAGGTCACCGAAAGCCGGGCCCGGGAGCTGGGCATTCCTTTGCTGGGTGCTCCTGATTTTCCTCAACTTCACTCGAATTTGTGCGTGGATGGTGCGGATCGAGTCGAGCCCGGGGGCTGCCTGATCAAAGGGGGCGGGGGAGCCTTGTTCAGAGAAAAGTTGGTGGCTTCTCATAGCGAGAGAGTCTGCATTCTGGTAGATCCCACCAAGGTCCGGGAAGTCTTCGACCAGAGCTTCCCGGTGCCGGTGGAATGCCTGGCCTTCGGTATAGACAACACCCTCGATGCGCTCTGCGAGCTGGGCTGTACCCCGAGCTTGCGCCACGGGGGCGACTTTCGCACCGACAACGGCAACCTGATCGTGGATTGTCAATTCGCAAGAATTCCCGATCCGGTGGTCATGGCACTTCGCCTCTCGGCCCTCGTGGGGGTAGTGGAAGTCGGTCTTTTCTGCAATCTGCTGGATGACCTGATCGTGGGCTTTCCCGACGGCGGAACCCTTTGCTGGAAACGCGGCTAGAGCTTCTAGAAGAAGCCGAGCATGGCGGCGATTTTCGGTGAGATGTTGACGGTGAGGCCGGCGAACACCACCGAGGCAATAGCCATCAACTTGATCAAAACGTTCAGAGCAGGCCCGGAGGTGTCCTTAAACGGGTCGCCCACGGTATCACCGATGATTCCGGCCCGGTGCGCTTCTGAACCTTTGCCGCCGTTATTGCCGAGTTCCACGTATTTCTTGGCGTTGTCCCAGGCCCCACCGGCGTTGGCCATCATAATGGCCATCAAGAAGCCGCACACCAGGCCCCCGGTCAAAAGACCCATCACGGCCGCGGGTCCGAAGATCATCCCCACGATCATGGGGACGGCCACCACCAGAACCGAGGGGAGGACCATCTGCCTCTGGGCGTCGGCCGTACTGATGGCCACACAGGCGGCATAATCGGGTTTCTCCTCACCCTGTAAGATGCCCGGTTTCTCCCGAAATTGGCGTCGGACTTCTTCGATCATCGACATGGCCGATTTCCCCACCGCCTTCATGGTGAGGGCGGAGAAAACGAAGACCAGGGTCGCGCCGATGAAGAGCCCGATTAGAACCATGGGGTTTAAGAGGGTCACGTCGTACCAGAGCATGAGATCCTGATAGGTTGCCGCAACCGCCTGTTCGTGGTTGATCTGGTTGGCCCCCCAGGGATTGAAGCTGCCGGTCGTGGTTGCGGAAATCAAGCGGATTTTGAGTTCTTCTCCGTAGGCGGCTAGGAGCGCCATGGCGGTCAGTGCCGCGCTACCGATGGCAAAACCCTTACCGATAGCGGCGGTGGTGTTGCCCACAGCGTCCAGCAGGTCGGTCTTTTCCCGAACCTCCGGGGGAAGATCGGCCATCTCGGCGTTGCCCCCGGCATTGTCGGCGATCGGCCCGTAGGCGTCGGTGGCCAGGGTGATACCCAACGTCGACAGCATCCCCACCGCCGCCAGGGCCACCCCGTAAAGACCGAGACCCACGTTGAGAAATCCGTTGCAGAGTATAAACGAGCCGAGGATTCCAAGGATCACAAAGAGGATCGGCATGTAAGTGCTGAGCAGTCCCACCGCAAAGCCCTCGATGATGACGGTGGCCGGTCCGGTTACTCCTGCCGCCGAAATGAGTTGGGTGGGTTGGTAGTCATAGGAAGTGTAGTACTCAGTAGCTTTGCCGATACCCAGGCCCACGGCCAGACCCAGCACGACGCAGCCCCACAGGCCCAACCACCCCAGGCGGTTGGGCATGTCCACGTCTTTTAGAAGATCCCAGAAGATGGCGGCTGAACCGGCCACCATGACGATGGACGCGATCCAGACACCCCGGTCGAGTGCGTGGATCAGCTCTTTCTGGTTGGCCCCCTCTCGGGTTTTGACCATGAAGATCCCGATCACCGAGGCGATGATTCCCAGGCCGGAGATGGCGATAGGAGCGATGGCCGCTGCCATCTGGTCATCGAAGTTGGTGTCGGGGAAAAGACTGAAAGCGCTCACCCCCAGGGCGATGGCGGCCAGGATGGAAGAGGAGTAGCTCTCGTAGAGATCGGCCCCCATGCCGGCCACGTCCCCCACGTTGTCCCCCACGTTGTCGGCGATGGTGGCCGGGTTGCGAGGGTCGTCTTCGGGGATCCCGGCTTCGACTTTTCCCACCAGGTCGGCACCCACGTCGGCAGCTTTGGTGAAAATGCCACCCCCCACCCTGGCAAACAGGGCTTGGAAGGAGGCGCCCATCCCGAAGGAGACCATAATGATGGTAGCTTCCTTCAGCTCCAATCCAGAGAATTTTACCATAAGAAAGAAGGCCACCACGATGAAAGCCAGGGCCAGGCCGACCACCGTCAGGCCCATCACCGCGCCGCTGCGAAAAGCGATCTTCAGGGCCTGGTTGAGCCCCCGCTCCCGAGCCGCGTTGCTGGTGCGGGCACTGGCGTTGGTCGCGGTCACCATCCCGAGGTAGCCGGCTAGAGCCGAGAACGCTCCCCCCAGGATGAAGGCAAACGGTACCTGAATGGCCTGCAACCTGGCTAGAGACAGGACCAGCAAGGCGACAAAGGTGACGACCAGGATCAGGCCAACCACTCTATTCTGTTGGCGAAGGTAAGCGTGGGCACCCTCCCGGACGTGCCCGGCGATCTCTATCATGGTCTCGGTGCCTTCCGACTCTTTCATCATCTGCTGAAAGAAAAGGTATGCGGCGAGCAGGCCTACGATGGCACCGATCGGCCCTAGAAGCCAGATAGTGTGAAACATGAAACGTCCTCTCGGGGGGAAGCGCGTTTCGGTGAGGGCATAGGGATCCCTCCACTGCAACCAGAAGCCCCGGGCATGGAAAAGACCTTTCGAAGATGGTGGTTCCTGGGCGTGCTTTGGCTCCTGTCGGCTGCCTCCACCCTGGCTGACGGGGTGGCTGTTCCTACGGCAGGCGGAGTATTGGTCCTGAGCGGGCGAACTCTTACCGAAGTGAGGAGTTTGGAGTTCAAGGAGCAAGAGGTTCCTCGCCTGGCGGTCCATCCGTCCTCACCGATTCTGGCCTCTCTTTCAGGGGACCGGCTGCAATTCTGGAACCTCCCGTCGTTTGCCGAGGCTTCCCGCCACGAAAACGCACTCTTTGAGGGGGCCCATTCTCTCGCCTTTTCGCAAGACGGGGCGGCACTCTTTCTACTCTCCCCGGAATTGCGGGCGGTCCTCAAGTTTGACCTGGCGACGTCCAGGGTGGTAGGCACCCTGCCGGTACCCGGGGGGGATCCGCTCTGGATGGAAGTGATCCCGGAAGGAGTCCTGGTGGGGCAGGCGGATTCGCTCAGCTTGCTCTCTCCGGAACCACGGTTAGGGCTGCTGGCCCAATTTCGATTTCCGGATCGTCTGAACTCGGCAGCGGTGGAGCGAGGACGGCTGCTGCTGGCTCGTGAGGGGGTGGCAGGGCTCGATTCCTATGAAATCAAGACCGGTCGAGCCGTAGAATTTGTTCCTACTTCGAGTACCTTTGAGCACCTGGTGTCCGAGGCCGGAAGGCTTTACGCGCTGAGCCCGGGAGGCGAGGTCCAGGCCCTGTCACCGGATGCTTCTCGAGCACTCTGGACCTACTCCGACTCCTCGCTATCTCCGGACCGATTGGTGGCTGGGGCAGACGGCTCTTTGCTCTACGTCTTCGATCATAGCAAAGGAGTCCTGATTTCACTCGACGCCTTATCAGGGCAAGAGAATGCTCGCATTCAACTGTCCGGAGCAGGCCGAGGTGTTCCGGTGATCTTTACCGGAAATCTGTAAATTATTGACGAGGCTTTAGACCTGCTATATACTGCGAACTGGTCATCGGGGCGTAGCGCAGCTTGGTAGCGCGCTTCGTTCGGGACGAAGAGGTCGGAGGTTCAAATCCTCTCGCCCCGACCAAACTAAAGGGAGAGCCGCGGCTCTCCTTTTCGTTTTTAATGCTATATGAGTGAAAATCGAAAAAACGATACTCCGCATCGCGTCTCCTTACTCTTGTGCATGTCCTGTCCTCCGGAACCGGTCTCCCGCGGGTTTCACCGGCTCTACGAGCAGAATCATCTGCCGCTTCTCAGCAGTTTGCTCGATTGGAATGCTCCCTGTGCTCTCTCCGTTCCCTGGGGACTCACCGAGCGCTGGCATAGTGACGGCTATCATCAGGCCCTGAGAAACTGTGCGGAGTTACGGCGGCAAGGACACACGGAGTTCGTGGCCAGTGCGGCTTACTACCCGATTTTGCCATTGCTGCCGCGAGAAGCCATCGCCCGCCAGATCACCCACGATCAGGTCCGCCATGGCGAGCTTTATAGAGATTGGCACTGCTCTGGTTTCGTTCCTCCGGAAATGGCCTACGGACCAGAGTTGATCCCTATCTTAGTCGAGTCGGGTTTTCGCTGGTGTGCGGTGGACGACTCCACCTATAGTTGTTTGAACCCGGAGCCTCCCCGGGCCCACGTAGCTGAGTGCGGAGGGCTCAAGATCCTGCTTCGCTCGTCGCTCTGGAGTAAGGCGTTGATCGGTTCCATTCGAAGCGGCGCTAGCGGGAGCCGGCTGGCCCGGGAGTTGATGGAAGGGGTGGGGGCCTGGCTGGGTCCGGAGCCGGGCTACTTGCTGCTGGCCCTGGATACCGAGTGCCTGGGTACTCATCGCCGGGGCTCCGTGGCCTGTTTGAGGGATTTCCTGGCTACTATAGAGAGTAGTGAGAAGTTTGAGCTGGTTGCTCCTTCGGAGCTAGTGGAGGGTTTCCCCACTCAAGAAGATGAGGTCCCTCCGGGCAGTTGGCGCACCACCCCCGAGCAGTTTTGGGAGGGGGAGTTCTTCGTGCCCTGGCAGAGCCGATACGTAAGGGCCCATACCTATTTATGGGAACTCACCGAGTTAGCGGTTGAATCCGTGGAGAAGTTGCAGGCCAGACTGGACCGGGCGCTCCACGCGGGTTTTTTTTGGTGGGACGAGAAGAACAACGAGGGTCTGCCTTTGGGGGCTGCCCGGGGTCTTCGCACCTTGCTGGATGTGATCGCCGCCGCCGCTCCCGAGGATCTTGATCGGGCTTTGGAGTTGGCCGCCCGGCTCGATGAAGTGGCACCATAGCTCCCCAAAATGGCCATTGACAGGGGAGCGGTGGATGACTATTATGGCCAGTGCGCTGCGCGTGAGTGCTGTGGAATCCCATTAAATTTGAGTGATCATAAAAAAAACGGATGTGTCTGAAGGAAAGCGAAGTCGATCTGTCGACTTTGCTTGTTCTGCTGTTTATAGACCGTATTAGAGTCAAAGAAAATTTGTGACCCGGCTGGTGTAAGCTTGCTGCGGGTCGTTTAGAGAGTGAGTCAGGAGGAGTAACTCCATGTCAATGTTGCGCCAGGTGAATCCGATTACGAAGCGGATCTCCTTTCAGAAAATCCCGAAGGTGCTCGATCTTCCCTATTTGATCGATCTCCAGCGGTCATCCTACGAAGGGTTCTTGCGAGAAGGTATCAAGGAAACGTTCCTGGATATCTCTCCCATCGAAGACTTCACGGGCAACCTCGTATTAGAGTTCTTGGAGCACAACCTGGAGCCGCCCACCTACACGGTGTCGGAGTGTCGAGATCGAGACGCCACTTATGCTCGCCCACTCAAGGTGAGAGTGCGATTGATCACTAAAGAAGGCGGCGACATCAAGGAGGTCAAGGAGCAAGACATCTTTATGGGTGACTTCCCTTGCATGACCGAAAAGGGAACCTTCGTCATCAATGGTGCGGAGCGGGTCATCGTCAGTCAGTTGGTTCGTTCTCCCGGTATCTACTTCGATGCCACTCCCGATCTGACCGGTAAAGAGTCGTATCAAGCCACCGTGATCCCGAACCGGGGTGCCTGGCTTGAGTTCGTGACCACCGCTGACGACATCATCAACGTGTCGATCGATAAGGCGCGTAAGTTGCCGGCTACGGTTCTGTTGCGAGCCATTGGCTACGGTAGTGATGAGGAGATTCGCGAGCTTTTCGGTCACGAACCGTTGCTCGAAGCGACTCTGGAGAAGGACCCCTCTTCGAGTACCGAAGAGGCCCTGATCGAGATCTACCGCAAGCAGCGCCCCGGCGACCCGCCATCGGTGGAGAGTGCCAGCGCTCTGCTCAACAACCTATTCTTCAGTCCCAAGCGCTACAATCAGGCCAAAGTCGGGCGCTACAAGTTGGCTCGAAAAGTCGGGCGCCTGGTCACCTGTGAGGAGACCGGTGTCGTGGTCAGGCCCGGGGTCATCGAAGATCCTGAGAGCGGAGCCGTGATTCGGTATCCCCAGGTTCTCGATAAAGAAGACCTAGTCATGACCGTGCGCTACATCCTGGCCTTGATGAAGAAGCAACTGCTGGAGAAGCCCCCGGCCGAAGGGGTGCCTGAGGGAGGGATCCAGCTTTATGAAGAGCGCGGGATCACCTATCTGAAGGCACTCACCGAAGAGCAATACGATGTGCCGGTACGGGTGGACGATATCGACCACCTGGGCAACCGTCGTATCCGGGCGGTTGGCGAGCTACTGCGCAACCAGTTCCGGGTCGGATTGCTGCGGCTTGAGCGAGTGGTGCGGGAGCGTATGACGGTTCAGGATCTGGAGACGGTGACGCCTCAAGCTTTGATCAACATCCGTCCGGTCGTGGCGGCCATCAAAGAGTTTTTCGGTTCTTCGCAACTGTCGCAGTTCATGGACCAGACCAACAGTTTGGCCGAGTTGACTCATAAGCGCCGCCTGTCGGCTCTCGGTCCCGGTGGTCTCTCCAGGGAGCGCGCCGGTTTCGAGGTTCGCGACGTGCACTATTCCCACTACGGTCGGATCTGTCCGATTGAAACTCCGGAAGGCCCGAACATCGGTCTGATCGGGGCGCTCGCCACTTATTCTCGAGTTAACCATTTCGGTTTCATGGAGACTCCCTATCGCCGGGTGATCGTCCGGACTCTGGAAGACATCAAGGTAGGTAAGCGAAGCTTTAAGAAAGGCGAGATTCTAGACCGGAACGTGGTGAATGAGCTCCTCATTCAAGATGCCGACGTCTCCCTGCAGGCCGAGGTGACCGAGCAGATCGATTATCTCTCGGCCGATGAGGAAGATCGCCACGTGATCGCGCAGGCCAACACCAGGTTGGACCAGCGTTCTCGAATCGTGGACGAGCGGGTGGTGGTCCGAGCCAAGCACGAAACTCAGATCGTGGATCGAGCCCACGTGGACTACATGGACATCTCTCCAAAGCAGATCGTGTCCATCGCCACTGCTCTCATCCCGTTTCTCGAGCACGACGATGCGAACCGTGCCTTGATGGGCGCGAACATGCAACGTCAGGCTGTGCCTTTGGTGGAGCCGGAAGCCCCCTTCGTGGGTACCGGGGTCGAGTACCGGGCTGCTAAAGACTCCGGCGCTTTGCTGGTGTCTAAAGTGGATGGCACGGTGATGGATGTTTCGGCCGACGAGATCAAGATCGCTTGTGATGACGGTTCCGTGGTCACCTGTCAACTGCAGAAGTTTCTGCGTTCGAATGCGGGTACTTGCATCAACCAGCGTCCCACCGTGGTACCGGATCAGCGCGTCGAGGAAGGTCAGGTTCTGGCCGACGGGGCGTCTTCGGTCAAGGGTGAGCTCGCTCTGGGGCGAAACATTCTGGTGGCTTTTATGCCCTGGGACGGATACAACTACGAGGACGCGATCCTGATCTCCGAAGAGTTGGTCCGGGATGATGTCTTCACCTCGATTCACATCGAGGAGTACGAGTGCGAGGCCCGGGATACCAAGCTGGGAGCCGAGGAGATCACTCGGGATATTCCCAACGTCGGAGAGGAAGCCCTCAAAGACCTGGACGAGCGCGGTATCATTAGGATCGGTGCTGAGGTACAGACCGATGATATCCTGGTGGGCAAGGTGACTCCCAAGGGAGAGACCGAGTTGACCGCTGAGGAGCGCCTGCTGCGGGCCATCTTCGGTGAAAAAGCTCGCGACGTGCGGGATACATCCCTGAAGGTGCCCCACGGCGGCAAGGGTAAGGTGATCGACGTCAAGGTCTTTACTCGGGATGACACCGAGGAGTTGAGCCCTGGCGTGAACCAACTGGTTCGGGTCTACGTGGCTCAGCGACGCAAAATCATGCAGGGTGACAAAATGGCCGGTCGCCATGGTAATAAAGGGGTGATCTCGAAGGTTCTGCCGATCGAAGACATGCCTTATATGCCGGACGGCACGCCTGTTCAGATCGTATTGAATCCGCTGGGAGTACCTTCCCGGATGAATATCGGCCAGATCCTTGAGACTCACCTGGGAATGGCAGCCAGTATGCTGACCGGACCCGATGGTCGGAGAATGCGGGTAGAGGTACCGGTGTTCGACTCGGCTAGAGAGTCGGAGATCGACGAGTTGATGAAATTGGCTCGGACCCGATATTCGTTGGGGTTGATGGGTTATGAACTCACCACCAACGAAATTGACTACGTGATGTCGGATGAAACCCGGGTGGATCGTATGATCCATTATCTCAACTCTTTTGAAGACGCTGTCATCACTCAGGGTGAAGCCGAAGAGCTGATCGCGGCCGGCTCCGAGAAGGACCTCTTGAAGCGGGTCAAAGCGTTTCTCAAGAGTGAACTTGAAGATACCAGCCTGATGCCCACCGATGATGAGATCGACGAGGTCATCACTGATCGGACCTTGGAAGAGCGATTGGCCCGGGTTCTGGGCACCAAGCCGAAGCCCGCCGAGGCTTCTCAGATCAAGAAATTGGCCGATTTCATTCAACGCTATCGCACCATCCCGTCCGACTACAAGACAGTCTTGTTCGATGGGCGGTCCGGAGAGGCGTACGACCGACGGGTAACGGTTGGTCAGATGTACGTGCTGAAGTTGGCTCACCTGGTGGACGACAAGATTCACGCCCGCTCCACCGGCCCGTACTCTCTTATCACTCAGCAGCCGTTGGGTGGTAAGGCGCAGTTCGGTGGTCAGCGCTTCGGTGAAATGGAGGTCTGGGCTCTGGAGGCTTATGGAGCGGCTTACACGCTGCAAGAGCTTCTGACGGTCAAGTCCGACGATGTTATCGGTCGGGTCAAGACCTATGAGTCCATCGTCAAGGGTGAGAACGTCCTGGAGCCGGGTGTACCCGAGTCCTTCAAGGTGCTCATCAAAGAGCTTCAGAGTCTTTGCCTGGACGTGCGCGTCAAGAGCTTCGACCGAACCGGAGATCTGCGAGAAGTCGAGATCAAGGCAGTCGAGGAGTCCGATGTGAAGTCCACGGCTCGAGAGCTCGGACTGGACCTCAGCCAAGAAGCCCTCTCCTCGCTGTAGAGCGCCTGAGGGCATAATGGGAGCTCCTGGTGATTGTTTGCCAGGGGCTCTCTTGCTTTTTGGGATGCCACCAGTGGGACAGTTCGGGTCTCAAGGGCAAATGAATAGTGAAGGAGAAGCACCCCGCATGGAAAGTCACAATCAGGTCGCTGTATTACCCCTGGCCCAGATCGCCCAGTTGGTGGTGCCCCGACTCCACGTCGACGAGCCCCAGATCGCCAAAGCGTTCGCCGATATTTTGCGGGTGGCCAATGAGTTCGTGCCCAGCGAGGCCGGCTCGATCATGCTCGATAATCCGAACCCCGGCGAGGGGGAGTCCGAGTTGGTCTTCGTGGCCTCCTTCGGTCAAGAGTCGGAGAAACTCCCCGGGACCCGGATCGTTTCCGGTAAGGGCATCAGCTGGCAGGTCTATACCAGTGGTGAGCCTTACCTGCAGAACAACGTCCAGAGCGATCCCCGCCACAACCGGGGGGTGGACAAGATGACCGAGTATCTCACTCGCTCCTTGCTCTGCATTCCCATCGTCATACAGGGATCGGTGTGTGGGGTTCTGACTCTGATCAACTGCCTGAGCCCGGGCGGGTTTCAACAGCAGCACATGGACCTGATGACGATCTTCTCTCAATACATCACAACCTCCATGCAAAATGTCATTGATGCGGCACGACTGGAAGAACAGTCGCGTCGAGATCATTTGACCGGGCTCCACAACGATCGCTATTTCTTTCATCGCCTGGGTATCGAACTGGAAAAGGCGCTCAAGGATGGTACGGACCTGGGCCTGTTGTTCTTCGATCTGGACCATTTCAAGGGAGTGGTGGACAAGTACGGTCACCTGGTCGGAGGACAGGTTCTCCAGGAGGTGGGTTGGCTTTTCGCCTCCATCGTCCAGGAACCCGGGGCCGTGCTGGCCCGCTATGGGGGAGACGAGTACACGGCGATCTTGCCCGGGATGCCCAAGGATCGACTGCTGGAGTTGGCAGAGGCCATTCGAGTGGGTGTGGCTTCTGCGATCTTCATAAAAGGTGATACCATCGATGGGCGTCCACCGCTGAATATTGAAGGGGTTTTTACGGCCAGTATCGGTTTGGCGTTTCTTTCAGACCTGGAACTCTCCGGGGTTAGTGTCTCCGCGAAAAGAAACAGCTTCATCCGCTTTGCCGACGAGGCCATGTATGCAGCCAAGGCTCGCGGTAAGAATCAAGTAGCGTTAGCGCCTGAGAATCGGGCCGCCCTGAGATAAGCGGGGATGGCCGACCTGTCCATTGATGTCTGAAGCGTTTACAGATGCGGTCCTGAGAGAGCGTTATAATCTTTACGTCGCTCTGGGTGCTCTTGGGCTCTTCCTGGCGATGGTGGTGGGCCATCGGATCATCTTTAAGGGATGGAAAGGGGGAGGCGAGGTTGCCCGAGATATTCGGGACCGCTTACGCTGGCTCAGCCTGCCTCTCTTGATACTGGTGCCCGTGTGGTGGGCCACCACTCAGTTGGAGTCGCTTTTCTTTCTCAGTGCCGAGCTTTTTATTGCTGCCTTCTTTGTGACCACCGTGCTGATCCTGGAGACTGTTCGGGTGTTCCTGGCTCACAAATTCGGACTGTCGGAGCGATTCCTCGCAGCACTCTTGTATTTTCCGGCCACCATCACTTTTCTTTTGTCTGTGCTCCAGGTCGATCTGTTGGAGGGAGGGACCGGATACGCCCTGGGCACGATTCTGGTCTTCTACATTTCTCTACACATCGTCTACGCGTACCTGTTTCAGTGGGTCCCCTGGAAGCATCCGCTCTCGCAAGTCCTGATCAAACGCCTGGGGCCCTGGGTCTATCTGAGCATTCTGGGGGGAACCCTCTACTTCGCGTCTTTTCATTTTCCGGGCCTGGTGGTGGATCCGGCAACTCTGGCGGTTTTTGCGGGGGCGCTGGCACTGCTCGGCGTGTTGATCTTTTCAGAAGCGCTGGTGGCCTCGGTCTTTGATTTCTATTTTCCGGTGGTGAAGCGCTCGGAAGTACCGGCTCTCTTTCGCGACCTGGTACGGGTTCTTGTTTGCGTAACCCTGCTCCTGACCTTCGTTGGGTTGGTCCTAAAGAGGGACCTGGACTCTCTGCTGGTCGGGTCGGCCGTCATCACCGTTTCCATCGGTTTTGCCTTGCAGGAGACCCTGGGCAACTTTTTTGCCGGTCTGGCTCTTCGCCTGTCGCAGCCCTATGCATTGGGAGACTTCATTCAGGTGGGAGAGGCGGTGGGAAGGGTGGATACGATCGACTGGCGCCAGACCGCCATCTATACCTTCACCGGCGACCACATCATTTTGCCGAACTCTTTGTTGGCCCGGGAGCCCATCAAGAATTACTCCTCACCCTCGGTGCTGCACGCCCGAGACGTGCGAGTGCGACTGCATTATCGTCACCCCCCCAACCTCGTTCTGGCAACCATTAGAGAGGCACTGGGCCAGGTGGAAGCGGTTTTTAGCAACCCTGCTCCTGAGATCCACCTGTTGGACTTTGCCGACTTTTACATGGATTATCGAATCCGCTACTGGATCAACGACTACGATGCTAGATTTCAGACTGACACCAAAGTGCGAATCGCCCTCTGGTATGCCTTCGACCGCGCTCGACTGGAGATCCCGCTGCCCATTCGCACCCTCGTCAACCAGCCGGCACCCGAAGAGAAGAATGCCGAGGAGATCCTGGGTTTTCTCAGGACCGTGGATTTTCTAGAGGCGCTGGGAGAGGAACGACTGGAGGTCCTGGCCCGAGATGCCCGCTTTCAACTGTTTGCCGCCGGGGAGAAAATTTGTGTTCAGGGAGAGCCCGGAGATTGCTTCTATGTCATTCAAAGCGGCCGGGTGGAGGTGACCGTCAAGGATGAACACGGCGAAGCCATCCTGAACTTCGAGATGGCGGTCGGAAACTACTTCGGAGAGATGGCGCTGCTCACCGGTGAACCCCGCTCAGCCACCGTTTCAGCGGTCACCGACGCCAAGCTCCTCACCGTATCTAAGGAAGACCTGAGAGGTATCATCGCCGCCAATCCGGAGGTGGAGAAGATCGTCTCCGACGTGTTGGCTCAACGTCAGTTACGCACCGAGCAGGCCCAATTAGAGGCCGAGGAAGTCAAGGCCGTTCGGGGGGGTGGATCCCAAGCTGGGGGTTCACGTTCGTTGGAACAGCTTTCCGAGCAGTTGCTACGAAAAATTCAGGCCTTTTTTAGTTATTAGCAACTATAGACAAACGGTGTTCTCTTCCATTTTTGATGCGGGTTGACACCCCATAGGGCCGGTGCTATTATGTGGAAGCAATTTTTGCAGGTTGTCCGTTAAAGCTCGATTTTATGGGGTTTTGACGCTGCGAAGAAGTGGAGGAGGGAATTCTCTAAGTGGCCGTCTCGTACGGCGTCTCTAACCAGAGCTGAATTCTTAACTTCTCTCCTTTGGATGACCGATGCAGGACACAAGGAGTTTTTTTTATGCCCACCATCAATCAGCTGGTGAGAAAAGGACGAAAAGTCATCAAGCGCAAGAGTAAGTCGCCGGCTCTTCAAGTCCGTTACAATTCGCTGAAGTCGAAAATGATTCGTACTCGCAAAGGGTCTCCTCAGAAACGTGGGGTTTGTACTCAGGTAAAAGCTATCACGCCGAAAAAGCCGAACTCGGCTCTGCGTAAGGTGGCTCGGGTGCGATTGACTAACGGTATCGAGGTCACTGCTTACATCGGTGGTGTTGGTCACAACCTGCAGGAACACTCGGTGGTGTTGGTGCGTGGTGGACGGGTGAAGGACTTGCCCGGTGTCCGGTATCACATCGTTCGCGGTACACTCGATACAGCCGGGGTGGCAAATCGTCGCCAGGGCCGATCCAAGTATGGAGCCAAGCGCCCTAAGTCTTAGGCTGCGCTATTTAGGGAGTTAATATGTCAAGAAAAGGACCAGCCCCCAAACGGGCTATTATTCCTGATCCTCGTTTTAAGAATCTTCGTTTGGCGAAGTTCATGAATATGCTGATGCGAGGCGGAAAAAAAGGACTTGCGGAACGGATCGTTTACGGTGCGCTCGATGCAGTCTCACAGCGGACGGGCAAAGATCCCCTGGTGGTCTTTCAAGACGCCATGGAGAACGCCATGCCTCTGGTGGAAGTGCGGGCCCGCCGGGTCGGTGGTGCCACCTATCAGGTTCCCGTGGAAGTTCGCCCGGAGCGCCGCAACTCTCTAGCTATGCGCTGGATCATCGGAGGGGCTCGCAACCGCTCCGGACGTACCATGGTCGATAAATTGGCCAGCGAGTTGGCTGACGCCGCTCAGGGCGTGGGATCGGCTGTGAAAAAGCGTGAGGACACTCACCGCATGGCAGAGGCCAACAAGGCGTTCGCCCACTATAAATGGTAGGCCGTGACTAAGAACACGACGTCCATACCTCTCTCCAAGTTCCGTAACATCGGTATTGCGGCTCACATCGACGCCGGCAAGACGACGACTACGGAACGAATTCTCTTTTATGCCGGAGTGGTTCACCGGGTGGGTGAAGTGCACGAAGGAAATGCCACCATGGATTATATGGTGCAGGAGAAGGAGCGAGGCATCACCATTACCTCGGCGGTGACTACGGCGATCTGGAAAGATCATTGTGTCAATATCATCGATACCCCGGGGCACGTAGATTTTACGGTGGAGGTGGAGCGCTCTCTGCGGGTGCTCGATGGCGGTGTGTTCGTTTTCTGTGCGGTGGGTGGGGTTCAGCCCCAGTCCGAAACCGTATGGCGCCAGGCCGATCGGTACAAGGTCCCCCGGGTCGCTTTCGTCAACAAGATGGACCGCATCGGAGCGAGCTACTTCGGTGTGGTCGACAAGATCAAGGAGCGCCTGGGGGCTAATGCTTTGCCGGTGCAGATGCCGATCGGGGAAGAGGACTCTTTCGAAGGGGTCGTCGATCTGGTGGAGATGAGAGCGATCTACTACCGGGACGATTCTGGGATGAATTTTGAAGAGATCGAGATTCCCCAGGAGTTGCTCGAGCGCGCTGAGGAGTTGCACGAAGCGATCGTGGAGGCCGCAGCCGAGGCGGACGACGATTTGATGGCGATCTACCTGGAGTCCGGCAAACTGTCGGTGGAGCAGGTGAAGTCGGGCTTGCGAAAGCTCACTCTGCAGCTTCAGGTGGTGCCGGTTTTCTGCGGGTCATCGTTCAAAAACAAGGGTGTTCAGCCTTTGCTGGATGGAGTGGTGAACTATCTTCCGGCCCCCACCGACCTTCCGCCCGTGACGGGGATTCATCCTCACACCGAGGTGGAGGAGGAGAGGGTCTTGGAGACAGAGGCGCCACTGGCCTCTCTGGTGTTCAAGGTCATTAGCGATCCCTACGTCGGTCGCTTGAGCTTTGTGCGGGTCTATAGCGGGGTCCTGGAGAAAGGGACCACGGTCTTAAACGCCGCTACCGGCAAGAAAGAGCGGATCGGCCGCTTGATGAAGATGCACGCGGATAGTCGAGAGGATGTCGACGAACTGCGAGCTGGAGAACTTGGTGCCATCGTTGGCTTGAAAATCTCGGGCACTGGTGATACCCTGTGCGATGTCAAGCGACCGATTTTGTTGGAAAAGATCGAGTTTCCCGATCCGGTGATCTCGGTGGCTATTGAGCCGAAGACAGCAGCAGACCAGGATAAGATGGGCTCTGCTCTGGCCAAGCTTGGAGATGAGGATCCCACCTTCGTCACCTCCACCAATGAGGAGACGGGTCAGACTCTGATCTCCGGGATGGGCGAGTTGCATCTGGAGATCATCGTCGACAGGCTGCTCAGAGAATTTAAGGTCAGCGCCAACGTGGGTAAACCGCAGGTGGCTTATAAAGAGGCTCTGGGGGCTTCCGCGAAGGTGGAAGGAAAGTTTATCCGGCAAACGGGTGGGCGTGGTCAGTACGGGCACGTCTGGATTGAGGTCAAACCTCTTGACTCGGGAGCCGGTTTCAAGTTTATTAACAAGATCGCAGGCGGAGCAATACCCAAGGAGTACATTCCGGCGGTGGAGACCGGAGTCCGAGAGGGCTTGACAGCCGGGGTGCTGGCAGGGTATCCCGTAGTGGACGTTGAGGTAACCCTCTATGACGGTTCTTATCACAACGTCGATTCTTCCGAGATGGCGTTTCGGGCGGCAGCCTCACACGCCCTCAGAGACGCCCTCTGGAAGAGCGAGTGCTACCTCAAGGAGCCGGTGATGGCTGTCGAGGTGGTGGTCCCGGAGGTTCACCTGGGCGACGTGATGGGTGACCTGAACGGTCGCCGAGGAGATATAAGAAAGATGGATCCGGCTCCTGGGAGTTCAAGCCAGATCACGGCAATGGTCCCTCTTTCTGAAATGTTTGGCTATTCGAACTCGTTGCGTTCTAAGACGCAGGGTCGAGGTAGCTTCTCGATGGAGTTCGCCCATTATGAGGGCGTTCCGAAGTCGATACAGGACGGTATAGTCGGCCGCGTGAGCGGCGGGGTCGCCGTCTAATAAGAACAAGTAACAGAAGGTCGGCCGTCAACGGCCGTTAAGGAAAGGAACAAGGCTACGAACATGGCTAAAGAGAAATTCGTACGCACAAAGCCACACGTAAATATTGGCACCATTGGTCACGTGGACCATGGTAAAACCACGTTGACGGCTGCCATTATGCACTGTCTGTCATCTGCCGGACAGGCCAAAAAAACTAACATCGACGAGATCGATGCCGCTCCTGAAGAGAAAGAGCGTGGTATCACCATCGCGATCGCTCACGTGGAGTATGAAACAGAAAAGCGTCACTACGCTCACGTAGACTGCCCCGGTCACGCGGACTATATCAAGAACATGATTACCGGTGCAGCTCAGATGGACGGAGCTATTCTGGTGGTGTCGGCGACCGACGGTCCCATGCCTCAAACTCGTGAGCACATCCTGCTAGCGAAACAGGTAAACGTACCGTACATCGTCGTGTTCCTGAATAAGATTGACATGATGGACGACCCTGAACTGGTCGAGTTGGTCGAGATGGAAGTTCGCGAGTTGCTCGACAACTACGATTTTCCCGGTGACTCGACTCCCATCGTCGCCGGTTCGGCCCTGAAGGCTCTGGAGTCTAGCGGTGGCCGGGACGACGAATGGGGTGGAAAAGTTTGGCAGTTGATGGATGAAGTCGACGGCTACATCCCCGACCCCGAGCGCCCCGTTGACAAACCCTTCTTGATGCCCATCGAGGACGTCTTCACCATCACCGGTCGTGGTACCGTGGCCACCGGGCGGGTGGAACGCGGTATCATCAAGACCGGAGAAGAGGTCGCTATCGTCGGATTGACCGAGGATATCCGTAAAGTCACCGTGACCGGAGTTGAGATGTTCCGCAAGATCCTCGACGAGGGTCAAGCCGGCGACAACGTGGGTGTTCTCCTGCGTGGTGTTGACCGCAAAGACATCCAGCGTGGTCAGGTATTGGCCAAGCCCGGTTCCATCAAGCCTCACACCAAATTCAAGTGTGAAGTGTACATTCTGTCCAAGGACGAGGGTGGTCGACACACTCCTTTCTTCAAAGGGTATCGTCCCCAGTTCTACTTCAGAACGACCGACATCACCGGCGAGTGCATGCTGCCCGAAGGCACCGAAATGGTCATGCCCGGCGACAACATCCACCTGCAAGTCAACCTCATCCAGAACATCGCTCTGGAAGTGGGACTCCGTTTCGCTATCCGTGAGGGTGGTCGTACGGTAGGTGCTGGTGTAATTACCGAAATCATCGAGTAGTTTCGATGAGCGAGATTGGGCCTCGACGGTGCGTGAGCAAAGTCGAGGCCCGATCTTGTAACGCCGACCTCTTTCGGGGTCACAAGAATAGGACGAACAATGGCAAAGCAACGAATCAGAATTAAGCTGAAGGCCTATGAGCACCACGTGCTGGATGAGTCGGCAGAAAAGATCGTTCAGATCGCGCAACAGACCGGTGCCGCTATTTCCGGCCCTGTTCCGCTGCCCACTCGCAAGAGCAGATACTGCGTATTGCGGGGGCCTCACGTGAACAAGAAAGCTCGCGAACACTTTGAGATTCGCACCCACAAGCGGTTGATCGATATCTATTTCGATCCCTCGCAAAAGACCATCGAGCAGTTGATGCGTGTCGACCTGCCCGCTGGTGTCGATATTGAAATAAAAGGTTAATACAACCGGTAACATCCGATTCAAGATTAGGGCTTGATTTCGAACTCGCATTCGGTTAATCTCTCACCCCATTGATTCGGACGCCTGCCAGGTGTCTACCGGCTGTTAAGGAGCATTCAAGATGCAAGAAATAATTGGACGTAAGATAGGCATGACTCAGATTTATGATGAGTCCGGCAGTCTCGTTCCTGTAACAGTAGTGGAAGCGGGGCCCTGTCCCGTGGTTCAACGGAAAACCACCGCCAACGACGGCTACGAGGCCGTGCAGCTCGGTTTCGATGAGATGAAGAAGAGCGCTGAAGAGCTGGAGAATTCCAAGCGCGGCGGTTGGAAGCCAAGGGTCGGGCATCTTAGGAAGCACGGCTTGGACGTGGTTGTTCGCGAGTTGATCGAAGTTCGAGTTGATGACGCTTCTGCGGTAGCCGAGGTGGTGAAGGTCGATATCTTCGAAGAAGGCCAGAAGGTTGATGTTTCTGGCGTCTCCAAAGGTAAAGGCTTCGCTGGGGTTATGAAGCGTCATAACTTCGCCGGTAACCGAGCTAGTCACGGTGTCTCGAAGATTCACCGGATGCCGAACTCCAACGGTTCGGTCGATGCGGCACGGGTTTTTAAAGGCAAAAAGCTTCCTGGACAGATGGGTAACAAAAACGTAACGACTTTGGGGCTATCCATCGCTAAGGTCGACGCCGAGAGGAATCTTCTCTTGATCAAAGGCGCGGTACCCGGCTCCAAGGGCAGCCTGGTGGTTGTTCGCAAGTCGGTGAAGGGTTAGAAAAATGCCAAGTTTATCTTTGCTAGATATGAAAGGCAAGAAAGCCGGAAGTTTGGACCTCAAGTCCGAGGTGTTCGATGTCCCCTTTAATCAGGGCTTGGTGCACCAGATCTTCTGTGGCTTGATGGCCAATAAGCGCCGGGGTACGGCTTCCACCAAGACTCGGGGCGAAGTTCGGGGCGGAGGGCGCAAGCCTCATCGCCAAAAAGGTACCGGCATGGCCCGGCACGGATCCAAGGTTTCTCCCATCTTTCGTGGTGGTGGAATTACTTTCGGTCCCCGGCCTCGGAGCTACAATCAAGCTCTGCCGAAAAAGATGAGACACGGTGCCATGCGTAGCGTTCTCTCTCAGAGGCTAAGAGACGAAGCGCTGACCGGGATTTCCGAGCTGGAGTTCTCTGAGTTCAAGACCCGGGCTATGCTCGAGTTCTTTGAGGCCATCAAGGTGGATACACGGAAAACGCTCCTGGTTCTCGGTGAACCCAATAAGTTCGTCGAGAAGAGCGTCTCCAATATTCCGGCTCTGAACGTGGTGCAAGCCGACTCGCTGAATCTGATCGATCTGCTCAAGCACGATCGGGTAGTGGCGACCAGGGAAGCGCTGGAGAAAATTCAGGAGGTACTATCGTGAGTAGTAAAGTTGAAAGCACCGTGTCCGACCTTCGGGGCGTCACTTATCGCGATGTTTTGATCAGACCGATCATTACTGAAAAGACCATGGGTCATGCCGGTGCTAACAGGTTTACCTTCGAGGTTCATCCTAAGGCCAACAAGACTATGGTCAAAGCCGCCGTTGAAAAGTGCTTCGGCGTAAAAGTAGAAAAGATCACCACCGGTAAAAACCCGGGCAAACTTCGACGTCGAGGTCGTCACAGCGGATACTCCGCTACGCGCAAGAAGGCTACGGTCACGCTGGCACAAGGGCAGACCATCGAAATCGGCGGTACGCCGCTCTTCGAAGTTTAGACTCTCCGTCTTATTTGGGGCTGGTGCAACCTGCTCCGAAGAAGATTGAGTCGCCGATAATGGGTTGAGCCGGTTTACCGGCTTAACTTATATAACGAGGTGGACGCAGATAAACATCTTCGGCTATTGCGTCCACCAGCGGAAATTTGAGCCCCATCGGGCTTGACCTTTCAGCGTTCGACTGGTAAAAAGGGCGAACGTCTGGAGTTTTAGAGAAGGAAGAAGAGAATGTCTATCCGCAAATTTAATCCGACAAGCCCGGGTCGACGCCACATGAGCGTCCAGGGCTTTGCTGAGATCACGTCTGCTGAGCCCGAGAAGAGCCTGTTGGCTCCTCTTAAGAGGTCCGGTGGGCGGAACTCCAACGGGCGTATCACCGCTCGTCATAGAGGCGGCGGTCACAAGCGTCGTTATCGTATCATCGATTGGAAGCGCGACAAGGACGGGGTCCCCGCCAAGGTGGACTCCATTCAGTACGATCCTAACCGATCGGCTCATATCGCCCTGCTCCACTACGCTGATGGAGAGAAGCGTTACATCCTGGCTCCCCTGGGGCTGGAAGTGGGTGCCGTCATCGTGTCCGGGGAAGGTGCCGACATTAAGGTTGGCAACGCGTTGCCCCTGGCCAACATACCGGTTGGTACTCAGGTTCACAACGTTGAACTCAAGCCTGGCAAAGGCGGCCAGATGGTTCGCTCGGCCGGGGCTTCGGCTCAGTTGATGGCCAAAGAAAACAAGATGTCTTATCTACGACTGCCCTCCGGTGAAGTTCGACTGGTTCTTTCAACCTGTCGCGCGACTATCGGTCAGGTCGGCAACGTGGAGCACGAGAACGTGCAGACCGGTAAAGCCGGCCGCACTCGTTGGAAAGGACAGCGCGGTCGGATTAGAGGTGTGGCGACCAACCCTTGCGACCACCCGCACGGTGGCGGTGAGGCCCGGGCAACCCCCGGTCGTCCCAGTAGTACCCCCTGGGGTAAGCCTGCACTCGGCTTGAAGACTCGCAAGAAGAAGGCGAGCGACAAGATGATCATCAGGCGTCGCAAGAAGTAGGAGAGGAACTAAGGTGTCACGTTCTATTAGAAAAGGTCCCTACGTGGACAGGAATTTGTACAGCAAGATTCTCAAGCTCAATGAGGCTAATGAGAAGAAGGTTGTAAAGACATGGGCGAGAGCTTGTACGATCTTTCCGGAAATGATCGGCCATACCGTGGCGGTTCATGACGGTCGCAAGCACGTGCCTGTGTATGTGAGTGAAGACATGGTGGGTCACAAACTCGGTGAGTTTGCCATGACTCGTCTTTATCGCGGCCACGCCGGCGGTAAGAACGAGAAGAAGAGTAAGCGAAAGTAGGATTCTGAAGATGGGTAAAGTTAAAGCGGCGCCAAACGAGCCTGAGACGCAGGTTCGAGCCGTTGCAAAATACATCAGGACCTCGCCGAGAAAGATGCGTCTGGTCGCGGATCTCATCCGTGGTAAAAGTGCTCAGGAAGCCTGGAACATTTTGGAGTTTACTCCGAAACGAGCCACCGGCCCCATGAAGAAAGTTTTGGAGTCGGCCATCGCCAACGCCCAGAACAACAACGAGATCGCTCCGGAGACTTTGAAGGTATGGCGAGTGTTGGTGGACGAGGGTCCCACACTCAAACGTTTTCGGCCCCGGGCTCGCGGTAGAGCGAGTGCCATCAAGAAGAGAACTTGTCATATCACCATCATTGTCGCGACAGAAGGAGAGGCTTAAGTCATGGGTCAGAAAATTCATCCCATTGGATTTCGTGTAGGGGTCATTCGTGGCTGGGAGTCGCGCTGGTTCGAGGAAAAGAAGTTTGGTGAGTTTTTGCACGAGGATTCACGAATTCGCAAGTATTTGCGCAACTATCTTCGCCACGCCGGAATTTCTCGCATAGAGATCGAGCGCGCTAACCGTACGCACGTTATCATCAATACCGGCAAACCCGGTCTTGTGATCGGTAAACGTGGGTCCGGGATCGAAGAGTTGCGCAAGCGCCTGGAGAAACTCACCGGTGACTCCATCAAGATTTCCGTGAAAGAAGTGAAGCGCCCCGAGTTGGATTCCCATCTGGTGGGCCAGAACATCGCGGAAGCATTGGAGAAGCGGGTAGCTTTCCGGCGGGCCATGAAGCAGGCCGTTGGTCGCTCCATAAAGGCGGGCGCCCAGGGGGTCAAGGTTCAACTGTCCGGGCGTCTCGGAGGAAACGAGATAGCCCGTAGTGAGCGAACCTTCCAGGGGAAAGTTCCCCTTCACACTCTCAGGGCCGATATCGATTACGCCATCACCGAGGCTCAAACTCCCGCAGGGGTGATCGGGGTCAAGGTTTGGATCTACCGAGGAGAGATCTTGCCTGGTGATGTTCACGAAACGGCCATGACCGGTTCGGAGAAAGGTAACTAAAGATGCTAAGCCCTCGAAAGATCAAATTTAGAAAGAGCCATCGCGGTCGTATGACCGGCAAGTCGCACCGTGGTAACAAGGTTCAGTTTGGGGCCTACGGTCTGCAAGCGCTGGAGCCTTCCTGGATTACCAGTCGCCAGATCGAGGCTGCTCGTATCGCCATGACCCGTTATATTAAGCGGGGCGGTAAAGTCTGGATTCGGGTGTTCCCCGATAAACCGGTGACCAAAAAGCCGGCTGAAACTCGGATGGGTTCGGGTAAAGGAAGTCCCGAATTCTGGGTGGCGGTGGTCAAACCCGGTCGAATCATGTTCGAAATCGCCGGGGTGGCAGAAGATGTTGCTCGCGAAGCGATCCGTCTGGCTCAGTTCAAGTTGCCGATGAAGACTCGCTTTGTCGTGCGGGAAGAGTTAGGTATCTAACATGGCTGGCTTGAAGAAGCATAAAGATAATCTCCGCGGTAAGTCTCTGGATGAACTCCGGCAAGCCCTGGTTGATTCGCAGGATGAGTTGTTCACTCTGCGCTTTCAACTGGCTACCAAGAACCTGGACAATCATCGCGGGATTCGTAAGACCAAAAAAGAGATCGCGCGAATTCATACCATTATTCGCGAAAAAGAGCTTACAGCAGCTCAGGAAGGGAGTAAATAATGAGTCAACCGGCAGCAGAAGAACGCAACAGTCGTAAAGCCCGTATCGGGACCGTTGTCAGTGACAAGATGGACAAAACCGTCGTGGTTGAAGTGGTCCGTCAATTCCCTCACCGGCTCTACAAGAAAATCATTAAGCGATCGAAGCGCTTTAAGGCGCACGATGAGAGCAACGCTTGTGGCGTGGGCGACATAGTCCGAATTATGGAGACGCGCCCCATGTCCAAGCAGAAGAGATGGCGCGTAGTCACCATTCTCGAGAAAGCACGATAGGTTGGAGAAAGACTGTGGTTCAACAGGAAAGTCGATTAAGAATCGCTGACAACACGGGTGCCCGAGAGGTTCTCTGCATTCGTGTTTTAGGCGGCTCCACCAGGCGCTATGCCCGGGTGGGTGACATCATCGTAGCCTCGGTTAAGCAAGCTCAACCGGGTGCAGCCGTTAAGAAAGGTGACGTGGTGAAGGCCGTGGTCGTTCGAACGAAAGCCAAGATTCGTCGGGCTGACGGCTCTTACATTCGCTTTGACGATAACGCCGCGGTCATCATTCGCGAAGACCGTAACCCGCGAGGAACTCGTATCTTCGGTCCGGTAGCCAGAGAATTGCGCTACAAGGACTTTATGAAGATCGTAGCCCTCGCACCGGAGGTGCTCTGATGCCAAAAATGCACGTAAAAAAAGGTGATAAGGTCGTCGTCCTGACCGGGCGAGACCGTGGTAAGCAAGGCACCATTCTGGAAGTGCTTCCCAAGAAAGAGCGCGTCGTCGTGGATGGCGTGAACATCGTGAAGAAGCACCAGAAGCCTCGCCCTCCGGCCGAGCCGGAAGGTGGGATCAAGGATATTCCCGCTCCCATTCACGTGAGCAACGTGAAGAAGGTGGAGGCAAAGTCCAAGTCTACTGCCAAGAAGAAGGCCAGTAAGAAAAAGAAGTAACTCGAGTGATCGGGTGACTCAGAAAAATCTTAGGAAGAAGGGGAGAGACACGTCTCGCGGTGCTTGCTAAAGCACCGGGCCTCGGGAAACGGCTCTCCGACCAAAGCTATGTCAAATAATAGTGCCAAGGCGGTTCTCCGCCTGGAGCAAAAATATCACGACCATGCTCGTAGCGCCCTGCAAGAACGCTTTCAGTACAAGAACGTCATGCAGGTACCCAGACTGGAGAAGGTCATACTGAATATGGGTGTCGGCGATGCGGTCGGAAACCCGAAAGTTTTGGTGGCTGCTGTCAAGGAGATGGAAGCCATCGCCGGACAGAAAGTCATGGTCACCAAAGCTCGCAAGTCCATTTCAAACTTTAAGCTCCGCGAAGGTCAGAAGCTGGGATGCAAAGTGACCTTGCGGGGACGTCGCATGTGGGTGTTCTTGGACAAGCTGTTCAACATCGTGCTCCCTCGTATCCGCGACTTTTCCGGGGTCAGCCCTAAGCAATTCGACGGAAGAGGCAACTTTTCCATGGGCATCAAGGAGCAGATCCTCTTTCCTGAGGTCGACTACGATAAAGTCGAGCGCGTTCGAGGAATGAACATCTGTATCGTCACGACCTCCGAGACGGACGAAGAAGGTGCCGAGTTGTTGCGTCTTCTGGGTTGTCCGCTCCGGGAAAAATAAGCGAGGAAGTAAGAAATGGCTACCACAGATCCTATTGCAGATATGCTCACCCGAATCCGGAACTCCGCCCATGCCAAGCATGCTCAGTGCGACATTCCGGCCTCCAAGGTGAAAGAACAGATTGCCAAGGTGCTCAAGAGCGAAGGTTTCATCAAGGACTACCAGGTTCTCAATACCGGAGTTCAGGGCGTGATTCGCCTCACCTTGAAGTACACCAACGACCGTGACGATGTGATCGCCGGTCTCAAGCGCATCAGCCGTCCGGGCTTGCGGAAGTACTGCGGTGTGGCTGATATTCCCAAGCTCTATGGCGGAATGGGAACCGTTATCATGTCGACCCCGCAGGGTATCATGACCGGCCGCAAGGCTAGAAAACAGAACGTGGGCGGCGAGATTCTCGCCTACGTTTGGTAAGGAGTCACCCGTGTCCAGAATTGGAAAGAAACCCATCACCCTCCCAAAGGGCGTGGAAATTAAGGTAGACGGGTCGACCGTTTCCGTGAAGGGCCCCAAGGGCCAGTTGTCCCAGAGCATTCATTCGGAATTGAAGGTGGAAGTGTCCGATGGCGAAGTCGCCGTGACTCGTCCCAACGATAGCCGAATGAATAAGGCCCAGCACGGCCTAGCGAGAACCTTGATCTTCAACATGGTTGAAGGTGTGACCACCGGATATAAACGATCTTTGCAGATCATCGGTATCGGGTATCGGGTGGCCGAAAAAGGCAAGGGCTTGGAGATGGCCCTGGGCTTTTCCCACCCCGTGGATATCGCACCGGTAGACGGCATCACCTTCGAGGTCGAGGTTGACAACCGGGCAAAAATCAATAAACTGCATATCCTGGGAATCGACAAGCAACTGGTCGGACAGGTGGCCGCCGATATTCGGTCCATCAGACCGCCAGAGCCGTACAAAGGCAAAGGTATTCGCTACGTCGACGAGGTTGTTACTAAGAAAGCCGGTAAGGCTGGTAAGGCTTAAGTTCCATGATTAAAAAAAGGCCAAGAAACGAATCTAGGAAAGCTCGGCACGCGCGTGTGCGACGGAAGGTTTTCGGTACTCCGGAATGCCCTCGTCTGGCCGTGTACAAGTCGGGCAAGCACATTTACGCTCAGTTCATCGACGATGTGAACGGCGCCACTCTGGCGGCAGCTTCGTCTTTGGACAAGTCTATCAAGGGACAAAAGGTCACCTTCGTCGAGCGGGCCCGTTTGGTGGGTGCACTGGCGGCCGAGAGGGCCGATGAAAAAGGATTGACGGACGTCGTCTTCGACCGCGGCGGCTTCAAGTATCACGGACGGATCGCGGCCCTGGCCGACGCTGCCCGTGAGAAGGGTCTCAATTTTTAGGAGAAGTTATGAGAAGACGAAAAATCGACCCTAACGGGTTGGACCTCAAAGAACAAGTTGTACGCATCAATCGCGTCTCGAAAGTGGTTAAAGGTGGTAAGCGTTTCTCTTTCTCCGCTCTGGTGGTGGCCGGTGACGGTCGTGGCCACGTGGGCGTGGGGCTGGGCAAAGCCGGTGAGGTACCAGAAGCGATCCGCAAAGGTGCCGAAGCAGCCAAGAATAGCTTGATCCGAATCCCTATCGAGGGAACCACAATCCCGCACAACCACATCGCTTACTTTGGAGCGACCACGGTGATGCTCAAGCCCGCTTCCCCAGGTACCGGAGTTATCGCCGGTGGTGCGGTGAGGGCGGTGGTGGAGCTCGCCGGGATCAGCGATATCCTGACCAAGAGCATGGGGTCTCCCAACCCCACGAACATCGTCTACGCAACCCTCAAAGGTCTAAGTGAACTGATGTGGGCCGAGGAAGTCGCCGAGCGACGAGGCAAGACCGTGGAAGAACTGGTCGGGCCCAAGATCGCGGGACTGGTGCAGGAGCGCCGGGCTCAGGCTTCTCAGCCGGTGGACTTCACCGGTTCCTACCACCACAGCTAGAAAGATTGGGCCGGCCGCGAGGCCGGATCCCTTAGGAGCTAAGTCATGACACTCAACGAGTTGAAACCAAACAGCGGATCTCGCACGAAGCGCCGCAGAATATGCCGGGGTGGCAAGCTGGGGAAAACCGGCGGCCGTGGTATGAACGGACAGAGTTCTCGGTCCGGAGGCACCAAATATCCTGGTTTCGAGGGGGGTCAGTCTCCCTGGTATAGACGTCTTCCGAAATATCGCGGGTTTAAAAATCTTTTCCGCACGGAATACCAAGAAGTATCCCTTTCCGATTTGGAGGCTTTTGAGAATAAAGCCACTGTCAATCCGGAGTCTCTTCTCGAGAAAGGCATCATTAAGAACGTCCGTAGTCCCATCAAAGTTCTCGGAAACGGAGAGCTGAAGAAATCGCTGACAGTGAATCTGCACGCTTTTACCAACAGTGCAAAAGAAGCGATTGAAGGGGCTGGTGGAACAGCAGAGGTTATTTAACCATGATAGGCACTTTCGTACGTGCGTTTGCGGTCCCGGAAGTCCGGGGCCGTATTATTTGGCTCTTCACGGGCTTTGCAATATTCGCGTTCAGCGTTCATATCCCCATTCCCGGAGTTAACAGGGCAGCCTGGTCAGTCGCGCTTGAAAAAGGTGCGTTGTTTCAGCTTATGGGGATGTTCACGGGGGGCGCTCTGGCGAAGTTTTCCATTGCCGCGATGGGGATTACGCCTTATATCAACGCTTCCATTATCATGCAGCTTTTGACGGTGGTCTTTCCCTATCTCAAAGACCTCCAGAAAGAAGGCGGCGAGCACGGACGGAAAAAGATCCAGGCCTGGACCAGGCAACTCACGATGGTTTTGGCCGTCATTCAGGCAACCATCATGGTGGTGACTATCAACAAGGCTGTAGAAGCTCAGATTTTTCACACCCCCAGTTTGCCTTATTTCTTTATGGTCGTCACCGCCCTGGTGGGCGGAACCGCATTCTTGATGTGGCTGGGCGAGGTGATGTCGGAGAAGGGTGTGGGCAACGGCGTGTCGCTCTTGATCTTCGCCGGTATCGTCATGAGCTATCCCACCTACGTCTACAACACGTTTGTGGCAGCTTTTGCCAGTGATGCTTATGTCCGGGTGACGGTATTCTTTCTGATAGCCTTTGCTATGATCGCTTCCATCGTGGCGGTGACCCTGGCCCAGCGGAAGGTTCCGGTTCAGTACCCGAAACGGCAAGTGGGGCGCAAAATCTACGGCGGACAATCTTCTTTCATTCCGATTCGCTTGAACAACGCCGGTGTAATGTCGCTCATCTTCGCGATCTCCATCATGTTCTTGCCCATGACCCTTTCCAATATCCTGCCGGCTCCTGTCGGTCCCACGCTGACCGAGTGGCTGGCGATTTGGTTCAACGAACGAACGATTCTTTACAATCTGGTTTACATGGGCCTGATCATCTTTTTCACTTACTTCTACTCGGCCATCACCTTTAACACGGAAGATCTCGCAGACAATCTCAAGAAGGCCGGAGGCTTTATTCCGGGGATCCGCCCCGGTAAAGCCACGATGGACTATCTGGATAAGATCACGAACCGTCTGAACTGTGTGGCAGGTCTGTTCTTGGCGGCGCTGGCCGTCGCGCCGACTCTCATCGTGCAGATGACCGGGGTACAGAACTTCTATCTAGGGGCGACTTCTCTGCTGATTATCGTGGGGGTAGCGCTGGACACCATGCAACAGATCGAAGCCAGACTCGTGATGCGTCACTATCAAGGGTTTATGAAGTAGCGGGGTATCCATGGCTACAGCTCAGAGCGGTAAGGATTCCGGAGTTAGGCTACTCCTGATAGGACCACCGGGCTCCGGCAAAGGCACTCAAGCCAAGCACTTGACCGAGAAGTTCCGAGTTCCACACGTCTCCACCGGCGACATGCTGCGGGAGCAGATTCGAAAAGGGACCTCTCTCGGTGAAGAGGCTGCCGCCTACATTAAAGACGGTAATCTTGTTCCGGACGAGTTGATCTTGAACATGGTCAAGGTCAGGCTTGCTCAGTCAGACACTGCGAGCGGCTATGTGCTGGACGGGTTTCCCCGTTCGGTTGCCCAGGCCGAGGCGTTGTGCGAGTTCTTGGAAGCGCGTCAGGAGAACGTGAAGGCTGCGGTCCTGCTGATTCTCGACGACGAAACCATCGTGGCCCGTTTGTGCAACCGGCGGGTCTGCCCAGAGTGCGGTAGGGTTTATCACCTTCTTAATCACCCGCCTCAGACAGCCGATCGCTGTGACGAGAACCGTTGCCGTGCTACGCTGGTGCAGCGGCCTGACGACAACGAAGAGGCTATTCGCAACCGCCTTCGTATCTACCACGACCAGACCAAGTCGGTGATCGTTTTTTATCGAGAGAAAGGGGTCTTGAAAGAGATCGATGCGAGTCGAGAGATCCTGCGAATCCAGATCGATATCGAGCGCGCCCTTGAGGGAGACTTATGATTCAACTGAAGACCCCGAAAGAGATCGAGCTGATTCGCACGGGTGGCGACATCCTGGCCGGCGCTCTGAAGCTGGTGCGGGAAGCCTGTGCTCCGAATGTGCGGACCAAGGAGCTGGACCAGTTGGCCGAGGAGTACATCCTGGAGCGAGGCGGCCGACCCGCTTTTAAAGGCTATCAAGGGTTTCCTGGAACCCTTTGTATCTCAGTGAATGAGGAAGTCGTTCACGGGATCCCCGGAAATCGTCGCTTGAAGGAAGGCGACATTGTGTCGGTTGACTGCGGGGTGGTCTGGGAAGGTTTTGTGGCCGATAGCGCCACCACCATCCCTATCGGTGAGATCGATGAGGAGACAGCCACTTTGTTGCGGGTCACGGAAGAGTCTTTGTACAAGGCCATCGACCAGGCACGAGTGGGGAATTATGTGCGCGACATATCTCAAGTCGTTCAGGAGTGGGTGGAAAAACACGGATTTTCCGTGGTCCGGGAGCTGGTCGGGCACGGGGTGGGTCGCGAGATGCACGAAGACCCCCAGATCCCTAACTACGTGACCGCTCAGCGGGGTCCCAAGCTCAAGGAAGGGCTGGTCATTGCAATCGAGCCGATGGTCAACGTGGGAGGCTGTGAGGTTCGACTAAAGAGGGACCGCTGGACCATTGAGACATTGGACCTTTCGCGCTCGGCCCACTTTGAACATACGGTAGCTGTAACCAGGGATGGACCCCAGATTCTGACCGCTGGACGATGAATGAGCAAGGATCGTCGAGGGCGCCGTCAGTTGGATGCCAGGATCAAAGAAGTTTTACCCCGTTCTCTCTTCAAGGTGATCATCGAAGATGGGCGAGAAGTGCTCTGCCACGTTGCGTTACCCGTTAGGAACACGGTGGGACGAGTTTTGGAAGGCGACAACGTGGTGGTTGAGGTCAGCGAGTACGACCCCAAGCGGGGACGCATCGTGGAGCACCGGTCGAGTTCCCCGCGTTAGATGGAAAAGTCCTTGACGACCGGGGATCAAATCCGTATAATCGCCGGGTGTCTTTTGCTGGCTAGCCAGAGGAAGCCCCGTGAATTCGGGATAAATGCTTGAGGCGGCTTGGAAAAGAGAGTCGTCTCAAGAAAAACGTCGACAAGACTTGCTAATTGTGATAGAAGTGTTGCCACGGTCGCTCTTTCGGGCGTAGATCGAGCAACCTTGCGACCCGGCAAGTGGAAGAATAATTGAACAGAAACCGAGTTTGTCTCGGTAATTGGAGGAGACGGATGCAAGTCAGGCCGTCAGTTAAAAAAAGGTGCGAGAAGTGCCAAATTATTGTGCGCAAGGGCAAAGTGCGAGTCATCTGTGCCAATCCCAAGCACAAGCAGATACAAGGTTAGGAGAGAACAATGGCCAGGATTTCAGGCGTAGACCTGCCGCGCGATAAGCGCGTTCTGATTGGGCTCACCTACATCTTCGGAATCGGACGGGCAACCAGCCAGCAGATTTTAGATGCTACCGGCATCGACGTAGCCACGCGCGTACGAAATCTCACCGAAGATGAGGTGAATCGTATTCGTGAGTATATCGATACGAAGGTGAGGGTAGAGGGTGACTTGAGGCGTGACATCACGCAGAATATCAAGCGCCTTATCGAGATCAATTGTTATCGTGGAGTGAGGCACCGTCGGGGCCTCCCAGTACGTGGTCAACGAACCAAGACCAACGCGAGAACTCGCAAGGGTCCCAAGCGTACCGTCGGGCGTAAGAAGAAATAGAGGAGCTCAGAAGAGATGGCTAAGGCAAAACAATCCAGGGGCAGACGTAAAGTCACGAAGAACGTCCCCAAAGGTGTGGCTCACATCCAGTCGAGCTTCAACAACACCATCGTTACGATTTCCGATATGCAAGGGAACGCAATCTCCTGGGCTTCGGCCGGAGGACAAGGCTTTAAGGGCTCTCGTAAGAGTACCCCTTTCGCGGCCGGTGTAGCTGCCGAGGTGGCAGCCCGGACGGCCTCTGAACACGGAGTGCGGGTCCTGGAGGTCCATGTCAAGGGGCCTGGCGCGGGACGTGAGGCGGCGATTCGTTCGCTTCAGTCGGTGGGTATGCAGATCACCGTGATCAGAGACGTGACTCCCATGCCTCATAACGGCTGCCGTCCTCCCAAGAAGCGACGAGTATAAGAGCTGCGCTCATACCTTCGGTTTTTGCTTTCAGTAAGAACCCGCCAATAATTCGAGGAGAAAGTTAAAGATGCTAGACGCACTGATGCAACCGACGTCTCGGCCGGAAGAAAAAATCGAGCCGACGCTTAAAGCAATATCCGACAACAAGTTTGTGATCGAACCCCTGGAGAGGGGCTTCGGTATCACGCTGGGCAACTCGCTTCGCCGTGTGCTGCTGTCGGCTCTCACCGGGGCTGCCGTTACCCACGTAAGGATCGACGGTGTGCTCCATGAATTCGCCACTCTTCCGGGAGTGCGTGAAGATATCACCGAGATCACGCTAAATATTAAGAAGATGAACCTGCGATTGACCACCGGGAGCAAGAAAGTTTTGCGCCTGGAGGCAGCCGGCCCCGGGGTAGTAACTCCAGCCGACATCGTGATGGATCCTGAAGCGGAGATTTTGAATCCCGAACTCCAACTGGCCACGCTGAGTAAGGGCGGCCGGTTGGGAATGGACCTCTACGTATCCAACGGTACCGGGTTTGTACCGGCGGAACGCCAGGAGGATCAGGAGCAAGTCATCGGTGTGATCCCCGTAGACAGCATCTTCAGCCCCATCACGAAGGTCAACTACATCGTGGAAGACACTCGGGTGGGACAGCGAACCGATTTCGACAAGCTGACTCTGGAAGTGTACACCGACGGCTCGATTAAGCCGTACGAGGCCATCTCCAAGGCGGCAGCTATTCTGCAAAGAAAGCTCAGCCTGTTCAGTCAAATCGAGCCGCCCACCAGAGAAGAGGAAGAGCCCTCCGGCCCCGAATCCGAACTGCTGGATACCCCCATCGAGGACCTGCAACTTTCCGTTCGCTCGCTCAATTGCTTGAAGCGCGCCGGAATCCGCACTGTCGGCGAACTCTTGACTTACTCCGAAGAGGATGTTATGAAGCTCAAGAATTTCGGGCAGAAGTCCCTTGACGAGATCGCCGAGAAGCTAGCCGAGCGAAACCTCTCGCTGCAGCCTAGCACGCCCGGCTAATATAGGAGGAGTCTCAAGTGAGACATCGTGTAAAAAGTAGAACCCTCGGTCGTCCCACCGGTCACCGTATCTCCATGTTGCGTAACATGACCCGTTCCTTGTTGCAGCATGGACGGATCATCACCACTGAGACCCGAGCAAAAGAACTCTCTTCGTTCGTGGACAAAGTGATCACCGATGCCAAGAAGGCTCACGAAGCCGCTGACGATGTGGCAAAATTGAACCACAAGCGCAAGGTCTTCCGGCACTTCGCCAGTCAGACTTCTCAGCAAGATCGCCGCAAACGGGGAATGAAGGATCGTCGCCCTCACCGGGACGTAGCCCAGGAACTGTTTGATCGAATCGCTCCCCAGTATTGCAAAGGTGGCGAGTTCGAGCGGGCCAGCGGCTACACTCGGGTGCTGAAGATCTATCCGCCTCGAAAAGGTGATGGTGCTCCGCGCGCTCTGATCGAACTGATTGGATACCAGGACTAGACTGACTTGCAAGTCTAGCAAGGTGAAGCCCTCCAAGTGGAGGGTTTTTCCTTTTCCGGAGAGTTTTAGATGAAGAGCGTGGCGGTGGAGGCCAGGGGCCTACAATTGAAACGTCGGAGTTTTGGACCCATGGACCTGGTCTTTCGAGCCGGGGAGATGGTGGTCTTGTGCGGCGCTTCGGGTAGTGGGAAGTCCACGCTGTGTGAATTGTTGGCTGAAACTCAGGAGCCGAGCGAGGGCTCCCTCCAGCGAGGTGAGACCAGGATCGGCTACGTAGCCCACGCTTTTGAGAATCAACTGGTGGGTTCCACGGTGGAGGAGGAGCTCTTGATCGGGGTGCGAGGTTCGGACTCTCTGCCGGATGAAGCACTGAGAGTTACCTTGCAGCTCCTGGAAGAACCGCTCTTGCCCTATCTGACGGCGGATCCTCATGAAATCTCTTCCGCGCTTCAGCAGCATCTTCTGGTAGCCAGCCTGGTGCGAGGCGGGGCTCGTTTCTTGATCCTGGACGAGTCCCTGGCGTATCTGGACAGTCACGCGCAAGAGAGGTTTTCGCGAGCCCTGATTTCACTTGTGGAGTGTGGCTGTACGGTGCTGTTGGTGACCCATCAAGCCGAACTTCTGGAGATGGCAAACAGGGTCGTCTTTCTGGAGAGAGGCGTGGTCGCCTTCGAGGGTGGGTCGGATGAATTTCGAACCAGCCATTTTGAACGGGCCGGATTTCGAGTCGAGGAGGTCGGTCAATTCCTGGTTAGCCGGTTGCCATGCTTTCCGGAAGGGGAGGGTGGAGTAGAGGTTCGGCCCGGAGACGATCGCCTGCTGCAACTGCCGCGCCGGACCTCTCTGGTTCTAGGTGGGCCCAGTGGCTCGGGGACCAGTCGGGCCTTGAACAGTCTGATGGGTCTTGAATCCTGGCCAGGGTGGACTTGTTCAGGAGATCGGCAGAAGAGTTGCTTGCTGCGCCAGAACGTAGCTCCCTCATTCTGGCGCAGCCGGTGTGCCGAAGAGATAAAGGCTAGTCGGTCTGCCCACACCGAGGTGTCCAGGGCACTCGAGGAGGCGGTTCTCAACTCAATTCCCGCGAGTTGGTTGGAAAAAGCCCCCTGGCAACTCTCGCACGGCCAGCTCCGGTTCTTCGGGGCCTGTTGCTTGTTGCTGCAAAACCCGGTGGTGCTGTATCTGGATCACCCCTTTCAAGGACTCGATGGGGTTCTGAGAGAGAAGTTGCGTTACTGCCTTTTGGAGTACCTGAAGGCAGATGGTAGAGTCGTGTTGACCACTCACTTTAGGGAGCTAGTCTCAGGTTTGGGGCATCAGGTTATCTGGCTCGAGTCCGGTCGCACAGTCTGGGTCGGGCCGGTTTCGGACTGGCTCTAATAGTCTTCCTCGTACTGGGCTGCATTCCACCGATCCAGATAGGCTCGGCGTACATAGGGATTGAGTGTTTCGGCATACTCTTTTGGTAAGTTGTTGGCACGAATCAAATGCATCACGTCGTCTAGATCTCGCAATCTGTGGGCAGCCGTCATGCCGCTGGCCAGTTTCAGTTCGATCAGGTGCTCCAGTTTCAGAATCGGAATTCCAGATTCATCGGGCTCACCTGCGTCTTTCGGGTCCGGGAAGCAAACTGGCTTGGCCTTTCCGTCTCCAGGGTAGTCACCTGCGAGAAGCACGTCGATTCTGATGTTGTGCTCCGTATCCCTTACACTTTTGGAGCCGGGAAAAACCTCTAGCCATCCGAAGCCCAGCCATCGTTCTTTGAATCGAGAAAGCCCCTCGGGAGTGACCAGAATATCCACATCTTCCGTCGTTCTAACGTGACCGTGTGCATTGGCCGCCAAAGCTCCCGCGATGACAAAGGGAACCCCGCATTCCTCCAAAGCCTTAAAGATCCGCTCCGCTGCCCGATGAATGGGCGAACTCTTCATAAAGAATTCGCCACTTCTTTCCAGTATCGAGGAGAGACTTCGCACACTTGATTGTATTCTTCAGGGGTACCGGGAGTCCTCGATTCAGTTCAACTGCAAGCAGACGTGATGGCGACCTACCTTCAGGATCTCGCCCCCGGCCACGTTGATGAGGCCGGGATCGGTGAGCTTCTCTCCATCCAGACTGACCGCTCCCTGAGCTACTTTTCTTTTGGCATCCTTGTTCGAGCTTGCCAGATTGGCCAGGGTCAGTAGCTTGACCAGAGCGATTCCTCCGTTTTCCAGCATGTCGCCGGAGATCACCACGGGGACCACTTCGTCGGGCAACCCGCCTTTGGAAAAAACTCGAACAAACTCTTCGTCGGCCGTAGCGGCTGCCGCTTCACCGTGATAGATGGTCACGATCTCCCGACCGAGCCAGCGTTTGTTGTCTCTAGGGTGGTCGGAGGCTAGGCGGCGATCCACCTCTTCCAGGTCCACATCGGTGCAGAGTTCGAAGTACCGTCGCATGACCTCATCTGGAATGGACATGACCTTACCGAACATTTCGGTGGGAGACTCAGTGATGCCGATGTAGTTACCCAGACTCTTGGACATCTTCTGCACCCCGTCGGTGCCTTCCAGGATTGGCATCAGAAAGACGATTTGGGGGGGTTGGTTGAAATCTTTTTGAAGGCTACGGCCCATCAGGTTGTTGAACTTCTGATCGGTCCCTCCCATCTCCACGTCCGCTTCCAGAGCCACCGAATCGTAGCCCTGCATGAGGGGATAGAGAAACTCGTGGAGTCCAATGGGCACTCCCTCTTTGTGGCGCTTCTCGAAGTCGTCTCGTTCCAGGATCCGGGCCACCGTGGTGAGGCTGGTGAGTCCAACCACATCGGCGAAATTCATCTTCATCAGCCACTCGGAGTTGAATCGGACCTCGGTCTTCCGGGGATCGAGGATCCTGGCGAACTGCTCACGGTAGGTCTCGGCGTTGGAGGCGATCTCTTCCGGGGTCAGGACTTTGCGGGTCTCTGAACGCCCGGTGGGATCGCCTACCCGCGCTGTGAAGTCACCGATCAGAAGGACGATCTGATGACCCAGATCTTGAAACTGTCGAAGCTTTCGAAGAACCACGGCAAACCCCAGGTGGATATGGGGTGCGGTGGGGTCAAGCCCCAACTTGACCCGGAGTGGCCGCCCGAGTTTGAGTCGCTCCAACAGATCCTCCTCGGAGATGATCTCGGCGGCGCCTCGTTTTAGCTGCTTGAGTTGCTCTTCAGGTGACATGCTTACTCCCATTCTATAGTGGCCGGTGGTTTTGGAGTGATATCGTAGACCACGCGATTGACTCCTTCCACTTCGTTGACGATGCGAACCGCGATCCGCTCCAACAAGGCCCAGTCCAGGGGGAACACGTCGGCGGTCATGGCGTCGTGCGAGCGCACCGCCCGCACGGCCACGGTTTCTCCGTATTGGCGTCCGTCGCCCATCACCCCCACCGAGCGAACCGGTAGCAAGGCGGCGTAGTACTGCCAGGGTCTCTGCTCGACTGGATAGGCCTTTTCGATCTCGCTGGTGGCGATGTGATCGGCTGCTCGGGCCATGTCGAGTCTGGTTTTGTCGACCTGACCGAGCACCCGCACGGCCATTCCCGGGCCGGGAAAAGGTTGGCGGGAAACCACGGATTCGGGTAGTCCGAGCTCTCGACCCACCTTGCGCACTTCGTCCTTGAAGAGCTCCCGGAGCGGTTCTAAGAGCTTGAGCTTCATGTCCTCCGGTAACCCGCCCACGTTGTGGTGGGTCTTGATGGTGGCGGCTTGGCCGGCCCCGGACTCCACCACATCGGGATAGAGCGTGCCCTGAACCAGAAAGGTCACATCCTGGCCGGCCAGTGCTTGCTCGAACACCTCGATAAAGGTGTGGCCGATGACCTTGCGTTTTTTCTCGGGGTCCGAAACAGACTCCAGATTCTCCAGAAAGATCGCTTCAGCGTCTACTCGCTGGACCTGGACTTTGGCCTCCTTCATGAGCTGCAAAACCCGTTCGGATTCCTGGTATCGAAGCAGCCCGTTGTCCACAAAGAGGCAGGTCAGTTGATCGCCTATCGCTCTATGGACCAGAGTAGCGGCTACGGTGCTATCGACCCCTCCGGACAGCGCACAGCAGACCTTCGCCTTTCCTACTTTCTCGCGGATATCTCGCAGGGCCTCGTCGATGAAGTGAGCGGCCGTCCAATCGAACCGGCAACCCGCCAGTTCCAGGAAGTTCCGGAGTAGTCGTTCACCGCCCTCGGTGTGCGAGACTTCGGGATGAAACTGCAGTCCGTAGAGCGGCTTCTCGTCGTGGCAGAAGATAGCGTCGCAGTCGTTGGTGGCAGCCAGGGCCTTGGAACCAGTCGGCAGCTTGCTGACCTTGTCCCCATGGCTCATCCACAAGACCTGGCCGGTCTCTAGCCCGGCGGTTAAGGGGTGGCCGTTGACCCTGGTGAGGGTGGCCGGTCCGTATTCTCTCACTGGAGAGCGGGTGACCTCGCCGCCCAGCGATTGGCAGAGCAGTTGCATTCCGTAGCAGATCCCCAGCACCGGGATCCCTGACTCCAGGAGCCCCTCGGGTAGTTTCGGGCTGGCCTCGTCGTAGACGCTCTGGGGGCCTCCGGACAAGATCACCGCCCTGGTTTCCGGGTAATCGGACTGGGAAAAATGCGAAGGAGGCGGGACGAGTTCGGAAAAAACGCCCTGCTCACGAAGCCTTCTGGTGATGAGTAGGTTAAACTGAGAACCGTAGTCAAAGACCACAACCTCTGGATTTCTGGACATGCCACGGGCTTCGAAAGAGGGGAAATGCTTCCTACCTCGGATTATGGAACGGGGAGAGTTTTAGAGATTCTGGAGTTCTTCAAATTAATCTGCTAGACTCTGATACAGGAAGCGGTGTACAGCCGACCATCAAGAATGGTACCGGGCCAAAAGAGTCTGGACCGAGCGATGATTTAGCTGACACGGAAGGACAAGCGATGCCAGCCAGCGCCACTGTACGGCCTGCCTTGACTGACCTCGCCTTTGTAATTCCCCAAAAACTCAGTCCGAAAGCTAGCATGCCACCGGGACTGTCGCCCCCTACGATTCAGGAGCGCGCCCAGTTCTTTCGTTCCTTTGCGGTTTTGTTTCGAGCCGGTATCCAACTCGAGCGCTCTCTGGACATCCTCAGCCAACAGTCGGATAATCAGGCTTTTAGAGTCCTGCTCCAGAGCATGGCCAAAGATCTTGTGCACGGACACTCCCTCACCGCGGTATTCAGTCGAGTGCCGGAGGTCTTCTCAGCCTATCATGTGCGCATGATCAGGGTAGGGGAGATGTCCGGAAACATGGACGATTCCCTGGAGCAACTGGCTCTGGCCGAAGAACGAGCGGGGGTTTTGAACCTCAAGATCAAGTCGGCGCTGACTTACCCGGCCTGGACCATGGCCATCGCGGTGGTGTTTCTGCTCTTCATCCCGCCTTACCTTATGGACGGACTCTTCGACGCCATTCAGGTAACCGGAGGAGAGATGCCGGCTCTCACGGTGATGGTAGAGAGCGTCTTTCAGGTCGTTCGCCATCCCGTTTTTCAGGTCTTGTTTGCGGCCGGGGTGGGAGCCTTGCTTTACAACTATCGACGGATCGTTCAATCCGAGTCGTTTAAGCAGTGGCTTCTGACCAACGCGGTCAAGTTTCCCCTCACCCGCAAGTTCGCCAAGGCTTTGATCACGGCTCGCTTCGCTCGGGCTTTCTCCACGATGTTAGAAGCGGGGGTCCCTCCGGCGCTGGCCCTGCGTCTGTCCGGGGAAGAGGTGGGTACGCGCGACTACAAAGAGGCCGGGGTGGAGGCGCTGTATCGGTTAGAAAACGGTGAGGACTTCACCACCGCCGTTACTCGGATTCCTCATCTGCGCAAGTTCTTTCACGAGTTTCTCAAGGCCGGCGAAGAGACCGGCATGATGGCCGATATGACATCGCGAGCGGCCGATTTGGCCGAGGCCGAGGTCGAGCACCAGTTGGAGCTGGTGGTAGCCTTGATCGAACCCTGTGTGATGGTCTTCATCGGCGGCGTCGTGGGCATTCTGGTGGTGGCCTCGATGCTGCCCATGCTCTCGGTTCTACAAGGCTTTTAATAGGAGGGGCCCACCATGCACGCACGCGCTCAAGGAAAATCTCCCCGGGGGGCCAGCCTCCCCACCGTCATCATGGTGGTCGCCATGATGCTGACCCTGGGTTTCACCGTGGTAGCGATAGCTTTCAACCACCTGACCCTGTCTTTCAAGACCAGCAACCAAACTCAGGCCGATCACCTAGCCGAAGCCGTACTGGCCAAAGCGATCGGAGAGATCGTGGA
>Ga0172382_10000343_pt1 | contig 86353 bp, 81 predicted proteins | sample Leawel138RmetaG_FD_122245 | JGI IMG/M metagenome (GOLD analysis project Ga0172382, IMG submission 122245) | Leachate microbial communities from a municipal landfill in Southern Ontario, Canada - Leachate well 138R metaG | ecosystem: Engineered > Solid waste > Landfill > Unclassified | place...
CAAGCATCAAGGCTGGGCAAAAGGCACTAAAACAGCGGACCCAGGAAGTTCTTCAACAAGATATTCCTCGTGCATTGACAGGTATCACCGAAGGGACCAGACCATTCCGCCACCACAAAGATATCGACTGATAACAAAAAAGGGGCGCAAAGCCCCTTTTGTTTTTTGGGCGATCTTCTTTACTGGATAGGGCTTCCAACCGCGCGCATGTACTCCGCGACTGTCTCGCGCTTTGACTCCATGCGGATCTCGCCGTGAATCTGCATCCACAACCCCTTTGCACTTTTCATGGCATCGTTCTCCGTGGCGGGTATCAGTTCAACATCAATGGCCGGCTGATGGTCAGCTTGATCGTCCATCCATTGCGACAACCCCGGATTGGCTGCATCCAGATCAGGTATGAGTGACGGGAACCGGCGTAGCGTGGCGATCAGCATGTCTATCCGCCCCTGCTTGACGACGGAGGTATCGGTGCTCATCACCATTGGTGCATTGACCAAGTGGTCGATGGGTGGGCGTTGCGATGTAGTCCTTCTTGGTTCCGTACTGACTTGGTTTGCGCCAGGCATAGGTGCTCCAGATACCACTCTCGCCATGCTATCCGGCATGAATGTAGGCTCAAGCCCGTAGGCGATGTTCAGCGAGGTCAGCATGGATATACGGTAGGCCATTTGGCTGAAATTGCGCGGCGGCTGCATTTTGGCGATGATTTGAGCCGAATGATGGTATCTAGCCGCCAAGCCAGCCACATCATCGTCTTGGCAAGGGTGCTTGCGCTCGCCAATTTCAAGGAGAAATTCGTCTAGTCGTATGGACTCACTCTCCATCATGTAGCGAAACTGGTCGGCCCCATGCTCCCGAAGATAGCTGTCTGGGTCGTGTCCATGCGGCATGAAGGCGAACCGAACCAGCTTGCCAAGGCTGGCCGCTCCACCCGCTATGGATGCCGCGCGTTCCGCCGCTCGCATACCAGCATCATCGCCATCAAAGCAGAAAATCACTTGATCGGTGTGAGCAAACAGGCGACTCGCTTGCCGAGTAGTCAATGATGTACCCAGAGCAGCTACACCATTGGTCAGGCCGTGCCGCGCCATCATCACCACATCCATATAGCCCTCGACGACAATGAGGCTGGACGGGTTTGGATCGTCACTCAGGCACTCAAACAGGCCATACAGGTTGTCCCCCTTCTGAAACGCAGGGGTCTCGCCGGTGTTCAGGTACTTGGGTCTGCTGTCGTTGTCATCCCGCTTTTTCAGGATTCGCCCACCAAACCCGATAATCGATCCACTGATGCTTCTTATGGGGAACATGACGCGATCACGGAATCGGTCGCGCAATCCTCGATCATCGCTCACCACGATTAATCCGGCCTCGATTGCGTCATCGTCATCAACCGGTAAATCCAGATGGCCAGCGGGCGCATACCCTATGCCGAATCGTTTCGCCGTAGCCCCATCGATACCCCTATCCTTCAGGTAGGAGATCACCGCTTGGTTTTTGACCAGCTCGCCCCTGAACTTGTTTGCGGCGATCTCATTTGTCGATGCAATACGCCGAACTACATCTGGATCGCGCCCGTTCATTATGCAGCCGCCAATGTGAATGCCTTTGATGTGCCGCTGGCTCCCAGCTTGGCCAGTTGGTCTGCGCGCTCGTTCAGTGGATCGCCACTGTGTCCCTTGACCCACTTCCAAGCCACGGTTCGCTGGCTGGCCAGTTCATGCAGCGATTCCCACAACTCACGATTGGAAACCGGATTGCCTTTTGCTGTTTTCCATCCGTTGCGTAGCCAACCCCTGATCCAGTTGCTCATGCCCTTGATGACGTACTCGCTGTCCGAATGCAGCCGGATAACCGAGCCGACTTCGGTTGCTTCGAGCGCGCGAATGGCGGCGGTCAATTCTGCAACCTGATTAGTCGTATCACCAAGCGCCCCGCAACCCTCGGTAACTTCCTTCCCTTGAAGGACAACACCCCAACCGGCCGGGCCGGGATTCCCCAGTGATGAACCATCGCAGTAGATCAGGATTGTATTTTTTTTACTCACTGTGTCGCTCTCCGTCTTGTAAATAGTTCGCTATATGCTAATATGATAGCGTACACGAAATGGAGAGAATTTAACATGCAAGAAACACTGATTCCCCAAGAAAGCGATGCCATCAAGGTGGGCATGTCCCGCGCCGAAGGATGCACTCGTAATGCTGATCGGGCTGGATTCGACTCGACGGGTGCTGCCGACCATATTTTGTCCGTCCTGCGTCACAAGGGCGACTGCTCTGGCGAGGAACTGGTCATGCAGGCGCGTGATGCCGGATTTGTGCCGCATGATGATCGGGCGTTTGGCTCCGTGTTTGCCAGCCTCAAGCGCAAGGGTCTCATTGCGCCCGTTGGTAGCTGCACTCGTCGCCGTGGTCACGGCACATCGGGTGGTCGAATCTGGAGCGCGGTTGTATGACGGCCCCAGTGAAGCGGCAGCGAGGCCGACCCCGCGCCACAACCGAATTTACCCCGCTGATGAATTTCCGCGTCGCATCAGCATTTATTGGCCGATCTGCCAACGTGACACGCCGCTTGGCTGACAACGATGTGATTGGCACGCACGAAGTCGAAGGTTCATCCTCAAAAATGTTCGCTATAAATGACATGATAGCCGCAAAGTCATACCTTCGTCACGAACGTGAACAGGTATCGACCTTGATGGTGTTCACTCTGGACGATGCCACGAGGAAGTCGGAGCCGAACAATCTTGAAACCGACGAGCTGGCGCTGCTCATGCGCTGCAACCCCGCCGCCGGCCGATCAGCGTACCAGTCTCTATGTGTGCCTGATGAACCGGGCAACCAGATCGCCAGTATCACCGATGCGCTGAACCGATTCTCACCGGCAACCGTCATCTTTTCACGAAGCATCTGCCCTGCAGTTGCAGAGCGAGTGCGCCAGATCGGTATCGAGCAGGGCTTTATCGTGTTGATGCCGCTACCAGAACCAACCAACCACAACCCAACAAAGAGCAAGGAAGATAACCAATGATCGTGATGAACAACCACCAAGCGCAATCGTCTCAGTCGCCAGCGCCGCGCCTCGCGCATAGTGATACGGATAAAAGTCCACTCCTGACAGGGGCCGAAGTTATCCCGCCTCCCGCTCGTCGCTCACGACCTCAATCAGTTCTTGATGGCGATTTCGCCCCATCATCCCTGTTCACTCGCCGCCCGTCCGGTAATCCGGATGACGAGGGGTACCGAAACCTTGCTGAAACCTTGCTCATCATATCTGCCCGTGACCTCTTTAACGCTCGTCAGCGTGGCGATGCGGATGCAGCGCAAAAGATCGAGCGATGGTTTCGCGGCCAGTCAAACAGCCGTATGCCGTTCCTTCTGGTATTCAACCTGATCTGGGGTGGTGAGTTCGATAATATCTGCGAAAAGACGCTGGCCGAGGCGATCATCAAGTCACCTCAACGGCTGGCTGATATGGCCCTGCCTTCACCTTCTGCTGATTATCTGGATCACCTGTCATCGACGGGTTCAATCAAGAAGAAGTCCGATATTGCCCGTCACTGACGAACAAAAAAGCCGCCAAGTTTGGCGGCTTTACTGTCTCTGGGTCAGGCCTCAATCGAGCGTGGGTTCTATGCGCTCCCGCTTGCCTTGATCGCGATCCTTCTGCTGAGTGCGCATAACTTCAACTGAATCGGCCGGCTGGATTGAACCGATTTCCGGCTCAACACCCCTCATGCCCATGCGCTCGCGCTCCTCGCGGATTCTGGCCTGAAGTTCAGGGTTTGTGACTGGGATATTGAACTCGGCGGCCATTTTAACGCACGCATCAATGTACTTCGCTGTACCGTTGACATGGACGCTGCCCCACTTCTTCGCGGATAACTGCAGAGCGGCCAGTACCGAAGCCTCATCCACAGAATGCACCGAGATTCGCGCCTCCTGATCGATGAACGCCACCTTTTGCCGATCATCGCCCCGGCGGAAGTAGGCTGTACCTTGATTGGTTTTCGACCCGTAGAAATCAACAAGACCCGCAATGCGCTGGTTCTTGATCTTCTCTTTGGCTTGCTCGTCGGCCTCGTCGTCAATGCTCAACTTCTTGGCCGCAGCCACCGGCTCATCCTGACCGGCTTGCTGCTTCTTGATGCGCACCTGATCGGCCAGAGATGGCATTGTCTTGGTGTAGTTCACTGAATCAATCAGCGAAGATGTGCCTGTACCCGGCATGACGAGGCCATACTTGGGTTCAATGAACATTCGCCCGGACGGGTTGTTTGATTGAAGTGCAACCGGCTCCGGCTCCGTGGCTACTTGGTAATCGCGCAAAACGGGATTGACGTGCTGCGTCAGGTCATCCTCGACAGCGTGCGTCTTTATCGGCTCCGGCTCCGGATCGTGCAAAAGCACTGGCTCTGGCTCCGGCTCCGGCTCTGGCTGCTGCTCGGAATGATCGGCTGCCAAGTAAGCCAGCCGGTCGCGGTTAAGCATCATGTCACCCAATGACGGGTAATGGGACTGACTAATCTCGTCGTCGGGGTATTCCTCGTACATTTCCTTGCCTCTTTTGGTTGATTTCGTACAAATAAATAGTGCAGACTATGTGCGCTATGGTATAATCATTGGCGATCATAACCCTAAACCAGCATTGGAGCCAGCATGAAAAAGACAGCACTGTTCACCCTCACCGCAATTGCGCTCACCGGCGTTACTTCCACCGCAAGCGCGGGATTCTTCGGCCACATTGCTGAACACGCGATTGGGTATGGCGTAGGTGGGGTAATCGCCCATGAAGGGAGTAAGGCCATTGATTCGTATGAGTCGCACCGTAATCAGGGCAATTATTCCGGACAGGGATCGAGTGGGTACAGCCACTACTCATCTGACCAGCAGGGCAGCGAAGCACCCGCATCAGCCGCCATGCCGAATCCGCAACTCACTCCGGGTGCAATTAATCCCGCCGTAACACAACAAACACTCGGAGAGACGATCTGCCGACCCGGTGGTTACACCAAGTCAATCCGCCCTCCGGAGAGCTACACCTACAAGATCAAGGTGAAGTCCATCAGGGAATATGGGTACCAAGACACCCGCCTAAGTCATTACGAACTCGATCACCTTATCAGTCTTGAACTGGGTGGATCGCCGGATTCACCGAAAAACCTATGGCCGGAGCCGCTTGAAGTACAAGGTGGGTGGGGCAGCTATGCCAAGGACAAACTGGAGAACAAGCTGCACGACATGGTGTGTCACGGGCAGATTCCGTTGGTGCAAGCGCAGCATGAGGAAGCGACCGACTGGATCGGTGCATACAAGAAGTACATCGGGCAGGTTCCGGATAATCAGAAAGGATGGTGATGGGTATGAATACAGAAACAGACAACAATCCTCCCTATCGTTGCCAGTTTTGTGGTGCGCCTTCATGGATAGAGCCGCACGAACAGTCGATGCCTCCAAGCTACTGCCATGAATCCGATCATGGCGAACCACCCGACAAGGACTGACTGGCGAAAGCCAGTCTGCCAACCCCTTATCAGTGCATGACTGCTGCCTGATCGGGTTGTGGCATCGCCTTGGCAGCGGATTGCATGACCTCAACGCGCCCCATGAATTCCGCTGCACGCGTGAATACGGGTGTGCGGTTAATATCTCGATAGCTGTCATCGTAGTTTAGGCCGCGCTCGCTATTGATGACATTCAGTCCGTGATCGGTCATATCAGGGAAGGCAATCACGGACACTTGATTGGCGGCTATGTCCACATTGAAGAATGCGGGTAAGCCAAGACGCTCAAAGGTAAGGAAATACTCATTGCGCCGACCCTCCCCGATTGCACTGATAGGGGCAAATCCCTCCTTTGGTCTATCGCCGTATTTCGTGTTCACGTCCCCGCTGGTCGACAGGCCGGAGACACCCTCGATCATGTGAATCGAGGCAATCTCTGCGGCGGCTTCTTCACAAAGAATACGCTCCAACGTCAGGCGTGCGCCGCGATACATTTGCGCGCAAAGCAGTACGCCCAAGCGAACTTCTTCAATCGCCTCGTCTTCGAGCGACATGGTTGGTGCGGTCTTGCAATGGTCAAGCTGTCGGCGCAGCGCGGATTCGGTTTGACCCAGATCCAACTCCCGCCCGATCAGGTCGTGACGTTCAGAGCGAATGTTCAACTCTTTCGCGGCTTCGAGCATCATCTTTTCGAGTGCAATCAGATTGGTGTGGTGCGCCTCGAACGGGTTGCCGCCCGGCTCGGTGTGCCGCCCTGAAATAGAGTCACGGATCAACTGCTGGCTGCCGGTGAACGACATCATCATGGATGGTGTAGGAATGCCGAGCTTGGTCGTGATTGCCTCAACAATCCCCGCGCTGTAAGCCCATCCACCAACCTCAACTTCGCGGCTCATGGCGATCTCGCTGGATCGTTCGTTTTCGATCTTGTTTCCTCGTTTGGACTCATGCTCAAGACCTAGGCTCGCCTTGAGGTCGCCTTTAACCAGAAACTCCGGAGTGCTGACTCCGAGCGACAGTTCGCCACCCGCCTTGCGCGTTAGGGATGTATCAACTCCATGCGTGATCTTGGCGAAGCCGTGGCCGCTGATTTCGATCTTGACCGGATCATGGCGGGTCATGCCCAAGTCACCGAGTACGGTCTGCAGGGCATTCGCCGCAGCAACCAGATCGTGAATATCTGCATCACGGTTCTGCCACAAAACGATCTTTCGATCCGCTCGTGGCGTGTCATGGGTTGTCATGGCTCGAATGTTCTGGGCATTGAACGCGCCGGATTTGGCTACCCGTGACAGCATGTGGTCGATTACTCGCTCAACCTCTTTGCTATTGCTCAACTGATCGACTGGCGATGTTTGCTCTGCGTTGACGAACACCGCGCTCACTCGAACATCGCGCAGCATGATGACCGATCGCTTATTGGTGGGGTCAATCTCATTGCGAACGCGCGAAAGGTCTCGAATGGATTGGTTGCTGTCATCATCACCCGACCGGAAAAACCGATTGATCCGTGTAAATAACTCTTTCATGGCGACACCTCGCTAATGGCCTGTTTGCTTGGGTTGATTGGGTTGGATTGCATGACCTGAACCGATAGATCGCTCATGCGCTGAATGTATTTGGTACTGCCCGTGCCGGACATGGTTGATTCGATCATCGGTGTCACGCCCACATCACGCGCAAACGAGTAAACCTCGGCGGCATCACCCTTGTGCAAGACCGTGTTGTGGAATTCCTCATCCACGATCCAGTCCGCGCCAATCTCCGCGATCATGTCCGTGTCGATGGCAAACAGATAGCCGGTATCCCTGCCGTTCTCGATTTGCTCTCGCGTGATTGGCATTGATTCAAATACAGTCGTGTCGTCAATATCGTGAACGCTGATGGTCATGCTGATCGGATGGGTGTTGCGAAGCGTGACGAGGGTCTTCATGTCGCGTAGCTCGTCGGATACATCAAGGTGGCGAGGGGTGAGCTTGAGCACAGCCCCATCCAGAGGTTTGCCCTCCTGATGAGCGTACATACTGGAGATCATGTTGTGCATGGCTCTAGCTCGCTTGGGTTCGATACGAAAACGGGCGTAGCGCACGGGCTTGTCGTACAGGGCGTTGGCCCCAATCAAGACGAATCCGCCTTCGGGTTGGTTTTGCTCTTGTGTCATTTGTGTTTGCTCCATGTGCGCTTTTGCAATGGGTATAGGGTACACTTTTTTAAGGATTCACGCACGCCGAGTTTCCATTTCCATGTGGGCGGGTGTAATCTATGGTAATTCTTATATAGGAGTATTGATGTGAGCGAAACAACAAATGAGAGAAAGGTTATCAGCGAGGCAGATGGGTTCCTTTACCTGCTATTCAGTTCAGTAAAGGATCGCGTCGACACACTGAAGGAATCGGCCATTGCGGGTCATGTCGGCATGGCCAAGTCATTCGCTCTTATCCGTGAGGGTGTCTCCATCATGGAGATGATCTCGATCATTCACGAGGGTTGCGATCCGAGCGCGGATGATGTGGACGAACTGCTCGAACTCACATCGGACTTCATCACTAGGGCGAGCATTGAAATTAGCAGACACACAGAGGGTTACTGCCATGTCAAACCAGAACAGCATGAATGATATTTACGCATCGCTGCGCCAGTCAATCGGTTTACCAACCAACCCGTTGAGCACACCCCAGTGGAGTTCAAGCGCAAAGGAAGGGTCGCTGTTTGTCCGTGCAGTGGAGAGCATGACCATCGACGCGAACTTTGGTTCGAGTCAAATTGAACGCGACATTCGCGGCAATCTTGACCAACTGAGCGTAAATGGCGGCGACACGATCCACCAGAACAAACTTGACCGGCATCTTGGCGAGGCCATGATGTCTGCCGTGGTTGCGGCTCGACGACTGGCTATGGCGGAGCGCATGAATGAAGAATCCAAGCATGACGGACTACCCTCTCTGCCTCCGGCTTATATGGATGGGCTGCGGGATGCCATGAAGGTATCGCTCGGCAACATGGATGCCCATTATGTATCTTCGCTTATTGAGCGCACACGCACTGAAGCGGCTACCAACAAAGAGGTGTCCGGCAATAAAACAGAGCGGGTTTCATCAGATCGCGCAGAGGGCAAGTCGCGCTGGGCGCGTATGGCCGAACTCAAGGATCGACTGCAATTCAACGCAGCGATGGGTATGACCGGTGTGGCTATGGCTGGTATCGCCAAGATCGGGGCCGCCCTCGCTGGATCGTATGAGGTTGGCCAGACGCTCCCTGCATCGGGCAATCTTGTCGCTGCAAATGCTGCATTCAGCGTACCGGAGCATGCGGTCAACATGCCTGTTGCTGGCATGGCTGCTATCGCGGCGATCAGCGTTGCCGGTATGGGTATTGCTGCCGTACAAGCCTACCACAAGGAGATCGGGCAGTTTATGAAGTCCATGACGGACAAGGTGCTCGGTAGCTCGGTGACAAAGGCTCCTGATGTAATGGCAGGGCTGTCCGCTCGACAGGATAAGGTCGAGGTCATGCAGTCGCCCAAGGATAACGAGAACAGGGCTGGCAACCTTTATACGCCAGCCCAATCAATGTGACGATCTGATCGCAGAACATTAAAAAGGGGCTTGATCGCCCTTTTTTCATGCGCGCATTAAATAATGTCGCAGGATAAACCATGCCTTTGTGTATGATATGCTTATTATCATGGCGTTTACCACTACCGAGAGAAAAGAAGCATGAACCATATTTTCAAGACCGTATTCAACAAATCCTCCGGCACATTCGTTGCCGTTCCTGAATTTGCCAAAGGTCGGGTAAAGACCTCTGGCCATGCGCGCCGTCCCAACGGCGACGGGGCGACAACCGAAGGCTTGGGTAAGGTCGCCAAGATCGCCAAGCTGTCCTTCCTGTCGGCGGTGGTCATGCTGCTGTCCGGACAGGCGGCTTTCGCCTTGCCTACGGGCGGTGTCTTCACGTCCGGCACAGGTGATATTACAACCAGTGGTTCAACTATGGACATCACGGCCACAGGCCCCGGTACGGGCAAAGATTCGGCAGTAGGTAGTACGTCGAATACCGCTGCGGTGATTAATTGGGGTTCGCCCGGATCAGGCGGCTTTAACATCGCCCAAGGCGAAACGGTCAACTTCATTCGGAACAATCAGAATATCTCCGCATGGATCAACATCGACCAAAGTGGCAATGTATCCAGCCTGAATGGAACATTGAATGCGGTCAATTATGCCGGCAGCGCGATGCACGGGGATCGTCCGGTTATTCTGATCAACCCAAACGGCATGACGATTGGCGGCTCTGCTGTTCTTGACCCCGATTTCGTCGGTATCGCGGGTAATTACAACGCGACCACAGGCCAAGTAACCTTGAACAACGCTCCGATCTCTGTTGATTCGGCATATGTGATTCAAAACTCCGGGGCCGCTAATGTTCCAGTGGCGGGTGGCTCATCGACGGAGCAGGTCGATGTCACCGTCAACACACCTGATGCAAATGGCGTCTCCGCTAACTCACTGCCTTTTTCGGTGGGTGGGGCGGAAGTTAATTTGGCCGCAAATTCGTCACCAACATCGGTTGCAAACCTGAATGTCAGCAATGGGTCGAACACCAACCTGAATATCGGCTCCCCTTTGAATGGGGGTGCTGCGGCTCAGATCAATCTGAACTTCCCCGGTTTAGGCGGCAGCGGTGGTGCGAATGTTGGGGCAATTGATTTTAGCGATTCAAATAGTGGTGATACCACCACGCTGGTCGGTGGGTCTTCTTCAGACCCGGTTAGTATCAGCGGAGGGATTAACAACCAGAACACCTATACAGGAACTATTTCTGGTGATTTATCCATGACCGGCGATTTTGCCATTTCCAATGACGCATCTGGAAATTCAGGAAGCAATATTCAGGCGGGTAATGTCGATCTCGTGGGCGCGAATATCACCGACTCAACCACAAGCGGCTTTTCTTTGCAGAGCAATTGGGCCACAAGTGTTGTTTCAGTTGATGCGTCCAGTACGATTAATCAGACCACAACCGGTGGTGTGTCCTTATCTGGGGGCAGCGTAATACTTGACGGTGCCATTTCATCTTCTGGAGACAGTGGGAATTACGCTTCTGGCGTGAGTATTTCGGGTGATTCCGTCGCGGTTAATGGAACTATCAACTCACTAAATGCAAGCCCCGGTTCTGTATCAGGTGGCGTGACCATTAATGGTGGAGATATTAGTGTCGCCGGCACAATCCATGATGATGGAGTGGCTACGGATGGTAGCGGCACGGTTGGTAATGGCGTAGCCATTAACAATAGTGGTGGATATAGCAACCCAAATATCGATATTACGGGTAGTGTTTCGTCTGGCGCGTCCGTAAATATTGACTCTTACGGCAATGCCACCATCGAACAGGGCGCGTCCATTTCCGGTGGGGCTGGTGTTTCCATCGCAACGGATACCAATTACGGGTACAGCAACGGCGGCCTGTTATCGGTTGATGGATCAATCACGACCAACACATCGTCCGCTGGGTATGCTAATGCCTTCAATGCAAACCCAAACATGATTATTGGCCCTGGAATCGCCTTGACTGGAGATAACGGCAATGGTGGACAATCCGTAAATATCGGCCCGGACGCTGTTATCACAAACAACGGGATCGGCGGCGTGCTGGTTCAGGATTTCAGTGGTAATGGTGATGTATCTGTGAGTGGAGCGATCAACAACACCGGGAACGGGGTTGATCCGGTTGATGCTGTTTTGATTACCGGCAACAACGTAGACATGAATCAAGCCTCGATCACGACCAATGGTGACACCATTGACGTTCAGGCCAACACCGCCATTACTGATATTGGCTCATCCTTGACTTCATTGAACAGCGCCTCATCTTCTGGTTCTATTCTAGAGACATATTGCGGTGATGGGTGCAACACAATAAACGTGAATGTGCCGAACGGGATCAACCTAATGGCGGGATCGGATACGTTCAATGCCACCATTGGATCATCTGGCGCGAACCTTCATAGCCCAGAATTCACGCCCAGTACCATTGACCTTAATGGAACAACCATTAATGCGGTTGGCACGCAGGATGGTGGCCTCACTCTTGGCACGGTTGGCTTGTATGCTGATGATGGCATTAATGCTGGACAGCCTTTCACCGATCAGTACGTCAGTATCACTGGCGAAAACAACACCATCGCCACGGCTGGTGTGGTCGATCTTGAGGGAACCATGACCTCAACCGGAGCTATTGGCTCAGGCAATGGCAACACGATTGTGGGCGCAACTGGTGTCAACATCGGTACGGCAATGTTGCAAAGCCAAGCGCTCGTAACCGGCGGTGCCTTCGCCCAGATCGAAGGCGGTCAGGTCAATGCTGGAGCCAATGGAACCGTTCAAACCGATGGTTTGGGCGGCGTGACCATCGATGGCAAAGGCAATCCTGCAAACGTAGGGGCTCCCGCTGGTTACGGTGGTTCCGTGACCTTCGCAGATGGGCAGACCTCGTCTTATGGAGATGGTTCGGTCACCATCGATGGCACGGTTACCAGCAACTCGCCAGACCGAGGTGGTATCTGGGTTCAAGCGGACACCCAACTGACCCAGGATGTTGGCTCGACAATTCAAAATCTGTCAATGGATGCCAGCGGCCACGGCGACGGAGTCAATTTGACTGGAGCTGATGTGTCACTTGATGGATTCGTGCAGAACGCTGACACGAACAATAATCTGTTTATTGGTGGAACCAACTCCGTAGTTATTGGCGCTGACGCTCATATTCAGGGTGTGGATGGGGCGATCTCCGTTAAGCCTGACAGCACGGCGAACAACCTGTCATGGAACGCTGGCAACAAGGAAACCTCACGCGATGGCGTGTTCCTTGACCCGGCTACAAGCGCGACAGGAACCCCGAACTCGGATAACACGGTGAGCACAGGAACTCCCAGTTTAACGCCTTCAATTGAGATTGCGGGGTCAACAACCAATGTCTCTGGATGGCTGGATGCAGGGCAAGGGGCGGCGATCATTACGCAACTGTTTATCGATCCGGTAGACGGTAGCAGCGTGTACGGTGCGATCCCGTTATTCAGTTACAACCTCGTTGATGCTTCCGGCAACGTGGTTGCCCCTGCCAATGTGGGCGTGACCGGATCGGCCTCTTACAGTGGCGCGCCAACATCCCAGAGCAACGTGGGCACTTACTCGTACAGCTACAACGGCGGGTTGAGCCTGACCGGAACGGACGCGAGCAAGTACACCATTGCTGGCTCCAGCACTCCATCAACATGGGAAATCACTCCGGCCACGTTGACTATTGGCGGGTTGAGCGCGTCCAACAAGGTGTATGACGGTAATACCAGCGCGGTCATCAGTGGTGGCGCGTTGAGCGGTATCGTCAATGGCGATACGGTTGGCGCGGTCTCAACGGGTACTTTTGCCACCAAGAACGTGGGTACCGGCATTGATGTGAGCGTGAACACAACGATCGCTGGCGCAGGATCAGGTAACTACGTCCTGTCTAACCCAAGCAATGTCGTCAAAGCCGACATCACGCCCAAGCCGATCACGGAGGTTGCGATTGCTGACAACAAGCCTTATGACGGTAATACCAGTGCCGTGGTGAGTTCGATTACGTCCAGCGGGATTATCGCTGGTGATGATGTGACCTTTGGCTACAAGGATGCAAATTTCAACACCCCTGATGTGGGTAACGGTAAGCCGGTTACAGTGAGTGGAATTTCAGCAAGCGGTCGTGATGCTGGCAACTACCTTGTGACACCAACCGAGGTAACAGAGGCCAACATCACAGGATCAGCGGCAAGTGATCCTGTAGTGGTCAAACCTGAACCAACTGATGTTACCAGCGCAGTGGCGAGTGACCCTGCGGTGGTCGTGCCGGTCAGTATTCAGATCACAACCAGCAATCAGAACAACAGTGGCAAGGATTCGACCAACCCCGCCGCAATCTCAATGTCCGGTAACACGGTCTACGTCCACACCGGCAGCGGTGCTGCGTCCAGCCCGGTTACGGTTGATTCTGCACCGGAAGTCGATTCATCCGAGTCGGCATCGGTGGCTGCTCCATCCGGTGAATCATCTGGTGGGTCAACCAACTCAATCGTGATCGAGCCAAATCAGGGTGGAGATTCGTCGGGCGATAGCACTGGCCAGAACTGGATCAGGTAATCGAAACCACCGTAGAAACAAAGGGGCTTTATGCCCCTTTTTCGTTAGAGATTGGCTTGCTACCGTGTATCATATAGATAGTTCAATAGGGTTTATTTAACTGGATATGATTCCCTTCAGGCGAATAGACAAGTCGCTCAACGCAACATCGACTACCGGTTGGCCGTCAAAGCCTGTCGTGAGGATTTTGCACGGCTTCTCGACCTCTATACCTCAACAAGACCTGATCGCTCGGTGTAGTCACGGGCTTATATTAAAATCTCACGGAGACATTACATGAACAGTAATCAATCAGAACTCAAGAACGAATCACCCGCTCAGGCAGAGCAGGATGAAGCCAGCCTGTTGAATGATGACATTGGCGTGCATTTCACCAATAAAAGAATCACGAATGAACTTCGCAGGGGTGGTATTCAAACGATAGGTGATCTGGTCAACAGGGGCGATCTTAACTTGCTGCGCCTACCGATGATCGGCCCGAAATCCTATCGTGAGATCGTGGCTGGATTGGGTAAAATCGGTCTGAAACTCAAGAAAACCACAATTGCCGAATATCAGGATGAGATCGCTCATAATGGATAAAGCCAAAGCAGCGCGAATCAGCAAGGCATTAGCCATCCTTTTGTGGAGGCTGACCGCAATCCTTGTGATCGCATCGCTACGGGTTGCCTCTTTTCTCTTTGTCGGGTGGTTAAAGCTGCTGATCTTTGTTGCGTTCGGTGGCGCAGAATCCGGTTCCGCTCGAAAGGACGAGGAGGAATACTGGCAGCACATCAACCGAGGCGACCCCATGCACTTGTACGACAGGGATAAATAGCGACTTGAGGTGATTAAGCAATGAACGAAAAACTTATGGCAGAACAAGAGCGCCTCATCCAAGATGGCAATAGTTACAGCCTCTATTTGCTCGCCAAGGATAACCCTGATGCGGGCATCAACATCAGGGAGGTGGAGCGGGTTGTCATTGAGAAAAATGATTCGGATACGGCCTATCTGCTTGCAAAGGATGTCGTTGGCGTGGATACCAAGGCGATGGAGCAAGTCGTCATGGCTCATGGCATCTCTTTCGACAAGGTTCGGTTTGCAAGGCGAATACCCGGCGCCGATATAAAAGCACTGGAGCGATCGGTTATTGATTCGGGTGACGGTCATGCCGCGCTCCAGTTTGCTCGCACTGTCCCCGGTGCCAACATTAACGATCTGGAGACGCTTATCATCGAACGAGGAACCACCGAGGTGGGGTGTGCGTTCGCGCGCCATGTTCCTACTGCCAACCTCAAACGACTGGAGCAGTTCATTATCGAGAAGGGAACCGTTACGGAGATGATCTCTATGGCATCAACCCTTTCTCAACGGTCAGTCCATCCCGATTTTGACGCAATCATGCCTATTGTGATCGAGCGCGGTAATGGTCGTGAGATTTGCAGATTTGCCGAAAAGTTCTTCGACGAGCACCTTGATACCGAGCATGACCAACACCCTGCTGCATCGCGTGCCGCGATCAAGACACTGGGCGACACGATACTGAAGCGAGGTGATGTGCCTGATATGGTCTGGTTCGTCGAGAACATACCCGGCATTGACATGAAGGCAGCCAGAGAGAGGTTCTCGAAGATACGCGACAAGGATGACCGCCTCTACGCCCTCGATGCGCTTGATTCCGTTGCTAGTGATCTGGTGGAGATGGAAATCGAGACCATGCGGAGCAAGACCGACAAGCAAGACAGGAAGGTAGACATTCCATCGCCGGAGTGACCTTTCATTTGGCCAGCAAAAAGCCCCGAATTTCGGGGCTTTCTTTATCAGCGGTCAGGGCCGGGCCTTAGTCCATTGATGGGCGGTTATTCAACTGGTCACGCAGTTCGTGGACTTCCTTCTCCAAAGCCTCGTCACGCTTGATGACGCGCTCCAGCACATCAATCATCATGGTCTGCGACTGGTGCATGTCTGTTACCAGATCAAGCAGGTTTCGGGTGTTGTTGCGAGCCTCTTTGGTCACGTCGAGGTTTATGCGTAGACCCTCTCGGGTATCATCAACCACGGCCTTGGTTGCGTCAGCCACGGCTTTTGTTGAATTGACCACGCCCTTGATTTCATTGCCAACGTCTTGAATCACCGCGCGGTTCTTCTGAATGGCACTCAAGTTGTTCTTGCCTTGTTGAAAGGCTCCCTCTGCAAACTTGTATGCCCCTTCAGCCCAGCCTCGTGTGTTGCGAGCCACGTCCAGTGTAGCCTCGGCCACGTTGCCCTGATACTCCATTATCCCGGCCACTTCTCTCTCATGGGCCGCTGACCGTCTGCCATTGCTTTCCATTTTGGCAAGTGCCATACCACCCAATACTCCGAATGCACTATCTGACATGATTAATTCTCCCTGACCATTTGTTGACGGCCTTAATGTAGACCCGCTCACGGCGCGTTGTCAAGCATCGCTAATAATAAAAGTTCCTATTGAATCAAGTGCTTGAAAACAAAGACCGGCGAGTGCCGGTCTTTGGTGCGTTATCTTGCGGGTTGATCTACGCGATCAGCATCAACCAAGTTTGCCGGGGTTGGGTGGTGCGTACTCACCGCCGCCTTCGCTGCCACCCCTTCCGTTTGATGATGCATTAGGTGCCGGCTGGATCGAGTTTTCGACACTACCACCGGCGGTCGCGGTATTGACACTAGCTTGGCTTGGCTGGCTGCCCGTATTTACTGCGCCAGCACCAACCGCACCAGCGGTCGCGGTATTGACACTAGCTTGGCTTGGCTGGCTGCCCGTATTTACTGCGCCAGCACCAACCGCACCAGCGGTCGCGGTATTGACCTTGAGTCCGGCCTTAATGCGGAGCGCACTGGGCCGGTATTGGCCGTCAAAGCCTGTCGTGAGGATTTTGCACGGCTTCTCGACCTCTATACCTCAACAAGACCTGATCGCTCGGTGTGAGCCAGCCAAACAAGAAAGCCCCGAATTTCGGGGCTTTTCTTCATCAGTGGTCAGGGTCGCCCTTAATCCATTGATGGGCGGTTATTCAACTGGTCACGCAGTTCGCGGACTTCCTTCTCCAAAGCCTCGTCATGCTTTGCCATGCGTTCCATCGCGTCAATCATCTGTACTTGGGTTTCGTGCATACCACCAACCAGCGCAAGAAGCTGTTGAGTGTTGTCGTGGATTATCTTTACACCGTTACGAGTGTCATCAACGATCTCGTGTGACTTCTCGATCATGGCCTTTGTCTGATCGGCTACGGCCATTACTCCATCAACCTTGCCAGCGGTAGCGCGAATCTCACGGACATTGCGTTCGATGGCACTCATATTGATACCACCTTGCTGAGTGCTACGATTTGCCGCTTCGTTAGTCGCCTTGACCCACGTCATTATCTTGCGAACCTCGGCCAGCGTTGCATCGGCCACGTTGCCCTGATACTCCATCATCCCGGCCAATTCTTCGTTATGCCGAGCCGTTTGATTGTTAGCGCGATCCAGATTGGCAAGCGCCATGCCGCCCAATACGCCGAATACACCGTCTGACATGATTAATTCTCCCTGACCATTTGTTGATGGCCTTAATGTAGACCCGATTACGGCGCGTTGTCAAGCATCGCTAATAATAAAAGTCCCTATTGAATCAAGTGCTTGAAAACAAAGACCGGCGAGTGCCGGTCTTTGGTGACTTATCTTTCGGGTTGATCTACACGGTCAGCATCAACCAAGCTTGCCGGGGTTGGGTGGTTCGTGCCCGCCGCTGGCATTGCTTGAACCGTCAGCAGGGGTAAAAAGTCGTCCACCAGATGAGCCACCCGATTGAGTGGGCGGTGGGCTGTTTGTACCAGCCACCGGAGCGGAGGCCGAACCACCTGATGAGCCACCGGCTACCGGAGCGGAGGCCGAACCACCAGAGGAAACCGGACTCATCTGCCCGCCTCCGGTTTCGCTGGTTGCCGCCGTACCGACCGCTGGTGAATTGGCGGACGCGCCCGCGCTCACATCACCAGACTGTTCGCCACCTGCACCACCTGCCTGAATGGAACCACTAGCGGGATCAGCAGCAGATGAGCCAGATGATTCGCCACGGTTGGCTTCATCCGCTGGTGGGTTGATGTCAGTACTCGCCGGAGCAGATGCCGCATCCGCGCCACCGCCGCCACCATTGGCTCCGGGCGAGGTCGATCCCTTGCCCTTGCCGCCCATGCCACCGGCACTTTCAGCGAGATCTTGCATCGACTTGGCTGCGTAGCCAGCCGCCGCACCAGCCGCCGCCTTGCCGTGGCCTTCAGCTTGTCGCATGGCTCCTGTTGCCGCGTGGTCAACACCCAGATCAGCACCGCGTCCACCCAGATATTGCGGTACATGCTCTGCCAAGTGGGTAATCAGCTTGGCGATGAAGTAGATCATGGATACCGCAGCCGCGAGCATGACACCCAGATAGGTGACAAGCTGGATGGGGCCGACACCCGTTACGGCAAACGCCGAGAATCCGGAGTAGAACACGATGCCGAGTATCTTGCCGCCCACTGCAAAGAGCAGGAACGAGAACACGAACCCGAACGTCAACAGCGTGGGGCGAAGCAACGTGCCAAGGACGACAGCGTAGCCGTGTTGAGTGCGCTGGCCAGTTACGCCCTCACCATCCGCGAAAGCGTGCGCCGCCGCAAAGATGGGTGCGGCCACCATGAGTTCCACAACCAGCAAGAGCCACCCGACAATCGCCATTGCCATGACGACAGCAGGGATGAACGGCAGGACGTAGGACAGGATTGCGCCCTCGATGACGAGCAGCGAGCCGATCATCACAAGGAGGGTTCCCAGAGACTTGAACGCATCACCAACAAGAGGGATTTTCTTCGCAACACTACCGACAGCGCCGGATACTGCACCACCGGCTACCATGCCGGTTCCCCATTCAATCGCGTCCTGACCTTGCATTGACAGGAACACGATGATGTTGCCGCCGTCAGCCAGACCCTTGGCGTAGTTCATCAGGTGGCTGGAGAACGTACCCTCCATCATCTGATCAAGACCGGCCTCCCCTGCGCTATTGCCTGATGCCGCGATACTCTTGAGCGAACCCATCTGCAACAACGCCTGAATTCCATCCAGATAAGGGCGAAGATCGGTGGTCGGAACTTGGAGCGTGGTTGAATCCGGCGGCAATGCCACGGCGGATAGAACCTCATTCGGTACCGGTGATGGTGTCACCACCGGATTCAGCGTGCTGATCAATTGCTGATAGTTACCAACCATAGCGGTGAGAGCCGGATAGAACACGGCGCTTGATGCCCACCCCATTGATGCGGATTGCGTGGCGAAGTTTTGTGTGGTCGTTACAAGATCAGATGCCTTACCCGCGCCGTAGCCGCTGGCAGAATCGACAATGTTGCCCAACATCAGGGCATAGGTGCTACCCATCTGCGACTTAACCGTGTCGTCCAATTTGGATCCGTTCTTGATGTCGGTCACAAACTGGTCGGCATAGCCGTTTGCGGTAATCACCAGCGCGCCAATCGCATTCTCTTGAGCCTTGCAAAGCGATGACTCAACGGCGGCTGTCGACGGCTTCTGATCAGTGACCCAGTTGGAAACACTGGCGGTCATATTCGAGAAGAAGTCGGATATGCTTTCGAGCGTGGTGGTTGGCATCACGCCGCATGTGATCGTCACCGTGCCAAAGTCATCAACAGGGTTGCCGTTCTGCATGACATGGAGCGTACCCGTGGCGTGCGCGCCATTGGCCGATGTATCCCAAGTCCAGTTGGCTGCGTTCGTTCCGTCAAAGCTCAAATTCAGATTTGGGTTCACTGCCATGACTGATTTTGTCAACAAGGCGATCTGCAACATATTGGTTGCCGACTGATCGACGTTTTGAGGCGATACTTGAGCTTGATAGAACGTGGCGGGAGCCGTGCTCAGGTACTTGGTAAACGCAGTCCACGGCATGTCGGCCATGCCAATCGAGCCGTACACAGCCATCAGGATACTGGCCTGAAGGACGGTAAGACCCTTGATAATGGGCAGCGGCGTGAGTAGCACAAGGGACAGCGGTGCTCGTACCGGCGCGTAGACGCTGTGGTATCGCTTGCCGAGTGTGACACCCTCGTGCGCCGTTTGCATCGCACCAAGCGTTGCCTGATACGCCAGCAACAGGCCAACAAACACCATGAGCGCCACGTTAAATGAGGCAAACATATCCCCTAGGAGGCCAAGATTGGTTGAGCCGCTTTGCAGCGTCCACCACTGGTCTCCGAGAAGTTGCGACAGCAGGCTGACAGACAAGTCGCTCCCTGCTGGTGAGGTAATACCCGGAACAATGTCGGTCATCTCATTTACTCCCTATGATCTATCAGTTGCCGAACACGCTGCTCAGGGAGCTTGTGGTCGCGTTGTTAATGGTTGGCTGGATCAGGTTGTTTGCCCCGCCGTTATTGACCGTAACCGTGCCAGAACCAGAACCGACGCTAACAACACTATTGGCTCCGGGTGCAACCGACCCAACGGTGGAGTTGATCTGACTAATCGCACCATTGGTCACATTCTGAATCTCGCTGTTTGCCATCTGGCAAGCCTGATTCATCAGCGAATTAAAGATCGACGACAGGTTGAATGTACCAATGGAGATGTTCAGCGCCGAAAGTGACGACAAGCAACCATCGAGATTACCCGGCGCGGGTGCTCCGCTGTCGTAGTTCGATCGAGCCGCATCACGAATTGCTTGCAGATTGGCTTGGATTTGCGAGTTATCGCAAGGTGCCGTGACTCCGCCGCTCGCGTATGCCGGTGCGACCTGAGACATTGCAATGGTCAGTGCGGCCAGAATTAGAGGTGCTTTCTTACCCATGACAGGTGCTCCTTATTGAAAAACAGGTGAAGAAGCTCCGTGCGAAGGAACACAAGGAGCCGGTGACGGGTGGTCTGCTTGAATGAATCGGTGGCGGTGCTCTCACTACTCAGGAAAAGTCGCCCAACATCGTTTTCTGCGTTGCGATCAATCCAATCGAGCAGGACAAGGTTCGGTGAAACATGAAGTGCCGACATGACCTCGGATGCGAGGCGCGCGTCCTCGATGGTAAAGACAGGCGGGTGCTCGTTTTGCACCATCTCCAGTATCGGAGAAATCACCGGCATGGCCTCGCTTGTCGGGATCGGCCAGTCCTCATTCGCCTCCATCCACGCCAACATATAGGCCAGTGGTGGATAGCGAGCGACGATCTCCTGAATGGGATCATTGGTGTTCTGCATGAAATTCCCTCGCTAATGGGTGTCTATCGTATAAGCTATATGGTACACGAACAAATGTGTTATCCCGACTTCTATTTGATCGGGTCGACCAATTAACGAGGGCAAAACATGAACCGTAACAAAGCAGGTGCAGCGATCATCGTTGCGTTAGGTATGGCAGCGGTATCACCGGCTTTCGCTGGAGTGGGTACCGGCGTGGCGGGATACTGCTCCCTAACGACAGGAAACATGGCCTCGCCAATGGATGTGGAACAGGCGCAGGAGACAATCATTCCCACCATTGCCCAAGGTGCGAATGCCATTTCAGCCGCCCAGAAACAGCAGCAGCTCGACACCAGAAACATCTGGAACCAGTACAACCAGAGCTTGACCGCATTCTTGAAAAACCTATGGGCATCAAAGGCTGTGCAGAAGGCAGCCGATCAGCTAGGAACCCAGAGCCAGCCGAGCGACATTTGCGATGCCAAGTCAGAGACGGCCAGCGCTGCATCCGGTGCGGCGGCCGCTCTTGTGCTCAAGACCCAGATAAACGCGAATCTCAACGCATGGGACAAGGGAACGTCATCAAAAACACATACGCAAGAGGTTATCTCGAAGATGACCACGGGGCAGTCGTCGGCGCAGTCCGTATTCAACCCCGACCCAAACTCGACCACGACCACCAGTGATGCCAACACCTACTTAACCCTGATTACCGCACCCAATCCGCCTGTTGCCATAAACAGCGCGCAATCAAAGACCCCTGCGGGTCAGCGCAACAAGGTTCTAATGCAGTCGTGGCAGCTTTATACGGGTATAGCCCAGAGTGCCGCTGGTGATGTGGCGGTTCAAAACCTGCCAACAGCCCCCGGTGCGGATGCGCTCGCCAAATGGCAAGCAATCCCCGGCAACGCCGGAACCTATCCGCCCGGATATAACATTCCAAGCGGCAATATCTCACCGAACGGCCTTCTTGATGTTCAGATCGCCAAGCGATATGCAAACAGCAATTGGTACTCTGACTTGAATCAGGGCACTCAGTCGCTCGCGCTCAAGGAGACCACCTACATGGAGGCGATCAATCTTGAGCAGACGGATCGTGAACTCACCATGATGGAGGGTCTGGTCAACGTCAGCGCGGCGCAGTACGCAATCAGGACAAATCAGAAAAACAATGCGGCAATGGCCAACGCCAGTGCCGATTCGGTTCAAGGCACGGCGCGAGGACAATAAGATGATGAACCACAAACGCAAATACCTGATCGCTCCCTTGGCTGCGGCTGTAATCGCGGCATTCGCGGGCGCGGCTCATGCAGACGCACTAACCTCGCCTACGCCAATTACCGGCATGACCGCAATCACTGGCTATTGCTATTCGCTTGGGCCGATTGCTACCCCGTCCGATATGGACACCCTGACCTCGAACGTCGATAACGCCGTACAAGAGTTCTCTGCCATTGTGCAGAGTGGTGTTCAGCAACAAACGCTCGCCGAGCGAAACCTGATGAACCAGCAGCTCCAGTCGGAGACCGCAACGCTTCGCAACCTGTTTATCACGCAAGCGCAGCAGGATTACGCCGATCAGGTGGGTGGCATCAACGCACAGTCCGATGCGTGTACCATCGAGGATCAGGCAAGTAAGACCGTTGCTGGACTGAATGCGGCGAGAGCCTTCGTTGCCGGTATCACCAAACCCGCCCCGCTTACAGGATCAGCCGCTGCGGGAGCCAACATTGGCGCACCCACGGTGGCGCAGCAGATCGCACCAGTGGACAACACCTCGGCGCAAATGGCTGCACTCGCCAAGCAACCGGTAAAGCAATGGAATTCGAGCGTGATTACTCAATCGGGTGGCTCTGCCGCCGATGTGACGGCGGCTATCGCCCATGCGGTCAACCCAATCCCGACAAAGGGCATCCCGAACTCGGCCTTGAACACGAATCCGGGTCTTATGTGGCAAGCGCACGCAGTCGTCAATTCAGCGCAAACCTCGCTGGCGACCAACGCGCTTGCCATTCAGTACGAAGGGCATGACGCAACAATTGATGGCTCAACCGCGATCTCGACGCTAACACAAGACCTCGGCGGCAACGCCACAACAGCCGCGAACGTGGCTGGTATTACCTCATCCGGCACGATCTCGCCGGACGCGCTGTTTCGCGTACTGGTGGCGGGATGGGGTAAGAACCCGACATTCTCCGATGCGGTTCGTAACGGCGGGGACGTGTGGCAGGTGAAGAAGCAAGCGCAAATGCTTGCGGCCAAGTTGTGGGCCGATCAGAGGATCAACACCCTCCTTGAGCGTGTTGTCACCCTTCAGGCGGCCATGCTTGCTCAGGATGCGGAAGGAATGGTTCATAAGGTCAACGCAACCCAAGCAGACATGACGCAACAGACAGCGCGAGGATTAGGCCAATGAAAAAGACCCTGATTGCCTTGGTTATCCTGTCGGTTAGCGCAACAACGACTCAGGCAGCCACCACACTGACCACCGACCAGCAGAATGCGATCAACCAGATGACGCAGCAGATACAAAATGCGGCCAACAACGGAAACAAGCACCAGCGAGGGACGATCAATGCCGCCAAGGGTGCGTCAATGGGTGCAATGGCTGGCGTAGCCGCAGCCATGCTTTCGTCCATGATGGGCGGGGTTATGTCGGAGGCTCTAAATGCTTTTGGCGCGGTTCAGTCGTCGCTGACACAAGGGACTATGGCTGTAAACAACCTATTCAACCAGTACAACCAGTCGCTTGCCTCGTTCATGCGTAACCTTGAAATCACCAAGGCGCAGCAGGATTACGCCTACCAGACCGCTTCATTCAACCAGTTGGGCGGCAATGCGACTGGAACGTGCGCCGGCTCTGGTTCATCTGCCTTGGCCAACACTTCCGGCAACGGCCTGCCCACCGGCAAGCTGCCGTCAATCACGAGTACGCCCGGTACGCCCGTATCCAAGATCGACCAGATGAATCAGTGGGTTTCTGATGCCAATAGTGGGCTGACACCTGATGCGGATTCGCTGTTTGAGGGAAGCCCTTACTACACGGAAGATCAGGTGGCCGTAACCATTCGCGCCCTCACCCTGCCGTTCAGCCCCTCACCCATCACCACAAGCGGAGCGAATACGCCCGCTGGAGTGGCCTATGCAGCGGAGGCGAAGGTGGCGAACAGCTATATCTCACTGGCATCCAACGCAATGAAGGTGGTGGTTGATTACAACCGACCGATCAAGGGTCTGACTGATGCAGATGTCACCAGTATTGCGGCACTGGTTCAGGCGCAACCGATCAGCCTTCCTGCGAGCCAGAATGACATTATGGATATGCTCGTCAATGGCGTGTACGCAAACAAGGACTGGAGTTCATGGATCAATCAGGCGGGTGAGCCGGGTGCGATCAAGGCGCTATCCGCAATGCACGCCATTGATCTCAGTCAGCAGCAACGTCACCGAGAGCTGCTTGCCCAACTAACAACGATCATGGCGGCTCGCCAGTCAATTCAGGCTCAGGTCATCGCGGATCACGCGAATGACACCATTGCGCCCGTAACAGATCAATCGGCCAGAGGTGTCACCGAATAAGATAGCACCGCCTATTGACCTTGCGACAATCATGCGCCATGATAATACTCATACGGTGCATGAATCGCTTGCCCAAGTGATTCACAAGAAGGCTTCAAGATAACAACGAGGTATCCATGAACAACGCAAAAGCAAAAAAACGCAATCAGAACATTCGTGATCTCTATGACGAGAGTGAGCGACTTCCCTCATCACAGGCCGCCGAGCGCGCCCTGCTTGGATCACTCCTTACTTCAGATAATCCAAGGCTGTCCGATTCGATTGCCTCATCTGTTGAAGAAGATTACTTCTACTGGAAAAGTCATGCGGATATTTATCGTGTTATCCGTTCGTTGTCGGTCAACAACCAGAATCCCGACATTGTTCTGGTGTCGCAAAGGCTTAATGATGCAGGGCTTCTGACGGATGCCATGCAGGGCTATATCGCTCGAATCGCAATGGACGCACCCGTTATTCCTGATGTGCGGTCATACGCAAAAGAAATCGCGGAGAAGTTTCATGCCCGTTCTGTCATTTTCGAGGCTCGGCGCATCGAACAACAAGCATTGAACGGTCATTCCTCGTCGGCAAAAGACCTTATCACCAGCGCAAGGGCTGGCATGTCCAATCTGGCCAGCAGCATCCGTGACGATGGGCGATTCAGAGACCCCTCATCGATCCTGTCATCGACACTGGACTGGATCACGGAGGCATTTGAGAGCGAAAGCGGGATTACCGGCACACCTACGGGTTATCCCGACCTCGATAACATGACCGCAGGGCTTCACGCAGGGGATCTGATTATCCTCGCCGGTCGTCCATCAATGGGTAAAACGGCTCTGGCGATGAACATTGGTGAATCAATCTCGCGCATTGGGCGCGGCACGGTTGCCGTGTTCTCAATGGAGATGCCAGCAGAGCAACTCATGGCGCGCATGGTCAGCTCGGTTAGCGGCGTACCTTACGAGAATCTTCGGTCGGGCAACCTCAACAACGATCACTGGTCGCGCCTGACCACGGCCATGACCATCCTCTCCAAGAGTGATATTCAGATCGACGACCGCCCCGGCCTGTCACCGGATGAGATTCGCGCCAACCTGACCGATCTTGTCTCGTCCGGCAAGAAGCTAGGCCTTGTTATCGTTGACTACCTTCAACTGATGCAGATTCCGGGGATTGTCCGACGGCATGAGGCGGTGTCCGAAATCAGCCGCGAGCTCAAGGCGATTGCCCGTGAGTTTGGCGTACCGGTTATTGCCCTGTCACAACTTAATCGAGACCTTGAATCTCGCGCCGACAAGCGGCCACAAAACGCCGACCTGCGCGACTCCGGTTCGATTGAACAGGACGCTGACATCATCATGTTTGTGTATCGGGATGAGTATTACAACAAGGACAGCCCAGATAAGGGGTTTGCCGAACTCATCGTTGGCAAGCAGCGCAATGGGCCTACCGGCACGATTGTTCTTGCCTTCAACAACAAGGTGACACGGTTCGAGAACGCGACAAGTAGCGAGTACGACTCATAGGCGCTGAAATTAAGACATTGGCTCGGCTTATAGAAACGCTATCATAATTGTGTTACCAACATTATTTGCAGAAACAGGAACATTTCAATGAAAAAGACAATCATCAGTTTGGCGATTGCCGCATCCCTGCTTTCGGCCTCGTCATCTGCGCTCGCTGCAGGGGATACTTGGTCGATTGTATCGCCATCTGGCAAGGTGGAAGCGGTACATGGGGTCAACCCTATGGAGGCCGCTCGTCAGGCCATTAATGCCTATCGAAAGAAGGGCATTCTCTCTATTCATGCGACAATCGACAACGAACACCATCGTATTGTTCTCCTTTCCGCCAAGACGAAAGCAACCGGCTCGCTGGCCGAGTTCGTTCCGGCGGGTGGCGAGCTGAACATCAACCAACTGAATCGTGACCTGCCGTTGATTCGTGACTATGCTCGCGCTCACGGCGGCGACCCTGTTATTCATGTCGGCGCAATCACCCAATCGGGCGACCTTCCAATCGAAACCGACATTGCCCCTGCCAGCACGCAAACCAAGGGCGTTGTCCTGTCGTCATTCGGCCCTCGCTACTCTGGCTCTGATGTAATTTCAGGGTTTGCCAGCGGCAGTTATGACGGGTGGCTGTATTCAAGCACCGCCACGGCGGGGCTTCCCTTCTTGACACCGCATGAATCACGAGGCGGCTACTACTACGGTTTCAATGGCGAGGGCATTCGTCCGTTCAAGTATGGTGAGTTCGTTCTGGGTACGAACCTCTCTGTCTACAAAGAGGGCGGCAAACTGGAACCGCTGGACATTACCGGCCAGTCGCAACTGTTTTACACCGGTATCAAGCGTCCGTATTCATGGGGCACGCCCGGCCTTCGCCTTGAGGTTGGTCGACAGTTATCCCATATCGGTATCGCAGATATTTCCGGCAGCCAAACCTATACCGCGCTTCGCGCCACCTACGATCTAACCAAGTCGTTCATGCTGCCACGGATGAAGTCGCCTACGGTTGCCACGGTTAGTGCCGCCGTTGTTCAAGGTCTGTCTGTATCAACCAGTGGTTATGGGCTTGGCCGGATCAACCTTGACCCGAATTTCACTACCGCATTGGTGGACATGACAGCCAACCAGAACTTTGGCAAGTGGACAGCAAGCCTTGCGGCGGGTGGTCAGGTTCAGCGTGGTGTTCAACCCCTGCAGCTTGATTTCTATCTGGGCGGCGCGAATCGCGGCTCCGGTTACTTCACCGGCGCAGCGTCCTCGCCAACCGGCGCGTATGGCGGGATTCGCCTTTACACGCCGCCGTTTACCATCAAGGGTGTAACCCTGCGCCCGTTCACCGGATACAACCAATCGGTTGGCGAGCCTATGATCGGTCACTCATTGCGCGCGGCCAGTGCCGAGATCGGTACCCAAGTGTCTTTCGGTCAGAACTTTGCCGGTGACATTGGTTATGCGCGCATCACCGACCACGACGGCGAGCACGACACCAAGGGTCGATTGATCTTCAACATCATCGCCAAGTTCTAACCACCCATCAGGATGAGCGGCAAGCCCGATCCGGCGCAAGCTGGTTCGGGTTTTATTTTGCCCAATTGTTCGCTTTTGGTATCGAAAAATCTTATTTGTAGCCCCGTGAATGTGCCGTATAATAATACTCATGGTGCTCATAGACGATGGGCAGAAACGGAGAAACGACATGGCCAATACCAGTGCGCCAACCCGCGCCAAACGAATGAAACCTGTCCGGCACATGCGGCCTGATGGATCAACCGCTGATGGCGATGTTATCCGTCCGGGTGATCGTTTCATCATGGTATCTGGCCGGATCACCACGCCCTACCCTCGCCAGAAAAGCCCCAAGTACAACGTCCGGTGGTTGATCGACAACGCGGTAGCGGAAGCTATTGCCAATCGGGATGATTTCAACCTCACTCCTTTTAGCCGAATCAGTGTCACCGCGCCATCAATGGCCGACCTTGAGTCGTTGACCATGTACCTGTTTGATTATCAGCCGGTTGATGCCATCCGGCTTAGGGCGAATTTCCGGCTCGTTGCATGAATCAGCACGGCCTTATTTGATGTTTGGAGATGGAACAATGAGCAAGTCAGACTCAATCAGTAATGAATCGTCGGTTATGAAATTAATCATCCCTCCGAAAAAACCGGACATGCCGAGCTACATGGTCTACCGAGGCCCATCAATCTTTACCAATCGAAAGGGAAAGAGTGACATTGTTATCAGTGCCGGTTATCCACCCAGTCACGAAAAGGCGCTTGAAAAAGGCGGCAGCCTGGGGTCGGACGGTCGCCGTTACAGTGCCCTTGCCCGGTTCGCCGCTGAAGATTTGAACATACTGCGAAGCTATGAACTTGTGCCGGCATTCCTGAACGAGAAGTGGCTGGCCGACAATGGATTCATTTCGCAGCATGGCAGCGAACGGGGTTCCGTGGCTTCGCGCCAGTTGTCGGATATTGAGGTTGTTGATCGTTTGCGCGATCTGGGCATGGTCAATACCTATATCTACCATGTCAACAAGGATGAGCGCGGCGAGTTCTCATCTGATCTGCGCGACATTCTGACCGATGAAACGGTGTGGGAGTGCAGCTCGCTCAAATACATGAACGAAATGCTCGAAGATGGCTACATGCAGCACTCGCGGGATATTGAGGGCCTATGCAGCCACATGACCGACATGGGCGTGGCTATGCTGCCAGCAGGGTCTACGATCCACGCCGAGGGCGACGAATCCGGTCTGATCGACAAGGCCATCACCAAGGCCGGTCAAGCCGAGTACACCTATCTGGTGGATCGCTATCGCTCGATCATCAGTCGCCTACGCGAACAGGGGTTCGATTCATCTGTTTCGCTGGATGACGGCATTCTGGATCAGGGTATCGAGGTGATGCGTAAGGAATCCAGCGCGGATGCAAATGATGACTGTCGTGACCGATCAAGTACCATGAGAGCGGAGTAACGGTTTAGGCTGAGCCAGCGACGCCCAATACTGCGTCCAGTGCTCGGTCTACAATCTCGCTATCGGGTGGTCTACGGTTGTTTGCCGCGAACTTCATGGCTGCTGCTCGATAGGATTCATTGCTTGCAACCGTATTGATTGCCTCAAGAATATCGTTCGATGATGCTGACGGATTAACGAGCTTTCCCGCGCCAAGCGATACAATCTTGGTCGAGTTTAGCATCTGCTCAACAATATCCGAGACCAGCACCAAGGGTGCGCCAGCGTTTATTGCCATTCTGATGAATCCGGCTCCACCATAGCTTAGGGCAACAGTCGCATCAGTGACCAGATCGTACACATTGATTCTTCGGTTTGTCACTAGCATTCGATTGCTGCAAAACGCCATTGCCGCCTCGTCGGAAAGCCCCGCAACCGTGCAGATCACATCCGCTCCGCTGCGATTCATCGCCTCCAGTGCTTGAACAAGCCCTCTTGAATGGGCATGAAGATAAGACAGGATACGCACGCTGCCCTGCGGCCTTTCTTGCGGCCATTCAAGCCTTACATGGCTCTTGGTGTCATCGTGGGCTATGCCGCCCGTATAGAATCGCCCCTTGATGCCGCCCCATAGATCGAGGTCAAGCGGGTTGTCGATAATCACGGTATCCGTGTTGAACAGTAATGAAAGACGGTTGAAACTTGGTCGTCCAAACTTGGACATAATGGCGTTCACGGATGAAAGCGCACGGTATTCAAGCGAGAGCAGGACTCCGCTGGTGATCGCCTGATTGCGAAAGAATGAGGGCATGGGAACAGTATCCGGTGGTATCCCGAATCCTGAACAAATGGAGACCACGCGAATGCCACGGATGCGCGCCGCAATGACAGCGGTTGGCGCGTAGTCAGATACAATGACGCTCGGCTTGAATTCGTCTATGGTGGCAAGCCACTGGCTGACCATGCCCAACAGCGCCGATTCGTTGTCGTACCCAAAGAACCGGATCAGAATTTCTGCATGGTTAATTGACGGGCGATTGTTCTCATCCCCTGATGGGGGTTTCGCTGTCTGGAATACAGGCATGTCCAGATCATCACCGGCAAAGCGTTTCAGCGCAGCTATGTCGGAGGCGGAGATCGCGGTAATGCACCCCCTTCGGGTGGCCGCTCGCGCCATCGCCATAGCCCTACCGATGTGACCTGAATTGCCGCCAATCTCCAGCGCAAACAGGATGCGGTCTGGGTGGATCTGATTATGTTTTGATGCTTCCATGATATTTATTATATCGCACATCATTGAGAATTTTATGCGCCAAATTCAGGCCGTCCTGTTTTGGTTTTTCGGGAGTCACTATGGGTCTGATTGATATTGAGAAGATGACGGTGCAAGAGCGATTACAAACAATGGAAGCCCTTTGGGATGCCCTCGCTCATGGGACGCAGGAACCGGCATCACCCACTTGGCACGATGAGATTTTACGGGCGCGCCAAGAAAAGATCGCCTCCGGACAGGCGGTCTTTGTCTCGTTATCGGAACTCAAAGCCAGTGGCACTTAACGAAGGTGCGTCTTGGTGAACTGCCTTCGTCATATCTACCCCAGTCTCGCTGCAATATCTGCCGCTGATTCCCTGTAATAGACCATGAGCATCTTGATGTCCTTGTGACCGCTGATACGCGCCAGTGTCAGTACGTCCACCTTCTTTGCCAGTCGCGTCAGTGCTTCGGCGCGCATATCGTGAAAGTGCAGATCATCAATCAGACAGCACTTTTTCGCCTTCCTGAATAGTGCATCAAGTGACGCACTGGATACGGTAAACCGTCCTTCGGGTAGCTGCCCGATCAACTCAATCGCTCGCGTCGATAAAGGCACGATCCTCGCGCTGCCGTTCTTTGTATTCGGCAGGTGAACCGTTCGCGCGAACACGTCGAACGTGGCCGGGCAGATAGTGAGCAGTTCGCCGGCGCGCATGGCGGTTTCAATCGACAGCAACATGGCTATAGCGACCTCTTGGCTCAGGTTCGTCGCTTTTTCGTTCATGTAGCCGAGCGCGTCACAAAGCCTTTCGATTTCATCAGGTGTCGGGCGACGAGTGCGTGCCGGTGGATTCGGTGGCTTACGCACGTCAGCCATAGGGTTCACGGCGATCCAGCCCCAATCGAGTCGTGCGGCCTCAAACACGGATCGGAGTATGGTCATCTCCCTGCGTACCGAGCTAGTCATAACCTTATCGAGTCGCTCATCCCGCCAAGCGGCAATGTCGTGCGCTGCGATACGATCAATGCGTCGACCACGAAGCGGGTGCGTGTTAATCCATAGGCGCAACGTAGTCGCCTCGCGCTTATGTCCTCGGTGTGTTGGCGATACTTCCAGCAGGAATCGTTCAAGAGCGTCAGCGAGTGTTTTATCTCCGCTCGTTTTTCCGGTAGTCTTGCCGGACAGCAAGCCGCTCTCCACCTCGTTTGCCCATTGCTCGGCTTGTCGCTTGGTGTCGAAGGTGGCCGACTGACGGATGCCGGAGCGCACGACTTCCACGCGCCACTTGTCTCCCCGCTTTCTGAATGTTGCCATGATTGTTTTCCGATTTTTGGCGTAATTTTTGGCGTAAAGATTACGCCACGAGGCATCGGCAAACAACATAAAACGAAAAAATGAAACAGGGTAAAATGCCCTGAAACCCGCACCAGAATAAGGTTTACGGCGCGAAACGAAATGAAGCGATAACGCGCAAAAACAGCGCCGAGAGTCCGACCCTAGGCACCAAACACCCCAATTAAATCAACGAGTTACAGAGGGTTTGGCGTAAATCTGGCGTAATCGTTGCCCGAAAGAAAGCCCGCTTGATGCGGGCTTTTTCTTTTGGCTCTCTAGGTGATCCGCGCAGTCCTTGGCGGATGACAGTCCGTATTTGTCCCTTTTCAGGCCGCTGAACGGTCTTTGGGTGATCCCAGAACTCGCGTTCGGGGTAAGGATTCTCGAACGAGTTACAATGGGCTTGGCGTAACTCTGGCGTAATCGTTACCCGAACTTTCAGGCCGCTTGATGGTTTCGCGGTTTCCGAACTCGCGTCCGTGGCAACGTTTCTCGGTGGCGGCCTATCCAGTCAATCACTTCGTCAGGCTGCCATCGCCGTCCTTTCGCGTGGCCGGTAATGTTGATGGCTCGCGGGAAATCTGGCTTGCAGATCATCTCTCTGGCTGTCGTCATCCCGCAGCCGTAATATGCGGCGATTTCATCAATGCCCCATAGTGCCGGCCGACCGATCTTCAGCGCACCGATCAGTGTGTCCATGCGCTCAAGAAGCGGGTTTTCATTTAGCGTCGTGCTCAATTCTTCACCTCTCTTGTTCATGTTAAAAATCTGCCAATGCCGCAAGGATCGGTGATTGCTCAACGATCTCTGCGGGTTTGCTGGTCATGGTTTCAACGGGTTCCACTTCGACTCGTTCTGGCGTGGCCTGTACGGGAGCCGAGTTCATCGCTGGCTTGGGTTGCTGTCGCTGCCCAAGTGCTTGACGTGCGCTGTTGACTGAATCCATCACGGTATCGCGTGATGCCTTCTCAACGGGCTGCGGTGATGGTTTGGTGTGCCGCTTCAATGCGCTTTGTAGCGCGCTGGACGCGCTGGTCATGGCCTTGAGCCCCTTCTCAACAGATAGGCGCTCGGCTGCGGCTGCGGCTGCGGCCTTGTTGTGGTGGGCGATCAGATGCACGCAACCGATCTCCCTCCGGATACCCGCCAGTGCCTCGGTGTATGCCTTGCTCTCTACAACAGGCGCACCTTTCTTGACTGCGCCTTTCTTGACAGGAATATCGTTTTTGATCTTGTTCAAGAAGGCATTGACCACCGCACCCATGCCGCCACCAGACCGCTCAATAAGCGATCGGTAGTGACGGATCATGCGACCACGCCCGTCCAGTTCAATCCGCGCCTTATCTCGCGGATCGTTCATGTCAAACCACGGCTTGCCGTCAACCGGACGATAGGGCTGCGGCTCGCTATGGCGCTCGATGAATCTATCTCGTGCTTGCCCCATGACGAATCACCCTGCCTCCATTGCGTTAATCATGCTGTCGCCAATGGCGTTGATCTCCGACATGATGGCGCCGTCACCGGGCAAGACATTGAATACCCGCTCAGGTGTCAGCATGGCAACGGCCACATCAGGTGCGTTGGTCATGTGAGCCGCACCGCTCTCGTCGAATGTGATGCCAGCCGCTTCCATAGATACGGCGCGAAGCCGTGAGATAGCGACATCACGCGAGATGTTGTCAGGCATCTGGATGTACTCGTTCGCCACGGAATCCGAAATCCGGCCATTGATTACCGAAACCCAATCCATGAACTCGTTCAACGCGCTCGGCTTCGAGACCGAGTTGGCGAAGTGCCCAATCATCTTGCAAATCGCAATAGACCAGTCGGAAGTTACATCGCTGACCGCGCTAACCCGTGTGTCGATCTTCTGCTGGCATCCGTTCATCTCACCGACAAAGGAATCAAGGAACACGTCCTCGTCACTAAGCAGATCAATGTTTATCTCTGCGGCAGCGAGAACGGCTTGTGTATCAGTGTGTGTTGATTCACTCCAAGCCTCCATGTTCAAGCCGGACAGGACGGCCTTGACTGCGGCGGGTGTCTTGTCGGCTTCCGAGGTTATCATGTAGAACCGATTGCGGTAATCACGCAGATCAGTCAGGAGCGCAAAATCACGGTTTATTGCCGCCTCCTTGATGGACTCGGCAAATGCAACAATGACATTTGAAATCATGGCAATTGCTTGCCGTTCGCGTTCGATCTGGCCTTGTGTGCTCATCGTGACCCACTCCTGATTGCTTGGACTACCCTATCATGAGTGGACTATATCACATTTATTATGGCGTTCACATTAACCCATGCGCTTTTTGCTCAACGCCGCGATGAACTCAGCCGTGGATGCGGCAAGCTCCGTAGGTTTCGCCGGTTCCGGCTTCGGCGGAAGCGGATAAGCCGGCTCGGTGATAACCTCAAGCATGGCCTCCTTGATCTCCAGTTCGTCCATGCTGTCCTCGTCGGATTCGGACGGGTCAAACCCTTCTTCCTCGTCGACCGCTTCATCAGTTGGCGTTTCATAGGATGTGGCGACCGTCGATCTCAGCATATCCGCGCCGGGGATGCGGAACCGTGGGTGAGGCGCAGCCGGTGCGTCATCTTCATCTGATTCAATATCGTCATCTGTAAACCCATCGAATCCGTCCTCACTGGGGTCATAGGCATCATCGGCTACTGCGTCGAATGCGTCCTCCACCGGAGCATCCACGGGTGCTTGCACCTCTATCTGCGCCGGTAAAGATTCCGGAGTAGCGGGTGCTGATGCAATCCCGCCCTTTGCGTTAACACGGTCGATCTCGACCAGCCAGTTGTGAATAGCCGCCACACCGAGTTCACGGCGTTTCTGGCCAAAACCATCGGCATTGCTGAATACCTCGATCAACGGGGCTGGTGCGGGGTTGGTGAACACCATGTCAGGCATGTCACCTTGCGCGATTACGTCCCACGAATCCATCAGCACCTTCAGATCGCCAAAGCGAGCCGAAAGCGCGGTGCGTGATGGCTGGAAAATCTGCGCGTGGTGATGAACAAACAAGGGGTACTCGTTTGACTTCGGCCCTGCCCCTGCATGGAAGCCCTGACCCCTGATGATCTTGCCCTTGAAGAACAGATGCCATTCACCCTCGATCTGGCCAGCCACATCAAGCGCATTGATGCGACTGACACGCTGCGCTTGCGCGCCCAAGGTGTCGTTGTAGTTGAACATGCCGTTGACCGAGTAACCCTGCGTGCGGAATTCCTCGGTTTCACCGGCCAATTCCTCCATCAGTCGCTTGGTTTCCTTCGGATCATCGCCGGTCATAAAGAACTTGAGCTTCGTGTTGGCGAGAATCTGTTGAGCTTCCTTCTTGGTGGCTTCGGTCGTACCCATGATACCGGCCCAGTCTTGTGAGGCCACGGTGCATGACATACCCAGACCACGGCCTTGGGTGAACATTTCAGCCAGACCTTCAACCATAATCGCCGCGATCTCGTCGATGGTCAGGAAGAACGGCACACGCGCATTGGCGATACCCAAATCAATCAGTCGCCGCCATGTACCCATGATCTCGCCGCCACCCAAGCCTACGGCGGTTGCCAAGCGGAGAACGGACAGGGTGATCTTGCCGATACCGGCCAGTTCTTTCGGGCTTTTCTCCAATGATGGAATCAGGCAGAAGAAAATCCGGCGCTGCAGGATCACGTCGACCATGTTGATGTCGCCCTTCTTCGCCGCAAAGATGTGGCGATAGGTGGTGTTCATCATGGAGAAGGTTTCGAGGAAATAGTTTTGGGCGTAGCTGTACTGGCGATCAAAGTCACCCCACTTGCTTGAATCGGCCTCATCCGGTTTCCAGCCCATCGACCGCAAGAAGTTCATGGCGGCCTCTTGGGTTGGTTGCGAGAAGTCCTTGCGCTTGGCGATAGCCACGAACTCTTGCGGCGCAAGATACTTGGCAAAGTCGCCGGGGAACATGCTGATCTCGCCCATGTCGCGCATCTCGGTCAGCATCATGGTGAGCGCGGTCATCAATGCCTTCGCGTTTGATTCAAAGATACTGCCGCCACCACCGCCGCCACCGGAGGCCATCAACGACAAGGGGATCTCCTTGAGGGCTTCTGCCTTGCCGCGAGCGAATGGCTGCATACTGTTTGAGCGAATGAACCGTGATTTTGTCAGTTTCTCTTGACCAAGCGCGTAGTTGAGCACGCGAACGTCATCATCTCGTCCGGTGTAACGGGCGATAACCCATCCTTGGCCGTAGAGTTTCGGTGCAGCCTTCGCGTCCACATAGCCCAAGCCGCCGCCCACGGCGACCGAGTTGAATGCCATCGACACCAGTGTTTCCGTTTTACCCGCACCGGTACCGCCGATCACAAGCATATGGGTTAGAAGATCGGTGAACGAACCCCAGATTTCCTTACCCATTGACCACAATCCTGATATGCCGTTGCCAAAGAAGAACGCACCCTCTCCCTTGCGGTACTTCCTTCGCCCCGGATAGGGGTTGTTGTAGTCAACACCCTTGGCATCCAGAGGCAACCGCAACGGCAGCGTTGCCAATCGCTCGCGGTTCATGCGGAAGTGCATCATGGACACCCCTGCAAGCATCAGGATCATAACCAGTGCGAGCAAGGTGTAAGCCGGATATGCAAAGGAAATACCGGAAATGACCACCATCCCTGCCAGCAGTCCAGTGGGTGATGACAGGAAGGTGATGATCTGCTTGCCAAGCGGCGTTGTGTCGCGCCGAATCTGGCTCTGGTGAATCTCATGCTGCTCATCAGGCGCGCGAAAACGTGGTGGGGCCATTAGTTGTTTACTCCTTCCTTCATATCGAACCATCCCTCACTGTCAATCGCGTAGTGCAGCGCATCAACAGAGGCAGTTACTCCCGCATCGGCAGCGGGAATCGGGCGACCTAGCGACTGTTCACACAAATAGTGGGCATGGACGGAAACCGCCTCGAACGAGTTGGTATCACCACCCAGATCATTAAGGGCGTACCACAATGGGCGATTGGTCGGACGCAGCCAGATGAACTCGTTTGGAGGCGTACTACCGCCTTGCTGCCGCGCCTTGCGTAGAAGTTCACACATCCATACATAGAGCCATGCGTCATGCTTGGATACTGACTGGCGAATCGACTGACCAAGGTCAAGCTCGGTGTCACTGGATTTCTTCATGGGCTTGGGCTTCGTTCTCAACAGCTTCTGCCAGAAGGTCGGCGGAGCCAGTGTTGGCTCATCATCGGACGGCATCAGGACGCGCTCGATCCATTTATCCGCATCGGCAATATCCAGTTCAAACTCTCCGGCGATCTCGCCCGGATAACCGTGCTCGTTGTTGTCGCCGATATAGCTGGCGATGGCCGCCTCCTCGTTGTAAGAGGTGCTCATGGCATCAAGAATCTGGCTCCCTGCCTTCTTCTCGCCTACACCAATCGCGCAAAACGCACCGATCAGGCCGCGAATATAGGTAGGCAGGGTCTTGATACCCTCCTTGCCGGGGAATTGTGGGCCGATCCGACTGATGAACACGGCCTTGGCGCGTTCCTCGTCAAACAGGAACCCACCCGCAGGGGCGATAACAGAACTGCGCGGCAACCCATCCTTGGTGAATGCGTCACTCTCTTTGGCCTTGTCGCCGTTCTCGTCAACGATGATCCCGCGCCGGATCGCAAACAGCATCGGGGATTCCTTGACCCGCCAAGGGCCGGTAGCGGTTGGCTCGTCGATGATAAGGCGCTTGCGATTAACCACCGGACGGAGCGCGGCGAACTGCTCTGCGTTGTGACGCAGCAATCCCTCCATGTCGAAACGGCGCATAAACCGATCGGTTTCTCCGACATAGTTTCTGGTCTTGATCCCGATAAAAGCGATGATCGGGATAATCAGCCAGCGACCGTACTGGCCGCCCGCATTCAGCAAAGCCGATATTTGCTGTTCGCTCGCCTTGGATGGCGGAACGGACGACATGAAGTCCCACACCTGCATAGGGCGGTCAAGCCCTAGACCAATCGCCGGTATGATCTGGATACGCACCCAGATATAAGCGAGCCAGTTAATCATCTCTCGGTTGTGATGGTAGAAGTAGGCAAAGCCCATGCTGCCAAGCAGCAGGACAGCAACAGCGACAATCATCATCGCCATTGAGTTATCTTGACTACCGCCACCTGCGGGACTGCCTTGTGCCATTGTCCGTTACTCCTTTGGTGAAACGAGGTGGCGGATGAATGCGGTCAGCGGCAATCGCGTGTTGTGGCCAACCATGTGCGCTTCCCAAGAGAACATCAGGGCGATGTGCATCGAGATCGCGGTCAGGACAAGCGCGGCGATAAGTGCCGTTACCATATTCATGGTGACACCGGTGTAGAGCGCGATCAGGCCAAGCAGGAAGCCGCTTATACCGACAATCAGTGCGCTGCGGTGCAGATATTGGACGCGAGCCAGTCGATCTGAATCCGACATGGATTTGATCGGCACGACATTCGTCCGTTTCTTCGTTAGGGACTTGACGTTTTCACTAATGATCTCCGCGCCGGGGCGTGCGATATTTGCCGGATTAACTGCGCTAGTGATTTTCTTGATGCCTTTGAGCATGGGGTTGAACTCCTTAAAATTCGGGCAAGTTTTCCTGATTAGGACGCTGAAAACGGCTTCCATCCGAGCATGTACCGACCGTTGCGCCAGAGACCGAATCGCTCGAACTGCAACAGGTCGGCGGCCACTCGGTAGTTGAATGGAATCTTCAGCTCCCATTCGTTGCTCTTGAACTGGTGCAGGGAGAATTTGGGGCAGCGCAACACCAGCAACGACTCACCGACAACGGATTCGCGCACGATCTCCACGCTCCAAGGAATCAGAGGGAACCATGCCATTGCATCTTCCATCAGGTCTCCATCGCCCTCTCTTGACATAATCGAGAGCACCGGCATACCCATCGCTGTTTCGGTGATCGCAAAAAACCGTGCCGATAACTGATAGCTCAAGCGATACGAGCGAAAGGGCATATGGGTTTCTGTGCGAATAACATCAGATACCCCATAGACCTCGCGTAGCCCGTCCAGCCAGATGCGAGCCTGAAGGATCGCCCCAACCATGCGCGCCGCCATTTCTGGCTTGCTATCGGTGTTCAGGTCAAATTCCATAGCCATAGATCATTACTCCGGACGTGGGTCGAGTGAGGGATCGCGCTTGGTGGATTCACCACTGATCGCTGCCTTGCCGATCTCATCCCGAATGATGTCAACCGGACTGCCGCTGGCGACCGCCATTGCAACACTGATGAATTCCTCAACACCTCCGCCGGGTTCTTGCTCGCCATTCTGCTTCGCTTGCTGCGCCGCCGTGCGTTGTTGGTTGATCTGGGCTGCAACAGCCGCCACCGGTGTCTTGGCTGCGATACCGGCGTTATCACTGGTCAGGCCCACCCCTTCGAGTTCCGCAATGTCCTGACGCTGCCGATTGTCCTTGCGGCGCTTGCGCGACTGGTCGTTGTCGTCTCCCGGTGTGGGTGACGGAGCCGCATCGAGGACGAGCAGACCACTTAGGCTCATCGGGGTTGGCTGCTGGTTTTTGGCCGAGTTTTGCTGGAATGGGTTGCTTTCATCTGACGTATTCATTTTGTAGCCCTCGCAGGTTAAGTTCGCTATCATATTTATGTTAGCATGTGCATAGTGCCAAACCGTAGCCAATTTCGAGGTAATAAAAACGTGTCGTCACTTTACGAATTAAGCAGGCTCGATCAGCAACAACTCTTTGAACGCGTTGTCGGTGCGTTACCGGCACTCAACGTTGATGGGCATGAGATCACTCAGGAAAACGCATCAGAGGCCAATCGACTGCTCACATCGGCCTACATGAAGGCTCATCAGGTTCTCTACACCCACCTAAAGCGAGACCAAGGGCCAGCATGGGTTGTTGCTGATGACGGTTCCGTGGTCAACAAACGGCCATCGCACATGCTGGACATTCTTCTGTTCAGTGCCATTGCTCGTCGCTGCGATGAGCGTATGCACGGCGATCTCCTGAGCCTGTCGGATACAACGCGATTTTCTGCCGTGGCATGGATTGGCCGCCTTTCATCCGAGGAACTGCTGAAAATTGATGCGCCTGAACTGCTCCTGCATCACAACCAGCAACCTCTTGTTCAAGATCAATAACCACCAATCACGGAGTACGCGCCATGCTGAACTCAGCCACCGAAGCTAATTTTTTTGATGAACCCGAACAAGAGGCCGCCGGTGCGAATGCGCCGGTTGCCACTGATGACGACCGCCCATCGGGTGTCATTCTCTCGGAAGTCGGGCCACTGATCGCTGCGCTCGCGCGCAAGCCCGACTATGCGAACCTTGCAAGCGACAACCAGCTTGAGCGCGAACGTGCAGAAAAGATGAGTGCCACATTGATTGAGGCATCAATCAAGGCTCGATCCGCCGTAGCTGCCGCCGCTGGCGACCTCTACGCAAACCGCACTCGCGTCATCAAGGCGATCAATACGGTCATCGCTGACGCATGGCTATCAGACAAAGACCTGTCGGCCACCATCAAGTCGTTGGCGACTTATGCCAAGACAGTCAAGGATAAGACGCATGAATGGGGTGCTGCGGATCACTTTGTGTTCGGCTCCCCTTCTCTGGCCGATCTGCGTAATCCGGTTGAATCAGCGACCGATATTGCGCGAATCAACAGCGGCATGATGCTGTCTACACCCATCAGTGATGCAGACCTTCGTGAATGGTTGATCTCGGAGGTTGCCAATCTCGATCCTCGTAGCGTGGCCTTTGGCTTGACCGAGGCCGACACCCTGCTCAAGAACTCGCTTTCAATGCAGTTCATGTCTGATCGCTCGCGTGAGGTTGTGCGATGCGCGTCCGGCGTGTTCTTTGCACGCGCCCACGACACCTATCACATGAAGGGCGTTGAAAACTTTGGTGAGCCGGTTATCTCGCGCATCATGGGCACGTTTAAGGATCACATGGATCGCGCACGCAAGAATGTGGTTGAGCGCGCCATAGATGCGGTGGACGGCATCAAGGTCGATGATGGCGCAATCCCTTCTGAAATGGATGTGGCTCGTGCCATTGGATCTGCTATCGAGCACATCGGTCGTCCGTGGATCAACACCCGCATCGCGCTGATCCGTCAAGTGCTGCCGCTGATTCCTGAAGGCGGCGCAGCCAAGATCAAGGCCGGTGGCACGGAGCGCGAGAAGGTGCTGGCTGTTGTCCAGTCTGCTCTGACCGAAAAGCAAAAAGAAATCAGCGAGCGTGTCTCCGTCATCGCCAAGCAAGGCACGGTGCAGCGCGACCTGATCCTCTCCGCGATTGCGAATACGAACGCCGAGGGCGCGGCAAGCACCATCAAGACGCGCGGAGCACTCGTCACGCGCTGCAAACTCACCAACATGGACGACATTAATCGGATCGAGCACGCCATGTCGGTTATTGCGGAGGCGCATGAATACCGGCCAGAACCGGATAAGCCATCAGAAAATGCGGCTCCGGCAGAAGGCGGTCTGCGTGGTGCGCTGTCCTCCGGATTCAAGCAAGCCATGACCAGCGTAGAGGATGAATCCAAGGCACAGCGTCTTGCGAAGGAATCTGCCACGATCAATAGCGTCATGCGTCAGGTCGTTGTCTCTATGTTCAAGGGCGGTGCGGGCGTAGACGCATCCACCGCCATTGAAGCGATGGACTTGTCGATGGATGCCATTGACATGATGTCCGGCATGAACGTGAGCGAATCAAAGCACGCAATCAAAGACCTGATCGCCAGCGATGTAACCATGCAGTCCCGAACGGACGACCTTCACCGTGAAAACAGTAATGAAATCAAGGAGGCTGCCGCTCAATGAAAACCGTTGTCATCGCAGAAAAACCCTCAATGGCGAAGAACATCAGCGACGCGCTCGGTCGGCAATCACCCTATACGGTTGTGGCCGCGCTCGGCCACCTGATCGAGCTGTCCGACCCCGATTACTATGTTGATGCGCCCATCAATCCAAAAACCGGCAAGAAGCGGTGGATGGCGCAAGACCTTCCGATCATTCCGGGAAAATGGCATTACGAAACAGCGAAAAAGGGTGGAGCGCAACTCAAAAAGATCAAGGACGCACTGGTCGGTGCTGATCGCGTTATTCACGCCGGAGACCCTGACCGCGAAGGGCAGCGCATTGTTGATCTGATTCTTGCTGCTCTTGGGTTTCGCGGCCCCGTTGATCGGGTGTGGCTCAAGTCGCTTGACGAGGGAACGATCCGCAAGGCGTTCAATGACCTCCGGCCCAATAGCGAGGCTCAATTCCAGAACTTGAGCGATGCGTCAGATGCACGGGCGAAGGCAGATTGGCTGGTCGGCATGAACCTGACCAGAGCAATGACCATTGCCAACCGCACCATGATTTCCGTTGGACGTGTTCAGACCGCCCTGCTCGCAATGATGGCCGCTCGGCAGCGCGAGGTGGAGAACTTCAAGCCGGTGGATTACTTCAACGTCATTGGGTTGTTTGCCGGTGGTCTGCGTGGCCGCTTTGAGGCTTCCAAGGAGCAGAGGAAGCACTGGACTGGTTCGATACCGAAGGGCGACTGATTAGCAAGTCGGGTGTTGATGACCTCATCAAGCGGATCACCGGTAAGAAGGCGACCGTGATCGAATACAGCGAAACCAAACGATCGTCCTCCGCCCCGTTGCCGTTTGACCTTCGCACGCTTCAGGCCAAGGTAGGGAAGATGCTCGGCCTCTCGGCAAAAGAAACCCTTGCGGTAGCCCAATCCCTTTACATGGCAAAGCTCACGTCCTATCCGCGCACGGACTGGCGACATCTGCCAGAAGAACTGATACCGGATGCACCGGCCACCCTGTCGCACCTGCGCGGCAGTGGTTTTGCGGTGGATACGAACACAAGCCTGAAACATGCCGCATGGAATAACAGCAAGGTTGGTGCTCACTACGGGGTCATCCCGACAACCGTTCCCGCTGAAGGGAGCCTGTCGGGTGACGAGGAAGCGGTCTACAAACTGATCGCTCGAAGCTATGTTGGTCTGTTCATGCCGGATGCTGTCGATCTGGTTCAGAAGCTCGTACTTGATATTGATGGATTCCGATTTGTCGTGCGCGGCAAGCGGCAGCTTCAGGCGGGTTGGCGAGTGCTCTATGGTGCCGATGAGAACGAGGACGATGACGAGGAATCGGGCGGTCTGCAGGGTGGATGGAGCCGTGGCGATCAGATCGACTGCACCGGCGGTGAGGCGGTGGCATCAAAGACCACGCCGCCACCTCTGTTCAGTGACGCAAACGTCACCGAATACATGGCGCAAGCCCACCTGTTTGTTACCGATCCCAAGGCGCGGGCCACGCTGCGCGAAACATCGGGAATCGGGACACCGGCAACAGCCGGCGACTTCCCTGAAAAACTGGTGGCTCGCAAGTTTATCGAGCGGCGTGACGGCAAGACAAAGAAGGCCGCCAAGATATTCCATGTCACCGAGCTTGGGTTTGCCTTGCTCGATGCGTTGGGTGACAGCCCTGTTACCAAGGTTGAAAACACGGCACGATGGGAAGATATGCTGACCGACATTGCCGAGGGCAAAGGCAGCAAAGATGCGTTCCTTGATGAGATCAAGCGTTTCGTGTCCACCGAGGTGGCCAACACGCGCAAGATCGCCGGAGCCGGTGGCGGAGATCGCCAGACCGCCCCGTGTACGGTTTGCAATGGAACGGTTGTTCGCCTGAAAAGCAAATCGGGTAATAACTACTTCTGGGCGTGTGACAGCAAAAACGGGGATGGTTCTCCTGCCCACGGATTGCTTGCTGATGATAACGGCAAGCCCGGCAAGCCATTTGAGGACAGGCCAAAACCCGCACCCGTGGATTCTGACGGCAAAGAACCCAAGTGCTCCAAGTGCAAGGTCAATGTCGTTCGTCGCATTACCGGATCGGGCAAGCCCTATTTCCGCTGCACCAAGTGTAACGCTGCATGGTGGCCGGACTTCAATGACAAGGACAAGCTCGGAAAAATTTGGTCATAAATACATCCGTGTACCGTATGATAATTATGATGAGAAATTCATCTAAGATTAACCGCAAAAAGAGAGAGCACCATGATTGAGAATCGCGTTAGCACATCGGAATTCGTTGAACGAATCGCCAAGAATCACGGCCTGACCAAAAAGCAGTCCAAAGAGATCATCCACGACTTCCTTGGCATGGTTGCTACCGAGTCCAGCGAAGGTAAAACCGTTTTGCTGCACGGCTTGGGCACAATCAAGTCGCGTGTCACCAAGGCGCACACACGCCGTATCGGTTCGGCGGTACATGACGTACCTGAACACCGCCGGTTGGTTCTGCGCGCTCGCCCCATGCTGCGTAACGGCTCGGCCTGATTCGTTCTAGGTTCTGGAATACAGAATGAACAAAGCCGCCTTTGGGCGGCTTTTTACTGTCGGCTACCGGTGGTTGCCTCACTCCATAACAGGTTTTACGGCTGGTTGGCTGCTTTGGGTGTTTTCCACGCGCGTCACCATGACCATATCGCTGTCGTTGCTTGATAGCTTACCGCCATGCCGATCAAGAAAGCCTTTGAGCATATTGTTCGCCCTGCGGTGAAGCGATGGCGATCCATGCCTTAACCAGTGCCGCTCAGAGCGGCACAACGCTTCGTGGATCAAACGAAGATCAGCCCCTGCAACATCGGAGAAGTGATACAAGGCTTCGGTGGAGTGTTTCTGCGCCGCATTCTGCAGATAGGCAATGTCAGCACCCTTAACGTTCCGAGCAAAATTGGCAATATCAGTCGATAGTGAAATCGATCTGATCCTGATGTTCCTTGTTTGTCATCTGGATGGCTGTCTTTTGAGGTGTTGTCATAATGTGGAACCCATTGAATTCTGCGCGTCCATGCCGCCCTTTTGAGGGTGGTGTTCATCGCTGGTCATTCGCTCGGTAGCACCGTTTAGTCGGTTCATAAACTCGCTCTCGGTGATAACCTCCGCACCCTTCTTGCGTGCCGCCTCGATCTTGACCGTACCCACCTTATCTCCGGTGACAAGTAGTGATTCTGCGCTGACAGAGCCAGCGGGAACGTAGCCCGCTTCCGCTGCAAGCTTTTCGGCTTCCTTGCGCGGGATTGACAGGGTTCCGGTGAACACGATCTTCTGGCCAGCACCGGCGGTGTGAACCAGATCGGATGCGCTCTTGGTCAAGACGAGGTTCATGCCTGAACTGCGAACGGCCTCGATCATCGGCCAGGCGGCCTTGAGATCGCGGGCAATAGAAGGCGCGGTTACATCACCAAAGCCATTGATCTTCGCAATCGCTTTGGCATCAATCTGGCCGAGGCTGGCCAGCGAGTGTTCCTGAAGCAGCTTGCGGGATGATCCACGGCCAAGGTACTCAATACCGAATGACGCAAGGAATCGCCAATCCTCGACCGGCTCTGTTCGCATCCGGTCAAGCTGGCCGATCAGGTTTTGAGCTTCCTTGTCACTGAATCCGGCACTAACAGCCTGATCCTTGGTAAGTGAAACCACATCAGTGATGGTCTTGAACCCGGCATCGTGCAGCTTGGTGATTGCTGATGGGCCAAACAGGTCGACGTTCTGCATGGTCTCGAAGAAATGCGACACCTGACCCTCGGCCTGCGCTCGGCACTTGTCCGGGCCATTGGTGCAGTGGGTGTTCTCGCCGCATGTCTCCAGCGCGGCTCCGCAGGAAGGGCATGCGCTTACCGTAGCCGGATGCTCTGACTGCTTCAGCACATGCGCGATGTACGGGATAACCTCGCCAGCCCGAACCAGCTTGATAGTCGAACCCACGTTAATCAGGTTGTCCTCGACGTAAGCCATGTTGTGAGCGGTTACGCGACTGACCAGTGCGCCGGAGATCATGGTTGGCTTGAGTTCAAGCACCGGTGTAATCCGGCCTGTCCTGCCGACCTGAGCGGTCACGCCGACAACCTCTACCTCCGCACTCTCGCCTTCCTCCTTGATCGCCATCATCCAGTGATGGTGCGTTGACCCTGCACCCATGACCTCGCGCACGCGCTCATCGACTACGCGAACCACAACCCCGTCCGTGGCGAACGGTGTGGCGGTCTTGGCCTTGGCCGGAAGATCGGCAAACTGCGCCATCAATTCATCCGGTGTCAGCTCGATACGATCAAGATAGGCGAACGGTGCGAAATACACCGCGCCAGCACTTAACGCCTTGATGTGATGCGGTTTCAGTTCATCCGCCCCTGTCAGTCCAACCACGAAGTTGCGCGGGTGGCGCATGTCAAACTGCTCGCGGATTTCACGCTCGAAGTAATCAGCGTCGATCACGATCTCGCCAGCGCCGAGCGGGTTGCCGCCAATGTTCGGCTGGCAGATTCGGTTCTGGCTAAACAAGACCAGCATTTCAGTAATGTGGCTGATGTCCTCGCCGTGACGACCATCGCCTCGCGTCACCATACGGTCGCCGTAATGGAATCCGGCCTGACCATCCAGCTTTGGAGTCACCTCGAACATCAGTCCGTCCACGGCATCCTGACCCACTTCCTCGGCGGCCTTGGTGACATTGCGGATAAACGCATGAATGTCGCCTTCCTCGTATGCCTTTTCCGTAGAGAGCATGGGTGTTTCGTGGGTTACTCGGCGGCCAAACTTGACTTGCTCCGGCTCGACCGAGTTCAGAAAGGAATGACTTGGATCTCGTCGCACCAGTTCGGCACGGTAGACATGATCGTACACACCATCACTGATGATTGGATTGCCCGCGCGATAGGCGGCATTGGCTTCGATCAGGAATTCAACAAGATCATCGGTACTCATCATGTCTGGGTTGGGTGCTGAACTCATGGCCTGTCCTCTCTGGTGATGGTGTCATCGTGTAATTAGGTGGTCGTTCCCCGAATTTCCCGTTTGTTTGCTTGCGGAGCGTGCGGTCTTGCGTATCCGGTAGGCGTGTCCAAAGAAATGGGGGCACCTGTTCCGGTAACGATAAGGGGCATTCGACCCGTGACCGGGCGGGTCTCGGAAAATCACGCTCCCCCCGAAAAAGGTGAAAAAGTGAGTATTCCATGACAATTATCATACCGTATTCGGCGCATTTCTGGAAGGCGAAAAAAGACCCGCCGTTAAGCGGGTCAAGGTTGGTCGCCGGGAATAAGCAGCCAACATGAGGAGTTAGTTTGCCGTTCTCTGGATTTCCCGTTCCTTATCTTGCGGAGCGCGACGGTCTTGCATAGCAGGGCGCAGGGGTCTGATACTTAAAAAGCATTGCGGGGCTGCATATCCCTGTAATGATCCAAAGCCTTCAGCTCGTGGCAATCCGAGCATCGGAGGTTACACGCTCCCCCTTCGAAGTCTTATGAGGGCTTACAAAGTCCTTCATGCCATTAATCATAGCGCATATTTCCCGTCACGCAAAGCGTAATCTTTCACGATTTATCGCCCAGTGACGCAATCACATCGAGCACGCATTCACCGCTGGCAACGCGAGCGACCGCATCCATGCCGCCAAGGAAGTACGCCTGATAGACGTTTCCATGACAGGGCAGTGGCGCGCAGAAGCACCCAAGACGTTGGCCACGGATTGATTCAACCCGATCACGAAACGCTGATTCGGTTCTCATGCGGATCGGGAAGTCATAAGCGAATCGCCGTATGACCTCCGAGCGGCCCATTTCTGATGTAATCGGGTATGGGTTGCCCAAGACGTTGATCGAGCGAATCCTCTGGTTTCGCCCGATATATACGTCATAGTCCTCACCTTTGGAGATGTTCGCTACCGTGGTGTTTCTGTCTATGTTCATCGGGTGATACCGCAACCATGACGAGATTTTCCTCGTCGGCAGAAGGAAAGAGATCGGATAGCGCGTAAGGCGACCGATCGGCTCCGGCGATGCTGTTCAGCAGTTCGGCCTGACTGCGACCAACCACCTTCACCGGAAACACCGGCACACGGTTGGCCAGCAGCCAGAGCGTGCGCGTCACGCCATTGTTAAAGCCGATCATGGCCATGCCGGAATCAGCATACGGCGTGCATTCGGCAAGCGGCACGGGATCGTCCATGCTCTGCGCTCGTTCAAACCCGTCCACGGCTCCGCCGTATTTGCTATCGTGCGGCATGTCCTCGCGTGGTACGCAGTCGGCTGGACTGCCTTGAGCACATGCCATCCAAGCATGGTAGAAGGCTTCGCCATCGACCATGACCACAAACACGTTATCGGGGTTCGGGCTAGGCATGACGCGCATGTAGCGGGTGTCGTGATCGTTGATCGGGACGGAAAACACAACCCGATCACGGTCGGATTCCGCCACGCTCACGCCGCAATCAATACAGGTGATTTCGTGGTAATCGGTGTGCTCGGATTCACCCACGCGCAAAGCCTTGATGTGCTCGTCCCAGAACCATTGATCATCCATTGTTGATCCGGCCCTTCCACCCTTCAGGAAGAGTGGCGCATCGGCATCGGTAAATTCAGTTTCGCTACCATAAATAGTATGGCGCATCTTAAATCGTTTCATTTTTAACCGCTCCTTTCCACCTTGATCAATCACCCTTTCAGCTTGGATTCGAGCCATTCGCTCAATTCAAACAAATCAGGCAGTCGTTTGCCGGTTTCAGCTTCCATTTGATTCAGGGCGAACTCAACGGCCTGAATACCAAGGATAACGATAGTTTGATCGCGCTCCTTTCGTGTAAGACCATCAGTGCCGATTTTTGCCTCGATAACAACGTATCGACGCGCCATATCGCTATCAAGCTCGGCAGATACCTTTTTGGTTTGATTCAGGCCGGGAATTGTGACTTTTCTTGGGATGCTCTTACCAATAGGGCTGAATGTGGTTGTTTCTTCTGTAACTTGCTCGTTTTCTTGGTTCATGTCGATATACCCTGTGCTTCTGGTTAGAATCTCTCTACATCACCCATAATAGCGAACATTAAGCCCGTCATCAATAATTAAAGTTGTGATAATTTTGCAACATGTCAGCGCATCAAATGGCGGTGGCCGGTAACAAACTCCTGACTTTGTGGCTCATTAAGTTGTGATAATATGTCATTATCAAAACTAAACAGGCAGATAGACCCATGAACACCCCGACAAGCCATGCCCTGAATTGGGTATCCCTGCAAATTGAGCCATTTCTGTTATGGGTAACATCGAGCGAATTTGATAGAAATTACTCGCCAAACACAATCAGGGCTATGAATCAGGCTTTGGTGTCATTTTCAGGCTATATCAGCGAATCCAGCGTGGAATCACCAAATGAAGTCAACATTGCGGTAATTCGCGGCTTTCGTCGTCGCCTTGACCAAGAAGGGCTAAGTTTGTCTACAATTCGGCAGCGATTGAGCATTATCGACTTCTTTTTTGATTTCATGCTCACTTCCGACCTCGTTGAGCAAAATCCGGTTGAAGAACTTAAAAACAGTGATCGCGGCAGAAAACGGCGCGGAGGCCGCATCAAAAAGCGACTCCCCTCCGTTATCGCGCTTGCCGATCAGGATGAACTGATACGACTCACGCTGGATACGGAAAAACAGAGCGCGGTGCGCGATGCGGCTCTTGTCGGACTGTTTCTTGATTCCGGTCTGCGCGTGGAGGAAATGATCGGGCTGACCCTCGCGCATGGCCTGTTGATGCTGGACACCGGAAAAGTGCGCGTCATCGGCAAGGGCGATAAGGAACGGGTGGTTACACCCATGAATCACTACATCAACCGTTGGGGTGCATGGATCGAGTCTCGGCGCGATCTGCCGAGCGAGTCGCTTCTATTCCCCTCGCGCGTTCAGGGCGACTTCATGCAGCCAATGAGCCAGCAGGGTGTCTACAAGATCGTGCATCGCGCACTGGTTCGCTGCGGTGTTCATGCGCCGCAAATGGGTGCTCACCTACTCCGTCACTCGGCGGCATCACGGATGCTGCATGACGGAAGGACGTTGAAAGAGGTTCAGGAAACGCTCGGCCATGAAAGCATCACCACGACCGAGTTGTATCTGCATCTGCTTTAGAAAAAGCATCCGGTACCGGTCATGCCTCGCTCAGGCATCAATCTCGCCTAGCAGCAGCGTCCGTGCATCGCGGTACGGCGCGTCCGGCTTGACATGCGGATTGCCACGCATGTCGGTATACGTTGCGTGCCTCTCAGGGTTGAATGGCACAACCTTCGCGTTGCCACCCTGATCGTAGTAGCCTGTGCCACTGCTGTGCTCCACAACCTCTACCTCTGCGTCCTGATCTTCAAGATCAGCCAACCACTGCCTCAATTCTCGTACCTTCATTCAAAATCCTCTACATTTCACCCATGCTTGGTGACTGACTCTGCTCACGTCCGGTGTTCTTCTGACCGGAAACCATCGTCGGAATCTCGACAGGGTTGGGATCAATATCGGGAGCGTAATCCGCTATCTTCTTCTCAACATCGGCAATAAAACTGAGCATTTCATCGCCAGAGGTGTGATCGGCAATCAGGTCGTAACCGTCATTGCCAAAGACGAGGTAGGTGGAACCAAGTTCGCTCAGTGTTTCAGGGCGATGAAAGTGCATGGACATATCGTCCGTGGCACGGAACCACCCCATGATCTCATCGCGCGAATCCGTGATCCGGAGATCGCCGGGAATACTGATTGAAAGTCCGTTCTCCAGCGCGGTATCGATCAGTGTCTTGAAAACGACGTACTCGTTGGCAAGCCATGACACGGCGGCGGCTGGTTCAAAGCTGGTGATATGATCGAGGTGCTTCGGCATTGTTTCTTCACCGATAAAGCGAAGGAAACCCGCCTTGGGTGATCCTGCCACGGCAGCGCAGCGGTCATAGATTTCATCATTGGGTTGGTCGATGTACATGGCGCATCCTCACTGTTCAATAGGTAATGAAGCGGCTCTGGGGCTTGCTTCGCAGGGTGTGTCTTTGTGCTTTTGTGGTGATTTTGGCATCCGGCTGATAACCCATTGCATTGATAGGTAAATCACCATGAGATCAACCATCATGCCGACATAAACATGGTCGTAGGCCATAACCGTCGACCACAGAACCGGGCTGACGATAACCATGACGCGCATGGTAGTCTCGTCCTGCGCCTCCGCGAGCCTCATCCATAGGTAGGCCACTACCGGAAGGTAATCCATGAACACCACGGGCGGCGAGATCCAAATTGCAATCGCAATTGACGTTAGCGCAGCGGCTTGGCGCAGTACGGGATGGCTGCGGTGAATAAACGCCTGAATGATACTGGTCGCACCAGCGGCAAGCGACACCGCCGCCTGCGGCTCGTGACCACTTATCATCAGCACGGTAAACCAGATGATCGACGTGGCGAAGTTCAGGGCGAGGAATTCAATCTTGTTGCGGGAATGCTTGAACTGCCACCAGACAATCGGTATCAGTAACAGCGAGATCGTATTGACCAGTATTCCCTCACCCATATTCAGTCTTGCAGCCTTGGGCCGCGAGCCACCAGATCAGCGGATGCCTTCGATAACTGGTGGACAACAGGGATGATAAGATCGCTGCGCCCTTCTTCTGCACACCGCGATTCATGCCGGTTCATCAGGGGTGCAACAGCATCCATGACCGTATCGGTAAACGACTGCGTATAGTCGTTCGTCACATCAACCGCAGGGATACCCTCGCCCATGACGTAGCTCCGCGAGTCACCGGAACCCTCAAATCCCTTGGCCTCTCCATCAACGATGGGGTGAACCCGAATCAGGAGAAAGTTATCCTCGCCAACGGACTTGATAATCGCCCTGATTTCCGGCTCGAACCCTCCATCAGAGAATACGTTGACCCCGTCCTTGAGCGTTTTACCAGCCGCCCGACCAAAGTAATCCAGCCCGTAATTCGGCTTGATAACAGTCTCGCTGACACGAATCAGAGCTTGGCGCATGGACATGCCGCCAAACTGAACGAGCGGCATATCCTTTGTCGGGTGGTGATACATGCGATCCCATTCGTCACGATCCATGTCGTGAATCAAACAGGTCAGATCAATCAGTCGATTCTTGACCTCAAGGTGGTGCGCCGCCGTGCCTTTCAAGGACAGCTCCCTGACCAGCACACTGGTAGCGTAATCCTTACCGCAACCCGGTGGGCCATTGAACATGATGACGCTGCGAACGGGTGATAAATCGCTCATTTTGTTGTATTCCCTATTGCAATTCTTATAGAGTCTATTGCATATCAAAGATCAAGTCTAGGGCCAGAACGCTGCGTATCCACGCGGTTCGTCGTCATAACCGGGATCGCTGGCGACATCATGCCGCCAAACATATCCGGTACGGTCGCAACCTCGCGCAACGGCCCCACCTTGCCCTTCATCCATTGGCCGATTTCCTTACCAATGGCCGCGACTGATTCCGATAGCTGGGCCTTGCGCTCACCCACCCACGCAGTCAGTCGATCCATCAATCCTTGTTTTGCACCCACCGATTTATTGTCGTGATCCATTGCGGCAGCGAATGTCTGGCTCGCACCAATCGCGGCGAGATAAGGGCTTTGGCTGCCCAACTCCTGCATGGATTCGCGCAGGATCGAGTTAAGCTGAGAATCCATCCGGCTTAGGCGATACGCTGACCGACCGCTTTCGTCGTGATACACCACGGCGGTGGCCACGCGCTCCTTGTCCTTTCCGGACAACCCTTGGGCGTGCTTGCCGTACAGGTCGACCAGTGCGTTTGCCACGTTCACATCGGCGGTTTTGCCGTCGGTGCGGCTCAGTCGGCGCAATACGTTCAAGCCAACTACTTTCTCGGGGTTGTCTTGCACTGGCGACACCTTGGGGTGGGTGCGTGCCACTTGCTGTTCTGGCGCATGCGCGGATTCCAGATGCAGCTTGTGAATGTTCGCGCCTCGCGCCTGCAGATCGTCCTTGATTTTATCAACGGGCGCGCCGGGTATGGCCGCCATTTTCGCCAGATAGTCACCGGAAGGGCTGTCGCAGCGAGAAATAACGGAGGTCAGTTTCTCCATCTGGTCGCGCCCCAACACTTGATGGTGTGCGCGAGCAAATTCAAACGCCTCAACAGCCAAGGCCATGTTGCTGGCATAACCCTCGGTGATCCGTTCATATTGTTGGGCGACTGTCTCTTTTGGTGCGCTGTCATCCAGCGACATCTCGGTGGCGAGACCGTGCGAGCGGAGCATGCGCATAGCGTACTGCGCTACTGAATTCTCACGCTCGCGCTCGCTCAGGCTTACAACAATACCCTGTACCTGTCGGCCCTGATCTCGGTCATTAACCATAACGAACGACAGGGCGTGCATCGCTTGATCCATGCTGATGCGGTCACGATTATCCCGCATGAATCTGGCCACGTTTGCCGCCGGATCGCGCCATGTTCCGTTATCGCCTGGCGATGTGGCCCGTGCGTAATGATCGGCGTACTCGCTGCTGCTGAATGGCATCCGGTGATGGTCGCGGAACGACGACAGGTGTTCGCTCCCCATGCGTTCCAGTGCGGAATGAACCCGATCAACCGGCGCGCCATCGATGACACCGATACGGAACAAATGCTCGCCCGTCCCGTCGATCTGCTCGGCGCGAGTGATCAGATGGTTGAATTGGTCTGCGTGCCGGTTGCTACTCTGTTCGAGTGACTCAATATCAAAGTTGAGTTCATACAAGTCAACCGCTCTGGACGCTTCCTTGGCGATGGTGTCGCGTGATGATGCAGCCATGACTTCTTACCCCTCCATCGTGCCGGGGGCGTGGATTCGCGCACTTGCGCGCACCACGGCTCTGTCGATGCAGTCATCAGAGATGCGTCCATCCTCACCGAATGCCTGTATCGCATCGATGCGCGTCATGCCGCGAAGCTGCTGCTCAATGGGGCTGGACATACCGGCCACCAGAAATTCATCCGGAACCACGCCTACGTCACGGCGAACAAGGTCAATCAGGTTGGATACAACCTCGTCACCGCTATCAAGTGATTCCTCAGTGATTTGTGAAACAGTATTCATTCGCTCGCCCTCCTCCGCCGCAATAAAACAGGCGGATACGTTAAAGATGAAATCCTTGCTCAATGCAACAAGGTCAGCAAGATCGGCATCGTCCATTCGCTCCCCGGAGCGAACCAGAGACAGTGCCATAAGGTAGGTGTTGCCACGATTCATCAGATTGCCGCGAGCAACCACCTCGGATCGGGTCTCGCGCGCCCGACTGAACTGGGTCAATCGCCGCAGATCACGGGTCAGGTCGGAAATAATTGGGTCAAGTTCATTCAGGTTCATTTGACAACACCTCAATCAAGGGCTTGCGCTCCTTTTCAGTTTTCATGCACTCAGGCTCCATGCGGTCGCATTCGTATTTTCCGTCAAAACGACCCGTCATCAGGTCGTTCATGTCAACGATTCGTGGGCGACCCACATAGTACCCCTGTACAAAATCGGCCTTGATGCGAAGGGCGAGATTCAGATCGTTCTCGTTTTCAACGCGCTCCAGTGTGGCCTTCGCGCCCAGATCGTGAATCAGTTGTACGGTTGATTCAAGCACTCGGATTGATGAACGATCACCAGCGCCAGCATTGGAAACGATACCGCCATCAACCTTGATCTCTGTCCACACGTTCCACGGCAGCAATCCGGGCGAATTGTGACCGGAGCCGTAATCATCAAGCGCAAGCTGCACACCCGCTCGATGCAGGTCGATCAACACTTCGCGTGCAATAGTCATTTCTCGGTGATAAGGGGGTGAGGCAAATGATCCGTGCTCCACGATCTCTATGGTTAGCTTCGACCTTGCTTCATGCGTCATTAACTTGATGCGATCCACCAGTAGCCCGAAATAATCTTGGCTCAAGATACCCATGCGAACATTGATCGAAACATGAATCGCATCAGGGTTGATCGAAAGGTAGTCAACCACCGCATTGACGTTGGCAAAATCAAGCTCGTGAACAATCTTGTCAATCGGTTCACACTCAAGCGAGTGATTGGTGCAGATGCGGTTTACCTCCCACGAATGCACCAGATCAAGGCTTTCAGTACGAGTCGAGATGATCGGTTGTATTGATCGGTAACTCTCTGTGAAGAACATGTTGAATCATCTCTTTTTGGTTGGTTACGCCTGTACTGGCAGCAATCTGCCGGACTATGTAATCCGGCTCATCGCCGGTAATGGTGAACTCAGGTGAGCACTGGGCTGACAGGTCATCAAGACCAGCCAGCCCCATTGTTTCTGTTGTCGCAACCATGATGACGAACCCGCCCGATTGACGAACGATCTCCGCCTCTGCCGCCGTGGTTATGTTGGCGATGCACATATCCGCACCCTGATCTTTATTCCCACTCATGGCTTGCATGATCCAATAGGGACGGTTGGCCATTTCGTCACGCATTTCGCGCCATAAGCCACTGATCTCGTTGTAATCGAGGGGGGAGCAATAGAGGTCGACGTTTGCAATCGCCTCTGCCCCCAAATAGGATCGAATGGCATTGCCGTTGCAATAGCACAAGGCCAACCGAGGCGAGGTTTCAGCGGGATTGGCCATGACCTGTCTCCACCCCGGTGGAGTCATGTCGGGGTACGCCTGTTCCAGTTCAGCATGAACGAGTAAGGACAGGTCAGCCGACAAGCCGACGAGACCCTCATTAACCATGATCCCTGCAACCTCGCTCATCACGACGCGATCAAGGCCGGTAATTCCGATAATCATGTCCTTACACCCCTTCCATGTGCTCAATCAGGCGCAAAACCTGATCGACACACCCTTGTGGGTCGCTGCTGATGCTGCTGGCGACGAACGGAAACACCACCCACCCCGCGAGCATCAATCGGCGCGTGCGTTCATGGTCTGATTTGAACGCATCCAGCGTCTTGCCGTGGTGCTGCCAGCCATTGATCTCAATGGCAAGCTTCAGGTGCGGCACGGCCAGATCGAGCCGAATGCGCGAATCAGGGAATGGCGAGTATTCAACGTGAAGGATGTCGCCCAGTAGCGGCTTCAATAGCATGGTCATCAGGGCTTGATCGGGCGATATGGCCGCGATCTTGTCCATTTGCGACAGGGGTGAGGATGCCTTGCGCGAGGCGCGCTTGGGCTTGCTCGTTCCGAGCACACCCAGTCGTTTAGCATCCCTGCTGCTCATTCTGATCGTCACTGTTCCACCCTCTGTTGATCCGTTTTGCAAATCATATCACAAATGTCATGGCGCACATTTATGAATTCAGGTTGTTTTCCATCTGGGCGGCAACCTGACCCTCGTCACTGGTTTCCTTTTTCTGAATCACGAGGTTCTCATCACGCGAGGCTTCGATCAGAAGATCACTCGGTACAGCGTCCTCTCCCTGTATTGCAGCCATCACCTCGTCATGGCGGGTAGCCATTGCGCTGATCGCGCCAACAAACGGCGGCAGAAGCTCACCAGCAAGGTCGCGTAGCTGCGACTTCATCAGGCGGGTAACTTCGTCCGAGGTCTCGGTTACGTCCTTTTCTTCTCGCGCCACGGCGATGGCATCCATACCATCTTCCCACTTGTGGAGGCCACATCGCATCATCGACTGCACCGCATCAGACATATTCCGCATAAAGTCAATGCGATCAAGCTCGGTGCGCTCATTCCATGAGCCGCCATCATTCTCGCGGAGCGCGATCCGGTTGCGGAGTCTCTCGATCTGGCCGGTTGGGTCGCTCTTGTCGGCCAGATAGCGTGCCGCAGCACCCGTAACCATCAGGCCGGTCGACAATGCCGCGCTATCACCGGAGGTCTTGGACAGGTCGCGGGTGTAGATTGCCGCACTACCCTCCGATCCTTCTGGGAACACGGCGAGCGTGTAGTTCATCCCTGACAGTTCACGGTAGACCGCCCATACCTCAAAGGACATACCCTCGTCGGTGAATAATGGAATCTTGTGTGCGCCAATTGCGCGCCCGTTATTCGTGGCCTTGTTGACACGGGCAATGACCTCATCGCCCATCTCGGTTACGGTCAATCCCTTGGACACCGTACCGTCAGCCCAAGAAACCGTGTACGGCCCTTCTCCGGGGCGATCAGGGATCGCCTTGATCTTCGCTTGCAGTTCGGCGTTCATCTCCTTGATGCGAGCATCAATGACCGGCACGATGTCCTTCTTCTTCGGCTCTGGCTCGCCTTTTGCCTTGGCTTCCTCGATCATCGCCGTACTAATGCGCTCACGCTCCGCCTCCACCTTCGCACGATGTTCTGCGGTGATCTCGCTAACGGTGGCGCGGTGCTTGGCGACAGCTTCCTCGTGGGCCGATTTAGCTGCCACGATCTTCTCGCTCAAAACCTTGGCCGCAGCGATACCCTTCGTCAGTGAAGGCAAGCTTTGCTCCAGATCAGCCAGTTTTTCCTTTTCGTTCTCAAGCGTGATCTTGTTGATGCGCGCCTCACTCAACCGGGCCGATAACAGATTCTCGGCACGCATCAGTGAACTCTTGATAACCGCACGGTCGCGGAGCGTCTGGCTACCGGATGCCTGAGCCATGATCTCGGACGGATTGAACGCAGAGGCATCTGGGTCGCCAGCTCGCTTGGCCTTGGAGCCGGGGCGAATGGCATCCAGAAACTTCTTCTTGTTTTCGAGCGTCTGGTAACGACCAGCATCGGCACTTCCCTCGGTGACGTAGTAGTACAGGCCAACGGTGAATTCGTCGCCGTATTTCTCCAAGAGCAGGTTGCCTTGACGAAGCATGCGGCCAATCCGCTGCTCCATCTGGTCAGGCCGCCACGGTGCATCCAGCATGTGCATGGCAACCAGTCGATCTTGCACGTTGACACCCGCGCCCATCTTGGTCGTGCTACCCATAAGGATACGCACCGAGCCTGACCGGACTCGCCCGAACAATTCCTCACGGGCATCGGCGCTATCATGGTCGTGGACGAAAGCGATCTCGTTTTCAGGGATGCCTTTCTCTACGAGTTTCTCACGCAAGGCGACATAAGCCGACCACTGTGCGATTTCCTCGCCAGCACCCTTTTCGATCAGGTCATCAAGCTCGGTCTGCGTGTACTGGGACAGTATTTCCTCTGCATCTTCCTTGGCATTGATCTCCTCATCGGTGGCCTCCGGTTTTGATCCGGTTACAACCAGCTTGATGAGTTCAGATACACGAGCGGCTTCCTTGTTGACCTTGCCCTTGGCCGATCCCGGAGTGGAGTAATCAAGGAACACGATCTGCGTGCCCTTGTCCTCATTCCATTGTTCGTACTTGGCGAGAACACGATCAGAGCACTCATCCAGTTTTGGTGATGGCTCACCTTCCGGCAGTTTGCCGAATACATGGTGCATCCCCTCGAACGAGAACTCGGTCTGATCGCCGGTGGGCTGTTTTTTCAGGTATTCATGGGCGGACAGGCCGATCTTGTTCAGGTCGCCAATACAGGTCAGGGTGTTCTTCTGTCCCTTCTCTGGTTTGCCGCTCATGTTGGCCAGCGCATCCAGTACCGAGCCGGGGTTATAGATCGGCTCGCCGTCCTCGTGCATGCCGGTCTGGATACCGATCATGGCGCGCTGCAACGGAGTTGGCTTGGCGACAACGATCTGCGGCTTATCACCATCCAGTTTTGGCAGCTTCATGTCGCCCATGCCAGCCTCGATAGCGAGGCGGCGCACGTCATCAATGGTCACGGAGTGACGGTAGGTTTGAATCATGCCGCGAAGCTGGTCAAGGTTGACGAAGGCATTAAGGTAGGCCTTCTCCTTGAAGCCGCCGGTAAGCGTGTAGTTGAACTCGTGGCTGACCTCCGCGAAGGCGGCGGCAAACTGGTCGAAGGTGAAGATGCCCATCGATTCGAGCAGTTGCGGAGCCATTTTCATGGTCTCCAGATAGGTCTCGGCAATGGTGTTGGCCTCCGGCGTGCCGGTGGTATCCACCACGATGCCGTTATTCTCCAGAATGGCTCGGCACTTAATCATCATGTCATCGGCGCGAGATGAACCATCCGGGCTGCCGAGACCGCTGACCTGCATGGAGGTGATGAACGAGATATTCTTGAAGTTCTGCGACTCATCAACCAGTAGCATGTCAATGCCGATATTGCCCATGTGAAAGCCCTGATCGCGGCTCGTAGATCGCTTGATGGCCTTCTTGAGCTTTTCACGGAAGCGCATCATTTTCTTCTCAATGGCCTTGACCGTCACGCTCCGCCCGTCCCGACCATCCTTCTCGGACTTGGCGACGGCCATAGCCAGAGCGGTCTGGAAGCGTTCGATCTGATCCTCGATGTACTTCTGGTCGTGGATCGGGTCGCGCGGGATCATCGTAAATGACGAGTGAGGGATCAGGACAACCGTACCCGGCTCCGCGCTGGCAACGCGAGCAAGGAACCGCTGACGGTTACGGGCAGTCATGTCCTTCTTGGTGGCGACGATCACGCGATCTGACGGGTAACTATCCATGAAGGCTTTTGCCCACTGCCCTTCGAGGCCGTTCGGCATGGTAATCATGGCCTTGCGAGCGAGACCCAGCCGGATCGATTCGTGAACACCCGCGACACCTGTGGCCGTCTTGCCCGCGCCAACAGCGTGGTCAAGCAAGCATCCTTTGCCGCGAGATTGCGTGATGCGCCACGCTCCATCGTATTGAGTTGGGCGAAGCTGGAACCCGCCACGACCGGGCAGTTCGAGTTTAACCGCGCCACTGATGTACGGTGCGTAGCGATTAAGCTTGGTGTTGAACGCATGTTCGATCTTGGCAACACGATCAGGTTCGGCGGTAATCCATGTATTCCACTTACGGTTGAGCGCATCCATTCGTGAGCGCGCCAGCTCGGTTTCCGCCTCGTTGACGACAGTTGTGTCCTCGTCGATCTTGTCACGAACGATGGGCATACGGCGGCCAAGGAAGTTGTTGGCCATTTGACGAGCATTGACGCGATGCGTGGTGAATTCGGATGTGGCGATCCCTTTGCCCGCCGATACGTCCCATGAGCCGACCGCATCAATGAATTGCGCGCTGATTGCGTTCAGGCCGAAACTTTCATTCAGGAACTCATTGACGATCTCCTTCGGCAGCCAGAAGGCGCCGGGTGTAGCCGCAATGTCGTGGATCGGCACATCAGGTGGCAATGCCTCCTTGAGCTTCTCGATGGTAAAGCTGTATTCCTGCTCGCCGGTTGCTTCCAGCATGGTCTCCACTTGCTCGATTCTGGTGCGAACATCACCAGCCAGAATCTCGCTCGCCAGCTTCCATTCGCCATCACAAAGCAGCACGGCATCATCAAGCTCGGCGCGCGCTTCATCCCACGATACGCCGGCCAGTTTCGAGATAACCGCCGGTTCGACCGCGCCAAGATGACTTAGGCAGATCGACAGAGCTTCCTTCGCGTTTTCGGCCTTGGTTGGCATTGGAGGTGCGGGGAATTGCGTGCGCTCACGGAAGATGGCCGACTTTTCTGCGGATGCCTTGCGGCGAGGCTCACCTGTGCGCTCGGATACGGCCTTTGTGATTTCCTTCTGGTAGTTGTCCTCGATGGCACTGACCCGATAGTAATGCGGATCATTGCTCAACGCCGAGGCGTTGAACGATGTGCTCAGGAACTTGTACTTGCTCACAAAGCTATCGTAATGGCGATTAAGGTCGGCTCGAAGCTGATCCAGTTCGGTGGTGTCGTCGTGCTCGCCAAGTGATGTTTGCAGATCAATGATCTTGAGCAGGGTGTCGCGGATCGGTATGTAGGCCATCATACGCTCGTATGCGCGTTCGCTTAACCGCTCAAAAGGGTCTGCCTCATCTACCTGATCGTCGCCCTCTGATTCGTTGCTGGCTTTTTTCTCCGACAGCTTCACCGGCGTGTAACCGATTCGCTCCATCTCGTCGAAGTAGCCATAGACGTACTGCTTGATACCAAGAATCGGCTCCTTGCCCTCTTGCTCGATCAAGATATACGAGCCACGCGCAACATCGCTGCCCGTATGGTGGACAGGGTAATCACGATAAGGGTCATTCTCGCCTGACTTGGTGGTGCGTTCCTCGATCAGATCAATGCTCGGCATGGGTTCGGCTGCAACAATCTCGGCGGCCAGTCGGTGCATCTCGTCCTCCCAACCCGCTTTTGGCAGCACCATGTATTCACCTTCGCGGTACATGCCTCGCCCGACGACCTCCGTACCGCAGACATGATCCGGGTGCTCAAGGAAATACCGGTTGACGTAGGCAGCACCGCTGTCACGGTCTGCTTTTTCGTTGGGGTAGATCGCTTGTGCGCTCTCAACCCATGAAGGACGCTCGTAATCAGGCCATTCGTCATCAATGACAGGGCTTTCGCGCTTCTGCAGGAAAATAATATCGGTGACGACCTGCGTACCGGCGTTTTCCTCGAATGCTGTGCGCGGCAGTCGGATAGCACCCAAAAGGTGTGACTGGCGAGCCATGTGCTCGCGGAATGGTTCGGCAGAGCGCGAATCCAGCATGTTGTGTGTCACCACCATCGCCAAGACACCACCGGGGGCGAGCTTGTCCATGCCCTTGGCAAAGAAGTAACTATGGGTGTTTGGTGCGACAGCGGAAATCTGCGGGTTGACCTCATCGGAAATCCGCAAGTCACCAAACGGCGGGTTGCCGACAACCAGATCGTAAACGGGGCCAGTCTTGTGCAGCGATTCCTGATACGGCGCATGCGTCAGATTGGCCTCTGGGTACAGGATAGAGGTGATACCCGCAGTCAGCGGATCCATTTCCGCCACGGAGAACAGTGCCTCATGGTAGGGCGACAGGCCAATGAAATTGCCCGTACCTACAGATGGCTCATGGATAGCGCGTGGAGGTTGATTGCGGAACAGTGATTGCACACCGTCATAGATCGCGCCCACCACATTCGCTGACGTGTAATGCGCATCAAGCGTGGTGCGGCGAGCCGCTGTCAGCTCTGCGGGGCTGACAATGGATTCCATTTCTTCAACGATCTTCTCCCACCCTTCCTTGATCGAGCCGGAGATAGACCGGAACGCATTGGGCAAGCCGCCCCACCCGACATAGCGAGCCAGCGCCACCTTTTCCTCTAGTGTGGCCTGACGGGGTGCGCCTGTTTCCTTGGCAGATGCCTCAATGGACTTCAGGATGCGAATAGCGAGAATGTTGTCTCGCGCCTTCTGTTTCGGTGAACGATCTTCCGCCAAAACATCAGGTGTCAGGCTGAAATGCTCGCCATAGGTTGACCCAATCACTGGGGCCAGCGGATCAACTACCTCGTCATCGCCCTCGATGGGTGATGTGGCAACCGGCTCAACGGCCTCTGGTTCGGCGGCAGTTTCGGGAGTGGTATCTTGGGCTGACCCAATCTCTTGGGTAGGCTCAACCGGCTCCGGTTCGCTTACTGCATCGAGTGGTCGTTCTTCGATGTGCTCGCTGGTTGCTGCGTTACCGCGATTGTCTGGTCGTCGTCCATCAAATCCTCGTCCATCGAGGTCTCGGTCGCTGTCTCCAGCGCCTCGTTGATCGCTCGATTGATCTTCGGCACTTCCGTTGATGGGTGAGTCACTTCCTGAAACGCTGGATCGCAAGGCATATTGTTGTTCATTTTGTTGATTCTCAAGTAGTTTTTGAATGGACAGCCCATTATTGACCAATTCAATCCGGTTTGCCCAGATTTTTTGATCGGATGGGTCTACCGACAAGACGCTTCTACCTATTTCCACGCCCGTTCCATCCTTGACAATCAGGATGGGTGGAACACCTTGCAGGGTAAAGCGAGCCTCTGGGCTGTTGTCTGACAGCAAGGCGGCGGCGCGAACAATAGAAATAGGGAGAAACATGGTGACGAGCCTCAAAAATAAAGGCGCAATGCGCGCCTTGTCATCGGATAACCCGCCGCGAGGCGGGTGTTTGATTCAGGCGATTGGGATCAATGCCCGTGCGACCGATTAGTCGTCGTAGTTCAAACCGAAATCTTCCGCTGCGCTCTCTGACGTAGCATTGCTTTCGGTGTGCATGGTTTCGACAGCATCATCGTCGCTCTGGTCACTGGTCTGCGCCTGTGAGCGATTTGGTCGCTCAATCAAGCCGAGGTGCTCGGCAGCGAGGATCATCGGGTCTTTCGCAGCGATCATGGTGACGTTGGTCACGATGCCTTGAGAGATATTGAACAGGCCGCCGACCGCAGGTTTGTCGCGCAGCAGCTCGACGTACTTCTCGCTTGGCGCGCCGAGGCTTTCCGGGCCTTTGCGGTATTTGGTGAAGCCGTACTCGTCATAAGGCAACACAATCGCAAATTCGGCTTTCTCCATAGCGTCACGAATGACCTTGCCCTGCTCGTCACCGGCACGCTTGATGAAGTTTTCCACGGCAGCGTCACCACTGACGTAGGACAAGCCGTTTTCCTTGGAATAGCTGGTGAACGACAGCGGCATGGTCACAACACCGGCATCATCCGGCAGGATCAACGCAACGGTTGCGCCGGTGCGCATGGCGTTTTCCATGCCATCCTTAGCCAAGGTATCCAGCTTGTCGCCCAGTCCGCCATCCTTGATGACTTCTGCGTTTTCAACGCGATGATGAAGAACCTTGGTACCGACAACGGTGGCAAATCCAACAATCGGGTTTGTAATCAGTGGGTTTTCTTCAAAGCTGCCGCGAACGTTCAGGTACGCTGCATCAGCAACATACGGAGCATCTTCGGTACCCACATGGTCTTTCAGTGGGCGGCGAACAACGCCTTCCAGAGCGACAGCGGCGTGGTCGTGAATCACGGTTGGGGTAGCGTCGATCAGTTGACCTTTGCTTACAGCGGTCAGGCCGGGGATGCGACGGGACAGGCGGGCTTCTTCGCGCACTTTTTCGTTGTCAGGTACATTCACCATCCATACCTTGCCTTCGGCTTTTGAGTCTGGATAAGGTGATTTTGCGACAACCTTCATGTACAGTCCTTGTTTTACGAGGCTGCTAACATAAGTATTATAGCGTTGCTTGTCATCGGCGGTTGACGGGGTGTTCGCGCCCTTGGCGTTCACGAACGGCTCAACAGGGGTAAAACCACCTTCGCCATTGGAAACATAAAAGCCTCTGGCTTCACCGATCATTTGAAATGGTCGATTACCGCCGCCGGTGCGTGCTGCGCCATAAGCGTTCTTGTCCATTTTCAGGTTATTTGCATTGAGTGACATGGTGTCTTACCTCTATTGTGTTTATTGGAGCCTGTCTCGGCCATTGATGCTTGCGCTCTTGTACCCAAGAAAGAATACACTAGCGCAATTATCATAGCGTACTTTATCACTACGGGGAAGGAGCTTCTAAAGAATTTCTTTCTTCCTTCGCTGCCTTGTTTTCGCGCCAAGAGATTGAAAGCGCAAAGAAGTCCTTGGGCAAGCTATCCATATGCTCAACCAACGCATCCTTGTTGATGACAGTTTCATCCGTCAGGAACTCACCGACCGCCGGTGCGTCCACCCCGGCTTGCGCCGCAAGCGCGGTCATCCGCTCCATCATCAAGGCAGGATCAGGCTCTTTTGACTTCTGCTTGGTGACGAACTCGCCCTCCATGTCCTTGGTTGCGGCGCTGACCTGCTCGGCTGTCAGCTTCTTGCTCAGGCTTACGTTAATCACCGGCATGATGGCCACGCCTGTTCGCTTGACTGCATCAGCGACGGCTTTCTGTTTCGCCAGATTGCCAGCGCCGGTAATCCGTGCGTTAAGTTGCGCCGTGATTGCCGCAATCTCTGCGTCGATTCGCTCGGCATCGGTGCGTAGTCGCACCAGTTCATTGATCTGCTCAACCATCTGGACGGACTGGTCGGTAATGATCTCACCCGGTGGTGTCAGGCACATGATGTGACGGTCAAAGAATGTCGCCACTTCTTCGCGGATGACGCGATCAATCTCCACGTTCTCATGGATCGTGTACGGCTTCAATCGCAGCGTATTGGTGCGGGAGGGAACATAAGACTTGGGGTGAATGCCATAGACAAGCAGCATACCCACGCCATTGGCGATCATCGGGTCGTCCTTGTCGATCCCGATCTCATCAATAGCCACCCGTCTACCCTGATGAAGCTGCGATACATAGCCAACCGGCACATTGGCACTCGGCTCGCTGCGGTACGGTGTCTTGTAATCAACGATGTGCAGCTTGCCTGTCTGATCGATAAAAGCATCATCCGGACTGTAACCGAGGCCACCCACGGCGGCAGGGTCTTGCTTGCGAAGCTCCATGCGAGCCAGCACATCCTCTGCACGCCTCCAGCCCTTGCGATAGGCCGCATCATGGAAGGTGTCACGAACCACGTCCTCGTGCTTCGTACCGAACGACATGGCCTCGTTCGACTTCGTGATCTGGCTAATCATCAATTTGGCGTTGTAAATATCAACAGGCCGGTTTCCGAACGGTGGCGGCATCCCCAAAACGTCAGCAACGATGACACCGCTCTCCGATCCGCCGATCGAACGCAGACGCTCCAGATGCCATACCAGCCGATCAGGATCGTTAATCATCGCCACTTCGTGCCATCGCTTCATGTCATCCTGCTTGATCAGCGCGAACTGGGGCAGCAACGTGCGTGCAAGCTCTACAAATTCATCGTACTTCATGGTCGAGTTTCTCCTCTCGCAAATAAAAAAGGGCGACATAGCCGCCCTATCGGGTCATTTGACAGTGGCTACTTCAGTTGGCCGTTCCACGGCAGTGATTTGGAACCAGTCACCGCGCGAACAAGAAGATCGTCAGTTACCGGCACACCCATGAAGGTATCCCAATTACCATTGCGATCCAGCATGATCGTGAACGGAGTTCCGGTTGAGCTATATCCATTGCGAGTGGCTAGTCCCATCGCCAAGTCCAGACTGGTTTTCAGTTGGTAGAAGTAACGAGCGTTTTCCGCTGTTGCTGGCAGCGGCTCCACGCCACCAATCTCCGGTGCGCGGTATTTGTCCTCATTCTCCTTGAATGCTGGCCATCCGTCCTTGACCATGCGCGCGGCCTTGCCAGCACTGTCTGGCTTGAGGAATGCAATCGGGATAATGATCGGCTGAACCTTGTACTTGGTCATGGCTGGTTCCAGCTTCTTCAGGTACGAGTACATGTTGTGACATACCGAACAATTGGGGTCGATGAACATATAGATGTGGCGGGCATCCTTGACTTCCTTGCCGCCCCAATAAAACGCGCCATGAACCGGCCCCTTGTTGGCGATCATCGTGTCGTGAATAAAGGTGGCTGCTCGGCCATCAACCTTGTTCTGCTCGGATTGGCCGACCTCCGTAAGCTGGGTCGCAAACAATGGAGTGCTCATGGCGAGCGAGAACATCAACAGGGAAATCTTGCGCTTCAGCATGTCTGTTCTCCCTTGCCTTCTTCGTTCAGGTTATCCACATCGACGGTTGAGAAACCGATCAGCCACGAAACCAGCTCGTGACAGGTGGCCGGTTCATTAATCTCGGCAACTTCTTGTGGCTCACCACCGAGAATCATCGTGCGAAGACTCAAGGCGACCTGCCGACCGTGGCGGTAAAAATTAATATCAAGCGGGTCATCCAGTAATTCGGATGGTGCTTGAGCGCACGCGCTTCTTGCTTCTGCTGTTGTCATCAGGGCACCAGTTTTTTGAAACCATGTTTCAGACCAATTCATCATTGCTATCTTCCTATTGCTATTGAACTTGCTATACCGAACCATTCAGACGCTCTTTTAGGCAGCTAACCTCGCATCGTGGCGCGTGCCCGCGCGAGATCCACTGCCTTATATTCCAATCTCGTAATAGAGTTATCCATGCTAACAAATAACCCTTGAATCTTTCCAGCCTTATCCTGTATTTTTTTGTTGGTATTAAAAAAATCAACGGAATAATTTTCAATGTTCTTACGTCCGAGCGCCACATCGCACGACACGATAAGCCGCGCCGACCGACTTGCATCCGTGGATGAAGCTGGATTGGCATAAATCTGGTTGGCATCGGTGGCAATACGAGTCACCCGTTCGCCAAGCAATCGAGCCGAATCCACCAATGACAGGCTGCCATCTTCAAGCAGTGGTCGAGCAATGGCGGCGGCCATGACAGAGTGGCTCGGTGTGTAGAGGCTAACCAGTATGGCTGCATCCATGCCGGTGTGCGCCGCAGCACCAATGGGCAAAATACCCTTGCGCTCGGACACCAGATCAACAGCACGAGCGATCACTCGATAGGAATCAATCAGGTTGGCCTCATAACGGTCAACACCAGCGATCTCGATGAAGTGCTCAATAAACTCGCGCCGAGCCTGATCGGGAGTCAGCGTCTTGATCGGATCAACCAGCACATCGCTGTTTGCTCGCTTGAGTCGCTCGTCGTCGGGAAACAGGTCGCGTTGTTCTGCTCGCAGCGCGAGCCGATCTGCGTCCTTTACTATCGGTGTCATGGCCTTGGGTAGAGAGAATCGCTCTGCGATTGCCTCATAGACGCGATCCTCGATATTGCGATAGGCATCCCCCACCATGTTCTTCAGTGGTGTTGACACATCGCCCACAAAGGCTTCCTGTGCATCGTGCATCAGACCCTCAAGGGCAAATTCAGGCGGAAGGAGCTTGCTGACCATGACGCTGTGCTGCGCCACGCTGTATGAAAAATCATCATCATCACGGTCGATATGACCCGTGAAGCGAGCAATGCGCGACAAGGCATGGGCAATAGACGGGACAGAGAAAGCAAACCCGGACGGGTTCGCCAGATCAATCGTGTCTCCTTGCCGTGTGTAGATGCTTGTCATGGTGCTATGAACCCTATCGAATTACCCATAGCATACCACTCATTGCGTCATAAGTGAACCTGTTTGTGCGCTATCGCCTGTTTCATGTCGGCTGTCTATCATGGTCGCCTTGCGCTCGGCCTCCGTGACAACGCGCTCGCCGCATAGCTGCTCGGCTAGTGACTGGATGACCGGCAGAAGTTCGCTTTTGAACACTTGCGTGGCCGCCTCAAGCTCGCTGCCCTCGATATTCGGGGACGCGATGTACTCACGGCTGGAAAACATCGAAGGGGTGCTGATTGCGGTAGCCCAGTCGTTACTCACGCCCGCATCCGTCATCGTTTGATGAACCACTGACGAGAAGGCACGGGCGAAATACTCCAGATTCTTCGACCAATACTTTTCACCTGATCTGCGCTTGTCCAGCACGCGCCCCGCAAGAGCAAAATCCGACTCGCCGCGCTGACGCGCAACGCTCTTGTCCTCCTTCGCCTGACCTTTCTCGCTGGACTTCCAGTATTCGGACAGGATCAGGTACAGGTTGTTCGTGAAGCGGCTCAACATGCCGTAGGTTTCGTTGTCAATCTTGCTGTCACCGTTACCGCTCTCGCCGCTTGCTTGGTTGTTCAGCGCGGTCACCAAAGCTGCCATCAGGTTTTCCCTGCTGAAGTAGATTGTGCGAGCGGTATGCCTGCCCAAGAAGAATGATCTGGGTGTGGTGAATTCCTTATCGAGAACAGGTTTCAGTCGGGTGTAGAACGAGCGAACCATCTCGGCCTCCCTGCCCTCCAGTGTTTTTGCTATTTCATTGGCATCAACTTCGGTGCCGGGGTTATCACTCTCCTGTTTTACAGCGATCAGCCGAGCTATCCCGATCCACGCCGCCGGATTGCGAAACCCCTCATCAAACGCCCTGAAGATAAACCGATCCCTGATGAACTTCTGCCGATTAAAACTCTCCGCCGCCTCCTTATCGGGGTCACGCTTCTGCTCCTTTTGCGTGAACTCGAGGAAGTTACATACAGCGGATACCGGCTCAGGTAGCACGCCATATTTATCGATCTTGTCCGTGGCCATGATCCCGCCATTAGCGACACCAATGTAGTTATCCAGTGCATGTCCCCATTCGTGAGCCAGCGTTCCCCGTCCGTTGTCGCGGGTAAAGTTGATGACCTTCAGCCCCGGCTCGTAGTGCGCCATTGCTGCATTCTTGCCGCCCTTGCCGCGCGCACCAAAAGCCAGAGCCAGCCCATTCAGCCCGATAAACTGATCCGGAACACCCAGTGCGTAGGCCATGTCTGCCAGAGCGTCATAGCATTCGTTCATTACCACGCGGCGCTGCTTCTGGGTGACATACTCACCGTACTGGATACCGGTGATTCCAAAGCGCCCCATCATCATCTGCTCGGTGGCATCCACTCCTCCGCGCCAATCAATCATGCCGCTACGCCCAAGGGTAATGTCATCAGGAACCGAGGTGGGTGCTATACCCATTTGAATGGCATCAGGCTCAGGAACACCAAAGTCCATTGCCATGAACTTATCCCGCTCGCTTTTCGGCTTATTTTCCTCTGGCACGGCTGATTCTTCCTCCGGCTGATTCTTTTTCAGTTTCTTTTCAGCCTGACTGATTGCCGATCCGGGTCTGGTCATCAGGTCAACCATGTTGATACCCACTTCCTTTGCCACTGATTCAATGCGAGCACAAACATCGCTCAAATCAGTCATCAGTCGGGTGGTTATCTCCTCGCTCTGGATACGAGCAAACTCGCGTGACTGCGCGACAATGGCCTGAACCGCCTCGTTGTCGCTCATTGTGGGCGTGCGCTCAAAGTGTCTTAATTTGAATCCATCACGATCATGGAGGGTTATCTCACCAGATTTAACCGCCTTGCCCATCTTGAGGCGATCTGCTGTTATGCCTGTTATCAGGTGTTTGGTGCTCTCTTGCGATGGACGGAGCGACAACGGACGCAAGCGTGCCGCATCAATTGATGGATGGTGCTCGCGCACAAATCGGTCAAGCGCAACAGCCGCATTATTGACGGTGTTCTCGATGTGATCGGTGATCGGGTAGGCGAATTGGAATGTGCTGATAGGCGGCTGATCGCCCGACTGATCGGCTCGATCCATGCTGCGCTTGATGGATGACAGGCTCCAGTTAATCGCCGAGTCCATGTCTGAAGCAATCCGCGATGACTCGCCAGCCAGAATATCGCCGACGCTGATTGTTGCCGCCCTTGCCTCGGCAACAAGGCTAAGATCAATCATGTTGTCGCTGTTGCGCGCATTCAGGTCAAGGTACTGCGCCGCACTCGTTCTCGACTGCACAACGGATTTATTACTACCTGTTGCCATTCGTGAAAGCGGATTGATAGCCGCATACCGTTTCGCCAAATTGAGGTGATTGTCATTCAAGATCAGATTGAACGGAATGTCGACAAATCGAGCATCCGTCAAGGCAGAGTTCATTCGATCAGGCCAGCGATCATCAATGGTCTCGTGGGTTGGTACGTTGATGAGGAGTCCACCCATCAGGTTTGCATCCGTGCGCGCAATATCACTGAACAGCGACACTCGGTCATCAGGGTGGCTGATCTGATGGTTCATTCGCTCGGCCACCACCATTGAATCAACGAACACATTCACGGATTGGATCAGTGCCTCGTTGACACCGACATATCGGTTATGCCGAGAGCGAATCGGGTATATCTCATTGCGACTCTTGTACATCGCTCCGCGCGCTGCGACAGCCAGTGCGACACCAACCGCATCACCGCCTTTGCGGTACGCATCCTTGATCTCGCTCACTGGCCACGCCTTGTCAATGTTGAACGACTGCCCAAGCTCCTTCAGGTTATCGGGCGTGGTAATTGTCTCGCCATAAGAAGCATTGTCGATCTCACCGCGATACGACGAGACATGCTTTCGGGCAAACGGGATGACACGACCCGCATCCTCTCGCCGCTCGTTGGTGCTTGACTCCGCAACAGGCTCCGGCTCAACCACCGCCTTGGCAACGGGGGCACTCCCTTCGTCAAAGTTCATCTCGATGTTGTTGTCAGGGCGAACGTACTCATCATTTGCCGGCACATCAACATTTTTCCTGCGATCCGCCGCGACCTTCGTCATTTCGATGGCAACAATCTCGGCACGGGTACGGGACTCAAGCACGAGATCAGGCCGGTCATCATCATGGATCGAGCTATCTTCAGGCTCATCAGGCTGATCGGACAGTGGCTCACGCTCGGCGGGTGAGCGGTGCTCTGGCACGAGGTCACTAAAGTCAATGTCACTGGAGTACATTTCGGCAGGAATGCCGTACACGGCGGTGCGGTCGGCATTCTCGCCGATAATGGCAACGCGACTTGAGGGTATGGCATGAACACTGGACGCATTGCCAAGCAATGCCGCCTCGTTCTCGCCGGTGCGGGTCATAACAAAAACCCCGTCAGGGATTGACGCGCCGGGGGCAACGCCGAGCGCATCCATGTCCGGCTTATCAATGCGAAACAGCCATTGAGGTGCCGCCTCACCCTCGCTAAATAGCGTATCGGAGGTATTGATCCAGCGGATACGAGCCGCCGGATACTGCCTCACAATAGATGAAGGGTCGGCATCGCGGATGCCTTCGGGCAGGTTGGCGTTGTTATCAACCAGAGAGCGCAGTACGCAGCCTCCGTCCATCTTGCGTTGCAGGATCAGTGCGTATTCGGAGAGATCGGGCCAGAACATGATTTAATCACCCCTTGGATTTAATGCGCTTCATCATATATCCGATAGCGCACATACTCAAGTGCAAAAAGACGACTGCCGCTCACCGGCAAAGCGTTGAGCGAGATGCGATCATCCAGAAGGTGATGGCATCCGATCCAGATACGATGCGCCCATTAAGCACGGCTCGTGTTATCTGGCCATCCATGCTGAGCCCAATCTCCAGATTGCCGTGGCGCGTGGTTGCGCTGGCACTCAGGACAAAGCCGTTCATGGCGTAGGGGTCGTAGGTAGCGTCAGCGCAGCCGTACACTACCTTGACGGGGCTTCCTGCATACACCTCGGCAAGTGGAATGCCGAACACCTCCATTCGCTCAGTAAGATCACATGAATGACCCTCCGCGCTGGCTACCCAGTCGGGAAACTCTGCCCCGCCTTCCACGGGTTCCAATCCAAAATTAGACATCACGACCACTCCGATGGGTTGCTTGTACGTTTTGCCTCGATCCATTCGACCGCCTTCTCGTAGATCACGTCCAGCGTGTCCACAATGCCCTCACGGGCTGTATGAGATAGTTTCTCATAAATCCGGCGGTCGTCCTCACTCAAATATCGACCCTCGGATCGAGCAATACGCATGGATTCAAACGTGTCCTTGATGGTTCCACCCGGATACATGGCGGCGAGCGCACGGCGCGCAATGCGACCGCCGTAGCGTTCGTACAGACGGGATACCATCAGTGCATCCTCCGTGGTGGAGGTCAGCGTCCACAACAACACGGGGCCGAGCGTGTTCATCAGGTGGCGAGTCACCACCTGACCGTTGACCATCATGCGGGTAATCATGTGCGAACCGGAGCGACCCGGCTTACGCAAGGCACTAACCATCTGCTTGCGTGCCGTATCCCCGAACGAGAACCGGTTGTCAGCCTTGATCGCCACCGCCTCGGAGCCGTTCACACCCATGATGAAGGTCGTTGTGACCATGCCAGCCAGATCAGCCGGAATATCCTCTGGGTCTTGCGAGTACATACCCAGATGAATGTTCCATTTGCGCGACTCGCGCTGGATGGTGGATACATCCGATACGACCTGTTGCGACACCACCGGGTTGTCCTTTTTGACGAAGCGGTGTAGCTCGTCGAAAACAATGCGCTTGGGGTCGGTACGCATATTACGCACCTCGCGCCGATAGTGATCGCGGAAGTGCTCATCAAACATCTCCACGTCCGTCTCCTGAATGAAGAAGCGGGAGATCAAGAGGTGGCGAGCCACCATGAACATGACACCCGACTGGCGATCAGCCACCGGTGAACCCTTGATGGCCACCTCATCCATGTCAAGCGATACCACCCGCGCACCAGCGAGTGAGAATCGGGTGTACCCGTTCAGGATTGGATAGGCCTTAATCGCGTCCGTTACCGTGCGCCAGTATTCGTGCGTAGCTTCTTCCTTGTAGGTCTCGACCACAGCCCGATCGTTGGTCATTGCCAAGACCTCGGACAGAATGGGCGCGGCATAGCGGCAGCAAATCTCCGATTCCCGCGACAAGCCCTTGTCGAAGAAGTAGCGAGCGAGGTCGTGCCATGTTGTGTGTCCATCAACAGGCACACCCAGTTCGTCGATGCGCGCATCAATAAACAGGCAGTCCGGCGCGCTACCATCCACGCCCTTGGAGTAGAGTTTGGCGTGCAAGCTCTTTGGCGAGAACTTCTTGTATGCCTGATCGATGAGCATTCGGCTCAATCCCGGCGCGTAGGCAGGAGGTGTGCCGCCCAGTGGCGTGTCGAACAGCGTCAGTAGATTGACCAGAAAATCGCTATGCAGCGGCAGGGGCTTCTCAAGGCCAACCGGCAAATCAAACACGTTGACGGAGTACCGCGCCGGATCCATTTTCAGGCGAACATAGGTTGCCAGATGCTTCTGGTCTGGAGGCAAGGAATCCTGCAGCGACAGAATCAGGCCGCGAGATGATGGGCCAATATCGAGGATCGACAGCATGGGCAATCGGACGAGGCCCGGTGTCAGCACAAAACCCAAGTTGATTGCGTTCAGATTGACCGACTTACCCGCACCCATTGGGCCGATACCCACATCGATGAATGCGTTCTGCAAGGATGAGCCCTGCATCCACGGAAACGCCTTTCCGTCCACGGTACGCATGGGCATACCCGAATCCCAAATGTCGGCCGGGCGCGTCCACGGCAGCATGCTCACCACGTCGATCAGGGGTGCAGCGGAAGCCGGTGACGGCGATTTGGACATAAGACCGGGAACCGTGGCAGCACACGCAACCGATTGAGCGGTACCGACCGGCACGGAGCCAGAGCATGATTTCCATGCGCTCAATCGAGTAAGCATCTCCGACACGGCCTGATCGAGCACAGCCTCGCTCTTTGATTCCATGCGAATGGTCATGCGTAAACGGACAATGGCGCGCCCCGACTTGTCGCGCAGTTCGGTCAGCCACTTCATCGCTCGGTGAATCTGGCCGTTATCAGGAGATAGCGGCATCAGTACAGCGGCAATGGATGACTTCAGGCTCATGCCCTGCAGACCGCCGCCGTCAATGTGGAACGACAGGTTCCACGCATAATCCGGCGTGGTCATGTTCTCGAACAGGCGATTGAACGAGGTCTCGCCTAGTGGCGGCACATCAACAGTGATTGCGCGGTGGTAGACATTGTTCCATCGAACGGTCAGGCCACCCGATCCGGTTGACTTGAAAATGTCGCGGTCAGCGGTAAACAGTTGCCGAGCAATCGACTGATAACGCATGGGTGCTTGCTTGAACCCATCCGTGGTGTCCTCCAGTCGAATGGGCAGTCGATCACCGGGCAGCGTGGCTCGCCAGCTATCGCCGGTCTCCGCTGGTGCAAGCTGCATACGCATCATTTTCATGGCATCCCACACATTCATGCGGTCAGCTATCAGCGACACGGCGGGATGAGCGAGTGTTTGCATGATCGAGTCCACGAAAGCGCGGTGCTGATCGGCAAGGAAATTCGAGAACCGGCCAACGCGCTGGCTATCCCATGACGGGCCAATGAACGGCGAGGCAAGCATGCCCTCGGTCATCTCCTTTGATGCTGATTTTCGCGCATAACTGGTCAACACGTTCAGTCGGGTGTACAGGACAAGCACCATTGTCTCGCCGCGCGTGTACTTCTCAACCGCATCCGCCCAGTCGTCGATGACATCGCCCATATCAAGACCCATTGTCTGACTGGTTGAGCGCATACCAGAGCGACACCGCTCGATGATGCGCTTGTCAAACGGGTCATAACGATAGTGAACAGCGATGGTGTGACCCTGATCCATCATTACGCCGTTGAGCGAATCGCTCAAGGCGTTCAGGGCTGAATAGAATTCCTCATGCCCGACCAGCATCCGGTGGCCACGAAGATTAAGGAACGTGGCAAAACCACCATCACGAAGGACGAACGTGTGGTCGTCATAGGTTGTTTCAAGGTCTGTAAGGCGACCGACCCCTGAATTGGTCAGGTCAGCCACATCACGCATGATGCCATCTATGGTATCAATAATAGACATTGTGGCTTACTCCAGAACGATTTGCTGAATGATGACTCCGCGCGGGTACTTGAGCGTGGATGCACGCTGTACCAGAACGGTGGCCTTGAATGTCTGCGACCCCAGATTGCCGTTTGAGCCTTCGTAGGTAACGGTGATGGGGAACTTCAGTCGCCACGAGAACACGCCGTCCAGCGGGCCGCTGTTGACGATGATCGGTGCGCTTTGCGGAACAACCGACAGGCTTAACCTCTGGGTCATTACCTTGTCGTAGAGGCCGCTGCTCTTGAGGTTCTTCACGAAGGCGTTAAACGCATCCGGTGAGAAGCTGTTGGCGACCGATGCGAGTTGCTGATGAGCGTGAACGAAATCCAGTGACATGGACTTTGTAACGGTGTCGGCAGTCCAGTTGGTCAAGCCCTCGTCAGTAATGACCGGCTCGCTCAACGGGGTCATGTGAACGACCCGCAGATCGGGGGTGATGCCGATATAACGTGGCAGTGGACGACTGATGAACGCCATTACAAGCGTAGGGATCAGTGCGGCAACAACCAGCGATTGCACCATGATGATCTTGGTTTGTCGCCGGTTGTTGTCTCGGAGCGATTGGATGTCGATGATCGCCTGAGCGTGCGGGTTATCAACGCTGACTTCATCTTGCGTTTGGTTTTGGTCTTGATTGCTCACAGCTTGCCCTCTCGGTCTGGTTATGTTGCTCTATGGTTAATATCATAAAGCACACACCACCCCAGACCGAGGAACTATTTTTGCTATGGGCGCGGATCACTCCGCATCCCAACAGGATAAAGCCTCATCAAGCATGATGATCGAATCAAGATCACCGGCAAGCATGGCCGCCTCAAGCCGCCGCCCCGCCTCTGGTAGCGCGTGCCGCTCGTTGTTCATTGCGATGGACATGGCTTCTTCGGGCGTGAACACGCCTCTTTGGGTAAACGGCGGGAACAGGCCGCACATAACGGCATGTTGCGCCAGTTCCTTCATGTCGGTCTGGTTATCCAAATCAAGGGTAATGCCGCCGCTGCCGTAGCCAGTCACGTTATAGCCGAGCTTGCTTAATCGAACCGCAGGGTTGAACAGAAGTTGTCGATCCTTGGCGTGCAAGAAGGTCGTGGCGGGAATGCGCGTGTCCCTTTCCTTGAAGTCAAAGGGAGCCTTTAGCATTACACGCCAGAGGGCATCCATGAACAGCCCGAAGCTGTATGCCCCCGATCGGTAGATCACGTCCTCGAATCGAAGATCAATACCGGCACGGTTGAGCATCTCAAGGCCGCTAATGCCCTCTTGAGCAGAGAACGCCTTAACGATCTTGAGTTCGCAGAACGGCATGATGCGAAGCATGTCGATTCCAGTCACCCATCGCCCGTATCGCTCGCCACGCTTACCGTCGATATTGGCCCCAAAGTTAATCAGCCGCTCCATTTCGCGGTCTGGAGTTCGGGTCACGGTCACGCGCAAGAGGCTGTATGGGTTGCGCTCGATCCACGAAACGGGATCGATCATATCCTGCTGGCTTGCGGCCACCCACCGAGATGAGATTGGCCACTTCTCCGACAGCATGGAGATGGCGTGGATCACCCGATTAGGGAACAGCCTGACCGAACGAGCCGATTTATCGGGCTTGCCTTCACGCGCAACCGGTGTCCACGCCGAGTCAGCCATTGAGCACGCATCCAGTACATCATTCTTGGGTACGCCACGGATGAAATAGCGACTGGATGCGGGAATGATCTTGTCGTGCAGCCCGTACACAATGTCGGTAGCCGGTGGCGACAGCATGGGAACAACATGATTCATCGTCAGCGTAACCTGACGAAACAGCCATGCGGTATAGGCCGCCCGGAGTGATTGTGCATTCGGATAACGACCGCCCCACACCTCGGACGGAGAGATAAGCGGATTATCGGCAGACAGGCCAACCTCACCCCATAGGCGGGCAAGATCGTGATACAGGTACTTGCTGCGCCGAAAACGCGAGCCGTTCAGCCCTGAGATTTTTGCGTCCTCATAGGAGAGGTTGGTCATCCAGACCGCATCAGAGGTTAGCTCACCCGTGCCTGATATACGGGATGGGCGAGCACCCCCTTCCTCCCATTGACATGCCCATCCGCTATCGTGCGTGACAGGATCATCAAAAAGAACTACGCCGAACGTGTTTTCCATTGTGTCCAAATAGATGACATGGTCTCGGCGGCAACGATTTGCGATGCGCCGGTACGGTTGTAGTTGGATGCCTCGGCAAAATGCTTGATCTTGTCTCGATAATGGTCAAAGTCAGGCACAATGCGAACGCCATAAAGGAACTTCTTGCGCTGGCTGTATGTGTATCGGTTGCGATGACCCATCCACGCCAGAGCTTCGCCCAGTTGACGTAGATCGCTCATGCCCGGAGCCAGCCGCTTCTCGATTTCGTCCCGATAGGCCGAGTCCTTGATTGATTTGTAGTTGTCGGCGCATTTTGCGCCCACATCGCGGTCTTGCGCGAGCAGCCGCATAACCTCTGCGTTACCGGGCGTAGGCCCAGCTTCGATGGCCTTCAGTTCCTTTTCTGCATTCTCACCGCGAATCATCAGAATCGTCAGGATGTGCATGGAAAGATTGAGGTCGGCCTGAGAAATCTGTGGCAGCCAGATTGCGGAACCTGCGCCCCGCGCACCAGCATTGCCGATATGAAATACATCATGGCAATACGGACAAATCAACGCGAGATTGTCCATATTGTTGTTGTCATGGTCATCATCAATGTGATGAACATCAAAGTGGCCGGATGGCAGCACATCAGACGGTAGCGTCTTCATGCCGCATCCTTGGCAGATCATCCGATCCCGCGTGTAGACCTTTGGCTTGATAATCGCAAAGGCATCATCGCTCTTGTCGTGGTCAGGGTCATCCTTGCGCCACATCGAAAGCTTTACACTCGGAATTAGCTCGATCATCGCCTTGTCGCCTTCTTATCAGTTCACGCCGATTGAGTTCAGTTCTGACTTGTCAGAGCCGAAGAAGGTCGCGCTTGATGAGCTGAGCAGGGCAACAACGGAAGCCATGATACCGCCAACCAGCAACATGATAACGCCCGGCATGATGGATTCGTGACGCTTGTTCGCCTCGACGATCTTGAACAGACCCATGACCACCAAACCAATACCACCGAGCATGGCAACGGCTTTCACCAGTGTGCCAATCCCGTTGACGTTACCCGCCGCAGTGGTGGCCAGTTGACCGATACCGTCAGCATGCGCGTCAGTGGACGACAGCAACATCAGTGCGGTGGTTACTGCGGCATAAGCTCGGAATTCGAGGTTGCGTGCTCGCTTGATTGACTTGAATACCTTTTTCATTGATCGCTTCTCCAATGGTTCTCTTGAAAGTACATACCCTACGTTAATTATAATAACGCACTTCTGTCTAAATCAATCCAAGAATTTGATTCAGTGTTGTTTGTGCGTCTCCACCGATCCATCCAGAGATGAGCCCCAGGAACGTGGTCATGTTGATTGCAATAATGCCGCCAATCGTGTGCGTCCATGCCAAACCTGTTTTTTGGTATTCCTCTGCCCCGCGATGAAACAGCATTACACCCTTGATGACAGCCCATAGCCCGACAAGACGAACCACCGTAAACATCAGAGCGATCGCTGATGCGTATTGAGCACCGAGCGATCCACCGACAGTCGCTGCCGACAGGATGCCCACGCCGGACGGCTGGTTGAACAGGGATTGACTGAGCGCGTCAGTATAGGCAGAGATCGACATGAGTAAACCGCCAAACAGAACGCCGGCGAATCCGCCTGCGTAGCTGTTTCGGTTGCGCCCCCATGTCTGGCCGCCACCTTTTGCGGTCATGGCGACCTCAAACAGGCCATTCACAATCATGTAGAAGCCGATCAGGACGGCGACAAGATTCAACAGCGTCCAGAAGGCGGGAAGCTGGTTGAGCATATTGGTAGCCATATCCATTCGGTTAGTCCTCTCGTGTTATTCGGCTGGTTGTCGATTAACGAACCACGGAGCCAAGTGGAGTCACCACGGATCCATTGCCAACAGATGTGATGGCAACACCATCGAGCGTGTCGCCCGCATGAACCACATGGATAACACCCGCGCTATCAGCAATGGCGGCCCGACCGCCCTCGGTTGCGCCCATCAGTCGCCACGATGCAGTCGGATTGGGTTTAGCCTTGGCATGGTGCTTTGCATGGGCGCGATGATACCTGCGAACGGCCTCGGCCTTCTCCTGCGCGGCAATCTTGGCTTGGCGATCTTGCATCTGCGCCATAAGCAGGGCATCCAGCTTTTCGGCCAAACCCTGACGGTCTGAGGCAGACTGCTTGGCCATACTGATGAGTGTCTGATTCAGAGCCTTCTGACCGGCGATCAACTCGTCAAGCTGCTTGTTTGTCTCTGCCGACTGCTCGACAACAGCGGCAGATGGTTTCTGCGCTGGTGCGGTAGCGGAAAAAGCCGATGGTGAATCAGATGCACCACCCACGGAAGGCGGAGCGATCACCGCCGGTTTGGGTACGGCAGGTGCGTTACTCACGTTCTCGCTGGTCTTGGCGGCCAGCACGACACCGGATGCGGGCTTGCTCGTGGCCGCGAGAGCCGCTGGCTGATTGGTGGCGGCCTGTTGACTGTCGGCAGTCTGGCCGCTGTCGCCGAACTGCGAGCTAAATTGGGCCGGAGCCTTGTGGTTACTCGGCGCGAGCACCACCATGTATGTCCCTGCACCTGCAAACACCACGGTGGCGATGGCGGCCCACAAGGGCATCCCCGCGATCTTGGTTGAGAAGATGTTCTGTTTGTTCTCGTTGCTCATTTAACTATGCTCCAGTTAGTGTGTTCGGTTTACTTCGATTGGGCGACTGCGCCCTGCGCGGCTGGTGCTTCAGCACCATCCGTCACCAGCAAAATGAATGGGGTGTTCTCCTTGACCGTGATGGTGTTCGGCTGAACGATCTCTTTCGTCAACGCTTGGATAGGTGGCTGGAGGTTTTGCGCCGCAGAACCAAGAGCCATCAGCGTTAGCTGCTTGCTCGTGCGAACCGGATAGGACACAACCGAACCGTTGATACCCGTAGACATGGACGAACCGCTGCTCTGGAGTGCTTGACCGTAACCAGACAGTGCCGACAGGAACACGGCACCGGCAAACGAGGCCGATCGTTCAAGGATGTGGCGGTCAATATCGGTCTCCATCGCTGGCAGCGTGGTATCAGGAGCCAGCGCATAACCGGTGATCGAGTGAGATACGCCATTGGCATCCGTAAGCTTGGTGAACCGAATCGCCAGCAAGTTCTGTCCTTCAACACGAGTGAACTTGCCGATTACCTTGTCGCCATTCCACTTGCCTTGCAGCAAGGTGGCAACAACAGGGCCGTCCACACCGCTCTGCATACGGTTCTCGAACACGCCGTAGATCATTGTTCCGGACGGCATCAATGGCTTGGCACTCGATCCTGCGGTAGCGTTGCTCGCTGAACCACCCTTGCCTGATGTTGCCGCCGCAGTAGCGGATGCAATCGCCGCACTCATGTTGACATCATCGATCTGCTTCTGCTCATACTCGGGCTGGTTCAGGCTTCGGACGTAATTGGTATCTGTTGCTGCGTTCATCGTGCCGATATTCGCAACAATAGACGCAATCTCATCAACCACGGCGCGATCTGGTTCTGGCCGCCGATACTCGATAACCTTCGGCGCGGGTGCTTCGGTATGTGTCACCGCCGGCTTTGTCGCCACCGCAACAACCGGCTTCTGGACGGGTACGGGCGTTGGCACGGTCTGGACAACAGGGGTGGCTATGAAGCTGGTGCCCTGATGCTCGGCTGCGCTCGCTTCCTGATGGTTATATGCCTTAACGTCCTTGTTGTACTGCTCGGATGCGTTGCTCGATCCGGCCACGTTCTGCTTGATCGAGTTGCTTGCACCGGCCACCTTTGCACCCGCCACACTATCGGCTTCGTTGTGCTTCTTGATGAAGTACATGGACATACCGATGACAATGGCCAGCGCTGCCGTACCGAACATCAACCAGCCGCCGCCGGTGACTTTCATCTTGATCTTGCTGCCCATGTTATTGGCCTCCATTCAGGGTAATTTGAGTTTGATCGCCGCTTGAGTCGGTCAGCAACCGGATGAAGTCGGTCTGCGGAAGCTGGTACACGTTCCACCCGTCCTGTTTTACGAAAGCAATCCAGCTTGGGAGAATCATCCGGCTTCGGGTGCGAACAACGACCCCGCCATTCCATCGCCATACGGACGCGAGCGCGCTCTTGACGGGAACAGGCACGGCATCCTTGGGTGGCGTGTTCTCAATGAACTGAATCAGGTCGGAGTCCACCGGAGATGGCGGAGGCGGGGTCATAATGGGTGGAGGCGCATCAGGTGCAGCGCGGTTGATCCGCAGCACGACACGACCGTCTACCTTGTTCCCATCTGGCTTGCCAGAGCGAGCGACCAGAATCACCGGCACATCGAGACCCTTCAGGGTCAGGATGATGTTCGTGCTTGAGCCGAAGAATTTAGGCTGAATGGTAATCAGGTTGGTCGGCGCGCCATTGGTCATGCCCTTTGATCCATCCTGATTGCCACCGGTCTTTCCGGCAGCTTGCGCCGGTGCGCTAATAGTGAATTGTCGTCCAGCACCCATGTCGGTCGTAACGACCGGCCACGGCGTGCCGTCATCACCCACTACTGAAATTGCGGTAACGTACCCCGGCATGACATAAACAGTTGGTGGCGCACTACCGGGATCAACCGAAGTCAGCAGGATGCGGCTATCCGGTTTCAGGTCTGGCCCTGCATAAGTGGCGTACTGGTTTTTTTCGGTTTGCTGGCGAATCCATCGAATCTCGGCATCCGACAGCGGAAACTTCGAGGCCATGCCATCACGAACACCCGGACGAACATCTTTCGGCGTGGGTAGCGCCGGTAGATAGACGTTATCCGGACTTGATGTGGTGATGGTTACGTCTTGCGACTTCGGCTCAGCCATGACGGGCGCGAACGCCGAGGTCACGGATGCGGCGACAATGAGTGAAACAAGTTTCTTTTTCATATCCTGCCCTTGTTGCGATGTTGTTTTTAGCCGTTAATGGCCCCTACTGTAATTAGGATAACATACGCAGCATGGCAGACATTCCAAAAGAATTTTGGAAGTCGGCAGTTTTACCGTGCGCCGACCCACGGGCCGATTAGTTGGAGTCAAGCCCCGGCTTGATCGTCCATTCAATATCGCGCACCCCTGCTCCTGCGACCAGATGCTCAACCTCTCGTACCGAGTTGTAAATGTCCCGAATAGCTACCGCACGAGCTGAAGCGAACGGTGCCTGCTCAGGGTCTTTTCGGTCTACTGGAGCGCGCCAGACGATCATCTGCAAGCCTGATGCACAATTCCAGAGCGCATTGCCAACGGTATCAGGGTCTTTGTAGAACTGATCCGACAGGGACAGGCCGGATTCAGGCAAGCATCCGCCTCGATCCAGCAGACTCTTTAATCCGGAGTTGATGTCACCGGGCATCTCATTGATCGGCAGCGCACGGATCGATTTCATATAGTTGTAATCATAGATAGTCCCGTGCGTTTCATTCGAATCGGGTATCGCCGAGCAAAGCGGCTCAGTGTCGATCTCCATGCGATGAAAGATGACTATCTTTCCCTCGTTCTTGGCCTGAATGAACAGGTGTCGCGTCAACTTGAGTGAGTTGACCGAATCTTGAACGGCAACAAACCGCGATCCTGGTTTGCCACCGGGAATATCTACTGGAGCGATCTCCAGCTTCATTTCTGGATCAAACTCGTCAACAAATGACCACGCAAGAATGCGGGTAGAGTCATTAAAGAATCGTACCTCGGTTGAGAGTAATTCGCTTTTCGGTCTGGACATTTTTTTCACCCCTTTGGCTAGAAAAGACTTGCTTCACCACTTCGTCTATACAATAATTTATACCGTACCACCAAAAAAGGGAAAATAAAATGCTGAATCCAAAAAAATCATCTTTTATGCCCATTCGCTCCAAAGACCTGACCGCTGCACGGTACTTCCTTGGGTTAAGCAACATGGAACTACGCAACATACTTGGCGGCACGGCCAAGACCATCGCACAGGGCAAGAACAATGAGCAGGTCATTCCGCCAAGCCTCGCTATTCTGGTGAGAATGCTCTGGAACAATCCAGAGGATGCGGTCATGCAAGCCACACCATCCTTTGACTTTTTGCGCGAAGCACTTGGCGAAGCCTTCAACAAGGTGGTTGACCGGCCAAACAGTCGGTCAAGAGATGGATCCATTCCCAAAACAATCGCTGCCGTACTGACAGGCAATCGTCGTGCGGGTGGCAGCTATTGGGATGAAACCAACGAGGAGAAGTACCGCGAACCACAACCGCAAACGCGCCGGTTGTTCTTGCTCTTGAACGAATGGATCAATCTGGTTGGCGCAGAAGAAACCATGCGCCGGTGGTATCGCGCGGCCAGCGAGGAAGCATTGGCTCGCGGTGTGAAGCTGGATGATGTTATTGATAGCGGTTCATGGCCGCGAGTAGAGGGTGAGCGCGGCACATCAACATCGGGCGCATCGGACGACGAGGATTAACCCATCGTCAACGCAGCGGAGTTGGCTGGCTCTGCCACCGGCTCCGTGCGCATAACCTCGATCTCGTCATCGCCTTGCGCCTCGGCTGCACGCGCTTCCTCTACCTGAAAAGCAACAACACGCGAGAACAATGGCTCGACCAGCGTAACGATTCGGCTGGCTGCGGTCATCTTGCCAATATCCGACATTTCGCTTGATCGATCGGCAACATCAGTCGTCAAGCCGAGTGCCAGCGCAAAGATTTCGGGTGATGCACCGCCCTCACCATTGAAAATCCGCTCACGCAAATCGGTGTTGGCACCGATCTTCTCATTAACGCCGACCAGCCAGTTATGAACAAAACCGATCACGGTGTCTGCGCGTTTTGCGTCAAACACGCCCTGAATTACCTTTGTGTTCTCTGCGCTCATGGTGAGACTCCTTGTGATTGTTGTGCGGATGACTGCGGCTCCGTTTTGCGCATGACGGTGTTGCGCTCGACCAGATCAGGATTGTTTTTCAGTGCAACATGTAGCTGGAGATAGTCAGCTTCCGGAACAAAACGCTTGATCTGCTCCAGCAACGGTTTGAGCAGCGGCGATCCGTTTTTCGCCAGATACTCGCTCTGGCCGGTCATTACCGCTTGGAAACTCTCATCAAGCACGGGATCAATCAGCGATTGCATATCGCGATCCGCTACGGATGACACAGGGATGCAATTGTTCCGCACCCAATCCGACAGGTTGAACATCAGGCTTGATACAGTCGTGCCGATTTTTGCCGCCTCGTTGGGCACTTCGCTCATGGGAAGGTGCTCGCCCGGCTTGTTCAGTCGCTCCATAAGATCAATTGGGCCGTACCCACCTCGACGGTCGCTGCCTTCCGCAGCACCGGCAATCGGCCGGCTCGCGGCGTTTGACCTGTTCAGGCTGGCCGCCATCTTATTTTGCACGGCAATCTGGTCAATGATGTACTGGGCACCATGCCGTTCGATCATCGACTCCATGATGGATGCGGTCATGCGTACATCACCGATAGCGGCGTGAGCGTCCTTGACCTCTACCCCGTAATGCTGCGCCACTTCGAACAGCTTGCCCTTACCGTACTTGTTCCCGCCCGTCCAGATCATACGCACGTCAATGTGCGTTCCACGAGGGCACGCGCGATCACCGTGGCACTCGTTCACGCGAGCCTGAATAACGGGTGTGTCGTAGCCGAGCTGGTTAAATCCGCTGATGATGTGCGATTTGTAGGCATCCAGCACGAATGCGCTGATCTCGGAGAACAAGGGCGCGTTTACCACCTTCTCGTTGGTGATCCCGTGAACGTCCGACGCACCTTTGGGAATGTCCATCTGCGGGTTGATGATCGAATTACGCTCAAACCCCTCGCCTTCCGGTGTGATGGTGATCGCGCCAAACTCAACAATGCCGATAGACAATGGATCGCCCAGACCTGTTGTCTCGGTATCGAGAATGGTCAGGGGTTGATTCAGTGCCTCGATAACTGAAGCAAGTCGTGGATACTCGGATCGGGCGTTGAACTGGCGCAAAACTTTCATGGGCATATCCTGATTAAATCGCTATCGAAATTATCATAGGGTATTTTAACGACTGCGTCCATAGCCGCTGCCTATTTGAGTTACAACAAGGTCGATCTGGCGAGCCATCGACAGAATCTCGGATGCCTTTTCCTCGCTGCCCTTGCTTGTATGTGCTGCCTCATCAGCCTTCTTGCTGATCGCGTGAATGTTGCGGGTCATCTCGGCTGCAACGGCGCTCTGCTCCTCTGTTGCGGATGCGATCTGGGTTGCCATATCCCCGATGTTTCCGGCTGACTTGGCAATGCGTTCGAGCATGTCACCTGTTGATTCGGCGTTATCCTTCACCATCTCCATGCGGTTATGCCCGTTTTGCACCATCAATACCGTGGTCTCAATGTCATTTCGCAGGTCGTCGATCATTTCACCGATCTTCTGCGTGGAGTCTTGGGTCTTGGTTGCAAGCGTCCGCACCTCCTCGGCCACAACGGAGAATCCACGACCATGATCGCCAGCGCGAGCCGCTTCAATCGCGGCATTCAGCGCAAGCAGATTGGTCTGGCTGGCAATATCAGAGATCAGGTTGACCACTTGCCCAATGGCCACACCCTTGGCCTTCAATGTATCAATGCTTTGGGCGGCCTCCTGCATCTCACGGTCAAGTTCATCGATCGATCTGCGTGCGTTTTCAGTTTGCACCACACCCTCGTTTGCTTGGTTTACGGCCAGCGTAGCAGCCTCGGCTGTCATCGCTGTATTGCGAGCCACCTCCAGAACCGTTGAGGACATTTCCTCCATAGATGCCGCCGACATGTCGGATTCGCGCGCCTGTTGCGCGAGTGATTCACTGACGCTGGCGCTGATCCGCAGCATGGCATCAGCCATACCGTTCAACTGCTCACTGGTTGATACCAGCGTTCCGCTGGTGTTTAGCAGTTTGTCCCTTAGACGCTCGGCTGACTCGATGACAACCGAGAACTCATCATGCCGGTCATGTGTGTTGAGGCTGGCATCAAGTCGCCCTTCTCTAAGCTCACCCATAAACGCACCAATCATGTTCAGGCGGCGGAACATGCCCATCAAGACCATGAAAACAATCGCGGAGCCAAGCAAAACACCAGCCAGAGATGCAATCAGGGATTCGTCGCGCGCCACAGTCAGCTTGACCATCAACCGTTTCAAATTATCCTTTCTTGCGGCATCCAGATCATTGATGTGTTGGATCAGCATCCCCCGGACGACGCGCCACTTCTTGACTTCGTTCGTTGTGATCAGATTGGTAGCTCCGGCTATGTCTCCTGCATCAATCCGATCAATCACTTGCCCTTGTGCATCCTGATCCGCTTGCCATGCGGATGCCAGACCGTCCGCGAACTCGCGCTCGCTTGCTGTTTTAGCCGACGACTTGACCGAATCCAGCGCAGCGGCAAAACGCTTTTCCGCTTCCTTCAGGTGATCCTTGGCCTTCTGGTCTTTGGGGTTGAGCGTCATGTTTCGCATGGCCTGACCCGCTTTCAGCCCCTCTGTCTGCATTACCCTGAACTCGCCCAAGCGACCGCCTTCGACCTCCGTGTAGTTCCTGATCTCGTCGCTGATCGTGTTCATGCCGGACACCGAGAGGTATAGGCCGAGTCCGATCAGGACGGATGCGGCAGAGAAAGCGGCGGTTACTTGTGTGGCGATTTTCATTGGTTGCCCCGTGTGATTGTTGTCGATATGGAATATATCGTAGCGCACTCAGGTGGCTGGACGACAAAAAATCGGGCGCAGGCAGCGGCGAGGTGGCGGGCGGCCCCGTACAGGCCGAGGTACGAACTCTATTCTTGTCGTTTGGCTTGGGTGGTTTGGCCTTGGGCTTTGGGTAGTAACCGTTGGGCTTGGGCTTGGTTTTCGGTGGTAC
>Ga0172382_10000344_pt1 | contig 86350 bp, 72 predicted proteins | sample Leawel138RmetaG_FD_122245 | JGI IMG/M metagenome (GOLD analysis project Ga0172382, IMG submission 122245) | Leachate microbial communities from a municipal landfill in Southern Ontario, Canada - Leachate well 138R metaG | ecosystem: Engineered > Solid waste > Landfill > Unclassified | place...
ATCCAGTGCGTTGGGTTAAAAAAAGCCTCGTTACCTTCCGCCAACCCTGTGCCTTTATCACTCACCTACAAAAATCCTGCTTATTTTAATGTGCCTGTCTTGCAAGGACTTACAGCTAAAATAAGCAAGGGGTAAAATAGTGTGCTTATTTATATCTCCATATACTGCAACAAGATACAGCTAAAATAAGCAAATAAGCACGCTCTATTCCCCCCGGCAGGAGGGATGCTTATGAATAGTATATTATATATAGATAATAAAATATAAAACTATATAATAATATAATAATATAACTATTTATAATACAATAAATTACACACATATCATTGTGGCATGCTACCCACAATCCCCGCTCCGGTATAGAGAGCCATATTCTGCTTATTTTAGCCGTAACAGACTGTGTGACAATGAGATGAAAATAAGCACGCAAAAACACTCTGCTTATTTTAGCTCTTGATTCTAATTTCAAATCAGTAAGCATGCCATCCCGAAATTGGCTCTGGAGAATAGAGAGTGCTTATTTGCTTATTATAGCCGTAACTGCCTGTCTGACAACGAGATTAAAATAAGCACGCAAAAAACACTCTGCTTATTTTAACAATAAAAGGGAGAGGACGAGCCTCTCCCGTTGCAGGTTTATTGTGTGTATCACTCTCTTTTCCAAGAGCTTATGATGCTTTCATCAAGGAGGTAGATTTTTGAAGCTCTTTTGCTTGTAACCCTCTCCGTATCCACCCTCACTGCCTCCCTTTCTATCAAGCTCGCCACGCATTCGCCAAACTCTCTTTTTTTCATGTGGGAGAGGTTCATCAGGTCGCTGTGTCGCGCTTTCCCATCGAATTTGTTCACCATGATATCCACGATTTTGCGTTCGCCGGCGAGCTTGTCCTGTTCGCTCACGATTTCCAAAAACGGGATGACGGATGGGCGCGGGGTTTTCAAACTGAAGGGCGAAGAGGGATGGATAGTATGAGTCCTTTTTCCTTTGGCTGGATTCCTCGCTGCGCTCGGAATGACGCGTCTGGCATGGGTTTGGGTGGTCGTGGGCGGAGGGCTACAAGCCTGTGGGAACACCGGTTTCAACCGGTCGGACCGCCGGATTTATCCGGTGGAAAAGGGTGGCGGGTTTTCCTCTTTGTGCCGAATGAATTCGGCACCAACGACCGGATGAATCCGGTGCTCCGGCATGGGCTGGATTCCTCGTTTCACTCGGAATGACGCGTCTGGCCTGGGTTTGGGTGGTCGTGGGCGGAGTTGGGTGGTCGGCAGAACATTGTGCCAGATGAATCTGGCACCTACGACCGGATGAATCCGGTGTTCCTCCAAGCTCGGGGTTTGAGTGGTCGTGGGCGGAGTTGGGTGGTCGAAAGGACATTGTGCCAGATGAATCTGGCACCTACGACCGGATGAATCCGGTGCTCCTCCAAGCTCGGGGTTTGGGGGGTGGTGGGCGGAGTTGGGTGGTCGAAAGGACATTGTGCCAGATAAATCTGGCACCTACGACCGGATGAATCCGGTGTTCCAACTCGCTATTCCGCAGTTAGTTAGCAAGCTATTTGAACTCTAAAACGTTAAAACGATAAAACGATAAAACGCCACATCCTTTTCATCATCATTTTCCTGTGTATTCCCAAGCTATTCAAATGAAATCCGCATCAGGGAAGAAAAATGAGTAAGTAGAGCCAGTTGAGCAAAAAGAGAATGCCGAGGATGAGATAAAGTGTATGGCGTTGTTTGCGTGTGGCATGCAGTGTAAGGCGTCTTTTGAAAAGAGCCTGCAGGAAAAACTGGAACAAAACGCCGAGGCTAAAAAGCAGCATGAAGGGGTTGTATTTTAGAGCTTGGAGGGGACGGCCGGAAAAGAGGGTGAAAAAAGCGCGGGAAATGCCGCAACTGGGGCAGTTATAACCGGTGAGAGCCTTGAACCAGCATAGCTGCAGAGAGCCTTCCAAAAGCAGATGGAGAAAGAGATAGCCAGCCAAAAAGGCAGCGTAGAGCAAAATTGGCAGGCTTCCACCCGGAAAACGGGCGGAGCTTTTTTCAACGCGCAGGCGCATCAGGAGAAGGATTTAGAAATCGTAAATATCCGGGACCTGGCCTCCGAAAGTCATTCCCAAAACGAAAACAAAATAGATGATGGAAGGCAGGACAACCAAAACATTCATGATTACGCCAACAATGCCCAAGATTCTGCCAGCCTTGGTGTTTTCGCGTCCGGCTGGGTCCATGAGGCCTTCATCCATTTTTTTGAGGTCTTGGTTTCCGAAAACCCAAGCCAGAATGGAAAAGACGGCACAACTGAAAAGCCCGACGATGCCAAAGATGAGAATCATCATGCCGCGGTGTGGCTCCGGGACCCACTGGGGCGGACCTTGAGAATATGAAAAACCGGAACCTTGCTGATTGTGGGGTTGATTTGTCATATTAAACTCTCTTTGAAAAAGTGGGGGACAGGGAGACGCGCTCCCCGTCCCGTTGGTTAATTCATAGATTTTTTACAGCATGCCACTAATCAGGAAGCAAGCGGCAAAGGCAATAATGGCATATAGTTCAGGATACACGCCCAGGATGAGGGTGTTTGTGAAGACATTGTTGCCATTACCCATACTTTCGATTCCGTTTGCCACGATACGAGCTTGGAAATAGGCTGAAATCAGGTTTGTGACGCCTGAAATGAGCCCGGCACCGAAGATGGCTGCGGCCGTGAGCATGGTTATCTCGGGTGTGATGTGGTCTTTGAGGATGAAAAAGGCGCCGAATCCATACAAGCCCTGCGTTCCAGGCAGAGCGGACAGAATCATGCTGTTGGCAAAGATATCGTCGCGTTTTTTCATTGCCGCAACCGTGGCGCTGCCACCAATCACGGTTCCCCAGGCGCTTCCCACGCCGGAAAGGGCCACCATCAGGAAAATCCCGAGCCAGGCCAGGATGTAAGCCGGGCTGCCTCCGCCCAAGGCCTTGACAGCGTCAGTTCCGGCTTGTAAGAGAATGTACGGCATATAACCTCCAGGTTATGTCTTTATTTTTGTGTTTCCAAAAGGTTTGTAGGCAACGCCGGGTCCGTTGAAGCCGGCATTTTGGAAAAATTCCACGAAAGTGAGACGCAAGGGATGCACAACACCGCTGAGGGCGCCCAGGGCGAGATTCAGGGAGTGTCCAAACACCATAAAAATGAAGAAGATAAGGGGTCCGAAGATTTTTATCCCCAGGAATTGCTGGCCGATGGAATTGATTACAAAGCCCAGAATGGAACTGGAAACTCCCAGGGCAAAGAGGCGGATGTAGGACAAAATGTCGCCAAAGAATCCAGTGATGACGTTGTAGAGCAGCCAAAGCCCGCTCAACACATTTTTGATGGGGTTTTTGCCGGGAGAATTGAAGAGCATCAGCAATGCCAGGCCAGACCAAAGGAGATATTTGGTGTAGGGCGCCAGGGCGGAAATGTCTGTGCCCAGCAAGCCGGCTCCCAAAATGGTAAGCCCCAGCAGGAATAAAAATGTGCCAAAAGGCGCCACGAAGTGCATAAAACCGCTTTGGCAAGCCTGTTTGACTCCGTTGACGATGGTGCCAAAAAGAATCTGGATGGCGCCTATAAGGAGGGCGATATTGAAAATCTGGTCGTTGTTTTTAATCAGGATATATTTTGACAAGGGGGTTTCCGTGAGGTCGAAGCTCAGCACCGAGCCCATAACCCAACCCATGATAATTGAGGAAATCCCAAACAGCATCACCAGGAACATCATGCTCTTTACGGCGGGGTTTTTGCTTTTTGCGCGCAGGAACAGCGCCAGCAGGACAAAGATGATGCCATAGGCGATGTCCGCGTTGCAAAAACCGAAGAACAGCATGAAGAAGGGCGCGAAGAAGGGGGTGAGGTCGAACTCATTGTAAAATGGTAACATATACATTTTGGTGATGGGCTCGAACTGGCGGGCGAACCAGTTGTTTCTCAGGCTCACGGGCGGGTCGTCCTCAACCTTGGCATCGGTGGCAAAGTAAATCACACCCTGGGAATCCAGGAAGTTTTTGAGGTCTGGTTCCAGCCTGAGGGGGATGTAGCCACCCAAAACGCGGATGTTGTCTTCGGCTTCGCTGATTCCCTGCAGAGTGGCGTCCTCATATTCGCATTGGCGGCTGAGGCGCAAAATCTCTTCCTCAAATATCTGGGAGGCATCAGAAGCCACGCCGGAAAAATAGGCATCGATGTCTTCAATCTTTTTGCGGGTGTTCTTGAGTTCGGTTTCCAATTCCCGGATATCGTGGTCTGGGAAATTGAAGGTATCGGCATCCAAAACCGGCTTTTCACCCGTGTGGAAAACCACGAAATAGATGATGCCGCTGGTTTCTGCCAACACCTGCAGGGCGAATTCTTCTTTCCATTCGGGTTTGAAATGATTTTTGAGGCAGGTGTGGAAATCAACCTGGATGCCGCCGCGTCTGACCTTTTCGACCATTTCGCGGTCGAAATGACCCCAGGGTTCCAAATCCCGGATTTGTTTGAGCAAGGTATCTTCCTGCCGGGTGAGCAGTTCCTTTTCGTCACGGGCGGAATTTATCTTGTTAAGCAGGTTTGCGGGACTGAGACCGGGGGCAATCTTTTCCTCAGCGGGTTCCAGCTTTCCGATGAAACGCAGAGCCTGGGCATAATCATCAATCAAGTCCAGCTTTTCCGCCAGGGCGGGGGTTTTGTCTTCCGTGTTGCGGGTGAGGTGGAGCACGCCCAGTTTTTGCAGTTCTTTCAGGAAGGCTTCATAATCGGCGTGGTGAAGCACGAAGGTGTATTTACGCATCTTTTCAATCATGCCAAAGCCTCCTCTTCCACGCGGCCTTTCAGAATTTTCTGCGCCGCTTTGGACAGGTTTTCCTCGTCTTCCAAAAAACGTTTGATTTTCAGGATTGCCTCTTCGTAGGCGGGAATTTGCACCTTTTCATAGAGGTTCACTTTTTGGGTGGTTTTTTTGCGAACCTGCTCCAGGATATTCATTTTGCGCAGGAAGAAATCCCGTTCGATTTTGAGCGTGGCGAGGGCTTTAACCAGTTCCATGCCATCCAAAAACCATGTTGGCGCCTGGAAAAGGTCATATTCCTGCAGTTCAAAATCAATCTCGCCCAAAACGGGGACTTGCACTCCCGCGATTTTTTGGGTGTGGATGGTCACGTCGCGGATGGAGAGAAGGCTGGGGTCAAATTCAGCCCAAAGCTTCATAAACTCATCCAGTTGGCGGCTTTCCTCATCCAAACGGGTTTCCAGCTCGCGAGCTTTGTCCCGGGCGCGTTTCACTTCCATGCGCAGCGCCGATTCCTTGTTCTTCAGCGTGGGCAGGGCTTTTTCCCTGATTTGCAGTTGTTTTTCCATCTGCAATTGGGAAATCTTGTTGTATTGGAATTTAAAGCTCATGCCTCTTTCCAGTAAAGTTGCATAAGTTCATCCCTGATGGCAACTTCTTCGGGGGTGAAATATTTATGGAAGAGAGCCCAGGTGGTGTCCAGCATTTGGTCGGTATCGATGTTTACGTCGATGGCAAGAATCTGTTCGGCATATTCACGGGCAAAATCGATGGCACGCTGGTCGTAATCCGAAAGGTCAAAGCCGTTTTCCATCTTGGTTCTGGCGTTTGAGGCATCCGCGTTGAGGCGGACGGAAGCGCTCATCACGTGGGGATGGTCTTCGCGGGTGCGTTTTCCCATCACTTTGGTTTTGAGGCGGGAAAGGCTGCGGGCGGGGTCGATAATCACTTTGCCGATATCGGTGTCGCGGCGCAGGTAGAGCTGACCTTCCGTGATGTAGCCTGTGTTGTCTGGGATGGCGTGGGTGATGTCGCCGCCGGAAATGGTGGTGACAGCGATGATGGTGATGGAACCGCCTTCCGGGAACTGCACGGCTTTTTCATAGATTTTGGCAAGGTCGGAATAGAGCGAGCCGGGCATGGAGTCTTTCGAGGGAATTTCATCCATGCGGTTGCTGACGATGGAAAGCGCGTCGCAATATAGGGTTAGGTCGGTCAACAGCACCAGCACCGCCTCGTTTTTTTCGATGGCGAAATATTCTGCCGCGGTGAGAGCCATGTCCGGCACCAGGAGACGCTCCACTGGCGGGTCGTCTGTGGTGTTCACAAAAGAGATGATTTTGTCAATCACACCGGCGTTTTCGAAGGTGTTCTTATAATATAGATAGTCGTCGTTGGAAAGTCCCATGCCGCCCAGAATGATTTTATCCGCTTTGGCACGCAGCGCCACGGTTGCCATCACCTGGTTATAGGGCTGGTCGGGGTCGGCAAAGAAGGGGATTTTCTGGCCGGTGACGAGGGTGTTGTTCAGGTCGATGCCGGCGATGCCAGTGGCGATGAGTTCTGAAGGGTCTTCGCGGCGGACAGGGTTCACGGAGGGTCCGCCAATTTCAACTTCCTTGCCTTCAATCTGGGGTCCGCCATCGATGGGTTCGCCATAGGCGTTAAAGAACCTGCCAGCAAGCTGTTCGCTCACTCTCAGGGAGGGCGGCCGTCCAAAGAAAACCACTTCGGCGTCGGTTCCGATGCCTTCGGTGCCAGAGAAAATCTGCAGGGTGACGGTGTCGCCCATGATTTTCACCACCTGTGCCAGCCTGCCTCCAACGGTGGCAAGTTCTTCATAACCCACGTTGGTGGCTTTCACGGCGCAAGTGGCCTTGGTAATCTGGGTCAGTTTGGTATAAATCTTTTGAAATGCCATGGTGGACATCAGTTTACCCTCCTTTCCTCGACTATTTTGTTGATTTGGTCTTCGTAGGCTTTGAATTCTTCGTTTTCAAAGGGTTGATAGTTCATCTGGGTGAGGGCGTTAATCAGCCGGTTGTAATAGGGTTGCAGTTCTTCGAAGTTGTCGAAGGAAAATTCGGTGTTGCAGAGGTCCAAGACGAAGTTCAACATATAGGCTTGGCGCTTCATGGGACTGGATTTATCCACGACGTCAAAGCCATCCTGAACCAGAATGATGCGGTCCAAAAGCTCGCTTTTCCAAAAACGGCTGTGGTAATCCAGGGGAACGCCGTCGTCGCCCAAAATGTTAATCTGGTCTTTGGCTTCCTTGCCACGCAGGAGGATGTCCTTGGCTTTGGTGACGCTGTCCACCCAGCCGGGGGCGATGTTTTCATCAAGATATTCCCTAACCTCATCATATTCCAGATATTTGGAATAGGAATCGATGGGGTCAACCGCGGGATAGCGTTTGCTGTCCGCTCTGTCTTGAGAAAGAGAATAGAAACAGCGGGCGGCTTTTTTTGTGGATTCCGTGACGGGTTCCTTGAGGTTTCCACCGGCGGGAGAAACAGCCCCAATGAATGTGATGGAGCCGGGGGTGCCGTTATTGAGATACACGTAACCCGCGCGGGAATAGAAGTTTGAGATGATGGCGGGCAGGTCCATGGGATAGGCGTCCGGACCGGGCAGCTCTTCCATCCTGTTGCTCATTTCACGCAGAGCCTGAGCCCAGCGGGAAGTGGAGTCTGCCAAAAGCAAAACTTTGAGCCCCATGCCGCGATAATATTCCGCGATGGACATGGCGGTGTAAACCGAAGCTTCACGCGCTGCCACGGGCATGTTTGAGGTGTTACAAACAATGATGGTGCGTTCCATCAGTTTGCGCCCGGTGCGGGGGTCATCCAATTCGGGAAATTCCGTGAAAAGCTCCACCACCTCGTTGGCGCGTTCGCCGCAGGCAGCAACAATGATGAGGTCTGCCTCGGCGTTTTGAGAAATATTGTGCTGGAGCACTGTTTTTCCCGTTCCAAAAGGTCCGGGTGTGAAACCTGTGCCGCCTTCAGCGATGGGGTTGAGAGTGTCGATGGTGCGGATGCCGGTTTCCATCATTTTGAAGGGACGCGGTTTGGCTTTGTAGGAACGGATGGGCAGTTTTACCGGCCAATATTGAATCATGTTCAATGCCAATTCCTGGCCTTCGGAGTCGATGACGGTGGCGATGGTGTCTGTGATTTTGTAGGAACCTTTTGCCGCCACGCTTTTCACCTTGAATTTTCCTTCCAAACTGAAGGGAACCATGATTTTGTGGTCAATCCAGTTTTCCTGCACGCTGCCAAGCCAATCGCCAGGGATAAGCTCATCTCCGGCTTTCACAAGCGGTTCAAACTCCCAAACGCTGTCTTCATCCAGCGGGTCGGTGTAGTCGCCACGCTCCAGGTAGAGCCCTCTCATTTTGTTGAGGTCGTCCTGGAGGCCGTCGTAGTTTTTGGAAAGCATTCCGGGGCCGAGCTTTACCTCCAGCATGCGCTGGGTAAACTCGACAGGGTCGCCAACTCTCAGGCCACGAGTGCTTTCAAACACCTGGGTGGAGGCGATGTTTCCGGACACTTTAATCACTTCGGCCATCAGTTTGGTGCCCTTTAAATCGATGTAGCAAATCTCGTTTTGGAAAACGGGACCGTCCACCTCGACCTGGACCATGTTGCTGATGATACCTTTAACAGTGCCTTTGGTCATTGTTTAACCTTCTATGTTTTCTATTTTTTTAAATTTTGATTTCAGCTTGAAAACCTCTGGGAAGCTGAAGCTTTTGCCCAGGGTGTCCATCACGCTGTCGAAAGTTTGTTTGCCCTGCTCGGGTTCGAGGAGCAGCCAGCGCTCCAGAATGCGCAACTGCGCGTAATAGCCCAAAACGCGGTCGATGTTGAAATAGTTGAAAAAGTTAAAATCTTCAACCCAGTTCCAGCGGAGAACATCGTAGCCACGTTCGCGCTGGACAACATTGTCTTGGTCCCAGACGCGGAAGATTTTTTCAAACAGCTCGTGAGTTTTTCCCAAGCCAAAATCCGCGGATTTATTTTGGGAAAGATGTTCTGTCAGCTCATCGGAACCAACCAGCCAGCGGGTGAAATCCACTTCAAAGCGGCGTCCGTTGAGGGCGGTGAGGATGTTTTGCAGGTCGCGGTTAAAACTGTACCACTGTTTCAGAAAGCTGTTTTTATGGCGTCCACAATGTTCGTGGGAAGCTGCCAGAAGGCGGTGACGAAAATCCTGGAAGCCGGGCATTTCCTCGGCGCTGAAAGCTTCCAAAACGATTTGGTGCCAAAAATCCGGCCAGGCTTTGTATTCTTTTTCCAGAGGTTCGCCAGTTCCCGCCGCACGCGCTTTCATGAGGGTCACATAGTTTTTCCAAGAGGTTTGGGTTTCCTCAGGAATGGGGCGTCCATCATTTTCCTTGCCATATATCACACGAGCGAGGTCATCAGCATCGTCTGGCAGGCAAAGCAGCCTCAAAAGCTTGAAGTCTGCCGCGTTGAGCTGTGTTTCAGCCTGTTCGGCAAACTGCCCGGTGGTAATCTGGCTTTTTGTGTCGTCCAGCGACAGGGCGGGCAAGCCTGCCACAAAGTAGTAATATTGCGCGCGCATGGACTTTTACTGTTTGAAAAGGATGCTGTTGCTGCGAGGCCTCAGGTAGGATTTGAAGAGATTGGCAAAATCCTCATCCGTAAAGCTGAGTTTATAGCTGCCATCGGCGGGCGCAATGGAAAAGCCGTTTTTCAGGGTGGGGGAAAATTTTACCTTTAAACCCTGGGCAGCGGCTTGGGGAAGGGCTTGTTTGAGAATGTTTTCCAGCTTTGCTTCCAAGCTTTTGCTCACGGTGACGGTGCCACCGGATTCCTTCCAAGCGGAAACAACTTCCAAAATCAGGGTTTTAACCAGTTCCGGGTCCGAGGCGCCAGCTTTCAGGCCGGAATCAAAAGCTTGGTCCAGCAGAGCTTCGGTGAGCTCCTGCTTCACAGCACTGAGTGTGCTTTGCGCTGCGGCGCGGAGGTCGGATTCGCTGTTTTTTTTCAGGTTTTGGGCTTCCACCTTGGCGCTTTCAATGTTTTTTTCCGCCACTTGTTTGGCGTTGGCGACAATGCCATCGGCATCGTTTTGCGCTTTTGCCAAGATTTCTTCTGCTTCAGCCTTGGCTTTATTCACGCCTTCGTCGTAAACTCTTTGCAACAGGTCGTTTAACTGATCGCTCATTTCTACTCCCATGCGTTTATGTCATTTTATTTCCAAAATCCTATGACGTGATATTTGTCAATGACAAAGTCTCCCAAAACGGGCATATTCTGCTCAAAAATGAAAAGCAGGGTTCCCAAAGGCTCAAAACGCCAGCTGGAACGTGGTTTTTTCTCTTAAAACAAAATGGGGAAAAGCTTTTTTGCAGGGTTTCCCAAGCAGGAGGGTAAGATTTTTGTGGACATCATTTGTGGGTCTGGATAATTTGTAAAAAATGATACTGGCGAAGGAGAAAGCAATGAAAACAAGGACGATACTTGTTACGATATCAGCGCTGTTGCTGCTGGCAGGTTGTGCCAGTCAAAACCTGAAAATGACGGTTTTACGTCCGGCGGAAGTGAATCTGGGTGAATACCATCAGATTGCCATTGGTGATATTTGGGGTCATCCCTACCAATATGTGCAAGCCCAGGATATTCGCGAAGCCTTCACTGCCAGGCTGGTGCAAAGTGAATATTTTGAATTCGTGCTGGACCGCCAATATCTGGAACGGATTCTGCAGGAACACTATCTGGGCTGGGCTGGATATTTGGATGCCGACACCGCTCCCCAACTGGGAAAAATCATCGGCGCGGGAGCCTTCGTTTTTGGTCGCATCACGCGGGATGAATATAAGGAAGAAATCACCACCCAGAAAGAAACCCAAAAAGACAAGGCCGGCGAAGAACATGAGGTGTTAAAATACACTCGAACCGGAACCCATCATCTGGGCGTGACATTTCAAGTTATCGACATTGAAAGCACCAAGATTATCGCCATGAAGGAATTGCGCACCCAGTTCTCAAGTTCCCGCACATCAGAGGATTCCAGACCGCCCAGTATCGATAAGAGTTTTGTTTACGACATGTGTGTGCAAGACCTTTCCCACCAATTCATCCGCACCCTCGCACCCTATTATGAAACGGTTTCCACTCCTTTTGAAACCGATAAGAAAAACCTGCCCGAGCTTTTAAACGCCTATCGCATGGCGAGTGTGGGAGAATATCAGAGTGCCATCCGGATTCTGCAGGGTGCCACACGCAAAACAGGAGTGCCAGCGGCTTCTCTGGCCAAAGCCCACTACGATTTGGGTCTGTTGCAAATGTATGTGGGCGATTTTAACGCGGCTTTAGACAGTTTTGTGCGGGCGTCGAATTTGGTGCCCAAGAACAGCCGCTATAAAAATGCCATCGTCAAATGTCGGGATGAACGTTCAATGGCAGACCAGGTTCGCCGCCAGATGGAAGGGCCAAATTAACTTTTTGCGCTAATAGGCAAAAACGACCCCGCTTTGGGGGAAAACCCATTCCTCGTCTTTGGTGGAAACGCTGATGCTGCCTTGGGTGTGGGAAACTTGGGGATATTTATTCTGCCCCGCGAAGATGGGCACGCACTCCACTTTTCCCAGGCTTTGAGGGTGGTCGAAGCGGATTTTTACCCCGTGGGTCAGCTCGGTGATGAAGACACCCAACTGGTGTGAACTTTTTGGATAGAGCGCCAAAGCACCGATTTCGAAGCTGACTTCACGACCCAGCAGCTCTTTCAGGCGGGGGTGGGAACAGCGGATTTCCATGCTTGAATTTTGGAAGCTGAGCTGGGTTTCCAGCTTGATTCCATCCACCTTCACGCTCACAAGCTGGAATGCCTGGGGATTCAACTGAAAATTCCCGTCCGTGAGCCAGCGATATTCAACATCCCGCCGTTTGAAATAGCTTTTTAACGCGGCTTCGCTGTTGGCACAAGCGACTGTGAAATAGTCGTTTTGCAAAACCTTGTGGAAGCTGAGGTTGTTTTTTGCCTGCCAATGGTCGGGTTCCCCGGAATCGGAAAACTGGATGTGGTAGCGGAAATCGTGGCGGTACTGGATATCCCTGTCCTTGGCAAAGAAAAACTCGCGCAGAATCTCGCGGGAGATGAGTTCACCCAGTTCATGGCTGTTAACGCGTTGAGAGATTGCGGCTTGGATGATGCGGTTAAGCTGTGAATCCTGATAGTCGCTGCTCACAAAATCCCGCCGTGAAAGCGGTGATGACGCCACCTGAATTCCACCTTCCAGATAGTGCCTTCTGGCGCGACGCCCCACCTGGCAGAGCAGTTCGTAGGAAGAGCCTTGATAGCTTTGAGCCAGGTTTTCGGCTCTCAATTCATCCAACTTGCCGCCCAAAAGCACGGCTTCATCGCCAATTTTAAGCTCTCCGGCATCTGTGATATCCACGCAAATCATGTCCATGCTCACGCGTCCTATCACGGGGCAGGCTTTTCCGTTCAAAGCCACATTTCCGCGGTTGGAAAGCAAAAAATCGTAACCATCGGCATAGCCAACCGGAATCACGGCATAGCTGGTGTCTCTGGAGGCTGTCCAACTGCGGTTGTAGCCAACACTGGCGCCGGCTGGGATGCGCTTGATTTGCGCCACGGCGGATTTGAAGCTCATCACCGGTTTCAATTTAATCTTTTCCCTCTGGTCCGGATGCGTGTAAACTCCATAACTCATGATGCCCAAACGCGTGGGGGAATAGCTTTTACCCAGCCCGTTCACCAGCGCGGAGCTGTTTGCCAGATGCAGCCAGGGCGCTTGAACCTTGTATTTTTCGAGCATAGCGGTAAAAGCTTTTTCCTGCTTCTGGCTGAAGGGCAGGTCGCTTTCCGCGGAGGCGAGATGGGAAAACACGTTTTGCAGCACCAGATGGGGAAGTTTTTGGAGTCCATTCCACAGCCCACCAAATTCTTCTTCCAAAGCTCCGCTGCGGTGCATGCCGCTATCCACTTTCAAGCCCACCTGCAGGCGAACACCCTTTTCCGCGCAGGCGGCATCCAGCTTTTTGGCAAAATCCAGGTCGTTAAGGGTGGGCCAAAGCTCATATTCCAAAATTCCGGGGATTTCACGAGCCAAACAGGGTGAAAGAATGAGGATGGGCGCCTTGACACCCTGGATGCGTAAAAGCTTGCCTTCTTCAGGATTGGCAACACCCAGTCCCAGCGCGCCTTCGCTGAGGGCAACCTGTGAAATTTGGAGCGCGCCATGCCCGTAGGCGTCCGCTTTCACAATCTGGATGAATCCCTGCCCTGGTTCCATAAACGCTTTCAGGGCTTGCAGATTGGCGCGGAAAGCGTCCAAATCAATTTCCACCCAGCTACGTTCGTAAAAGTTGGCACTGCTCACTTTTTTGGCCTCTTAGAAATATTTCGCGGCGAGGTCTGCCAGTTGGGAGCGTTCGCCTTTATCCAGGGTCATGTGTCCCACAATGTCTTCATGTTTCAGCTTTTCCACCGCCACGGAAAGCCCGTTGGAAGCGGAATCCAGATAGGGAATATCAATCTGGTAGGGGTCTCCGGTCAAAACCAGCTTGGTGTTTTTCCCCGCGCGGGTGATGATGGTTTTCATCTCGTGGGGAGTGAGGTTTTGGGCTTCATCGATTATGATGAATTGTCCCGGCAGGCTGCGACCACGAATGTAGGTGAGCGGTTCCAGCTCCAAAAAACCGTAATCGATAAAATCTTCCAAACTGGTTTTGCGTTTAATTTTTTGGTCGTCTTTTCGGCTTTCCTCATGTGACGCCAAAAGAATATCCATATTATCATAGATGGGCTGCATCCAGGGGTTGAATTTGTCGCTTTTTGTGCCGGGCAGATAGCCCAAATCCTTGCCCAGAGGGGAAATGGGACGTGAAATCACCAGCCGGGTATAGCTTTGGTCTTCCACCACTTTTTGCAAACCCGCCGCCATTGCCAGCAGGGTTTTGCCTGTTCCAGCCTTGCCGGAAAGGCTCACCATTTGCACCGTGTCGTCCAAAAGCAGGTCCAGCGCCATTTCCTGTTCAAAATTGCGCGCGGTGATGCCGTAAACTGGCTGTCCCCGATAGTGTTGCAAAGTGTATAAAGTATTGTTTGACTTCAGGTAACGCATGGTGACGAAGCTCTCCGGGTCGCTCTTTTTGCGCAGGCGGAGAAACTGGTTTGGGCAAAGCTCACCAAAACTGTTGGGGATATATTTTTGGCCGTTGAGGCTTTCAAAAACGTCGTCTTCCAAATCCCTCACATCCCAGCCGGTATAGAGTTCTTCAAACACGATGTTGTCCGTCTCATAGTTTTCCGCGTTGATGCCAACGCTATCCGCTTTAATGCGCACGTTCGCGTCTTTGGAAACCAGTGTCACCCGGGAATTTGGATATTTCTGTTGGAACCAGAGCGCGGTTCCGATGATGAGGTTGTCGATGCGGTCCAAAAACAACAGCTTGGAAGCGGTGTTTGTCACGTCTTTATTCACCGAAACCTGAAGGATGCCGCCGTTATCCATTTTCACGCCTTCCTGAAGGCTGCCCCGCGAGCGCAGGGCATCCAAATATCTTCCGATTTGGCGCGCGTTGCGGCTCTTTTCGTCCACGCCTTTTTTAAATTGGTCGATTTCCTCTATGGCAACAATGGGAATTACCACGCGGTTGTCCGCAAAAGAAAAAAGCGACTGCGGATTGTGGATGAGGACGTTGGTGTCCAAAACGTAAATCTTCTGTGTCATTGCCATACTCCTTGGAGCTTGCTCCCGCTGCTCCCTGTGTTTTTATTTCGTGTTTTGCTCGATGTTTTATACATTTGAACAAAAATTTGGGGCTTTGGTGATTGCGTCAATCTTTATTTTTTATCCAAGTGGAAAAAGAGGTGGAAAAGCTGTCCAAAAATGAAGGGAGAGATGGATTTTTGAAAAAAGAGGGGATAAAAAAATGGTGCTGAAGGGGGGACTCGAACCCCCATGAGCTCATTGCTCACTAGTCCCTGAAACTAGCGTGTATACCAATTTCACCACTTCAGCACATGCGTATTTGAACCAAATCCCAAAAGAGGCGTTGCCTGTCAAGCACTATTTTTGACGGGATGGAAGCTCGGATATTCCACCATTTTTGCCGTTCTTCTTGGTCGCCGCCTTATGTCTCCCTTATGTTTTAAAAGCAAAGTTAAGCGACACAAAGGTTTAAGGCTTTGGGACTCAAAAAACAACAGACTCGTTCTATATAAGGAAGGGTTTTTCAAACGGGAATCCTGTTTCCCAAACCTGAAATTTAATTATTTGGTTCGTCGCGAAGTGCTTGAATACGAAAGAATTTGCGGGGAAAATCGCCCATCCGTTCTCCATAGATGGGGTCGGTCACCCAAATGGAATTTGTGAAGGGTCCTTCCGGGTTATCGCTTTGCCAGATGGCGTAGGATGTGGCAAAAGGCACGGGAGCCCAGTGGAGCCGCAGCTCTCCATTTTGCAGGCTGGCACTGGGTTTTGGGGTCTTGAGCTGGGAAAGTTCATTCAAGGTGAATCTGGCTCCTTGGAGAATCTCTTTTGTATCAACGTTTTGCAGCCAAACGACCACCGCCATGTTTTCCTGGCTCCATTCCTCTTTCAATTCAATGGAATAATGTTTTTGCATGCTTTCACCCACAGCGAGGCTTTCCACCGCGACCGGGGTGCCCTGATGGCCTGGAACCATCATGCGGCTCATAAAATTGACCTCGGTTTGGTCTGGCCCCCAATAGAAGGGAATTGCTGTTTCCGTCAGCGAAAGATGGAGCACAACGTTGGAATTGACATCGGGCTCTTCCTTTACAATCTGGACGCTGAAGCTGCAAATATTGTCTTCAACAACGCCCAAAGCGGCGAGACTGTAATGTGAAGGAACCAACAGGCGGGAATTAACATTGTAGAGAAATTCCGGATAGAGGGAAATCCCTGAAGACGATATGTTGATTGGATTGAGACCGTCGAAAAAGGCGGTGGGAGTTCCAGAAACTTCATAATAGTCGTAACGTTCGTTGTTTGTGGGGCTTTGAAAACCATCGCGCACATGAAGTTTCACCTGTGCCACAGGATGTCCGTTTTCCATGAGGTCATCCACTGCCCAGGCCGCACCGGGACAGCCAGTGCAGCTTGTGGCGGTGAAAAGCTCCACAACCACGTGTTGGCGGGGAAAGGCGTTCAGAAACGGCGCTGCAAAGAGAATCAGGAACAGGGTGAAGAGGCGGGTTTTCATCAATTCTCCAGGGCGTTTTTAAGACGCTTGCGAGCTTCCTCCAACCCAAGGATGGCAAAGGTTGTGGGAAGGTCGGGTCCATGTTTTTGATGAATGAGCGCCAGGCGCAGAGGCGTGTAGTATGCCTTGCCTTTCAAGCCCAGTTTTTCCATGCCCAATTTCACGATACTGTTAAGCTCATCTTCAGCCAGAGTGTCGCTTTCGGGCAGGTTGCTGAGAAACCAGTCCAGAACGCGTTTGGAATCCTCAGTTTTCAGGATTTCAAGGTCTTCAGCAGGCAGAGGCTGAGGTGAAACGAACATTTTTGCGTATTCCGGGATTTCGGGAAGCAGGGTGCAGCGTTCCCGCGCTGCCGCCACAATGAGGAAAAGTTTGGCGCGTTCGATATCTGCCATTCCCGCTTTTTCAAACCAGGGTAAACAGCGGGTCACCAGCTCTGTGAGCGGCATGTTGCGCAGATACCAGGCGTTCATCCAGTCGAGCTTGGTGAGGTCGAACACCGCGCCGGATTTGCTGACCCGCTCCAGGGTGAATTCGCGGGAAAGCTCATGGAGGCTGTAAGTTTCACGGTCGTCCGCACTGTGCCAGCCCAGCAGGGCAACAAAATTGAGCAGAGCTTCCTTGAGGTAACCTTTTTGGAGGTAGCTTTCCACGGAAACATCGTTCATGCGCTTCGAAAGCTTGCTGCGGTCAGGGTTCAAAATGAGCGGAAGATGCACCCAAAGCGGAGCTTCCCAGCCCAGACATTCATAAAGCCAGATGTGTTTTGGGGTGCTGGAAAGCCATTCCTCGCCGCGGATGACGTGGGAGATTTTCATATAGTGGTCATCCACAACAGCAGCGAGATGATAGGTTGGGAATCCATCGGATTTCAGCAAAACCTGGTCGTCGGACTGGGCGGCGTCCATTTCAACCTCTCCGCGGATGATGTCGTTGAAGCGAAAAACGTGGTTGTCCGGCATTTTGAGCCGAACCACGTGCGGCAGTCCCAGCCGGAGTTTTTCATCCACTTCCTCTTTGGAAAGAGCGAGGCAGCGGCGGTCATATTTCACGAATTCGCCTCTTTTTTGCTGTTCCTCCCGCATTTGGGTCAAAGTTTCAGAGGAACAAAAGCAATGGTAGGCGTGGCCTGAATCCAACAGACGTGTGATTTCACGCTGATAGAGTTCCAAGCGCTCACTTTGCACGTAGGGGCCAAAATCACCGCCAATCCCGGGTCCTTCATCAATTTGAAGGTCCAGGCTGCGCAAGGAATCGATGAGGTTTTCCACCGCGCCTTCCACATATCGGGAGCGGTCGGTGTCTTCGATGCGTAGAATGAAGCTGCCACCGTGATGGCGGGCGAAAAGAAAATCGTAAAGGGCGGTGCGCAAGCCGCCGATGTGGAGATAGCCGGTGGGGCTGGGCGCGAAACGTACTCTGATGGGGTTCATGGGCTGTCCTCAGGCTTTGAATTTGGGGCGATTTTTAATGTGAATCACCCGGTAATGGGGTTTATAAAGGTATTTGTAATCCTCGCTGTGGGAAGGTAAAGTACCGCTGGCGAGGCAATAATCAACACGGGCGCGTTCAGAAAGGGTGGGGAAAATGAAACTCATAACAATGGGCACGGCTGTTTTCCAGATGTCAAGCCATTCTTCGGGGTCGATGGGTTCTGGCAAACGGGAAACGTGAACGGCCTGGGCGAAAAGTTTTACATAGCTTGGGTTTACACGGGTCAGGGCGTCGCGTACAAGCTGGTCCCGCAGGGTGTTCGTTTGGCTGATATCCAACGACGGCAACTTGGAAAGCGCGAAAAAGTTCAGACGCATGAAACCCCTGCCCAAACCTATGTCCTGATGTGTTTTCCCGGCACAGCTTCGCACTGTTTTAAGCTCGTCCCAAATTCCGGCTTCGATGGCTTCCAGGCTGTCTTCCAAGTGGCTGGGGCCGAAACTGGCTTGATGGATTAGCTTGTAAATGTCTGTGTAATGGGTTTTTGGGTGTTCCGCAAGTTCAGCGGCAATGATGCGCCGAAGCTGTTTGGGATTGAAAAGTGGAGCTTTAATCTTCATAAACTGTATTTCCAGAGCGTATAACATGGGTGACGCGAGCCTGTTGCCAATCAAAAGGCTGGGTGAAATCCGTGTCTGTAACGCTGATATCGGCAATCATTCCTTCGCGCAGGCTTCCGCGGAGTTTTTCCTCGTGGGAAAGCCAGGCGTTGTTTTCAGTGTAGCTGCGGATGGCCTGTTGCGGTGAAAGCCTTTCGGTAGGTTCATGGTGACTGATGAGCGCGTGTAAAGACATGGCGATGTTCAAGTCCGTGACATACCAATCGCTTGAAGAACAGGTTGTTACGCCTCTCTGCGCAAAGCTTACAAAGCGGTTCATGAGGCGGTGGCGCTCTCCCAGGCGTTGTTCGTAAAGATCTGCCGGGCCGCCCCAAAGGAGGTCAAAAGCAGGCTGCATCACGGGGACAGCCCCGGAGGCGGCAATTGCATCCAAAAGCGGGTCGGGGCAAAGTTCGCAGTGGATTAGTTGGTGGCGCAATTCACGCACTTCACTGCTTTCGAGAGCGGCGTAAGCGGAATTTATCTGATTGATGGCAGCGTCGCCAATGCAATGAACACAGATTTGGAGCCCTTTTTGGTGGGCTTTGAAGATGAAATCCTGCCAGAATTTGTCGCTCTGATAAAGCCTTCCATGGGTGGGTGAATCCGCGTAAGGCTGGCTGAGAGCCGCGCTGCGGGAACCGATGGAACCGTCTGCCAAAATGCAGCCTCCAATTCTGGTGGCGCCCAATTCCAGCGCGGAATCGATGTTAAAGCTTTGTGGATAAAGCACGAAGCCAATGTCAAATTCCGAAAGCCTGTCGCGAATTAGGGTGTAATGCTGGTTGCTCATATCCGCGTCGCCAATCATGGTGTGAAGGGTCACAAAACCACCTTGCAAAGCCTTTTGAGCGGCGTTGTGGTAGGCTTTGAGGATGGTTTCCTCGCTGCAGTTATCCTGGAGCCAGTTTACAGCAAGGTCGTTTTCGGGTCCTGTGAGCACCTCGTCCTGGCTGTTTAGGCCGGGGATGGCAGCGCGGGCTTTTGAATTCAATACGCAACTGTGGCCATCCACGCGGCGTAAAAGCAGCCTGGAATTGGGGCAAACGGCGTCCAATTCTTTCAGTGTGGGAAAGCGTTTTTCGGGGATGAGGGTTTCGTCGAAACGCCAGCCTATCACCAGTTCGGAATCCTTTTTCGAGGCGGCAAAAATCAGGGACAGAACTTCGTCGATGCCAGAGCATTGGGAAAGGTCGATTCCGTCTTCGTAAAGTCCGCCGGAAAAGCTGTGGGTGTGGGCGTCAATGAATCCCGGCCAGGCGAATCCAGCCTTGAGGTCAATCTTTTCCCACGCGGAATCGATTTTATCCCCTTCGCGAACTATACGCGCGATTTTTCCCTCAGCCACAAGCAGGCCAATCACATCTGGGTCAAAAGCGTTCTCAAGATAGAATTTGGCATTGTGAAAGTATTTCATATCAATCCAATAAGCTTATTTATCCAAAGCGTTTCCTTCGAAAATATCTTTTAACATATTGTAAAACAGATGGATGGGAAAACCCATCACATTAAAATAGCAGCCGTTGATGCGTTTGATGAATTGGGAGCCGAAGCCTTGGATACCGTAAGCGCCGGCTTTATCCATCGGTTCTTTGGTTTCCACGTAAGCTTCAATCTCGGTTTCCGAAAGAGGGGCAAACTCCACCAAACTGCGCTCATAACCGCTCACACACTGCTTTGAACGGCAGAGACAGAGCCCTGTGTAAACGGCATGGGTCTGGCCGGAAAGCTGTGCGAGATATTGTTTTGCCTGCGCAGGTCCGGAAGGTTTTCCCAAAACTTGACCATCCAAAACCACGATGGTATCCGCGCCGATAATCAGGCTGTCTGAATCCATGTGATTTGCCACGTGGAGAGCCTTGTTTTTCGCGTTGCGCATCGCTTGCAGATGCGGGCGTTTCCGATTCAGGCTTTCATCCACATCAGCGGGAAAAACCAGCGGGTTCAAGCCCAGCATATTCAGCAGGCTTTTGCGTCTGGGGCTGGCAGACGCCAAAACTATTTTAGTGTTGTGTAAGAGATTATGTATCATAGGGTTTCACCGGAGATTCAAATTGTGAACAGGCACTAAACAGTCAATAGATTTCTTGGGCATCAAAAAAAAGCTTGCCTAAAAACCGGGGTTCAGAAAGCATAGCATTTAACAAAAAATATCTGTTCCAGGAGGAAAAATATGGAACGCGTTCATATATTCAACGCTGGCCCCACCGTGCTTCCCGAGGAAGTGCTCCGAGAAGCGCAAGCCGACCTGTTTAATTACAAAGGCATGGGCCTTTCAGTGATGGAAATGAGCCATCGCAGCAAGGAATATCAAGCCATCATCGATGAAACCATCGCAAGCGCAAAGCGCATCTACAATCTTGGCGACGAATACGAAATCCTGTTTCTGCAGGGCGGCGCCAGCATGCAGTTTTTGATGGTGCCCATGAACTTCGGTTTTGAAGGAAAAGAAATCAACATCATTAACACCGGCGTGTGGTCCAAAAAAGCCATCGCGGAAGCCAAAAACATCGGCAAAACCGTGCACGTGGCTGCCACCAGTGAAGACCGCAATTTTGCCTACATTCCCAAAACCTGGGAACTTTCGGCAAATCCTGCCTACCTGCATATCACCCCCAACAACACCATTTATGGAACCGAATGGAAAACCGACCCGGATGTTCCCGCTGGCATTCCGCTTATCGCGGACATGAGCTCAAACTTTATGAGCAAACCCATCGACGTGCAAAAGTATGACATGATTTATGCCGGCGCCCAGAAGAACGTTGGTCCCGCTGGAACCGCTGTCATCCTCATCAAGAAAAGCCTGCTGGAACAAGCCCTGCCGGGCATGCCTTCAATGCTGGATTACAAACTGATGGCCAAAAATGGCTCCATGTTCAACACTCCCGCCACTTTCACCATCTACATGATTGGTCTGGTGATGAAATGGATTGAAGACTTTGGCGGCTTGGAAAAAATCCACGAAAACAACAAGGTCAAGGCTGCCTACATCTATGACGCAATCGACGCCTCCGGTGGATTCTACAAAGGCACCGTGGACAAGGAAGACCGTTCTTTGATGAACGTCACCTTCCGCCTCGGCACCGAAGAACAGGAAGCCCTCTTCATCTCTGAAGCCAAAAAGAACGGCATGATTGGATTGAAGGGACACCGCAACGTTGGTGGCTGCAGAGCCAGCATCTACAACGCGCTGCCTCTTCCCGCTGCGCACGCTTTGGGCGAATTCATGCGTGAATTCCAGAAGCAGCACGGTTAATCCGAAAAAGGAAATAAAACAACCCATTATGCAAGGCGGGAGAAAACAAGCCTCCCGCCTTGTTAAAATTTGAAACGGGGGTCGAATGTCGATAATGAACCTTCTTCTTCGTGGCGGCATGCTGATGTATGTGCTGGTGATTATTTCCATCGCTGTGGTGGCAATCGTGGTGGAAAAATACCGCCAGGTCACCCGGGTGAAAAAAGCCAATGAAAAGCTGCAATATTATCTTTCCCAACAGGAAAAACTGGATAATATCCGTGCCGTGCTTCGCATCCACGGGCTCAACAGCCCTCTGGGCATGATGTTGGACAAGCTCTACAACGCCCAAACCGATGACGCTCGCATGATTGAAAACAGCATGGAATCCACTGCGAACATGGAATTGAACAAGCTGGAAAAAGGCATGGGCTGGCTGGCGACTCTTTCCGCCATCGCGCCGCTGGTGGGCTTTTTGGGAACCGTCACCGGCATGGTCAGCGTTTTCATGAACATTCAGGGTCAGGGTCAAAACAGCGTGGACATCAACATCCTGGCAGGAGGCATCTGGCAGGCGCTTTTGACAACTGTGGGCGGTCTGGTTGTGGGCATTCCCGCCATCATTTTCCATAACGACCTCATCCAACACATGGAAAACATCGCCAAAGATATGCAGCATCAGGGCATTGAACACCAAATCCGCTTCCAAAAAGCGCGCGAGGCAGAGGAAAAATGAAACTGGGCATCTCCGGCAAAAAGATAAGCAGCACGGTGCTCATCTCCATGACAGACGTGATTTTCCTGCTTTTAATCTTTTTGTTGATAGCCTCAAATTTCGCCGCCCAAACCGGGCTGCCTTTCAAGCTGCCGGGCTCCACTTCCCAGCAAAGACAAACCCCGCAAGTCCTTCATGTGCAATATCAAAACGATAACCGCATCGACTTTATGGATGGCAGCTACACGATTCAAACCCTGGGTGAAGCTCTCAAAAACCAGTTTAAGAGCAGCGACCAAGTTGTGCGACTTTCCGCTCAGAAGGATACTCCTCTACAGAACATCGTCAGTTTGATGGACATCATTCGAGAAGCTGGGTTTGAACGCATTTTCGTGGCAACGGAGCCAGTTAACAAATGATTTCCAAAATCCGCGGCGGTCGCTATCAATCCCTGGTGATTTCACTGGGTTTTCACGCGCTGCTGTTGATTTTTATGATTTTTTATGTAATCCGACCCATGGTGGCGCCTCGCTGGCATGAAATCATGTTGGGCGACCCTCTCACGGAATTTGAACCCGTCAGCGATGATATTGGCCCTGGCGCCATTCAACCCGTTCCCCAAGGCATCCAAACCCAGGCTCAACCTGAAAAAGCCAAAACTTCAACCACTGCCAAAACAAGCCCGGCTGAAAAATCAAACAGTAAAGCCATTCCTCAAACCACGGGGCAAAGTGACCTCATCGACCTTCCCCAGCCCAAGGACGGCCAAACAAAAGCCCAGGCCTCACTTCCCACCAATCCGCTCAACCCTCTCAAGGGCATACCTTTTGGCAAACCCAACACCAGCCCCGGTGGCAGGCTGAACTATTCCATCAGCGGCGGAAGCGTGAAATTCACCCCCAACAAAAACACCCACAATCTGGGCGAACCCGGAAAAGCCATCATCACATTCAGGCTGGACAACAACGCGCGGCTCATCCCAATCAGCATCGACGCGGGTGAAAACAGCGGACCAAGATTTTTTGACGAAGCTAAAAGGATTCTGGAACAAGGGCGCTTTGAATTTACCGGCACTCCAAATCCCGGCGCGGAATACACCATCACCATCACTTTTTCGATATGAAAACGCAACTCAAAAAACCTCTGCCAGCCAGGCCTAACTTCATTGGCATCCTGAACTTAACACAGGATTCATTTTCCGATGGCGGGGATTTTTATGACTTTGAAAACGCCTTGCGTCACGCCAAAAAGCTCCACGCTGAAGGCGCCGACATTTTGGATATTGGTGGGGAATCCACCCGCCCCGGCGCTCAACCCATTTCCCAGGAAGCTGAAGCGAAGGCGGTTTTGCCGGTTTTGGAAGTCGTCCGCCATCAAATCCCGGAATTGGAAATATCCATCGACACCCGCAACGCTTCCACAGCGCGTGAAGCCATCAAACTGGGTGCCCGCATCGTGAACGACATCAGTGCCCTGCGCCACGACCCCGAAATGGCTCCGCTTTTGGCTTCAAAACCCGATGTGAAGGTCATTTTGATGCACATGCAGGGAATCCCTCAAACCATGCAAAATGACCCCCATTATGATGATGTGGTGGCGGAAGTGGACGCTTTTTTTGCCGAACGTATCGATTTTGCCCTCTCAAACGATATTCTCAGGGAAAACATTTTACTTGACCCAGGCATCGGCTTTGGAAAAACTGCGGAACATAACTATACAATCCTGGGCGCTTTAAGCCACTTCAAACATCATGGACTGCCCCTGGTTTTGGGTGCTTCCCGCAAGCGTTTTTTGGAAGCCGAAACCGGCGCCGGACCTAAGGAACGGCTGGGGGGAAGCTTGGCAGCGGCGTGGTTGGCATTCAGCCAGGGAGTCGAATATCTCAGGATACACGACGTTTTGGCGCACAGACAATTCTTTAATGTCCTGGAAAAAACTTTGGAAGGAATGAACTGATGGAAATACTGATACCCGGACTTCCAGACCTCATCGATATTTTCATCGTTGCCTTTTTGCTCTATCAGGGAATGGTTGTCCTCAGGCGTGGCGGTGGCTGGCAGGTTTTGGCGGCGATTCTGTTTCTGGTGGTGCTTTCCACCGTGGCGGAAGCGCTGAACCTCAAGATTGTCAGTTCGCTGTTGACGGGCATTCGCAGCTATGGAATTCTGGCGCTGGTGGTGATTTTCCAGCCCGAATTGCGGGCGCTGCTTTCCCGGATAAACATTACGCGGGAACTGAATTTGAGCCTGCGCAAAAAGGAAAGCAATTCCATCTACATGCCTCTGATAGACGCGATTTCATCGATGTCGTTCCGCAAAACAGGCGCGCTCATCGTCATCGAAAACCGCCGCCGGCTCACAGAATATATCCAAAGCGGGGAAGAGTTGGATGCCAGCCTCTCCCTGCGGCTCATTCTCACCATTTTCAACCCACGTTCCGCGCTTCACGATGGCGCTGTCATCATTCGTGGAGACCGCATCATGGCTGCCAAGGTGGTTCTGCCGCTTTCCAAAAAACCGGAATATGCCAGGAAATTTGGCACCAGACACCTGGCGGGCATTGGCATCACCGAGCTCACGGACGCCATTGCCATCATTGTTTCGGAACAAAACTCCCAGATTTCGGTGGCGCAAAATGGGGAAATAAACGTGAACGTGGCTTACGAAGAGCTTTTGCGCATCATCGCGGACGCGTTTGCCTAAACAGCGATGACGCTCCTAATTGGTATCACAGGCAACATCGGCAGCGGGAAAAGCGCCTTTTGCCGCATCCTCGAACAACATGGCGAGCGGGTGATTTATGCCGATGAAGTGGCGCAAAAACAGCTTGATAAACCTGAAATACTACAAAAATTAAGCGAGCGCTGGGGAAAAGATTTTATCTCAGATGGCAGAGCGGACAGACAAAAAATCGCTTCCATCGTGTTTGGAAACCCTGATGAATTGGCATTTTTGAACAGTGTGGTGCATCCTAAAACCCTCCAGGAATTCCAGGGAATCGTTGAGGAATGCCAAGCCGAACACCTCTTTTTCGAGGTTCCCCTGCTTTTTGAAGCGGATTTGGCAGCCTGCTTTGACCATCTGGTCATCATCACAGCCACACGTGAAATCCGTCTGCAAAGGCTTTTAAAAAGGGACAGCCAGAGCCGTCAACAGATTGAAACGCGGATGGATGCGCAGATGGATGACAGCTTAAAAATCCCGCTTTGCGACCTGGTGGTGGAAAACAACGGAAGCTGGGAAGACCTCAGCCAGGCTGCCCAAAAACTGATTTCCGACCTGCCCAACATCAAACCAAAGGAAAAACGAGCTTTTTATCCCTGACATTTACGCCGAGTATTCAACCATCTGATAATCGTTTACAATAATGTATGGATGGTGTCTCTTGCTTGTCGCCTTATGTATCCCTTATGTTTGAAAAGGCAATTATAAGGTAGACAAAGGTTTAGGGCTTTGATGGATTAATATTCATCAAACCCTGCCATTGCGCCGCCGCTGTGATTGCCGCTGTTTCCGCTCTGGTCACCAAGTTTGCCAACTTGAGCCGGGGCAGAGCTTCCATCAGGGAAAATTCCGCATCATCCCAACCGCCTTCGGGACCAATCAGAAAACAGGGTTTAAGCTGGGGTTCAAATTCCGCCAGCCAGCGTCCATCCCTGCGTTCGGAACACAAAATGGGGCTGTATCCCGCTTCGTGGATGGCTTTTAACGCTTCCTCCAAAGCCAAAATCCCATGTAATCTTGGCAGCCAGGGGTTGTCACATTGTTTGATGGCAGCCAGGCTGACACGGGAAAAACGTGTCAGTTCCGCTGAACGCCTCACCGACCTTTCCGCTATTAAAGGAAACAAATCCGTCACGCCCAGTTCACTGCATTTTTCCACCAAAAGCTCGTCGTGTCTGTTTTTGAGCAGGGCGAAGCCAATGGCGAACGGGCGTTCTGGTGGAGGTGTTTTTTCCAGACTTTGGATGTGTAACAGGGCGTGTTTTGCCGCCAGATTTTCCACCAGAGCCCAAGCCAAGGTTCCCTGTCCTGAATTGAGCAGGATGGGCGCTTCGATACGGCGTTTGGTGACGTGGGCAAGGTGGTGGAATTCCTCTCCTTCCAGCCGAAATTTATCGCCGGAAGCCAGCTCCTCCAGTTCTGGAACGTATAGTGATGGCATCGTTTAGCTGAAAAACTCCCGTATTTTATCCCGGAAGCTTCTGCCGGGTTTGAGTTCTTTTTTCAGGTTCATTTCCGCCAGGCGTTTGTAAATATCGGTTTCCTCACGGCTGAGGCGGGTTGGCGTCACAACGTTCACGCGCACAATGAGGTCGCCGCGAACATTGCTGTGCAAGCCTTGAATGCCCTGTCCTTTAAGGCGGAATTCGCTTCCACTCTGGGTTCCGGTGGGGATTTTCATTTTTGCTTTGCCGGTGAGGGTGGGAACCGTAATCTCATCTCCCAAAACGGCTTGGCTGAAGTGGACGGGGAAATCCAGAATGATATTGTTTCCAACCCTTTCAAAAAGGTCGTCCTGGCGTTCATGAATTTGCACCAAAAGGTCACCGCGTGGGCCGTTGCGGGGTCCGATGTGCCCCTGTTCGCGCACGCGCAAAACCTGTCCTTCCTCCATTCCGGAGGGTATTTTCAGCTTGATTTCACGGGTTTTTGCGGCTCTGCCTTCACCGTGGCATTTGGTGCATTTGTTTTTGATGATGCGTCCCTCGCCCCGGCAGGATGGACATTCCGTAATCTGCTGCATCTGTCCGAAAAGGGATTGGCGCACGGTGCGAACCTGTCCCGAACCACGGCATTGGGTGCAGGTTTCAGAGCTTTGGTCTGCGCTGCCGCTGCCATTGCAAAGGTCACAGGCATCCTTCACGTTGATTTTCACCTTTTTTTCGGTTCCCAGGGCAATTTCCTTCAGGCTGAGCGAAAGCTCAATCATGAAGTCGTTGCCTCGGTTTGAGCGGCGCTGAGCGCTCCCTCCGCCGCCTCCCATGCCTCCAAAAAGGGTTTCAAAGATGGAACCAAAACCTCCGCCTCCAAATAGGTCGCTGATGTCTTCAAAGCGGCTGAAATCGCCCCATTGGAAACCACCCTGGCCAAATTGGGGGTCGATTCCGGCATGGCCGTATTGGTCGTAGATTTGACGTTTTTCCTTGTCTGAAAGCACCTCATAAGCTTCGGAGGCTTCCTTGAATTTTTCCTCGGCTTCCTTGTTATCCGGGTTTTTATCCGGGTGAAATTGCATTGCCAGCTTGCGGTAGGATTGTTTTATCTCGGCTTCGCTGGCGGTTTTGGGAACTCCCAGAACTTCGTAGTAATCGCGTTTGGACACTGCTTTTCCTTATTGAATCAAAATTTTTAAAAGCTAAAGGGCGGGGTTGTTGCAGCCCCCGCCCCTGGGGTTTTATTTATCGTCAACCACCTCGAAATCGGCGTCGATGGGGCCGTCTTCGGATGGCGCTTCATTTGTTTGTTCCGGGCTGTGTCCGGCTTGGGAATCCGCGGCTTGCTCCTGTTGGGCTTGCGCGTAGATGATTTCGCCCAAGCGCTGAGCTTTTTGGGTCAGGTTTTGTTTCAGGGTTTCCAGTTCGGAAGGCTCGGTGGCTTTTTCCATGCCTTCACGAGCGGCTTTCACCTCTGCTTCCAGCTCGGATTTTTCGGTGTCGGAAAGCTTGTCGCCATGTTCGCTCAAACCTTTTTCGGTGCTGAAGATGATGCTATCCAGCTCGTTGCGGGCGGCAACGAATTCCTGGCGCTTTTTATCTTCCTCGGCGTGGAGTTCGGCTTCGCGAATCATGCGGTCGATATCGTCCTTGCTCATGTCTCCGGCGCGGTCGATGTGGATGGATTGTTCCTTTCCGGTTCCCAGGTCTTTTGCGGAAACGTGGAGGATACCGTTGGCGTCGATGTCGAAGGTGACTTCAATCTGGGGAATACCGCGTGGAGCGGGTGGAATCCCAACGAGGTCGAAGCGTCCCAAATCCTTGTTGTCGCGTGCCATGGGTCTTTCTCCCTGCAGAACGCGGATGGTCACTGCGTTTTGGTTGTCCGCGGCAGTGGAGAAAACCTGGCTTTTCTTGGTGGGAATGGTGGTGTTGCGCGGGATGAGCGGGGTCATCACCTCGCCCAGGGTTTCGATGCCCAGGGTGAGCGGTGTGACGTCCAAAAGCAGGACATCGCTCACTTTCTCGTCGCCGCTCAGGATTGCGCCCTGGATTCCGGCGCCGATGGACACCACTTCATCCGGGTTCAGGCTGCGGTTTGGCTTTTTGCCAAAGAATTTTTCCACGGCTTCCTGAACGGCTGGGATGCGTGTGCTGCCGCCCACCAGGAGGACTTCCTGGATGTCGCCGGCTTTCAGTTTGGCATCGTCCAAAGCCTTTTTACAGGGGGCAAGTGTGCGCTGCACAAGGTCTTCGGTCAGGCGGTTGAATTCCGCCAGGCTGAGGGTCAAATCCAGATGTTTGGGGCCGCCTGCATCTGCGGTGATGAAGGGCAGGTTGATGGTCGTGGTTTGCGTTCCAGAGAGCTCCACCTTCGCCTTTTCCGCCGCTTCACGCAGGCGTTGCATGGCAATCGGGTCTTTGGAAAGGTCGATTCCTTCCAGTTTTTTGAATTCTGCCAAAATCCAATCGATGATTCGTTTGTCAAAATCATCACCACCCAAGTGGGTATCTCCATTTGTGGAAAGAACTTCCACCACTCCCTGGCTGATGTCCAGGATGGAAATATCGAAGGTTCCGCCGCCCAGGTCATAGACGGCAACTTTCTGTTCCTTTTTATTTTCCATGCCATAGGCGAGGGCCGCGGCTGTGGGTTCGTTGATGATGCGTTTAACTTCCAATCCGGCGATGCGTCCGGCGTCTTTGGTGGCTTGGCGCTGGTCGTCGTTGAAATATGCCGGAACGGTGATGACCGCTTCGGTAACCGTTTGTCCCAGATAGGCTTCCGCGGTTTCCTTCATTTTGCTCAAAACCATCGCGGAGATTTCCTGAGGGGTATAATCCTTGTTTTCAGAATCGACGTGCACGGCAGCCTGGCCTTTCACGCCGCTTTTCACCTTGAAGGGAACCTGTTCCTTTTCCGAGCCGACTTCGTTGAAAGAGCGGCCCATAAAGCGTTTGATGGACGACACGGTGTTTGTGGGATTTGTAACCGCCTGTCGTTTGGCAAGTTGACCAATCAATCGCTGTCCGTCTTTGGTGAATCCAACCACGGACGGTGTGGTGCGACCACCCTCCGCGTTCGCGATTACGACGGGTTTTCCGCCTTCAACAACGGCCACGCAGGAGTTGGTGGTCCCAAGATCTATTCCAATTATTTTTCCCATTTTATTCCTCCATGGTACTTATTTTATTTCTATATTGATGGGGCCTTTAGCGGTCCCTTTTTCTTCTTTTTCGGGTTCATCCGGCTCTTCCTGAATATCTTCGCAGGGGCCGGATGAGACTGCGACTCTGGCGGCGCGAATCACTTTATCGTGAATTGTGTAGCCATTTTGGATGATGGCGGCAACTGTGTTTTCATCGTGGTCGCTGGGGATATGCGCCAAAGCGTCATGGAAAGCGGGGTCAAAAGCTTCGCCCAGCGCTTCGATTTTCTTCACGCCTTCACGCTCCAAAACCCCGCGCAATTGTTGGTCGATTTGAACCATGCCTTTCACGAAGGGGTCTTCAAGATTTTCAACGTGTTCCAGGGCGCGTTCAAAATTATCCGCCACATCGCAGATTTTCAGCGCCAAATCCTGGGTTGCCATCTTAATCCAATCGCTTTTTTCGGCGATACTGCGGCGGCGAAAGTTCTCAAATTCCGCCATCACGCGCAGATATTTATCGTTCATTTCGGCGATTTCAATCTCCAAATCCGCCAGCTTTTCCTCGGCGGTCTTATCCACTTCCACTTCAGGTGTTTGCACTTCTTTTTCCTGACTGTCTTTCGTCTTTTTCGTCATCAAAAATCCTTCCTTTTGGGAACCACCATGCCCTCGCGCGTGGTTTGGGTGATGGTTTGGGTAATATCCCGGATGAGCGGGATAAGCTTGCGATAGTTTGTGCGCAGCGGGGCTGCCACACCCAGATAACCAGGGATGCCAAAAACTTCGTAGCGGCTGAAAATGAGGCAAAAATCCTCCCATTGGGAAACATTGAAATCCTCTCCCATCAACACTTTCACCCCACCGCCGGAGCCGTGGGAACGCATCAGGTTCAGGATGGTGTCCTGCCTCTGCAACAGGTTCATGAAATTGAGGATATTGGTTTTGCTGTCAAATTCGGGCTGTTCCAAAAAGTTGATGCTCCCGTCATAATTTATGTAAAACCCGCTCAGGTCAACAAATGCGCGGTGAAGCTCTCTCAAAAAAGCACTCACCATGGGGTTGTCCCGGTGCATGTTTTCGCGCATTTCAATCAAAACGCGGTTCGCGATGTCATAGATGCGCAGTCCGGCAAGTTCATCGTTCAAATAGCGCACCAAACTGCGTAGTTGGGCATCCGTGAAGCTTTGTTCCAGCTTCATCACCACGGTTTTGTCCAAACCGGAATCCAAACTCATCACAAAGATGTATTTTCCGCTGCCGATGGCAAACACCTCCAGCTTGGAAAGATAGCCGCCGGAGACCTCTGGCTCTGCCACAAAGCTCAGTTGGTCGGTTTCTTTTGCCAGCATTAACATGATATAGTGCAAAGCGAGCGGTGTATCGCGATAGTTTTGGATGAGCAGGTCGCGCAAACGGTCCATGTTCTCAAAGCTGGTTTTGGCGTGGTCAGCTTCGATGAGACGCAGGTAGCAACGATAGCCCTGTATGGTGGGAACCCGCCCGGCGGAAGTGTGTGGCTGGCGGATTAAATTCTGTTTTTCCAGCTTCATCAAATCCAGGCGCAGGGTTGCGGAGCTGACATCCTGCAGATATTTTTCGTTCAAAGCTCGGGACGACACCGGCTCATTATGCTCGATATATTCATCGATGAGGGCAGTCAAAGCAGCATCCATCCTCATCTTTATTTTGCTCATGCTATTTGTGGTCTCCTTTTATTTTAGCAATCGGGCAACCGAACTGCTAATTTATGGACAAGCTAATCGAAAGCCGATAATTGTCAATCGAAAAGTGAGACTGCTAAGTTTCGCGGCGGGGTGGCTCCCGCAGATGGTCGGGGATTTTGGTTCACGCAGATTGCGCTGATAAAGTGTCACGCCGATTACGCAGATTTATTTTTAATGGATTAGGGATGTACAGGATAATGAAGATGAAAAAGGGATTACGTTTTAGGGTTTTGCGTTTTAACGTTTTAGGGTTCAAAAAGGTTGCTAACTAACTGCGGAATAGCGAGTTGGAACACCGGATTCATCCGGTCGTAGGTGCCAGATTCATCTGGCACAATGTTCTACCAACCGCCCACCTCCGCCAACCAGCATATAACCCCGAACAAGTCCGTCATTCTGAGCGTAGCGAAGAATCCAGGCCAAGGCAATAAAAATGTGCCTCCGACCACCCAAGTTATGTAAATACACACCCAAACCCGAGCCGACCCGTCATTCCTCGTTTCTCGGATTGACGCGTCGGGACAGGATTTCAGCCTAAGGGGCGTTTTAACGTTCCCCCGCGCAAGACGCTGAAAACACTGGCAACTCATCACTGAAAACCGAACACTATCCCAGTCCCCCAGTCATCTTTTTTTAGGAAAATCCGGAGCAGCGACCACCGCCGCCTGGTCAACGTATCCGTTTGTCTGGATGGCTGTTTGGGTTATGTTATCTGAAAAATAGTTCAGAATGGGATTTAAGTGAAGCGAGTGATAAAGCGAATCAGGCGCGTGATATAACCTTTTTGGAACCCCGGAAAGACTGTTGGAATCGGTTTGCATTGCGCTGTCTGCGGATGTTTAATCTGATGGCTTCGCACCCCAAGTAGGACAAAAAAATTGACATCTAAAGGAGCGACAAAATGTCTAAAAAGAAGAAACTGACAACCGTTTCCGGAATGCCGGTGGTTGATAACCAAAACGTTTTAACCGCTGGAAAACGAGGCCCCATCCTGTTGCAGGATATTTGGCTGGTTGAAAAACTGGCTCATTTCGACCGGGAAGTGATTCCCGAAAGGCGTATGCACGCAAAGGGTTCCGGTGCTTTTGGAACCTTCACCGTGACCCACGACATCACCAAATATACCAAGGCAAAACTTTTTGAGAAAATCGGCAAGAAAACGGATATTTTCGCCCGGTTTTCCACCGTCGCGGGTGAAAGAGGCGCGGCAGACGCCGAAAGGGATATTCGCGGTTTTGCCGTGAAATTTTATACCGAGGAAGGTAACTGGGACCTCGTTGGCAACAACACTCCGGTCTTTTTCATGAGAGACCCGCTGAAGTTTCCAGACCTGAATCACGCCGTGAAACGCGACCCCAAAACCAACCTCCGCAGCGCCACAAACAACTGGGACTATTGGACGGGACTGCCGGAAGCGATTCATCAGATAACCATCACCATGAGCGACAGGGGAATCCCATATTCCTACAGGCATATGCACGGTTTCGGAAGCCATACTTTCGCCATGTTCAACGCCGAAAACACAAAAACCTGGGTGAAATTTCACTGGGTTTGCCAGCAGGGAATCAAAACCCTGACGGATGAGGAATCCGAGGCCATCATCGCCAAGGACAGAGAAAGCCACCAGCGCGATTTATTTGACAATATCGAAAAGGGAAATTTCCCAAAATGGAAGCTTTTTATCCAGGTCATGACGGAGGAAGAGGCGGAAAAGCTGCCCTATAACCCCTTCGACATCACCAAAGTGTGGTATAAAAAGGATTTCCCGCTGATTGAAGTGGGCGAGATGGAATTGAACCGCAACCCCGAAAACTATTTCCAAGATGTGGAACAGGCGGCTTTCGCGCCGGCGAACATCGTTCCGGGAATTGGATTTTCACCCGACAGACTGTTGCAGGCAAGGCTTTTCTCCTATGGCGACGCCCAACGCTATCGCCTGGGAATCAATCACCACCAGATTCCGGTGAATAAACCCAAAAACGATGCCCACAGCTATCATCGTGACGGCGCCATGAGAGTGGATGGAAATCACGGCGGCTTATTGCATTACAATCCAAACAGCTTTGGCGAATGGGATGAACAGCCGGAATTCAAGGAACCGCCCATGGCGATTGAAAGCCCCGCTGACCATTGGGACCACCGCGAGGATGAGGACTATTACACCCAGCCCCGCAAACTGTTTCAACTGATGAGCAAAGAACAGCAAAAGGTTTTGTTTGAAAATACCGCCAGACACATGGGAGACACTCCCAGGGAGATTAAAATCAAACATATCCAGAGCTGCCTGAAGGTTGACCCGGAATATGGAAAAGGCATGGCGGAGGTTTTGAACATCCCCATGAGTGAAGTGGAATAAACCTCAGTTAATGAGTCAGATAGCCCGGATTAAGCCCCGGGCTTTTTCTATGGTTTGGGGATGGATTCAGGTTTTCAGCAGGTCCCAGACGATTCTGCCCAAAAGCAGCAGCAGCGCAAGGATGAAAAAAGGACGGACGACGCGGTTTCCATTTTTTATGACCAGCTTTGAACCCAACAGGTTTCCGGCGATTCCAAAAAGGGCGGCGGGGATGGCAAGCGTCAGCCAAACTTTTCCCGCCCAGAGGAAGGTGGCGAGCGCGGCGAGGTTGGAAGCGAGGTTCACGACTTTGGCGTTGGCGTTGGCAGTCACGAGGTCATATCTGAGCATCAGGGTGAAGGCGAGAATGAGGAAGATTCCCTTTCCCGGTCCGAAAAAGCCGTCCCAAAAGCCGATTAACAGCCCGGCAAGAGCGCCCAAACCGAGTTTTACCCCCGTTTTCAGCTCGTCGGAACGGTTTTGAACGCCGAAATCTTTTTTGATGAGGGTGAGGATGGCGATGAGGGGAATCGCCGCCAAAAGCAGTTTTTGCAAAAAAAGCGGGGAACTGCGCAGGGCGACAGAGCTGCCAAGATGGGAACCCAGCAGCGCCAGAGCCGCGCCGGTGAGCGCCAAAGGGAGGTCAATCATCCCCGCGCGCCTGTAGCGAACAACGCTGAAAACGGTTCCGAAGCTGGAAGAAAACTTGTTTGTGGCGAGCGCGGAGTGCATGGGCAGACCCGCCGCAACATAGGCTGGGAGCGAAATTAAGCCGCCACCGCCGGCAATGGCATCCACCAGCCCCGCCAAAAATATGAAGGGCAGGATGAAGGCGAAATTTTGCCAGGCTATCCCAAGCGGGGTCATAATTCCGCTTTGAATTCCAGCTTGAGCGTGTGTTTCAGGCCTTGCTGGGGGTAGAGGTTTCCGCGGTATTCAAAGCTGGCGGAGCTGAAGCTGTTGAGCCGGTAAACCGCTGAGAGCGTCCAATTCAGCAGAATTCCGCCTCTTTTTTCGGGCAGGAAGGTGAGGAAATCGCTGCCTTCACGGCGGTTGTGACGAAAACCGAAGGAAGCGGAAGCGCGGGCGGTTTTTCCCCAAATTCCCCGGTAGCCGGGTTCGATTCCAAAGCTTTGCAAGCGATACTCATCCCCGCTTTGGAGCGCGGAACCCTGTTCCAGGCTGCCGCTGAGGGTCAAAAGCCCGGTGTTGTGGCTGCCGAAATTTCTTTGGGTGTAAATTTGGAAATCGTTTTTGTTCACCAGGGATTGATAGCGGGAATCCTCTTCGCGGCTGTTGGCATAGCTGAGCTTGAAGTTGTTGCCCGCCATGTTTTTAAGGTCGGTTTCCGCCGAGAGCAGCCTTTCCGAGGTGTGGGCCTGGCTTTGATAGCGGTTGTCTTGATTGCGGTTGAATTGCGCGCTCAGACTGCCCACAACCCTGCCGGGAAGGATGTCCAGCCAGAGGGTTTGAGAGGCGCGGCGATTGGCGTAGATGGCGCTGGGGCTTTCAAACATCGCCTGGGGCGTGAGGAGCCAGGGTTGCCAGCCCATCATCAGCGAATCCTGAAGCGAGGCCTGGAGGATGGTGTCCGCGCGCAGGCGTTTGAGCTTTGGAAAGTAGTTTCCGGGTTTGAGGTAGAGGCTGAGCTGGCCGTTGACTTCGGAGCTGAGGGTTCCTTTTTCGCTGGTGATGTAAGTCCAATCCCAATCGCCATCAGGGGTGTAAACTCCTGTGCTGTCGTAAAGTCCCAGACCGTGACCGATGTATTCCAGTTCGCGGATGCGGGGGAAAAATTCGGTTTGGTTCAGTTGGTAGTTTCCCATCAGCATCACGGCTTGTTTCCAAAAGTAGTGGGAATTTCGCAGGGAAGCGAGGTTGTAGCTGTTTTTGATGCCATCGGAGCTGGTGTGTCTGTGGGTGAAATCGACATTTAAATTGTGGTCGAGGGTGGAACTGCTGTGTTTTAAAGCATAGGTTTGGGAGGATGTGGAAGGTGTCCAACCTTGGTTCCAGCGGCTGGAGGCATCAACGGTGTAGCTGAACTGAGAGACATGGTTTTTTTTGGGACTGCTGAAGCTGAATTGGGGATTGAGACGCTGATAGCGGCTGTCCGAGCTTTGGGGCAGGGAGTGTTTGAGGCTGTTGTGGTTCAAAAGCAGCTTGGCTTTAAACTGCCCCAGTTCCCAGCCGGCGCCGAGGTCGTGATATTGCATCAAGCTGGAAGGGCTTTCAGCGACGGGATTTTGCCAAGCCAGGGTGGAACGCAGGTCAAGAGAGGGAAGCAGGCTTTTTCCCTTGCTTTGAGAGGCCAGACGCAGCATTTTCTGGGTTTGAACGCCGGGAATATGGCTGTAACGAGCCAGGAGCCGGGGTTTCCACCAATTCAGGGCTTGGGAACCCAGACTGAAATCCAGCCGCCACTGGTCCAGAGAATCAGCCGGAGCAAGCAGGGAGAGGTCATATTCCTCCTCATATCCGGCTTCCTGACCAAAGAGGAAAAGGTCGGTCCAGCGTTTTTCAAAATCCAATCCCAGCCAGCTTTCCGAGCCTGTTTCCCCGGTTTTCAGTTTGGCGTGGGCATTGAGGATTCCGCTGAGGTTGTCCGCGTCGTCCAGGGTGGAAAGTGTGTTTTTGTCGTTGGCGCTGAAAAGGCCTTCCAAACCCAGTTCCAGCAAGCCTTTTTCATAGTCCAAAGCGAGGTCGATATTGGAACGCTGGAGGGGTGGAACCAGTCTCTTTTGGGGCAGCCAGGAGCCCAATTCGGCGCCCACATAGCGGAATTTCCCGCTGGAAAACTCCTCATAATCGCCGTTTCCGAGTCCCACGAAGCTGAAAGTGAGGTTGTAGGCGGCGTCGGGAGCTCCGGGATTGTATTCAAAAAACTGGACGCCATCGATGCCTTCCTTCAAAATGTATTCGCCAAAGCCGGGTTCCACCTCGTTTATACCGCTGCCCCAAACCACACGGTCTCCTGCCAGGCTGAGAGAATCGAGGTCGGCAGGGCTGAAATCGTGGAGCAGGGGGTTGTTTTTGGCATCAGCTTGCCAGATGAAGTGGTGGGAAAGCTTGAGGCCGGGCAAAATCTGGAAGCTGGAGGAATTGAACAGGGTGGATTGGCGGTAGTATTCATCTGAATATTGATACCAGGCGTTGATGAGGTCTGTGGAAACCACGAGGGTTCTGAACATGACGGAGCCATCGGAATAGTCGATGTAATAGTCCGTTCCGCGTTCCAAAAGCTTTCCATTTTGGTAGATGCTTTCGCTGCCGGCGATAACCAGACAACTGCTTTGATAGCCTGTGGGATTCAGGCGGTAGGGGCCTTGTTTTCCTTCAATGACCCGAATTTGCTGGCTGGCGGGTTTTCCAGAGGAGGCGGTGTAACCGGCTTGAACGAAGTGGTTTTGGCGCCACCAGGCGTTCAGGCCTTCGATATTGGCGTGGAAATTGATGTAGCGGGTTCCGATGAAATCCCAATCCAAATCACCCATGGCGATTTCATATTGGCGTCCGTAAACCCGGATGAAAACTTTGTCCAGGCTGCTCAGTTCCTTGGAATCGCCTTCAGGAGCGAGTTTTGATTGGCTGTCGGAGAGCCTGGCGGCGATGTTCACATTTTTTCCCAGTTCGCCATCCAGATTCACGAACAGGGATTGTTTGAGGTCGAAGGAGCTTTCGTCTGAAAAGGAAATGGCAAAGGTTTTGGCGCCGGAGATGAGCAGTTTTCCATCATCGGGAATGAAGCTGCCGGAGCGGGGTTTTATGCTTTGGAAAAGGCTGTCCACAGGCTCGAATTCCTGATAGGTAAACCTGGGTGTGGTGAGTTCTGGAGGCACCAAAAGAGCGCTGATTTTCAGGTATTCAGTTTCGGGGAAACGCAGCAGGATGAGTTTTCCGGCGCGGTAATCCATCCTATAATCAAGACTTGGACGCAGAGCGAGGCTATCGGCGAAAACCAGCTCCGAGCCAACAATCAGCGGATGGTTCGCAATTTCATATTCAAATTGGTCGGGAAAAAGCGTCAGGGTTTGCTCCACCAACAAATCCAAACCAGCCAACGCGGCCAGGGGCAGGATTAGCAGAGCCAGGAAAAGGGCAAAACGGCGCACGCGTTCAAAGCTTGCGGATGACGGCAGTCACAACGCCCCACACGCTGAAATCAAGTTTGTCATCGATGTGGATGGGCGGATAGGCTTCGTTTTCGGAGAGCAGCCAAAATTCCCCGTTTTCCACGTGTAGCCTTTTGATGGTGAATTCTCCGTCGTAAATTGCCAGAACCACCTTGTTGTTCGTGCCTTCCACAGCCCTGTCCACGATTACAATATCGTCTGGATAGATGCCGATTCCTTCCATGGAATCCCCTCCCACCCGCGCGAAAAAGGTGGCGGAAGGGTGTTTTATCAGGTATTCGTTCAAATCCATCGTCCCTTCCAGAAAGTCTGAAGCCGGGGAGGGAAAACCCGCTGGAACCTTGAGTCCGATTAGGGGTCGCTCCAGCGGTTCGCCCGGTGTGTAGCGGTAGATGGCTTTCACCGAGCCGTCGGATTTTATCTTTTTCTGCGCCATGGAATCTCTTTATAAAAATGGGCAGCCAACCGCCTCGCAAGACGGCTGACTGCCTTTTATGGAAATGTTATTTTATCTTTTTGAGGAGTTCAGTCGCGCTTTTGCCGTAATTGGGGTCGTTTTGGATGCGTTGGAGGTCGGTTTTAGCGGCGGCGTTGTTCTTTTTCATCAAATAGGCATTGCCGCGCAGAAGGAAGGCGGCGGCTTTGGATGAATCAATGTTGATGACTTTGGTGGCGTAGGTTATCACCTTGTCCCAGCTTTTGTTTTGGTTCCAGTGGTTCGCCAGAATCAGCGCCACGTCGGCATTTGGCTCAAGGTTCAAAGCTTTGTCGTAGAATTCAACCTTTTTGCTGTTGTTTTTCAGCTTGTCATAGTTGTCTGCCATAATCCGGTAGGCGAGGGCTTTGCTGGCGTTGTCCGGAGCGATGTCCACCAGTTTGTTCAGGATTTCGTTTGATTTGGTGTAGTTCTTGATGTTACGATAAAAATCCGCCGCGCGGGTGTAAACATCGACGTTTTTGCCCAAATTCATGGCCTGTTCATAATAGACGGCGGCGGTGTTGTTGTCACCTTCATCCTGGTAGGCGTTTGCCAAAACTATGTAGGCGTTGGGGTCTTGGGAAGCTTCGGCATAGTCTGCCAAAACCTTGTAGGCTCGAACCTGGTCGTGGATGTCGTTTTTCAGGATGCTGTATTTTGACATCAGGACGTCGGCGTTTCCAGGCTCATAATGCAAAACGTTGTCGTAATAGCCCAGAGCCTGTTCGAAGTGGGAGGCGTTTTGGGCGGTCACGGCGAGGTTTTGATAGAGGTAAGAGACGAATTCATCGCGTTCCTGCGCGGTCATCGTGAGCGGTGTGAGGCTTTTATAGATGTTTGCCGCGCTTTCAAATTCGTCGATGGCGTCGGAATGGAATTCCGCCTGCACGCTTTCATTTGCCATGCGCATGTAGGTTACAGCGATGTTAATCTGGGTTTTTTCGATTTTTACGTCCACAGAATCAGTGGGCACCGCAAGGGGTTGAGCCTGTATGTAGTAATCCTTGGCTTGGTTAAAGAGCTCGAGCGCGCCATGAAAATCCTCATCTTCGAAAGCGTCTGACGCTTCCAAAGATGCCATGTCCGCCAGCTCCAAAGCCGTGGGTTCTGGTTCTTCGGGAATCTCGATCTTTTTGTTTGCGCTGCAGGCAGCCATTGCCAAAAACAGTGCCAGCAACAAGACCGACAGATAAGCTGTTTTTTTCATGATTTCTCCTTATAAATTTTAGAGAAATCCATAACTCAAAGCGGCTTATTTTGTCAATGTAAAAAGCAGCAGGGCATGGAAAAGGGGGTTTTTATTGATTTTTTTCGATATTTTAAGTCAAATGTCTTATTCTATATATACCAATGGCTTAGCCATATTCGCTGTTCAGGGCTGTGAAAAAAAAGTAGCTAAGTCACTGTAAAATCGACATTTTTTTGTTGACAGAATATCCAACCCGTGAATTTATAAGCCTTGTATTATCTCTTACTCTTCAAATTCAAAACCTAAGGAGGTAACATGAGCAGAGATGATTTGATCAAAAAGATCGCAGAAGATGCCGGAATTTCCCAAAAGACAGCCGGCATTGCACTCAAATCCATGATTGAGGGCATCACCCTCGCTCTCCAGAAAGGCGAAAAAGTGTCGCTGGTTGGTTTTGGTTCCTTCAGCGTTGTACATCGTAAAGCCCGTAATGGAATCAACCCCAAGAACCAAACACCTCTCAAGATCGCGGCTCGCAATGTCCCTGTTTTCAAAGCAGGCAAAAACCTCAAAGAAGCTGTGATGAAACCCAAGAAAAAGAAAAAATAACACTTAACATTCTAAAAAGAGGCGGGAAAACATCCCGCCTTTTTTGTTTGGCAGGATTTTGGAGGATGTATTCAGGGTGACGTGAAAGGCTGAGATTAGCTGGGTTAATCAGACCTTGCCCTCTTGCCCCCTTATGTCTTCCTTATGTTTGAAAAGGTAATTATAAGGTAGACAAAGCTTTGGGGCTTACAAGGTTTTTAATTATTCTGTGAACCAAGACTTTGTGACAAGTCGGTAAAAACCCAGGAGGCAACAGTTTATGGGCTTAAAAAAACTGGACCCCGCCGATTTCCTTGGTCTCGAGCAGCGGGGTCCAAATTATAGACTATGGCTCAAAATATTAGTTAATTGAACCGTATCTCTTTCTATTCCAATGGCGATAATTCAGCAGAATTGGTGGCTATAAGATTGTTATCCTGATACATATTCACATGCGCAACAGCACCGTTGTCAACTTCGACAACTGCCACTTCCAACGTGACATTAACGGCTCTTGGGAACAAATGAAATAGCCCGCCTGTGAGATAATCAATACCCCAAAATAAAACATTTCCAAAATTCAATATACTGGCTGGATTGAATTCTTGAACAATTGGCAAAGTTTTTGTCTGATAACCTTCCAGTTTTATCTCAATAACGTAGCTATCATTTCTTTTTAAGACCAAGGTATCTGGTGTTTTACCGGTGGCAATCGGAAGGCCACTTCTGTTTTTGACAGTATAAGAGGCGCTGGGTGTACTGTCGATTAGGACAGTATCTGTCGAGCCTGTGAACATGGTGGCGCATCCAGTCAGCAACAACATTGCTGTCAACATTCCCAATACGAGTATTTTTTTCATAACTCACTCCTTTGTGAATCATTTAATTATTATAAAAGATATATCCTTCTGAAAAATCGGTTTTGCGTTCGATTTTCGTTCACGAAGACGCGGAAAGTCTCAAGATTATCAAGCACTTGTCCAGTTTTTATCTTTGAAGCATTGTATTATTCAAATCATCAAAAGAGCACCCTGCATTTTGTCAAGAGGATTGACGGTTTTAGGTTTTGTTTTGACCAGCAAGCTGTCGGGACTGACGTCTACATCGCAGGATTTGAGCTTGACATTATCCGGCACTCATTCCCAATAGGAACAAATATATGTTTGCCATCGTTTTAATAATTCAGACAGGCCGCTCCAGACGGAAGCGGGATGTTTGTATGGTAAATCTTGAATCGATGGATGACAAAACCACCAGAAACTGGAGGAACCATGAAAACATGGATTTTGGTTTTTAGTTTTTGCATTGTGCTGGGCATTAGTTTTGCCCAGTTTGCGGGTGGTTCGGGCACCGAGTCCGACCCCTGGCAGGTGTCTACCGCAAAACAGTTGGACAAAGTACGGAATTATTTGGGCGAATCCCATGAAGATAAACATTTCATCCAAACTGCGGACATCGATTTAGGTGTGGCACCTTGGAACCAGAGAGAGGGCTGGGCGCCAATAGGATATTGCGGCTATGATGAGAGAGACAGTTATCCCAATAATTATAAGTTTTATGGTCAATACAACGGAGACGGGAAGGTCATTTCCAACCTGTTTATAAACAGACCGGATAAAAGTTTTCAGGGATTATTTGGATATTCCGAAGGACAAATCAAGAATCTGGGACTCAAAGATGTCAATGTTAGTGGGGAAGTATATATAGGTGGCTTGGTGGGAGAAAATTTCGGTGCCATCAGCAATTGCTACATCACAGGCAGTGTTTTTGGAAGAAGTGCTACCGGTGGTTTGGTGGGAGATAATGACGGCACCATGAACAATTGCTACAGCACTTGCAGTGTCAGTGGAAAAGAATTTACCGGTGGCGTGGTCGGGTGGAATCGGGACAGCATTAGTAACTGTTATAGCACTGGCAATGTGAAGGGGGAATGGGCTATTGGCGGCTTGGCCGGGAATAATTGGGAAAGCATTAGCAACTGTTACAGCACTGGCAATGTGAACGGGAAATGGTTTGTCGGCGGCTTGGTGGGAGAAAATGGCGGAACTATTCACAACTGCTTCAGCAGTGGAAATGTGGATGGTGAAGACTATTGCGGGAGCTTGGTGGGAACCAGTGATGGCACCATCATCAACTGCTTCAGCACTGGCAGTGTAGGAGAATAGGATTGTACCTGCGGCTTGTTGGGAGAAAACGAACATGGCCGCGCTGAGAATTGTTTTTGGGATAAACAGAAACCAGTTCCGTCCAGCAGCAAAGGTGGAGCGGGCAGAACGACAAAAGAGATGGTTTATCCTCATGCGGCAAACACATACAGGGGATGGGATTTCCGGAATGTCTGGGTAGAGGATTCAACAGGGAAGATAAATGGAGGTTTGATTAAAATGAAAAATACAGGAAGATGGCAATCACTTTCACGGATTTGGCTCACATTTGGTCTTTGGGCGGCGGGTTTCACCAATACTGTTTTGGCGGCAAAAACTCCCGAAGCGCAAACAGCGGAGGAAGGCATGCCCATCTGGTTGCAGATTCTGCTCCCCATCGGGATTGCCCTGCTCATCTATTTTATTATCCAAGGGTTGGCTCGCAGAAGGAACATGAAAAAGGAAGAAATTGTGTTCCACAAGGAAGTCAGCGGGATGCCGGAATCCTCAAGGAGCGCGCCGCCGCCAGCCCCGAAGCCTGAAAAAGAGGAATGGACTTTTCCCGAGCGGGATGAAAAAACAGGCGAGACCATCAAACTGCCCAAAGGCGCAAACTGGGGGATGGTTGTTTTCGCGCTGGCAATCCTCAAAGCCCTCAGTCGCTGTTTACAATAGCTGAACTTTCCACATACAAAAAAAGCGCCTTGAACAAGCGCTAAAATACTGGTGGCGAGACCCAGAATCGAACTGGGGACACAAGGCTTTTCAGGCCTCTGCTCTACCGGCTGAGCTATCTCGCCACAAGCGAAGGCATAAACTTTCGAAGCCGGGATTTTGTCAAGATTTTTATCCGTCAGGTCAGCCGGAAACGGCTTAAAAACGGGGTTTTCATTTGTTTGAATTTTGGATATTGCCTTAAAGTGAGCCTGGTTCCAGCAAGATTCCCTCATCCTGTGTTTGAAGCGCCCTGCCGCGAATCAGCTCTCCCGGACTCACTTTGGCTGGTGAAAACACACGGATATAATGGTCTGAAAGCCCGCTTGCCAAGCCGTCTGACAGGGTTTCACACACGGCGCGGAGCTCAATCCGCTTTTGGACTAATTTTTGGATATAGCCCTGCTTTTTTTGTTCGCTGAGTTCGGTGAGCAGATTCACGCGGCGGTTTTTTTCGAGATTCGAGATTTGACCCGGCAGTGAAAAAGCGGCTGTGCCTGGTCGACGGGAAAATGTAAAGGCGTGCAAGTATGCCAGTTCCAGGCTTTCAAGCAGACGCAGGGTGGCTTCAAATTCGGCTTCACTTTCGCCGGGAAATCCAGCAATCACATCCAGCCCAATCGCGGCGTTGGGAAAGCTTTGCAAAATTCTATGGATGAGGTTTTGAAATGCCGCCACGTCGTAGGACCTGCCCATACGTTTCAGAACGCTGTCAGAGCCAGATTGGAGCGGTATGTGGAAATGGGGGCAGAGCTTTTCACAGCGGCTGACACGGCGCAAAATATCGGGATGAAATAGCTCCGGCTCGATGGAACTGAGGCGGATAAACTCCAGCCCATCAATCTCTTGCAGGGCTTCCACCACGTCTGCCAAATTGCGGTTTCCATCCTTGTAAAGCCCCAGGTTCACACCGCCCAACACGATTTCACGATAGCCGTTTTGCGCAAAAATCCGGGCTTGTCCCACCACGTCTTCAAAGCTGGCGGAGCGGCTGTTTCCACGTCCCAAAGGCACTGCGCAGTAGGCACAGCGAAAGTCGCAGCCATCTTGAATTTTCTGGAAGGCGCGGCTGCGTTCCAACATTCCTTTCACGGGACGGTGATGATAGTTTTCGCAAGCCATGATATCTTGGAAAACATAATCCGCATCTTCCAGCAGGACAGCAATATCCGCTTTATTTTGGTTGTCGGCGATGAGGTCGATGTCTCCCAACTCGCGGATTTCATGGGGAACACGCTGGGCAAAACAGCCGGTCACGACCACTTTCACCCTGGGGTCTTTCTCTTTGTGTGCCAAAGCCTTACGGATGAGATTGCGGCTTTTGAAATCGGTGCGTCCGGTCACCGTGCAGGTGTTAATCACATAAATATCCGCTTCCGAATTGAAGGGCACAAGCTGAACTTTTTCCTGTTCAAAACCCGCGGCAATGGCGGCAGATTCGTAGGCGTTGGTTTTGCAGCCGAGGGTGGCGATGGCAATCCGCTTCATTTTGAAAGCCGGCTCAAAAAGGTGTATATCGCCCGCGCGTAAAGACGGTGTTCCACCTCCAAAACCCGCGCCGCAACTTCATCTGGACAGGTGCAGGCGGAAATATCGGTCTCGTCCTGCAACACGATTTCTCCGTGGTCATAGATGGGGTCAACCAAATGCACAGTGGCGCCGGAATGTTTTTCCCCGGCCTCAAAAACAGCCTCATGCACCCGCGAGCCATACATACCCTTGCCTCCAAAAGCCGGAAGCAGCGCTGGATGGATGTTCAAAACCGGCACCCCGACGCTCTCCAAAAAAGAGCGGGAAAGCAGCTTCAAATATCCCGCCAGGGCAATCAAATCAATCTTTTCCTGCAGACAAAGCTCCAACAAAGCCTTTTCCCGGGCAGCGGATTCTTTTTGAGCCAAAACGTGGCAGGGGATACCCAGTTCGGCGCAAAGCCGCACCACCGGCGTTTCAGGATGGCAAGCCACCGCAAAGGCTATCTTTATGGGCCAGCCTTCTTCTTCAAAAACCCGGTGCAGGGCGCGCAGATTCGAGCCGCGGCCTTTTCCACCGGTCAAAACCGCTATTTGCCAGGTTTTAGGCGCAGTTCGTTCCATTGCAAATCCGAGATTTCGGATGGCGCGCCGCTCATCAGGTCTGCCGCTTTCAAGCTTTTGGGGAAGGCAATCACGTCCCGGATGGATTGGGCGCCAGTCATCAGCATCACCAGTCTGTCGATTCCAGGAGCGATTCCTCCATGTGGCGGTGTGCCATATTTCAAGGCTTCCAAAAAGAAGCCGAAACGCTCCTGAAGCTCTTCCTCACTGAATCCCAGGATGTCGAAAATCTTTTTCTGCAGGTCAAAGCGATGACAGCGGATGCTGCCGGAGGAAAGCTCCATACCGTTGCAAACCAAATCGTAGAGCTGGCCAATGATTTGTCCATATTTTTCAGGCTCGTCCAGCCAGGGGATGTGTTCCTCGCGTGGCAGGGAAAACATGTGGTGAGCGGGTTCCCAGCGCTGTTCTTCCTCGTTGTATTCAAAAAGCGGGAAATCCGTAATCCAGGCGAAGGCATAGCTGTCTTTGGGGATAAGTCCCTGCCAGATAGCCACTTCGTTGCGGATGGCAGCCAAAACTTTGGAAGCCATGTTATATGAATCCGCCACGATGGCAAGCAGGTCGCCGGGCTGGGCTTGGCTGAGTTCGATGATTTGTTGGGCTTCCTCATCGCTGAGGAACTTGCTGATGCCTGCTTCCAAGCCGTTTTCAGCAACTTTGGCAAATGCGACACCCTTGCCGCCGTTATGTTTTGCCAGTTCCACCAATTCATCCTGCTGTTTGCGGCTGAATGCGGCTCCGCCGGGGATGGCAACGGCCTTCACCACGCCTTTTTGGTCCAGAGCGCCACGGAAAACTTGGAACTGCGAATCTTTGAGGCTCTCGCTCAGGTCACAGAGTTCCATCCCAAAACGCAGGTCTGGCTTGTCGCAGCCAAAGCGTTCCATCGCTTCACGATATGTCAAACGCGGGAAGGGAAGCTGCAGCTCAATTTCCAAAACTTCCTGGAAAAGTGTGGCAAACATGCGCTCCAAAAGCTCGTAAATCTGCTCCTGGGTGGCAAAGCTCATTTCCACATCCAACTGGGTGAATTCCGGCTGGCGGTCTGCGCGCAGGTCTTCGTCACGAAAACATCTGGCAATCTGGAAATAGCGATCGAAACCGCCAATCATCAAAAGCTGTTTAAACATTTGCGGGGATTGCGGCAAAGCGTAAAATTTACCCGGCTGAACCCGGCTGGGTACGAGATAGTCCCGCGCTCCTTCCGGTGTGCTTTTCATCAGGATGGGCGTTTCGATTTCGTAAAAACCCTCCGCGCAGAGGAAATCCCGGATGGATTTGATAATCCGATGCCGCATCAGGATAATCTTTTGCAGGGCGGGGCGCCGCAAATCCAGATAGCGATATTCCAGGCGCAAATCCTCATCCGCCATTGCCAATTCCGTTGTTTGGATGGGCAGCGGCTGGCTGTCATTTAAGATAACCAACTCTGTGGCAATGATTTCAATGGCGCCGGTCGCCATATTCGGGTTCAGGTTATGAGCATCACGCGGTGCCACGGTTCCTCTGAACGCTGCCACATATTCATTGCGCAGCTTTTCCGCTTTGGCAAAAACGTCCTGTGTTTCGGGATGCACCACCACCTGCACCAATCCGCTCACGTCGCGCAGGTCGATGAAAATCAGGCCGCCCAAATCACGACGTTTGTTCACCCAACCCATCACCGTGACGGATTTTCCGGCATCAGGCGCGGCAAGCTGGCCGCAAAGGTGGGTTCTTTGTAAGTTTCCCAGGTTGTCCAACATGTTTTTTATACCTTGATTTGATTCATTTGAAAACGTATGATTTTCCCAGAGCTTTGCCACGTTCGAGGTTCACCCGGTGCAGCAAAACCCAGCCCAAAACGAAGAAAATACCCAGTGAAATGATGGCGTAGCTTTGGTTTCCGCTCATCAGGGTAACCTGCCCATAAACGAAGGGGCCGATGACAGAAGAAATCCTTCCCACCAGGGTGTAAAAGCCAAAAAACTCAGCCTGACGGTCCAGCGGAGTGAGGATGGAAAGCATGGTGCGGCTGTTTGCCTGGCTGCTTCCGATGGCAAGTCCTGCCAAAAATCCCAGCGCGTAATATTCCTTGGCGCTGCCGCAGAAAAACGCCCAGACAACCACGCCAATCCACACCAGCAGGGAAAAACTCAGCGAAAAACGCACATTGAATTTGTCCGAAATCCAGCCGAACACCACCGCGCCCAGCGTGGATGTCAGTTGCGCCAGGATGAAAAAGATAATCAGGCTCTGCTCGCCCATCTGGAAACGGCTTTCACCATAGATGGCGGCAAACGCGATAACTGTATAGATGCCAATGTTATAGAAAAAATAGCTCAAGAGGTAGCCCAAAAGGTCGGGCATATTTTTCAAATGCTTCATGGTGAAGGCGATACGCTCGAAAGCCACCTTGAAATAGTTGGTTTTGGGAACCTCGCCCTTCTTTTCTTTCAGCATAAAAAATGTGAGCAGGGAAAAGATGAACATATGCGCCCCAATCATCGGCCAGACCCAGCGGATATTGTTTTTCACCAGCGGAAGCGACACCGCCAACGACACCAAACCGCCGATGTAGCCGAGTCCCCAGCCATATCCAGAGATTTTTCCAATCGTTTCCGGCGTGCTCACCTCCGGTAAAAAAGCATCGTAGAAAACCAGCGCGCTGTTGAAGGAAGTGTTGGCGATGATGAAAAGCACCATTCCCAAAATAAAATCACCCGTGCCGGCAAAATAGAGCAGAGCGGTGGCGGCAACAGTGAGCCAGGTGAAACCAAACAGGAATTTCTTTTTGGAACGGGAATAATCCGCCATCGCGCCCAAAATGGGAGCGGCGATTGCAGCCAAAGTCATGGAGATGGAAATCGCCAGAGACCAATAGTATTCACCACCCTGGGGACGTCCCGCAGCGATGCTTTTGGAAAAAAACACGCTGAAAACCACCGTGACCATCACGGTTACGAAAGATGAATTGGCAAAGTCGTAGAACATCCAGCCAACTGCTGACTTGGATGGTTTCATGAAGCTGTCTCCTCAAAATTTAGGGGTTCAAGGCCAGGCCACTGCGCGGAAAGTTCCTCACGTGGGCTGGCGATGAAAATCTGGTAGCGCTGGTCAACGAAATCCGCAATCCGGCGCGCGTTGGGGGCATCCAATTCCGCTAAAACATCGTCAAAAAGCAGGATGGGGCGGATGCCGGTGAGATTCTCAATCAGGGCTGCCTGGATGAGCCTTAAAACAATGACTGTAATCCGTTTTTGTCCCTGTGAGCCGAAAGTTTTCAGGTTGTATCCATTCAGGCAAAATTCATAATCATCGATGTGGGCGCCGCAGAGCCCGCGCTGGGCGTTTTTTTCCATGGGTTCCAGGCTTGCCACCAGTTCTTCCATCTTTTCCAAGCTGTCGGGATAGCCCTGCTGAGTTTGCGGTCGATAAACAAGCTGGAGGCTTTTAACCGGCTCCAAAACCTCGGGATAGCTCTGCGCCAAAGCTTTGTTCACCTCTGCCAAATAGCGATTTCGATAGTCCAACACTTCCAACAGCAATTCGCAAAAACGTCTGTCCCAGCTTTTTTTCACCAGGGGGGCAAAACTGTTTTTCAGGAGGCTGTTTCGCTGTTGAACCACGTGCAGATAATCCCGCAATAATCCAACGTAAGCGGGATAAATTTGAGAAACACAGAGGTCAAAATATTTGCGTCTGGAGCTGGGTGAACCATCCACCAGCATGGTATCATCCGGTGCGGCATACACAACTTTCACGCGTTCATAAAGCTTGCTGAGCTGACGGATGGGGTCACCATCGATTTTGAGAAACTTCCTGCGCTCTCTCCAGGCAATCTGGATTTTCAGTTCCAAGCCGGAATCGTTCAGAAAATCTCCGTTCACCCCAAATTCATCGCTGCCTTTTTTCAAAACTTCATCGTCGCGATGGAAGCGCACGGATTTTCCCAATCCGCAATAGGCAATCGCTTCCAGCAGATTGGTTTTACCAAATCCGTTGGGCGCGATAACCAGGTTTCCCGCCGGATTCAGGCAAAAACTGGCTGTGGCGTAGTTGCGGAAATTCGCCAGATGAAGCTGTTTCAGAACCAATCGTTAAGACCGCAGCGGCATCAGAAGGAAGGTGATTTTTTGATTTTCAGGCTGGGGCTCGTTGTAAATCATCAACGGTTCCTTGGGGCTGCCCAGCTTGATGCAAACCTTTTCTGTATCAATCACATCCAAAATGGAAACCATGAAGCGATAGTTGAAGGAAACCGCTGTTTCCGCGCCCGTGTATTGATATTCTTCCACAAATTCCTTGGCGTCGCCTGTGTCGCGGTTGCTGGTGTTTATCTCAAAATTTTCGGCGCTAATCTCGAAGCGGATGCGGTTGTTATCTTCGGGAGCCACCAAAGCCACACGGCGGATGGATTCCAGCAAACGCTTGCGGGAAACAATCACCTGGTTCGGCAGGTCTGCCATGAAAGCTTTTTGATATTCCGGATATTTTTGGTCGATGATGTTGGAAATAATGGTGAAAGAACCGTAGCTCAACACAATCTTGCTGCGTTCCATCAACACTTTCAGTTCCTTGATGGAGGGGTCGTAAACCTTTTGCAAAAAGTTCAGGGTTTTCACCGGGATGACCCTTTCCATAATCTGCTCATCGGCGGGGTCGGAAAAGATGCTGGGTTCGGTGCTTTTGCCTTCTTCACCTTCGGCGGGAGCGGTGTTTGGCACGACGATTTCCGCCACTTTGCGTCCGTCTGTGGCTGCCATCAGATTCGTTTTTTCCATGATTTTCCAACACACACCGGTAATCACAGCGCGGTTTGGGTCCGTGGAAACGGCAAAGGCGGTTTTGCCAATCATGCGGTTGAAAGTTTCCGGATTCACCCTGGTCGCAGTCTCCATCTGGGGTTCGGGCAAAATTGGGAAGAGGCTGTGATCGGCGCAGAGGATTTTAAAATCGATTTTGCTGCACTGAATCATCAGCAGGTCTTCTGTTTTCCAAATGTCGATAACCGCGGGTGGCATCTGGGAAACAATTTCGTTGAAATGTCTGGCAGAAACGGCGATGGTGCCGCCTTCGCTGACCGCCGCGCTGAAACGCACATCCACTGTGATTTCCAGGTCGGAGGCGGTGATTTTCACCTCGCCCTTGTTGGCATCGGCTTCAATCAAATAGTTCGTCAATATCGGTGAGGTTGTTTTGCTGGAAACAATCCCCACAAGGTGTTGGATATGATGGGAAAGTTCCCGCTGCTCAATCGCTATTCTCATTTTTTCCTCTTAATGCATTTTTCTTTCAACAAAGCATCAAAATTTCCATTTGCCTGCTTGTCAACAAGTTTTTGTAAAATCGATAATAAGCGCTTGCAAGCTTCGTTTCCTCCAAAGCGTGAAAATATCCTAAATGCCGGCAGCCTCATGGCTTGGCTCTTTATTCTGGCTCATGTGTTATTCGAACATGCCCCGGGAGCATCCCGATAAAGAATCGGGATACCCACGAGTTGATGTTAAGTTACTCTGGGGCTGGAATAAAGAGCGGGGCAGGCGGGTTTAATCTCGGTGGGTTTTTGGGTCTTGAGAAGGGAAAAGGAGTTTTTGCAGGGCGGTTTTTCGGTTTTTAAGGGAAAATCTTTCCACAATGCTTTGGGAGATGGCTTGACGATTGGGATTGGCTGCCAGCGCTTCATCCAGCGCTTTTTCCAGAAGTTTGGCATCGCGACGGGGGATGATGAGGCCCTGTTTTTCAATCACGGTGGGGATGCCGGCAACCTTTGAACCCACGGGAAAACAGCCCATCAGCATTGCTTCCATGAGGGCGTTGGGCATGCCTTCGCTGATGGAAGGCTGAGCGTAAACGGCGCCTTGAGACATCAATTCCAAAAGCTTTGCGCGGGACAGATATTCGTGTATCTTGACATTTGGCAGGCTGTTAAAGCCGTATTTGGGTTCCAGGGCTTCCTGCCAGCGTTTTTGGATGCCAACGAACACGAAATTCAGGTCTGGACGGCGTTTTGCCACTTCACTCAAAAGGTCGAAACCCTTGTTGTAAAAATCCTGGAGGCGGGGTGTGGTGCCAACGGTCAGGATTTGAGGCGAACGCGGAGCGCTAAAGTCTGGTGTATCAACAGTATCAACCGCGTTAAAGACCACGGCGGCAGGTCTGCCCAGCGCCGGGATGAGCCGATAAATTCCTTCAGGATGGCCGGAAGCCTTGTAATATGTGTTTGAGGAGGAAAGCAGCGCCTTGTGATTGGCGATAATCAGCTTGCTGTTTTTAAGCGCAACGCGGGCGGAAAGTCCACGCCAAAAAGAGCAGTAAACCCCCATTTGCAGTTCGGGATATTTCACGGCATCATAGCCGCCGATGAAGGTGTAGGTTTTTATGTCCAAAGCTTTGGCAAGCAACGAGATAGGCGCCGCGTGGTAATCCGCGAACCAGATGAAAACGCGGCTGAATTTTCTTGTGGAACCCAGGCTAAAAAGGGTTTTCAGGATGTTGCGCAAATAGGTTTTTTTGGAGATGTCCTGCCCCAGATAAACGGTTTTCAATTCAAAGAGTTCGCCCAAAATTCTTTCATCCACGCTCATGAAACTGGAACGGGTGGGCAAAACCAGCAGGGCTTTTTCTTTCATCGCAGCACCTCCTCAATCAGCTTCGACATGCGCAGAGCGAGTTTTTGGCGGGAAAATTGTTGGATAAATTCGGTATCTGCCTGTATTTCAGCAAGTTTCCCCGTTTCCCACATCTGGTAGAGCTTGTTCAGGTTTGCGGCAATGCCGGCGGCATCGGTGTAGTCCGCAATCAGCCCGGTTCCCGCTTCGGTGAGCAAATTCGCAGCCAAGCCCTGGGGTGGAACGATTGCCAAAACAGGTTTTTCTGAGCGCAGATAGTCGAAAATCTTGCCTGTGAGCACGGATTCGGTGTTTTCACCGGAGGGGATGTAGAGTAAAAGCGCGCTTGCCTGCATTAACTTCGCCAGGCTATCTTTATATGGCGCAAAGGGATGGAAGTATACAATCTGCTTTAAGATGGGGTCATGCTGATATTTCCCCAACACAAAAGCGGGGCTGTTTTTACCGATGATATCCACGCGGAATTTGGCGGGGTCAATCTTGTTTTCGTGAATGGACGCCAAAAGCTCCTTCCAGAGCGGGTCTGGTTGGCGGCGGTCATAAAAACTGCCGCTGTAAACGAGGCGGAAAACCTCGCGGCTGGAGGCGGTGGGCAAAGCCTCGAAATCGCTGTCATCAAAGCCGTTGGGAATGATGGCGGAGGGTTTTTGGCTCAAAAATGGGTAGTGGCGGAAAAAGTTATCACGCATCAAAACGTTGAGGTAGGAAACCCCCGCGCAGGCAGAGAGAACGCGGGATTCATCGGCCTTGTCCCGGTTTTGGGTTTTGGCGGGAAAATCGATGTTCACACGTTCGGGGTTGTTGGTCCATTCATCGCGAAAATCGCAGATGAAAGGGAGTTGATATTTTGCCTTGAGCCAAAGCCCCAAAAACAGTGCCGCAGGCGGCCCGGAGCTAATCACGGCGATTTTGAGAGCCGGGTTTTGCCTCAGGATGCGTCTCAATTTCAGCTTCGCGAATGGCAGCCACAGCGCTTCCGGACCGGGTCTGAAAAGTCTCTGGTTCAAAAAATCCACCAGCTTTCCCAGTTTCAAGCCCCAGAGCAGCTTAAAAAGCCAATTCGCGTCAGGGTAAAAGGCGCGCCAAACCCGTACAAATGCGGGTAATTCATCCAGCAGGGCAAAATCCCTGGGATGGCGCATCCATCTGGGACGCACGGTCAAAACATCCACCTGGTGTCCCAGCTCGGAAAGGTATTTCACGTTTTTAAGCCCGCGGATGGAAGCCACACCTCCCAGAGGCGGGAAATAAAATGAAATATACAGAATATCAGGCTTGCGCATCGTTTTTTCCAAACAGACCAAGCTTCTTTAAGGCTCCGGATACCAGAGACTTAGCCCAATCGATATCGTAAGGCAAAATCGCGCCCAGCGCTTTCCCCAGCCAAAAATAAGCCAGCAGGAAAACGGCGATGGCAAGCAGTTGGACAATCCATGCCTGTCCAAAAATAATCAGCGGCGCCAAAGCCGCCAGACCCGCCAAAGCCGCTGCCAGAGCGGTTTTAATCAGGGCAGGGAAGGGGAAAAGTTCTCCGAGTTTGAGTTCCAGTTTATTTTGTATCCAAAACAGATAAAGCACTGTGGAAAGCCAGGTTACAAGCACGGTTGCCAGCGCGGCGCCCATCATGCCGATAACCTGCACCAAAATGAGGTTCAAAACCAGGTTCAGCCCCAGGGTAAATAGAGAATTCCAAAGGATATAGCGTGTTTTTTTGAGCGCCATAAAGAGGATGCCGTAGGTGGCGACGCGCAGGGGCAGGATGGCAAGATAAACTTGGAAAAATGGCACGGAAGCCAGATAGTTTTGGGTGTAGAGCAGGCTGATGAGCGGACGCGCGAAAATCAAGCCCAGCGCGGTGATGGGAAAGATGAGCAGGGCGTTTTTGCGCACCGCGGCGCGGTAGGTTTCGTTCATTTTTGCCGGATTGGAACTGATGTGGGGCAGCAGGATGGCGTTCACGGAATTATTCAAAATCGAGATGAAGGGCAGTTCCATCGCGCCAATGGAAAACACGGCGTATTGGGCGGGACTGAAAAAGCCGGAAATCACCAGTTTATCCAGTTGCACAGAGAGCATTCCGAGGATGGATGCCAGACCCAGAGGCAGGGAATATTGGAAAACTTCGCGGTGGAAATCGGGGTCGAAAGTGACGCGGGTTCTATATTTTGCCAGTTTAAAACGAGCGTAGCCCCATTGAAGGAGGGCGGAAATCATCATGCCCAAAACGATGTGATAAAGGTTTTTGCTGATGAGGGCAACGACAAGAATGAGAAAGAAATCCGCCACCACGCTGAATACCGTGAAGGCGGCGGTTTTAGCGGGCTGCTTCAAGCCCAGCATGATCTGGCTGTAAATCTGGGTGACAAACATGAAAAGCGGATAGACCGCGAAAAGTATTAAAAGCTGCGAAAGCTGGGGATTGTGGAAGGTTTTGGCGATGAAGCCACGCAGTAAAAAGATGGCAAGACCAAAGATGAAAGCCAGCAGGGTCACAAGGTTCACGGCGCGGGTGATGAATTCGTTTTTGGAATCCTGATGCTTTAATTTCGGCAAAAAATAGAGCAGGCTTTGCGGAATTCCCAGCAGCAGGAGTGTGGAAAAAGTGTTGTAAATCAGGAAAAGCTGGCGCCAGGAACCGAATTCGGCAGGCAGGAGCAGCCTTGCTAAAACAATGCCTGCCAGGGATTTAAAGCCAAAGCGGATGAACTCCACCGAGGTGAGCATTCCGGCTTGCTTACTGCGATCCTGGGTCATGGCTCCAAATCGGCAAATGAAACTGGGATTTGATATTCAAAGCTGTCTTCATCGCGGAAAAACCCGATGAGGTAATCCCCTGGTGTGATTAAACTTCCATCCCGCAAAACGCCATCCCAATATTCCTGGTTTTGCCCTTTTAGATAAAAATGTTTGCGCTGATAGAAGACTTGTTCTTCCAAATTGCGTATTTGAAGAGTCCAGAGTCCTTCAAAAGGCACCAGGGTTTTCAGGGAATACAGCTTTCCCTCTGGCCAAATGCTGACGTCGGCGGCGAAATTGATTTCTTCCTCTTTAGGGTTGAAATCGGGCAGTTGAACCACTAAATCCGGCGGCGCGTAGATTGAGCCGCAAAGCTGGGCGAGGGCGCCATCTTTGATGAGGTCGTCATAGGAAAAAAGCGCGATGCCGGCAAAGTTTCGAGCCCGGCTGTCTTCCACCCTTTCCGCCACATCCAGGATATTGAAGTTTTTGGAGTTTGGTTTCACGGCAAGCGAGGAGCCATTTTCGTTGTAGGCACGCAGTCCCATCCAGACGCGGTGGTTCATGCCAACCGCTTCCGTGGCGCTGGAATTTTCCCGAAATTTGTTCATGCCGGTGGCGTAGTTCATGGGGCAAACAAAATCCACCAAATCGCGCTGCAGCCAATCCTGCCAATCCTGCGCATACCAGGTTGCGGCAGATTTTGGGTCGGGCATCACAGCCGCGCTGAGCGCCAGATTTGGATTGATTTGGCGGGTGAGTTCCCGGATTTTTTCCAGCAGGGAAGTGACTTGCAGGATGCGCCACTGGTTCCATTGCAGGGGGTTGGTTTCCTTGGCGCTGTTGAACCTGCTGGTGGAAATGGGATGGTGTCCCAGGCTGGAATTGGGATAGCGGATATAATCCAGATGCAGGCCATCCAATTCTGGATAGCCGCTGATGAGGTCGCCCACCACGTTCAGAATGTGTTGCTGCACTTCCGGAATGCCGGGATCGATGAAATGACCCGCGTTCGCGGAGGCTGAGGGACGTGACAGATTGCGGTCGAAAGTTATCCAATCCCTGTGATTGCTATAGATATAGTTTCTTGCCATGAGGGCTGAATCCACCGGTGTGGCGTTGAGCACCACAATCCAGGCGTGGATTTTGAGTCCACGGGCTTGGCCTTCCCGCAAAACCTGCTCCAGCGGGTCAAAAGTTTGACCGTTGAGGATGTGGCTGCGATATTCGGGATTTGGGAATTTGTCCGGCTTCCGGTTTGGCTGGTAGAGGGCGTCGGAACGGTAGCGAACCTCCAAAAATATGTCTGTCTGACCGGTCTCGACGGCGTCATCCACCATTCTGCTCACCTTTTGGGGTGTGTTTATCCCCCAGGGCAAAACCCAGACGGCACGGGCTTCCGCGTTCAAAACCAGGGGCAGGAACAGGCAAATTGATAAAATGATAAAATGGATATATTTAGGCATCGGAATCCTTTGAAAGCCTGATGTCTTCGACCTTTGCGCCGGCGTCGCCATCTTTGAGGCGCAGGTTCAGGTTATCGCCAACCTTCAAATCCCGCGCCGAGGTGATAATCTTTTCGCCCCGGGTGATGAGGCTGAATCCGCGTTCCAGCACTTTGTTGGGTGAGAGGCTGTGGAGGCTGAGTTCGGCTTTTTCCAGGCGTGTCTTTTTCTCCCAAAAACGTTCCCCGGCTTCGGTTTCCAGCTTTTGGGCAAGGGTTTCCAAATGTCTTTCCAAAGTTTCAACTGTCTGTGCCGTATGGTTTTGCATGGAGATTTGGGCTTGGTTAATCCGTGATTGAGCCTGGCGCAGTTTGGCTTGGAAGCGGGAACTGGAGCGCAACAGGTCCAAAGCGGCTCCATCCACCCTTTGCTGCATCGATTGCCAAGCTCTTTCAGGATGCTCACGTTCCAGGTCCAAAGCCAGGTCACCCAAACTTCGCTTGGCATATTCCATTCTCGCTTGGCTGGATGTTTTCAGGCGCGCGCCCAGCGAATCCAGATATGCCAAAATGTCCTTTTTGTCAGGCACAGCCAGTTCCGCAGCGGCGGAGGGTGTGGGAGCGCGAACGTCCGCAACGAGGTCGGCGATGCTGAAATCAATTTCGTGACCCACGGCGGAAATGATGGGAGTTCGCGCGTCAAAAATTGCCCGGGCAAGCGCTTCGTCGTTGAAGCAAAAAAGGTCTTCCTGCGAGCCACCTCCGCGGGTGAGGATGATGAGGTCAACATTTTCGGAAGTGTCGAAATATTGGACGCCTGCCAAAAGCTGACGCGCTGCTCCATCTCCTTGCACCAGAGAAGGATAGACCAATATCTCAACCGGCCAGCGCCGCTTCAGGATGTTCAAAATATCCTGCAATGCCGCTCCGGTGGGGGAGGTCACAATCCCGATTTTTTGGGGAAAGCGGGGCAGTTTCTGCTTGTGTTCGCTGGCGAAGAGGCCTTCTTCCTGCAGTTTTTGCTTGAGCAGTTCAAATTGTCTGGCCAAGTCACCTTTTCCCGCCAATTCCATACTTCTAACGTTGAGGTTGTAGGTTCCGCCCTTTTCATAAACCGTGAGTTTTCCAAAGCAGATTACTTCCATGCCTTCTTCCGGCTGGAAATTGAGGCTCAAATTCGCTGGACGGAAAAAGGTGCAACGCAGGGTGGCGTTGGGGTCGGTGAGGTTGAAATAGATGTGGCCGGAGCGGTGATGGGTGAAATTGCTAATCTCGCCGCGCACATAAAGCGCTTCGATCTGCGTTTCCACCACTTGCCGCAGATGCCGGGTTATTTCAAACACGCTGAATACAATCAAATCATCCATGGTAAGCCACTAAAACCATAAGCCTTTATTTGTCAATAACCGGGTTTTTGGGTTCACGCAGATTCTCGCGGAAGAAATGTCACGCAGATTACGCTGATAACGCTGATTATTGATAGATTAGGGATGCACAGGATGATGAGGATAAAAAGGGGATTATTGGATTGAAAGGTTTTTAAGGTTTTATCGTTTTAGCGTTTCGCTGCGCGTGACGCCTGGAATACTGACAACTGAATACTTTCTACTCGCCATCTCGCCAGCCCCAAATTGATGAGATTATCGGGGCTGTAATCGATTAGAAAAATCTGAGGCTTCCTTGCTTGCCGCCTTATGTATTCCTTATGTTTCAAAGGCAAAGTTAAGCGACATAAAAGGTTAAGGGAATGTGGGGTGTTTGCAGGGGACTCGTTCTATATATAGGCGAGGTGGGGTTTCTCGCAGTTTTTTTTGTCACGCAGATTGCGCCGATAACGCTGATTATTGATAGATTAGGGATGCACAGGATGATGAGGATAAAAAGGGGATTATTGGATTGAAACGATAAAACGTTAAACGCTACAAGGCCATCAAAAAGTAACCGCTTGCCATGGCGTCGCTTTTGTTTAGCATATTATTAACGGAATCGTGAAAAATAAGGAGAGATGAAGAATGAACTTCAGAAAAATCAAAGATAATGTATTCGCGGTTGGCGTCCAGGATTGGGGACGCAGACTTTTTGACAGCCTGATTCCGCTTCCGGACGGAACCAGTTACAATTCATATCTGATAAAAGGCTCGGAAAAAACGGCGATAATCGACACGGTGGATCCCGCTTTTGTGGAGAAATATTTTGAGACCCTCGAAGGCCTTGAAAGCCTGGATTACATCATCACCCTGCACAGTGAACAAGACCATTCAGGCAGCATTCCCATGCTTTTGGAGCGCTTTCCAAAGGCGCAGGTTGTTTGCTCGCCCAAAGCCAAAGACCTGATTGTGGAGCATTTGCTTTTGGACCCCGAAAATATCCGCGTGATGGAAGACGGGGAAAAGCTGTCCCTGGGAGGCAAAACCCTGCGTTTTATTCACACACCCTGGGTGCATTGGCCGGAAACGATGGTGGCATATCTGGAAGAAGACCGCATTCTTTTCAGTTGCGACTTTTTGGGTTCACACTGGACCACCAGCGAGCTTTTCGTGGAAGACAATCCCGCGGTTTTGGAATCGGCAAAACGTTATTATGCCGAGATTATGATGCCCTTCAGAAGCTTCATCCTGAAAAACCTGGAAAAGGTGAAGGCGCTGGATATCGATTTGGTGGCGCCCAGCCATGGTCCCATCTGGAAAAAGCCGGAGGTGATTATCTCCGCGTATGAGGATTGGAGCAGCGATCGTGTTGAAAACAAAGTTGTGATTCCCTACATTTCCATGCACGGCAGCACCGCCAAAATGGTGGATTATTTCACCGATGAACTCATCCGTCTGGGCGTGAAAGTGGAGCTTTTTGACCTCGCCGTGACCGACATTGGAAAACTGGCGATGAGCCTGATTGATGCCGCCACAATCGTGATTGGCAGTCCCACCGTGCACGTTGGACCTCATCCGTTTGTGGCAAACGCCGCCATCTTGGCAAACGTGTTGAAACCCAAGGCTCGTTTCGCCGCTATCATCGGCTCCTACGGCTGGGGAACCAGAGTTGTGGACAGCACTTTGGGCTTGTTACCGAACCTGAAAGCCGAGGTTTTGGGCGCGGTGATTTGCAAAGGCGAGGCAAAGGAAGCCACGAAAAAGGAATTGACCGAATTGGCGGAACTGATTGCCAAAAAACATCAGGAAATTGCCTGAGGAAACCAAGCAATTTTACCCCAAAAAAAGAAGGGGGCGCTTTTTTTAAGGCGTCCCCATTTTTATTATGAGGTGGTTTTTTACTGTGCCTTGAAGCCGGCGTCCAGAGCGCGCAGGTTTGCCTCAACAATTGCTTCACCTTTGCGGATGAAGCTTTGGTGGATGGCTTTGCCCAGCTCTTCGGCGCTGAAACCCAGATGGGTGGCGGCAGCGCCCAGCATCACGATGTTCATGCCGCGAGGCGCTTTCACGTCCTTGGCGATGGTGTCCGCGTCGATTAACACATGGTTTGGCTGTTTGCGGATTTCGGCATAAATGCCTTCGACATCGGGGTAGTTGGTGATGTTTTTGAAGGGAGTTTTGTTCGCTATAAGCCAGCCATCTGGCGCCAGATAAGGCAGATAGCGCAAGGCTTCCATGGGTTCCACGCTGAGAATCATGTCAGCCTGGCCCATGGTGATGAGGTCGCTGTGGATTTCGGTGTCGGAAAGGCGGAGATGGGATTGCACGTCTCCACCGCGCTGGCTCATGCCGTGAACTTCGGCCTGTTTCAGATGCCAGCCACGGTTCAGGGCGGCTCTGCCCAAAATGGCAGCGATGGTCAGGATTCCCTGGCCTCCAACTCCCGCGAGGATGATGTCTTTTTTCATGCTTGCTTCTCCATTAAATCCTTGTTCTTTTTCATCAGGGTTTGAACGCATTCGCGGCGTGGAATGATGACGCTAACGCCTTCGTGGGCAAGCTCTTCCTTGTAAACCTGCACCATTTCGTCCCAGTTGCGCTTCAGGGGTGTGAAAACCCGGATGTGTTCGCGGGGAACGCCAATTCCCAGACAAATTTCTTCCAGGCGGCCAAAGCTGGTGTAATCCTGTCCGCCAGTCATGGCGGTGGTGGAATTATCCAGAATAACGATGACCACGTTGGTTTTTTCGTAAACGCAATCCAGCAAACCGGTCAGGCCGGAGTGGGTGAAAGTGGAATCGCCAATCACAGCCACTGCGGGATAGATACCCGCGTCCGCGGCGCCTTTTGCCATGGTGATGCTGGCGCCCATATCCACACAGGAATTGATGGCGTTGTAGGGCGGCATGAAGCCGAGGGTGTAGCAGCCGATGTCGCCGAACACGTGGCCACGTCCAAATTCCTTCATCGCTTCGTTTAGAGCCAGGAAGCTGTCCGCGTGGGGGCAGCCAACGCAAAGAGCTGGGGGTCTGGGGCTGACGATTTCGGGAACGGGCTTTCCTTCCTCAAAAGGCAGGCCAAGCGCGGCGGCAACACGGTTGGGGTTCAATTCGCCATCGCGGGGAATGGTTCCGTCCAGGCGGCCGTGAATGGGCTTGGTTCCATCCCAGGAAAGGCCTTTGAGCATTTCTTCCACCACGGGCATGCCTTCTTCCAGGATGAGCAGCTTGTCGCAGCTTGTATAAAGCTGATGAATGGCTTTTTGGGGTAGCGGATATTGGCAGATTTTGATTACGGGGTGGGGGATGGGCTTGGCGCCGTAAACCTCACGCAAATAGTTGTATGCCAAACCGGTGGCAATGATGCCCAAAGAGCGGTCCGGGGCGTCGAAGCTGCTGTTGTTGAAAGGTGAATCTTCCGCTTCCTGGATAAAATCTTCCTGCAGCCCGAGCAGGTGTTTATATTTTTTGCGGGCGACGGCGGGAAGCAGCATGAATTGGAAGGGGTCTTCCGGCTTTTTCATGGGGTTTTGGGCTATGGGTTCGCGGCGCTGAACCCCAGCCCGGGAATGTGAAAGCCGGGTGGTGAGACGAATCAGCACCGGCACCCGGTATTTTTCGGAGATTTGGAAGGCGTGGAAAGCCATGTCATAGCATTCCTGCTGGTTCGAAGGCTCCAAAATGGGAATCATGGCAAATTTGCCATAAAGGCGTGAATCCTGTTCGTTTTGGGAGGAGTGCATGCTGGGGTCATCTGCCACAGTGACAATCAGACCGCCGTTGGCACCGGTGAAAGCGGAATTCATGAAAGGGTCGGCAGCGACATTCAGGCCAACGTGTTTCATGGTCACCATGGCGCGTTTTCCAGCATAGCTCATGCCGATGGCGGCTTCCATGGCGGTTTTCTCGTTTGAAGACCAAACGCGGTGGACACCGCCTTCGATGGCCTGTTTGCTGCGTTGAACGTATTCGATGATCTCTGTGCTGGGTGTACCCGGATAGCCGTAAAATCCACTTATCCCGGCATCAAGGGCTCCCTGCGCAAGGGCTTCGTCGCCCAAGAGCATCAGTTTTTCCATAATCTGGAACTCCTTTATCTATTTTTTATATTTCAAAATTCAGGGGCAGGCGGCGTAAAATGGCAGCAAGCCCATGCAAACAAAATAAATAGCAAGTCTGTCCAGTAAATGTTAGCGGCGGAAATCAGTCAAGATTTTATTACAGAAACCCCGGAAAAACTTTTGCGATGGACACTGCAGGGGCCGTGTTCCACCAAGCTTGCCAGATGCGCCGCGGTTGGATAGCCTTTGTGGCGCGCGAAGCCATATTGGGGGTGGATTTCACCAAGTTTTACCATCAGACGGTCACGGTGAACCTTTGCCAAAATGGAGGCGGCGGCAATGCTGGCGGAAAGTGAATCTCCAGCGATGAGCGCTGTGGCGGGGCAGGGCAGCCCCAGCGGCATTTGGTTTCCATCGATGAGACAGTGGTCACCGGGTTTTGCCAGTTCCAGGACTGTCTGCAGCATTCCCCTCAGCGTGGCTTGCAGAATGTTGTGGGCGTCAATCCACTCGTTGTCAATCTCAACAATATGCCAGGCCCGGGCTTGGGCAATGATTTCCTCGAAAAGGCGTTCACGTTTTGCGGGGGAAAGCTTTTTGCTGTCGTTGATGCCAGCGATGGGCGCATTCAGTTCAAGTTTGACCGCGGCAACCACAACCGGACCTGCCAAGGCGCCGCGTCCCGCTTCATCAACACCGATTAAGCTGTTGAATCCCAGCGCCAAATCGTGTTCATACAAGGGGTTCATTTGGGTTTTTTAAGCAGAAAAAAGAGGCGGCAATAGCGATTGTCGAGGTCGCTGGCGTCCCGGTTCAGCAAATTCGGTCTGGTTTCGGGCGCGAAGATGGCTTTCAGTTCCAAGCCCGAATCGGCGCAAAGCTGGATTAGTTCGAAGGTCAGCCAGACCCGCTGGACGTGGCGTTCCTCAAAGCGTTCATAGATGTTCAGCTTTTTGCGGAAAAGGTAAAAATGTGTGAGCTGGCGATAGGTAAGAGGTTCATAAGTGGAGATTTGGAGCATGTAACCATCCCGCACGCGGGTGAAACTGGTGTTGTCTCCAAAGTTTTCCAGGCTGTTGCGCAGGGTGGAGATGTCGAAAATGAAGGTTCCACCGGGCTCAAGGGCTTGGGAAGCATGTTTCAGCAGCTTGGCAGTGTCGGCTTTTTTGGTGAGATAGTTGAAGCTGTCGAACAGGCAGAAAATGAGGTCGTAAGGGCCTCCCGGGATGGGGTCTGTCAAAGAGTTGCGAAACAGCGTTGGTTTGAAATTTTTGCGGTCGGCAACGTGGAGCATGAAGGGCGAGCTGTCGCAGGCGTGGGTTTCATAGCCCCGAAAAACGAGGATGCTGGAGGCGTTGGCGGTACCGCAGGCCAGTTCCAGAACGCGTTTGGGCGCTTTGCCACTCACGCGCCGGTGCCAGGAAAGGAGGAGGTCAACCCAGCGCTCATAATTCACGTGGGACATATAGTTGTCATAATAGAGCGCGAAAAAGGAATATGAATTCAGGTGGGCATTCAGGTTTCTGCCCAGAGGGCCGGTTTCGCGGGCAAGCTCGGGCGCTCTGCCCAGGCTGCTCAACGCGGTCAGAAAATCCGGGTGCTTTTCCCGCAGATTGAGGTTTGGAAAGCGGCTGCCATCTTGAAAATTCATCACGCTGAAGGGTGTGGAATCGCAGATGGCGGAAACCAGGTCGGAATTACGTGTGCAGAGTAGGCCTCCGCAGCGGGCGTTGCGAAATGCGGCGAAATCTTTATAGAACACGGCTTTGGAAGGCTCGCCCAGGGTCGCCGTTTCGCTTTTCAGGATGGCGGCGTGGGTGCCAAGCTCCTCGCAAAGCTTTTCAATTTGCTCCGTGAAATCCGTTTCAAGCTCGTTGAGGTCTGCCAAAAGCAGGTTTTCGCCGTGATGGAGGGTGATGTAGGGTTGTTTTTGCGCCTGAAACCAGCGCTGGGCGCTTTCACCACTGGCAAAGCAAAGCGAGGTCTGCCCTTCTTTTTTCAGCCAGGCCAGCATTTGGGGAATAGGCTCACGAGTGCCAAAAGCTTTGGCTGTGAAATTTGGGTGTTGGGGAAGCTCTTCTTCGTCCGGGTTGCCGGTGTGCAGATAAAACCAGCGGGTTTTCTCTCCAAAGGGGAAGAATTTTAAAAGCTCCGCCAGTTGCTCGCGCTCAAAACGAGCCAGTGAGATTATGGCAAGGTGTTCCAAATCCGCGCTCAAATCTTTTTGTCGCTGGCGCCAGGTTTCACCAAAGGCTGTCCAGCCGTGCAAAGCGGACATTCCTCAGGAAGCCAGACCGGGATTTCCATTTGCAAGAGCGAGACGAAGGGAACGCCGAAATCCGCTGCGCCGGAGCTGCGGTCAACGATGCCCGCCACGGCTTGAACCTCGATTTGCCTGTCCTGAAGGCAGGAAATGACCTCCCGCACGGAATTTCCGGTGGTGAGGATATCCTCGATGACCACGGCTTTTTTAACGGATTCCAAATCAAAACCGCTGCGGATGGTCATGATGCCATCCTTGCGTTGGGTGAAGATGAAGGTTTTTTCCAACATTCTTGCCACTTCGAAAGCCAAAACGATGCCGCCGTAGGCGGGGCCAACTACGGTATCAAATTCGAAGGGTTCCAAAGCTTCGGCAAGCATTCCGCAAACCATTTCCGTGGCGATGGGGTCTTGCAAAAGCCGGATTTTTTCCACATATTGACCGCTGTGTTTTCCAGATGTGAGCTGGAAATGGCCTTCCAAAATGGCACCGCTGGAGATGAGCAGATTCTTGATTTGGGAGCCGCTCTGCCGCTGGGAGAGGAGTTCTTTGGCGCGCTCGGAATCCTGGGACGCAACCTGAAGCTCCACGTCGAATTTTCCGGGAAAAATCCCCGGCAGCATGGAATGCACGATTACGTTTTTCAAAAAAGCATTGATACCCTGGTCAATCAACAGTTCCTTGGCAAGTTCGGCTTCAAAACTGTCTGTGAAACGGGCGATGGTGACGAGTGTTATTTCCATTTTTTCGGCTCCTTACATTGAGGTGGTGGATGCCAGCCAAACCATGGCCATGATTGCCTCAAACACGATTTCATAGTCATCGGCGACATACTCCAAAGTGCGTCCGTCCAATCTTTTCGTATGGGGCATCAGGGAGGCTTGTTCTGCCATGGAAGTGTGGTTAAATTCAATCCTTAAGGTGATGGGCGCTTCAAAGCTATAAAGCGGAATATCATCAAGGGATTTTGCCAGCGCTTTTTGAACCGCTTCCCGCGTGAGTTCATCCACTTTGAGGCGGGAATAGTTCAAGGCGGAAAACTTTGCCACGGCGCGTTTTGTTGCCACATATTCCAACCAGGGCATGGGCGCCGCCAATTCTTTTTGCAGGGTTTCATCCCCGGAAACGAGGGTGACCGGAATGCCCAAAAAGCCGGCATAGGCTGAATTTATCAGGGTTTCGTTCATCGGTTTGCCGTTAATCCAGATGTTGTGGATGCGGCTGTTTGAATAGGTGTGGTCCATGTTGCCCTTCAAGGCGCCTGTGCCGCTGTGATAGCCCAAAAGCCAAACCTGGCTGTATTCTGCAGAAAGTTCCGGCATCATATAGCGGGGTCTGGGACAGCCGGAGATTAGATTAATTCTGGAATCCAGCTCTGTGATGCGGAAGGAAAGGTTGTCCCCATCGGCGTGGGAATCGGCAATCGTGATTTCCTCAATTTGTTTTGCCTGGGGGCTGTTGAGTGCCGCTTCCAAAGCGGTTTTCACGTGGTGTTCAACGCATGCCTTCACCGCGGGGCGGTCTGTTTTTTCCTGGTTCCAGTTATAGGTGCCGGGCATTCCTTCCATGTCGATGGAAATGTAGATACGCATTTGGCTATCCTCTTTTCGATAGTGTTTTGGCAAGTTTGGCGGCAAGATGCGCGTTATTTTTCAGAAGTGCCAAGTTTGCTTTCACAGAATCACCTTTTGTGGTTCGCGCCAGGCAGTCAAGCAGAAAAGGTGTGAGCGCTTTGCCATGGATGCTTTTTTGCTGGGCTTCGCTCAGACAGGAACCGATTTGCGCTTCGATTTCCAGAGGGTTCAGCGCGTCATTTTCCGGGATGGGATTTGCCACCAAAAGCCCTTTGCCGCCCAAGTTTTTATGGTGGTTCCAAAGCTGGGCAAAATCCTCCGTGTTCTTTAGGCAGGGGATGCCAAACTTGCTGTCCGGCGTGTAAAACAGGGGGAAAGTTTGCGTCTTCCAGCCTAAAACCGGAACCGCGAGCGTTTCCAGATATTCCAGGGTGGCAGCCACATCCAGAATGGCTTTGCAACCTGCTGAAACCACCGCCACAGGGAGGTTTGCGAGCGCCCACAGGTCACTGGAAATGTCCAAGCTTTGCTCCCAACCGCGATGAACACCGCCGATGCCACCGGTGGCGAAAATTTCAATCCCTGCCAGCGCGGCAAGTTTCATCGTTGCTGAAACTGTGGTTCCGCCACTTTGCTTCAGCGCGGCTGCCAGAGCTAGGTCACGCATGCCCAGCTTTTTAAAATATCCCGGCTCCTGCAGCAAGGGCAGAATCTTTTGGAGCAATTCCGGCTCCAAGCCAATATGGGCATGGCCTTCGAACACGATGATGGTGGCGGCTGTGACCCCCTCCGAAGCGAGGATATTTTCCAGCTCCTGGAGTATTTCAAGGTTTTGCGGATGGGGCAAACCGTGGGTCAGAACCGTGGATTCCAGAGCCACCACGGGCAGCTTTGCGGCCAAAGCTTTTTCAACCGCTGGGGAAAGGATGATTGTTTTTCGCATGGTTTCTCTATATATAAAAAATGGGATCGATCATTGCTCTGCTTTTTGTGGGGGTGGGGGGCAAGGATCGATCCCGCGTTATTTGGATGGGACCGGAGGATTAGCTTTCTGAACTTGCCTTTCTGTCGGGAAGCTTTTCCACCTGGACTTTTGCCACGCCGGCGGCTAACATGCCAATTTCTTTTGCCGCGCCGTAGGAAAGGTCAATATCTCGTCCGCGGATGAAGGGCCCGCGATCCGTGACACGCACGATTACATTCTTGCCGTTTTTGGGATTGGTGATTTTTAGGAGGGTTTGGAAGGGGAGGGTTTTGTGCGCGCATGTCATCGCGTGCTGATTATACACTTCACCGCTGGCTGTCTTGCGTCCGTGGAATTTTTTCCCATAATAGGAAGCAACCCAGGTCTCGCAATCCAGCGGTTTATGCGTACTTGGGGGTTCTTGGGTGTGAATGGAATCAATCACTGCCACCTGCTCGGTGGAAATCGTGAGTTCTTCCATATCTGTTTCTCCTGCCACAGTTTGAGCAATGATGGGTCCGACGAATGTGGCCCAGATTGCAAAAACAGTGGAAAGAATTTTTTTAGATTGTTTTCTCATATTTTTTGTTCCATGTTTGCTTAAGTCTTGCCGCGGAAAATTTTTGAGACCCTCAATTTTGTCAAGTAAAAAATTGCGTTTTTCAGGTTAACTCCATACAGGGCAGTGGCTTGACCCAAACGCAAAATTTGGGATTTTTGGAGCTTTTGAGCCCTGGAGGAGGTGGGGAAAACCCACTTTTCGGCAAAACGAGTTTTTTCTCGCTTTGAGGGCTGTTTTGAAGAAAGTGTTTGACAGATTTGGGCAGCCTCAGGCTTTATCCCAGAATAGTAAAAAACATATTGTGAAGGAGAACGACCATGCCAAGAATGACGGTTGACCCGTTCTATTGCAAAGGTTGTGGACTCTGCATAGTAGCATGTCCAAAGAAAATCATCCGATTTTCAGAGAACATCAATGCCAAGGGATACCACTACGCGGAATGTTTTAATCAGGACGAATGTATCGCCTGCAAAATGTGTTATGTGACCTGCCCGGAAGTGGCAATCACCATCGAAAAGTGAGGCCAGAATGTCAAAAATCTTAATGAAAGGCAACGAAGCTGTGGCTGAAGCCGCCATCCGTGCGGGCTGTCGCCTCTATTTTGCCTACCCCATCACACCCCAAAGTGAACTCATCGAATACATGGCAAAAATGATGCCAAAAGTGAACGGCACCTTCCTCCAGGCTGAAAGTGAAGTTTCCGCCATCAACATGGTTTACGGTGCTGCCGGTTGCGGAAAACGCGTGATGACCTCTTCATCCTCTCCGGGAATCTCGCTGAAACAGGAAGGAATTTCTTACATCGCTGGCGCGCAACTGCCCGCGGTGATTGTGAACGTCCAGCGCGGCGGCCCCGGTTTGGGCGACATCCAGCCCGCCCAGGGCGACTATTTCCAAGCCGTGAAAGGCGGCGGACACGGCGATTATCGCATGATTGTCCTCGCGCCCAGTTCCGTGCAGGAATTCGCGGATATGGCTGCCGAAGCCTTTGATTTGGCGGATAAATATCGCAATCCCGTCACCATTTTGGCAGACGGCATGCTGGGACAGATGATGGAACCCGTGGAATTCAAGGAACCCCTCAGCGACGAACAAATCGCAGCTCTGGGAGAGCAACACAAATCCTGGTGCATCCATCCCAACGAAGATGGAGATAAAAAGCATCATCATGAAATCAACTCTCTTGAAATCGACCCCGCCATGCTGGAAAAACACGTGGAAAACCTCTATGTGAAATATGCCGAGATGGAAAAGAACGAGATTAGGTATGACACCTACAACCTTTCAGACGACAACGAAATCCTCTGCGTGGCTTGGGGAACCGCTTCCCGCGTGGTAAAATCCGCCATCAACGAGCTCAAGGCAGACGGCAAAAGCGTGGGCATGATTCGTCCCATCACCTGCTGGCCCTATCCCTACGAAGCGGTTGCTGCCGCCATCGGCCCCAAAGTGAAGCAGGTGTATGTGTTCGAACTCAACACAGGCCAGATGTTGGACGACGTAAAAATCGCCGTTTGCGGCAAAACCCCGGTCAAATTCTGGGGCAAAGTCGGCGGCATCGTGTTCACACCCGCCGAAATCCAGCAAAAGCTGGAAGAGTGTTTCAAATAAAGGAGAGCCAAATGGAAGTTATCGCAAAAAGACCAGAAACCCTCAGGGACGTTCCCTTTACCTACTGTCCCGGTTGCATGCACGGCGTGGCTCACCGGCTCATCGCTCAAGCGATTGAAGAACAGGGCTTAATCAATCTCATGACCGGCGTTGCCCCCGTGGGATGCGCCGTTTTTGCCTATAAATTCTTCAATTTCGACATGGCGGAAGCGGCTCACGGACGCGCTCCTGCGGTTGCCACAGGCATGAAAAGAGCCCGTCCCGAAATGCACGTTTTCACCTATCAGGGTGACGGAGACCTTGCCGCCATCGGCACCGCTGAAATCGTTCACGCTGCAAACCGTGGCGAACACATCAGCGTGTTCTTCATAAATAACGCCATCTATGGCATGACAGGCGGACAGATGGCTCCCACCACCCTGCCCAACATGAAAACCACCACCAGCCCCTACGGACGCGACGTGAACGACATTGGCTACCCCGTCCGCATGTGTGAAATGCTGTCGACGCTGGTTGCGCCATATTATATCGAAAGAGTTTCCCTGCTCAGTCCGGCGGAAATCATCAAGGCCAAAAAAGCCGTGGACAAAGCCATTCTCTACAACAAGGAAGAACGCGGTTTCACCTTCGTGGAATTCGTGAGTACCTGTCCCACAAACTGGGGCATCGACCCCAATAAATCTCGGGATTGGGCAAAGGAAAACATGCTGCCCTTCTTCAAACCCGGCGTATATCGGGACAAGGGCGAGGGAGTTGAATAATGACCACTGAAATGATTTGCGCGGGATTTGGAGGACAAGGCGTCCTCACCATCGGAAAATTCATTGCCCAAAGCGGCATGAAAGAAGGTAAAAATGTCTCCTGGCTGCCTTCCTACGGCCCGGAAATGCGCGGTGGCACGGCAAACGTTTCCGCCGTGGTCTCAGACGAACCCATCGCCTCACCCATCGTGAGCTATCCAGACATCCTGGTGGCTTTAAACCAGCCTTCCCTGGATAAATTTGCCCCCCAGGTTCGCAAAAACGGCGTGGTCATTGTCAACACCAGCGCCTGCCCCCACGGCTGCAAACGCGACGACGTTCAAATTGTGGCGGCTCCGCTCAGCGACATCGCCCTGGAAATCGGCTCCATCCGTGTGTTGAATATGCTGGCAATCGGCATCGTGATTGGCAAAACCGGCCTCATCAAATTTGAGACCCTGGAAGAAGACCTCAAATCCTTCCTCGCTGCCAAAGACCCTGGTCTCTTGGAACTGAACCTCACCGCCATCAAGCGCGGCATGGAGATTGGAAAACAGGGATAACCCAGCCTTTTACGCAATAAATTAAACAAGGCGCGGAAATAATCTCCGCGCCTTTCATTATCTGGCTGATATTCAATCCTGATTGCAGGCGGATTCTATCTCATCAGCACCAATTTACAGGAAAAGGCTTCCCCACCGCTTTTCATCCTGACGATGTAGGCGCCATTGCCCAGTTTTTGACCATTGTTGTCCAATCCGTCCCACTGAGCGTGGTGGCTTCCGGCGCTCTTATTTTCCGCCACCAGGGTGCGAACCAACTGTCCCCGTAGGTTATACACGCCCAGTTCAACCCGCTGGCTCTCCTTCATGGTATATTCAATCATCGTGTTTTGGGAAAAAGGATTGGGGAAAACACCACCCAGAGAGGTTTTAACCCCTGGCATGCTGTTATCATCATTGGCGACGGGAGGCGCTTCCAATTCCAAGAATGGCAGCTTTGTGGCTTGGATAACTTCCTTGTTGTCAAGGTTTTGGATGAACGCCACCAGTTCGCAATTTTGCGCCACCCAAGTCTCGTCTTTATCGATGGACAGGGTGTAATAGTTGCTTCCGATGGGCGCGTTCATCAGGTCGATAACGGTTCCTTCCCAATCCGGAAACATCCCACGGTTCACAAAGTTCATGTGGTTTTGTCCCTGCCAGGAATAGGTGATGTGGGATTCAGTCAAAGCCAAATGCAGCGCCAAATTCGGATACGCCACCGGCGCCATTTTATCCACCACGATGGTGATGTCATATCCTGTGCGGGTTTGCTCGCCAAAAATCATGATGAAAACCGGGGTTCTCACTGTGGCGCGTTGATTGTAAAGGGGCAACAGGGAATTGAAAATGCTGTTCGAATTGCTGCCTCCGGTATAAAATAGTGTGCCATCGAAAATACTGGTGGGATAGGCGCTCACGCCATAATAGCCGTTTCTGCCGTCGGAATCGGTGTTGGCAAAGGCATCTCCATTGTGGTTTTCAAGCACAGCCACGTTGTATCCGCCATCCACAAAATCATCCGCCGCCAGCGCCGCTCCCGGGCAATAGGGGCACCAGCCGCCTGTGCCAATCTCCAAGAGCACCATCTGCTTCAGTGTGGTCCAGGTGTTCACAAACGCGGTTTTCAGATTATTTGCCGGGTCCTGGTCTTCCACGTCTTCCAATGACGTCACCAAAAATTCAAAACGGTAAAGCTCGTTGGTCATCGTCGGACTGAAATCCGGAAAAACGGCGGTGTCGGTTTCCCAGGAACCCAGAAAAACACTGTAATGTTCCGGCTGGGAATAAACCAATTCCTCTCCGCGGAACACATCCAGCGAAACCAACGCCACCAGCGGATTTTCACCCAGGTTTGCCACGGTGCATTTGGGCGTGAAACTACTTCCCATGCTGCTTTGCTGGGGCAAATCCGTCCCGGTGATGGCAAGGTCATATTCAAAGGGCGTATAAAGCCTGATGTTGTCGATAAACCAATAGTTCAGGTTTGTGGAATTGCCGCTGAAAAACAGCGCGAACTGAAAATCCGCCGCGCCCACATCCTGGGTGGCGAGTTCCACCGTCCTCAGTTCAGGACCCAGATTACCGCTCACAGTCATTTCCCAGGCAATGTTCCAGGTGCTTCCTGCTGTGCCGCTGCGGGTTGCCACTCCAATCCTGTAATTCGAGTTATAGTGGTCCACAAACTGCCTGAAATCCAGATACATGATGCTTTCGCCGCTGGTGTCCACGCTGGGGGAAACAAAATAGGTGCTTCCGTTGAATTGTGGGCTCCAGTTCAGGCGCAGTTCGGGAAGGCTGCCGCCAGCATTGCTGCTGTTGCGGAGGCTCCAATTTCCAGCCTGGTTTTCAATGCTCCAGCCCGGAGGTGGAAAAGTGCCGGAACCAAAGTCCTCATCAATCCAAGTATCACGGGACCCGGCCAACAATCCTCCCAATCCGAAGATTAGCAAAGCGACCAAAACAAGGGTTTTCTTCATTTTCTTATCTCCATTCATTTTTGCTTATTGTAATGATGTCTATCAATGTGTTTCCCCAAAATCTGTCAAATAAAATCCGGTTTTTTGAAATCGATACTCTCAATTGCCATCTCGCTGCCTGCCACTTCACCACTAAAACCCGCACCGACCCGTCATCCTGAGCTTCAGCGAAAGATCCAAGCCCTGGCAATTAAGAATGTTCCTTCGACCACCCAGACTCCGAAATCAACAACCCAAACCCAGACCAGTCCGTCATCCTAGAGCGTAGCGATAGGAGCCAGTCCCTGTTTTTCAAGCGGAGCGGCAGCGCCGACAGAAGGCAATATATTTCTTGACGAAAATCCTCCATCCTCTTCTCTCTCTCCATCTGCAAAATATGGAGGAAAACATGGACAAAACGCTGCTGGAACGTGCCCAAACTGAGGATGCCGAAGCGCAATATAACCTGGGAAGGTTATACCACGAAGGCCAGGACCTGGCGCAGGATTACAAAGAAGCCGCCAGATGGTATCGTCTTGCCGCAGACCAGGGTCATGCCAATGCGCAAGACCTTCTGGCTGCGCTATATTACAATGGCCTGGGTGTGGAACAGGATTTCAGCGAAGCCGCCAAATGGGTGCGCCTTGCTGCTGACCAGGCTCATGCCCACGCGCAAACCAGTCTGGGCTACCTGTACAGCAATGGCCAGGGTGTAAAGCAGGATTTCAGCGAAGCCGCCAAATGGTATCGCCTTGCCGCGGAGCAGGGTTATGCCGATGCGCAGCATAACCTGGGAATGTTGTATGAAGATGGTCTGGGCGTATCACAAGACCCCCAAGAAGCCGCGAAATGGTATCGTCTCGCCGCAAACCAGGGTCATGTCCACGCGCAAAACAACCTGGGAGTGTTGTTCAAAAATGGCTTGGGCGTGGAACTGGACCACAAGCAAGCTGCCAACTGGTTCAAGCTCGCAGCAGAGCAGAGCCTCCCCGTTGCGCAATTCAACCTGGGAAGATTGTACTCCACCGGCCAGGGCGTGTCACAAAACAAAACAGAGGCTGCCAAATGGTTCCGCCTCGCCGCAGAGCAGGGTCATGTGGAAGCGCAATACCATCTGGGCTGTTTGTATACCATGGGCGAAGGCATGGCACTGGATAACCGGGAAGCTTTCAGATGCTGGCGCCTCGCCGCAGAGCAGGGTCATGCAGATGCCCAAAACAATTTGGGGGTGATGTGCGAACATGGCTTGGGCGTGGAACAGGACAAGGAGGAAGCCTATTTCTGGTATTTGCTGGCTGCGGCAGGAGGCTCTGAACAGGGTGTGGAAAACAGAGACACCCTGGGCAGGGAACTGAAGAAAGCGCAGCGAAAACGGGCAGAGGAGCGGGCTTTGGGGTGGCGAGGTAGCGAGTAGAAAGTATTCAGTTGTCAGTATTTCAGGCGTTGCGCACAGCGAAAGGTTAAAACGATAGCACGATAATCACCATCAAGGTCTGGTTCTTTTGTGCAGCTCAGGATGGCATATAGTCGCCCTTTTCCAGCCCCCGAAAGAGAATCGGATATTTGACAAGGAAAAGTCAGGCAAGAGTTTGGTTGGAATAAAGAAGGAGGATACGGGTGATTCCGTGAAATACAGCCTAAAAATCATAAGGCAGTAGCTATAATATTATATCGTACGGAACAAAACTTGCATAAAATTGAAATAAGCGAAAAGATACACTTCAATGGGGAGGAAAGATGAAACAGCGAATTTTGTTGCTGACTTACGTTCTGGCAGTGGTTTTTGCCGGAGCGCAAGAGGTTACTTTCAGGAAAGCCTGGAAGCTTGATTGGTATGGCAACCAGGTTCGATGCGCCGATGGCAGCGTGATTAGCTTTTGGGAAGACACGGATGCCGGCGACACAGACATTTACGCCCAAAGAATCAATGATACCGGACAGGCGCTTTGGAGCAAGCCAAAGATTGTTGCGGGTGGAGGTGGCGTTCAGGAATTTGTGAGCTGTGTGAGGTGTTCAGACGACAATTTTGTGCTTGTTTTCCAGTGTTCGGGACATGGCTATAGGCATGGCTATTCACTGCAAAAAATTAACCCGAACGGCGAGACTCTCTGGGGTGCCGACGGGATTGAAATCATCGAGGGAGCTGCCCGGATAAGCATTGTTCCCAATGAGGTGGGCGGGGTTTTCGTCATTTATGCCGATGATTTTTCGACCCATAACGTGAGAGGACAAAATCTTGACGCGCAGGGCAATCTGCTTTGGCCCGAAGAGGGATTATCTCTGGTTTCCGAAAGCGCGCGCTTCCTTTTTCAAGGTGCATTGAGCGATTTGGAAGGTGGCTTCATTGTAAATTGGAACGAAGGCACCGGGATTGAAAACTGGACAACCCAGCTTTACCGTTTTGACGCGGATGGAGCGCAAATTGGTGAAGAACCAATGGTTACGCCTGATGCCATGCAGGGAGGCGGACGCTTCGAAATCGTCCCAGACCGTGCCGGCGGGTTTTTGCTTTGGAATACAAGGGAAGAACCCACCACCCACATCGCCTTCCAGCGCATGGACACCAGTGGCAATCTTCAATTTGGCCGACCTTACCTGTTTGATTTGCAGACGCAAATCAGCTATTGGGAAAAAATCTCTGTGGAGCCGCTCGCAAAGGGCGGTTTGGTTTTCACCTGGAAGAAATACAACGGAAGTTCAGATGAGGCGGAGATTAAAGCCCAGCGCTTGGCTGCTGATTTTTCTGAACTTTGGGGTGAAAACGGCGTCAGCACCGGAGCTTTGGCAGCGCGGGATATCGTTGGTCAGGTCCAAGTTTCCGCAGACGCTCAGGGCGGCGCATGGCTTGCCTGGACGATTGGAGACAACCTCAACCTTGGTGTTTGCACCCAGTATATTTTGCCTGATGGCAGCCCGGCTTGGCCAGATGGCGCAAAGGTTCTCAGTCTTGATGATGCCTGGCGCGCTCAACAGCCTGCGCTGACAGCTTTTTCAGACGGCGCTTTGCTCATCTGGCGCGACCTTCAGGGCCAAAACGTAAATGTCCGCCGTCAGGCTTTGGACACAAACGGCACGCCATATCTGGCCGCGGGAGGCGAAACTTTGGTTTCCCGGCTGGATGGCATAGCCTTTCTGGCGAGAGTTCTGCCGCTGGGAGATAAATATCTGGTTATGTGGTATGACGACCGCGATTACTACGATAACATCTATTATCAGATTTGTGACCAAACCGAAAATCTGCTTTTGGAGGAAAACGGCAGGGCGCTGCCTCGTGAAACCCTCAGCAATCCTGGCGGCATGACAGCGATTTCCCTTCCCGACGGCACAGCCGCCATGCTCATCAACAGAGGCAGCAGTGTTTTTCTGCAGAGAATCAAAGGCATGGGGGAAGCGGTGTATCCCGGAGACGGCTTGCCTGTGTTTACGCTGGACCATAGCCCCAGTGCCGCCATGGAATATGATGATTCCGGGCTTTCGGTGGTCTGGAAACGCTATGATTTTTCCGGCCCCACCCAAGCCTCTTTTCGCTTTCAAAAAATTGTGGGCAACACCCTGCAGTGGGAACCAGAGGGAAAAACAATTGTCACTTTTCCAGCGGGGACGAATATCAGATTTAAGGGTTTCAGAGATGGATATATCATTTTTGAAACTTATGGTTATAACGGGACGTATACCAACTGCCATGTGCTGAAAATCGATGAGCAGGGAGAGATTGATTCAAACTGGCCACAAGAGGGTTTGATTGTCTTGGAGGGATGCAATTACCACGCTTCCGCAATTGTGGATGGCGACCTCATCATTTTCGGCAAAAGCACGGCGGATTATAGCTTGAAGGCTCAGCGCCTGACCAGTTGCGGCTTGCGTCTTTGGGGTGATGAGGGCTATAATTATGGAAACAGAGCCTTTTACAGCCTCTTGGACGGAGAGCAACTCAGCATGCTCCAACCCGGCGGGCAGGGCGGAAACTCGATGTATTTTCAAATGATGGATGGCGATGGAAACTTCATTCTTGATGATTCCGGAATCCTGCTGGAAGAAACAGGCAGATTCCTGTACAGCGCCAGCTTGGTCGATTTTCCAAATTCGAGTAAGGCGGCAATTTGGTCAACCTGCCCTGATAGCGGCGGTTACAGGGATGTTTTCATGAGGTTCATCAAACCGGATGGCGAATTGCTGGATGACGAAACCATCACCCTCTGCGATGCCTGGCTGGAACAAGATGGAGCTCAAGCCGTCGCGCATGGATATCAGGCGCTGGTGGCTTGGAACGATGCCCGCTCCGGGATTTTGGACAGCGAATATTTCGTGCAGGGGGTATATGGAAGCTTCATCTACAATCAATATACTTCCGCGGATGACCCGCATATCCCGCCACTTTTTGAAACGGCTCTATTTCAAAATCATCCCAATCCTTTCAATCCCGAAACCAGGCTTTCCTTCAGCCTGCCCGCGGCTGGAAAAACCAGCCTGGCAATTTATAACCTGAAGGGACAAAAAGTTGCCACGCTGCTGGATGAGGAGGAACTGCCCGCGGGAAAACACAGCCTGCTGTGGAACGGACGCGACCAGCAGGGAAACCCGGTTGCCAGCGGTGTGTATATTCAAAGACTGAACTTTGGTGGCCAAACCCTTGTCCGCAAGATGGTTTTGGCAAAGTAAGATAGTATAACCCGAAGTCCATAAGCCACGGGAAAGCGGTGAATTACGAAGCTTCCTGCCACCTTTGGGCTTCGGGTTTTTTTTGTTTCAGAGCGGGGTTTTGATTGTTCCTTGACTCTGACTCAGGTGTAATTCGAACATGACAAATGTAGTTCCCCATTGGCTTAGGGGATGTTCGGGAGATGATTCTGGGATAATCTGGAGCCACAGGCAAGAGTGGGGCAGAGGCGGGTTTTTCAAAAGCATGAAAAAAGCCCAAAAGCTTGGGGGTTGATGCCTGCTTTTGGGCGATAAATAGTTTAGTGGTTTTTAGCGCGGGACGGGAGGATTGGTGGGGATTTCTTCCGTTTCCCCGGCTGGGTTTTCTATGCTGTTAATACATTCATCTGTGATGACCCGCTCGTCTTTGCAGGCGCTGTTATCCACCGCGTCTTTGTCCAGTTTCAACAGATTGTTATAGGAGGTGGTTTCGATTTTTTGTTTGCTGAAGGGAGGCTTGATTTTTTCCACCCTGAGGCTGTAATTCACGATGAGACCGGCAAAAACGATGGAAACCATGCTCATGAGCTTGATGAGAATGTTGATGCAGGGGCCGGCTGTGTCTTTGAAAGGGTCTCCAACAGTGTCGCCCACCACGGTGGCTTTGTGGACTGAGGATGATTTTCCGCCAAACTGTCCGGTTTCCACATACTTTTTGGCGTTGTCCCAGGCGCCGCCGGAATTGTTCAGCATAATCGCCAAAACGAAGCCGCAGACCATGGCGCCTGCCAAAACACCCAAAACGCCTGCCACACCGAAGATGAGGCCGGTGATGATGGGAGTGGCGATGCCCACGATTGCGGGAACAAGCATCTGCTGTTGGGCGCCGATGGTGGCAATCGTTACACAACTGGAGTAATCGGGCTTGCCGGTTCCTTCCATGATGCCGGGGATTTCCTTGAACTGGCGACGCACTTCAGCCACCATGAGACCGGCGGCTTTTCCCACCGCCTCGATGGTGAGCGCGGCAAAAACAAAGACAGCCATGCTGCCGATGAAGATGCCCAGCAGGAATTTGGGGTTCAGGACATGAATCTGATAGTAGTTTATAAAGTCCATCACGGTGGCTTGGTCCACGCGCACGTGTTCCACCAGCTCTTTGCTGTGGTTAATCGTCATGTAGATATATTGATTGGCTTTACCGCCCATATCGATGAGCGCGGCGCGGATTTCCTCCAGATAGGCTGCCAAAAGCGCCATCGCCGTCAGGGCGGCACTTCCGATGGCAAAACCCTTTCCGGTGGCAGCGGTTGTGTTTCCCACGCTGTCCAGATTATCCGTCATTTCACGCACGCTTTCGGGCAGGTGAGCCATTTGAGCGTTTCCGCCGGCGTTATCCGCGATGGGTCCAAAGGCGTCCATGGCCAGCGTTACACCCAGGGTGGCAAGCATGCCCACGGCGCCGAAACCGATGCCGTAAAGCCCCATTTCGATGGATTGGAAGCCATGGCTGGCGATGAAGGCGATGAGGATGCCAATCACGATGGTGAGCACGGGACCAACGGTGGAACGCATGCCCACAGCGATTCCTTCCAAAATCACGGTGGCAGGGCCATAGGAACCCTGTTCCGCGATGTGGCGGGTGGGTTTGTAGCTGTGGGAGGTGTCGCGTTCGGTGAAATAGCCAATGAGGATGCCGCAGACCAGCCCAATCACGGTGGAAATGAAAACCCCGAACCAATATTCAGCGGGAAGCAGCATCCGCGTGATGAAAAATGAAGCCACGGCGATGAGCAGGGAACTTCCGTAAACGCTTTTATTCAGGGCAAACATCAGTTCCTTTGTGCCCGCGCCTTCCTTTGTGCTGACCATGAAAATGCCAATAATGGAAAGCAGCGCTCCGATTCCAGACAGAATCATCGGCGCCACCACAAAATTGATATGCAGCCCTTTATCCAAACCCAGGGTGACAGCGGCACTGAGACCCAGGGCGGCGGTTGCGAGGATGGAGCCGGCATAGCTTTCATAGAGGTCGGCACCCATGCCAGCCACGTCGCCAACGTTGTCGCCAACGTTATCCGCAATGGTGGCGGGATTGCGCACGTCGTCTTCAGGGATTTCGGCTTCCACTTTTCCCACCAGGTCTGCACCCACGTCCGCGGCTTTGGTGAAAATTCCGCCTCCCAACCTGGCAAAAAGAGCCTGGGTGGAAGCGCCCATGCCAAAGCTGAGCATGATGACGGTGATGGTGTGAAGCGGAAATCCGGATTTTACGAGGATGAAAAACCAGGCGGAGATGTCGATTAAGGCAAGACCCACCACGGTGAGTCCCATCACAGCGCCACCGCGGAAAGCTATTTTGAGACCTTTGTTCAGGCTTTCAGAACAGGCTTGGGCGGTGCGGTTTGAAGCCAGGGTCGCCATGTTCATCCCGATGTAACCTGCCAGCGCGCTGAAAAAGCCGCCGGTTAAAAAGGCAAAGGGAACCAGGATGTGCAAAACCCCCATCACTTTTGCCATGAACAGGAAAACCAGGAAGGCGCCCAGGAAAAAGAGAGCCACTCCCTTGTATTGCTGTTTTAAATATGCGAAGGCGCCGTCCCGAACGTAGGAAGCGATTTCCACCATGCGGGCGTTACCGGGGTCAGACTTCTTTACCTGTCTAAAAAATATGGCAGCGAAGATTAGCGCCATCACTGCTCCCAACGGGGCGATGAACCAGAGAGTTGGAATCATATCAATATACCTCAAAAAAAACTATGTCTGTAATAAATAAGTGCTTATTTCGATAGCGGACTTTTTTTAAAAATACCGCTCAATCTGTCAATGTATTTCTGCGTTTTCATAAAAGATTTGACAAAAAAAGCCCCTTGAGATTTACTGCTTTGACTAATTTTAAAACAAGCAAGCAGGTGAACCTAAGAATGGAATTATCCGATTATAGAAAAGAAGCCACAGCCTTAATCTCGCAGATAACCGAGATTCGGAGGTTACTTTGACCTGGAGGGAAAACAGGCTCAAGCCCTCAAACTTCAGGATGAGGTGAACAGTCCGGATTTTTGGAGCGACCAAAGCCGGGCGAAAAAAATCACGCGTCAATTGAGCCAGATTAACGACGATATTTCCCACATCGGCACGCTGAAAAACCTGCAGGGAGACTTGGAAACCTATCTTGTGCTTTTGGACGAGGATTCATCTCTTTTGACAGAGGCGGAGGCGGAGCTGAAGGCTCAAAAACAATTTATTGAAAAATCTGAAACCGAATGCTATCTGAACGAAAAATATGACAGCGAAGACGCGCTGTTGATTATCCACGCCGGCGCGGGGGGAACCGAAGCTCAGGATTGGGCGGAAATGCTCATGAGAATGTATCTGCGCTGGGCGGAACAAAACAGCTTCGGTACTACGGTGATTGATTCCCTGCCCGGAGAAGAAGCCGGCATGAAAAGCGTGAGCATCGAAATTCGGGGAAACTATGTCTATGGCAGGTTGAAAAACGAAATCGGGGTTCATCGCCTGGTGAGAATTTCACCCTTCAACGCCCAGGGCAAGCGTCAGACTTCGTTTGCCTCGGTTTACGTTTATCCGGAATTTGAAGACGATATCGAAGTGGATATCGACCCCAAAGACCTCAAAGTGGATACCTATCGCTCCAGCGGCGCGGGCGGACAACATGTGAATACCACTGATTCCGCAGTGCGCATCACGCATTTGCCCACGGGGATTGTGGTTTCCTGCCAAAATGAACGTTCACAGATTCAAAACCGTGAGCGCGCCATGGTGATTTTGCGCTCCCGCCTCTATCAGTATTATGAAGACCTGCGGGAAGCGGAAAAGGAAAAGGAAGAGACCGGGAAAACTGACATTGGCTGGGGAAACCAAATCCGCTCCTACGTTTTTCAACCCTATCAGATGGTTAAAGACCACCGCACAAACCACGAAGTTGGGCAGGTGGACCGCGTGATGGATGGTGATTTGGATGGCTTTATCTACGCCAGGCTGAAGCAAAGGGCGCTGGAAAAAAGCAAATGAACTATAAAAAACTGGTTCCCAAGCTTGATTTGACGCGGCTTCCCGCGCACGTTGGCATCATTATGGATGGAAACGGACGCTGGGCTGCGAGCAAAAAAAGACCCCGCATGTATGGTCATCGAGCCGGAGCCAGGTCTGTGCGTCAGGTTGTGGAACTGGGAGTGGAGCTGAAACTGGGCTATATCACTTTCTATGCTTTCAGCACCGAAAATTGGAGCCGTCCCGATGATGAAGTGCAGGGGCTTTTGAAGCTCTTGAAAGAATTTTTGGCAAAGGAAATTGCCGAACTGAAGCGGCAAAACATCCGTGTAAATATCATCGGCAGCGAAAGCAGGCTGGACCCAGTATATCTTGCCGAAATCAGGGAAATGGCATCGCCCACCTTTGGCAATACGGGTTTGACCGTGAATATGGCTTTCAACTATGGTGGCAGGCTGGAAATCGTGGAGGGAATCCAAAAACTCTTTGCGGAGAACCTGGAGAATCCGGAGGCGATTAAAAACCTGACGCCGCAAGCTTTTTCGAACTATCTTTATACAGCCGGACAGCCCGACCCTGACCTCATCATCCGCACCAGTGGTGAGAGACGCATCTCAAACTTTTTGCTGTGGCAGATGGCATATTCAGAGATTTATATCACCCAAACGCTGTGGCCGGATTTTGACAAAGCCTCGTTCATCGAAGCTTTGCTGGATTTCCAGAGCCGTGAGCGCAGGTATGGAGGAGTGGAAAGCCAATGAGCGAATTGCAAAAGCGTGTTTTGGTTTCCGTGGTCGGCATTCCCGTGATTTTGGTGGTGCTTTGGTTTGGCGGGCCCTGGCTGGTGATTCTGTTTGGTTTGACCGCCTTTTTTGCCAGCGCGGAACTGAACGCCATGCTGGAAAACATCGATTTGGGCATTCATTGGTTTTGGGCGGTGGTAAACCTTGCCCTGTTCAGCCTTGCCGTGTTTTTCCCGGGCATGATTGTGCCCCTTTTCTGGGTGTTTTTCCTGGTTGTAATCCTGCGGGCGCTGCTGCTTTGGGACCCGCGGAGGTCGTTGTCCCAGGTGGCTTTTCAGCTTTTTGGGGCCTTCTATCTGGCGCTTTTACCCGCCATGTGCGCGCTTTTGGGTTTAGAGAAACCCCGCCTGCTTTTTGGACTGATTCTGCTGATTTGGCTCACGGATACGGTTGCCTATTTTGTTGGCAGCAAATGGGGACGGCGGCGCGGGATTTTCGCGGTCAGCCCAAACAAATCTTTGGAAGGTTTCGCGGCGGGAGCGCTTGCACCTTTTCTGATGGTGATTATATTGTATTTTACAGGCGTTTCTGGCCTTGATTTGGCGCATTTGCTGCTCATGGCATTTGCGGCAGGAATTGTTGGTCAATTGGGAGACCTTGCCGAAAGCATGCTCAAGCGTTTCTGCTCCGTGAAAGACAGTTCCCACCTGATTCCGGGACATGGCGGAGTTTTGGACCGCGCGGACAGCGTGCTTCTGGCGGGTTCGTTCCTTTATAGTGTGATGATTCTTTTTGGATAAAAGAAAAATGATTCCATGCCAAAGGTGTGGATTTAAAATTCGATAAAAAGTAATTCGATGGAGGAATTATGAAAAAGACATTGGTGTTATTCGCCTTGATCCTGGCCCTCGGCGGGGTGTATGGGCAAACCCTGGTCTATTATTGGAATTTCAACCAAAACACGCCGCCCACAGACACGACCTGGGACCAACCCATTATGGCGGCTGTCGGCGATGCCGAAATAACCTACACTTTCACAGAAGCTTTTTCCTTTGCCGGAACCACCCTCAACGGTGAAGGCGGCGAGGTTAATGGCGGCAGTTTTGCCCCCCGCGGCGGTGCCGATACGGTTAATAACGGCGCCTATTTCACCATCCACGCTTCCACAGTGGGTTTGGACAACATCGTGATGAGCTATCCCACCCGCAGAACTTCCACAGGTTTCAACACCCAGGAAGTGAAATATACCGTGAATGGCAGCGATTGGATTACAAAATACACCCTCGACCTCACCGATTTTGAAAACGGCTGGGTGGCGGGGCAGATGATGGAAGTGGATTTCAGCGGTACACCCGGTGTGGCAAACAACCCCAACTTCGCCATCCGCGTGGTTTTGACCGGCTGCACAACCGCCGCTGGCAACAACCGCATCGACAACATCCGCATTACAGCGGCTTCACAGGGCGCGGCGGCAATGCCCGTCTTTGACCCTCCTGCCGGAGCCTACACCCAGCCCATCAACGTTGCCATCAGCAGCAGCACACCCGGAGCCACAATCCATTATACAACCGATGGCAGCAACCCCACTCAAAGCTCACCCAGCTATAGCAATCCCATCCCGGTGAGCAGCACCACCACCATCAAAGCCATTGCCTATGCCAGCGGACTGGATGCCAGCAACGTTGCCACAGCCACATATATGTTCCCCGTGGTGGTTCAAAACATGAGCCAACTGAGAACGCAAACGGCTGGAGACGGAACGGTTTACCTGGTTTCCGGAGAAGTGCTTCTCACCTTCAAACAAAGCTTCCGCAACCAAAAATATGTGCAGGATGCCAACGCTGGCGTCCTGGTTGACGACCCCGATGGCAAAATCACCTCCATTTATCAGATTGGTGATGGCATCACCGGCATCGTTGGCACCATCGCCTACTATGCCAACCTGCTGCAATTCACCCCTGTGGGCGACCCTGGCGCTGCCACATCCCATGGTAATAACATTTACGCGCCCACCATCACCATTAACGAACTGAACATGAACGTGGCAAATTATCAGGGAAGATTGATCCGCATTGCCAACGCCAATTTTGTGGAAAGCGGCAATTTTGAGGTTGGACAAAACTATACCCTGCAGGATGCCACCGGCACCGTCGTGTTCCGCACCACTTTCTATGATGTGGACTATATCCAAACCGAAATCCCCAGCGGAAACTTCAATATCCTGGTCTTGGTTAATCAATTCAATCAAACCCCGCAGGTCACAGCCCGCGGTTTGGATGACTGGAGCAGCACCCCGAACGACGACGAGGTCAACGTTCCCAAGCCCACCCAACTGATTGGAAACCATCCCAACCCCTTCAATCCCCACACCACCATCAGCTTCCACAACGCCAAAGCCGAACCTGTCCAAATCGTGATTTACAACACCAAGGGACAGATTGTGAAAACTTGGAATCTGGAAGCCACCACAGGCACTCACAGCCTTTCCTGGGATGGACGCGACGACAGCGGAAATGCCGTCAGCAGTGGAGTTTACTATTATCGCATGCAGTCTGGAAAATATTCATCCACCCGTAAAATGGTGTTGATGAAATAGCTATGAAACCACAGCCGCCCTTGGGTGACTGAAAACCCTGGCCAGACGGACGACCGCGAAAACGGTTGACCGTCTGGTCTTTTTATATGGATATGAAATCACGTACTTTGTCTCACCTGCTCTGCTTTGTGGCGATTCTAACCTGGTCAACCCATGAAATCCTGAGCAAAAACCTGGCTCTTTCGCCCTTCACGCTCACCGCCTGGCGTTTTTTCATCGGTGGCTTGGTAATTCTCCCCTTCGCATTCAAAGCATATAAAAACAGCCCTCAAAAACCCAAGTTGAAGGATTTGGGTTTGATGGCTCTCTTGGGTGTTCTGAATGTCTGCGTCAGTATGCTGTTGCTGCAGATTTCAGTACATTATGGCAAAGCTTCTGTGAGCGCGGTTTTGGTGAGTTCCAATCCTTTGTTTGTGAGCTTGTTTGCCCTGATTTTTCTGCGGGAAAAGCTGGGTTTGCCCCAGATTTTGGGGCTTGTGCTCGCCACGATTGGCATCGGGCTGCTCATCTTTGGAGAGGCGGAATTTGGCAACGCTAAATATCTGAATCTGCCGCTCAGTTTTGTGTTTGGTTTGGGCGCATCGCTAACTTTTGGGCTCTATCTGGTGCTCACCAAAAAAACGGTGGAAAAACACGGAAACGTAATCACCAACGGGGTTTCCTTCTTCTCTGGCGCACTCATCCTTTTTGGGGTGAACGCCATCATCGGTCAGCCGCTGGGTTTTAAGCTGAATTTGCAGACGGCGGCGGCGATGTTTTGGTTCGGCGTAATTATTTCCGGGCTCAGCTATCTGCTGTTTTTCGAGGGAGCCAAGCTTTTGGGCGCGGGAACCTCATCCATGTATTTCTTTTTGAAGCCCGTTCTGGCATCGCTTTTGGCGCTCATTTTCCTGCGTGAGGCATTGGCTCCGCTGCAGTTGATTGCCATCTTTGTCATCGTTGCCGGGCTCACACTTTCCCGGGTTTTGAAGCCCCGACAAAAAGCGTAAAAAAAAGCCGGAAACTGGGTTCCGGCATAATGTGTCGCGTGGGTGGTTGGCTTAGGGAGCCAATTCTTTTTGCACTCTCTGCACCAGTGAATCCCGGTCCAAACCAGCCCAGCGGTAGAGGTCTTTGGAGGCGCCGCTGCCGGCGTAGGCTTCCACACCGATTTTCACCAGACGGGCGCTGAGGCCTTCCTCCACCATCCGGCTTGCCAAGACCGCGCCCAAGCCGCTGTGGACGTTGTGGTCTTCCACGCTGAAAATCAGGCCCTGGGAAGCGGCTTTTTCCAGCACTTCACGCTGGATGCAGAGCGGGGATGAAACATAGACCAACTGGATGAAAATGCCGCTTTCGCGCAGGTATTCAACCGCTTCAATCGCCGTTCCCACCGGAGTTCCGGTTACAAACATGGTGGCTTTGTTGCCTTCGCGGAGGACGTCGGCTTTGCCATACTCAAAGCTGTAGCCCATGTCGTAGAAGGTTTCGCCTTCCTCGTTTTTGATGATGGGCAGTTTGGAGCGACCCATCGCCACCACATAGTTTCCGGGCTTGTCAATCAGCCAGCGAATGATGCGGTCGGTTTGGTTCGCGTCGGCGGGACAGATGAGCCTGAAACCAAAGAGGTTGCGAAGCAGGCCGATGTAGTCGATGCAGTGGTGGGTTTTTCCGTCTTCGCCCACATCCAAGCCCACATGGGTGAGCACTGTTTTCAGGTTCGTGTGGTTGATATCGTTGAGCCGCTGCATGTTATAAACTTCGTCCAGCCCAAACATGCCAAAATCTGCCCACCAGGTTTGGATGCCGCAGGTGGAAATGGCTCCGCTCACCACGGCGGCGTTGTGTTCCATGATGCCGGATTGGATGAAGCGTTCCGGCGCTGCTTTCTCAAAATCGGCGGTTTTTACGCTGGCTTGGAGGTCGCAATCCACCATCACGATGGGAGTTGGGTTTTCCAAGTTTAAAAGCGCGAGGTCGGCAATTGCTTCGCCCCAGGCGCTGCGGTTGTCCGTGTTTTTTTCATAGACGATGGGCTGTCCAGCCTTCAGGTCGGTTTTCAAAGCGAAAATGCCGGGGTCGAATCTGCCTGCGGGTTCCTTGAAGGCTTCCCTCAGGGCGCGGTATTCTTCCAAACGGTTCGGCATTCCCAAGATTTCCAAAGCTTCCTTGAAAGGCTCTTCACGCAGCGGGGCGCCGTGATATTGATTTTGGTTTTCCATAAAGGGAACGCCTTTGCCCATCACGGTTTGCGCCAAAATCATGGTGGGAATTTCCGAAGCCTGAGCCTTATCCAGCGCCGCGAAGATTTCCTCAAAATTGTGTCCGTCAATTTCCAAAACCTGCCAGCCATCGCTTTCCCAGTTGGCACGGATGTTTTGAGGCATCACATCAAAGATATTTCCGCTGATTTGCAGACGATTCCAGTCCACAATCGCGGTCAGGTTTTTCAGCCCATACTTGCTGGCAAAACGGCGGGCTTCCGAAATCTGTCCCTTTTGCTGTTCGCCATCGCCCATCATCACGTAAACCCTATAGGGAATTTTGTTTACGCGTGAAGCCAGCGCCATTCCAGCGCCTGCTGAAAGCCCCTGGCCGAGGTTTCCGCTGCTCCATTCCACACCCGCAACTTCGCGTTCGATGTGACCTTCATAGGGGCTGCCAGCCAGCCTGAATTGCGAAATCACCTCGTCCAGATTGTGATATCCATTCAGCGCCAGGGCGGAATAGACAGCGGGGGAGATGTGTCCATGCGAAACCACAACACGGTCACGCTGGGTCCAAAAAGGGTTTTTGGGGTCATGTTTGATAACGCTGTAAAGCGCCAAAAGTATATCAATGGAAGACATCGAGCCACCGGGATGTCCACTGTTCGGCAGGGTGGTCATGTGCAAAATTGCGGCACGGGCTACTGCAGCCTGCTCTTTCAGGGAAGTAATCTTGTCCGCTTGAATCATGTTCTCCTCGCTTTTTTATGGAAAATGAAGTGAATCCACATCAATAAAAGTTTAATCTACCAGTTTGAACAGCGTGGAATTATGTCAAGGGAAATGCGTGTTGGCATTCCCCCATTTTTTAAACCAGCCTTATTTTCATTTGCCAAGGATCGGTCAAATCAGGTCTATATGGAGATGTATTATAGTGTGTAGTTCGCTGCAGGCAGATTTTCAGTACCTGG